>Ga0265328_10000325_pt1 | contig 22234 bp, 21 predicted proteins | sample 41624metaG_FD_202086 | JGI IMG/M metagenome (GOLD analysis project Ga0265328, IMG submission 202086) | Rhizosphere microbial communities from Carex aquatilis grown in University of Washington, Seatle, WA, United States - 4-16-24 metaG | ecosystem: Host-associated > Plants > Roots > Rhizosphere...
GAAGCGTGATCAGCTTCAATGCCTGCTTGTAGTGCAGGTTTGCCCCAGGTTTGGGTTTGACCGCGCCAGATATAATCGCTCACTAAAGAAATGCTACTTGGGAATGTCCAGGTAGGTGTGGGTGCAGGAGCTGCCGGTGCAACGGCAGGAGCTTCAGCGGGTGCCGCTGCTTCATCAGCAAACGAATAAGTTGGTAATGCAAGTGTACTGAGTACCGCAGTTAGTAATAGTGATTTACGCATTGTTTTATCTCCAGACAAGTAAATATAAAAATGTAATTTTAGATATAGCTATAACTTATTGAAAAATCCTTATGCTGGTTAGCAGCAACACCTAGTTCACCTTTACCTTCTACTGACACTATAGGAAAAAAAATAAAAGATAAATCAAATAGGCGCTTGTATTACTGACTTATTTAAAACTGGCAATATGTCCCCTTTGTTAATTAATAATTAATAAAATTTACAATCATTAAACTTTATCATGCTATAAGAAATGTTCATGTAAATCAACTATTATTCATAGTGGGATACATTTATTTAAATCTAGTCCTCGGTATATTAAAAGATTAAACTTATTCACATTCTGTAGCACTTATAAACTCCGTCACTTCCAGTCCAAATCCCGCCAGGCTTGGTATTTTGCGTGACTCGCCCATTAGCCGCATTTTTACCACTCCCAAATCACGTAATATCTGAGCACCAATACCATAATACTTAAGAATATGTTTACTGCTGATTAACTGGTCAGCTGATTGAATAGCTTTAATAATGTCCTCACTTTTTTCCTCTCGCCTGAGCATCACTATAACGCCTGCTTTTTCTTTGCTTATCATCTTCATTGCATGAAGCAAACTCCAGCTGTGGCTCTTACTGCTAGAGTCAAGTAAATCAAACATAGATAAAGGCTCATGCACCCTGACCAAGGTACTTTTATCGGTAATATCTCCTTTTACCAGAGCAATGTGTGTTTCATTGGTAGTAATATCACGGTATGCAATTAAATTAAATTGACCAAAAGCAGTATCAATCACTCGCTCGCCAACACGAACAATTAGGTACTCAGTTTGGCTGCGATGGTTAATCAAATCTGCGATGGTGCCTACTTTGAGGTTATGTTCTTCTGCAAACTCTAGCAAGTCTGGCAAGCGTGCCATTTCACCATTATCTTTGAGTATCTCGCAAATTACAGTTGCGGGTTCAAGGTCTGCTAGTTTGGCAATATCACAACCCGCTTCGGTATGTCCTGCCCTTACCAACACACCTCCCTTTTGAGCAATTAAAGGAAACACATGTCCAGGGCTGACAATATCGATAGGCCTAGCATTAGCAGCGACTGCAGTCTGAATAGTATATGCCCTGTCTGCGGCTGAAATGCCGGAAGTAACACTATTCGCTGCATCAATTGAGACTGTGAAATTAGTGCCCATCTGAGTTCCGTTATTTGTCACCATAGGTCCAAGCTTAAGTTGTTTACCGCGCTCATCACTAAGCGTCAAGCAAATTAGTCCACGTCCATGTTTGGCCATAAAATTGATATCTGCTGGTGTGACAAATTGTGCAGCCATAATTAAATCACCTTCATTTTCGCGGTCTTCTTCATCTAGCAACACCACCATCCGACCCTGCCGAATCTCCTCTATTATTTCGACAATCGGGCTAATTGATACAGGACTATTTGATAATAAGCCCAATGCCGAAATTGATTTAGGCTGCTCTAAAAACTTTAAGCTTATAATATTATTCATAATTTATTTGCTAGCGATGCAAGCATAGGCCGAATGATTATGGATAGACTCAAAATTTTCACATTCAACGATATAGCTTTTAATTCGAGGGTCATTATTAAACGCAGTTGCAATATCCCTCACCATATCTTCTACAAACTTTGGATTGTCATAAGCTAGTTCAGTGACGTATTTTTCATCAGGCCTTTTGAGTAGCCCATAAAGTTCAGATGATGCTTGCTTTTCAACCATGGCAATCATGTCTTCTATCCACATAAATTTTTTCAGCTCGATAGTCACGGTAACGTGAGAGCGCTGGTTGTGTGCGCCATAGGCGGAAATTCTCTTTGAACATGGGCAAAGACTTGTTACAGGAATTAAAACCTTAACTCTAACGTTGTGCTTGCCGTTTTTTATCTCACCTATAAATGTGACTTCGTAATCAAGCAAGCTTTTTACACCTGATACTGGCGCTGATTTATTGACGAAATATGGAAAAGTCATTTCTATATGACCAGATTGAGCTTCAAGTCGAGTCGTCATTTCTTGCAAAATGAACTTAAAATTCTCAACTGAAATTTCACGTTCATTCGCATTAAGAATTTCTACAAATCTGGACATGTGCGTCCCTTTAAAATGCTGTGGCAACTGCACATACATATCAAATATTGCAACTGTGTGCTGAGCATTATCATTTTTATCTTTTACGAGTACTGGATGACGTATTGCTCGAATGCCGACTTTATCAATATCTAGTTGGCGAATATCAGCTAAGTTTTGTACATCTTCAATCGAAAAATCTATTGGCGAATTCATATTAATTAACTTTCTTAAATTACGTTATTCTTACCAATAGTCAAAATAATGTGATGATTGAACTTGATTGGCTTCAATAGGCTTTTCATTGTTTTTCTATCTTGTATTACTATTTCTAATTACATTAAATTAGCGGCTATTTGAAAAAATTTCCATGCGATATTTCGCCCAATAATAGGCATCAAGTACAGAGATTGCATAAATAAAAATACCACCTGATAATTTACCTACCATTGAGATTTGGGGTTGAGCCAGATTAAAAGTAATGAGCCCAAGAATAATCATAAAACATGCCATAAAAAAACCTCGTTTAGGTGCATTGTTGATAACTTGACCCATTCCTGGCAGTAGGATGGCAATTAGTAGCACCAATTTAGGAGCTACTGGTCGTTGTATTGAATTGTTATCGATAGTTGTCATACGTCACCTTTTAAATAGATCAATTAAACTTAAGTTATTTCAGAAAATTCAACACTTTGCCGTATAGCAATTGCTTGATTTAGAAGTCCTTCCACTAAGTCACGACTAATTGGCTTATTCTCATATACTGCATTCCGCATAATGAGATATTCGCCACGCTCAGCCTGTTTAACCATATAAGTCAATCTCACCATGGCTGGAGTTACTAGTAATTCCTTCATCTTAGAATCAGAAAATAATTTAGGGACATAGGGTTCTAACAGGGCTACATTCACGGGTTGCTCTTGATACTTGATAATTGCATGTTTTGGCCAGTTTTCAGGTATAGGATAACTGCCATCCCATTGCCAAGATGGACTATAAAACTCGTTATTGGCGGGTCTAACAATCATATCTAGCGTGCCATTACTAGAATTGTTAGCATCAACTTTTATTAGCAGCCATAGTGGAGGCAGTTTTCGCCAGCCTAGGGTATCTTCAACAATACTGAGCACAACTTTATGACCTGCATAACTGCCTCGAAGTATAGGCAAATTAGCTTTATCTTGGCTTTTCTGAGTTTGTTGCAGTAAATACAAACATTCGTCAAACACATAACTTCGCGCTTGAATTCTATATCTAGCATCCTGTTGGTACTTGCGAAACAGAAACAAGACCATCATCGTCAGCATTACAAATACTACTATATTCATTTTAACCCTTAGGTGGCAACGGTTTGATTACCGTTGCCAATCAACTTACATAAACATTACGAGGTTAATATCCCTTTGGACGCGGCCAAGGCATTGTAAATTGATCTCCACGTTTTACGTATTTATAACGACGTAAAACAAACCAAATCGAAGCCAGGATATAGAATGCCATGATTGACAACAGGGTGGAGCCATAACCTAAAAATGTTGCAAAGTACGTAGCACAACACAAAGTTAACAGTGTAATTGCAGGGATTGGGTGGAAAGGGTGAATATAACCACGATGTATACTTCCTAATGGCCACATTTTTCTGAATTTAATCATATTAAAGGTCATAAATGTGTAGCCAAGTAAGCCTGATAAAATTGAAAACGTAATAACCTGATCCAGCAATCCAGTAAATGCGAATGATATTGCAATAGGCACTAAAAACAGCACTGAGCGATAAGGAGTACGGTACTTAGGATGGATTGCACCAAAAAACACTGGCATATAACGATCGCGTCCAAGCGAAAACCAAGCGCGCGATGCGTCGTTGATACAGCCATTGGCTGAAGCAATTGCTGCAAAAGCTGTAGCCACAAACAACATTAACTGAAGTTGGCTGCTTCCAAGAAGCGATGCAGCATCATACAGAGGTGTGACAGCTTGTCCTAAATACTGCCAAGGCATTAAACCAGTAGCTACAAACCAGGTAATGGTAGCAGCTACAAGCAACGTCATCATTCCACCCATCGTTCCTAGTGGAATAGATCGGCCAGCAGAACGCACTTCTTCAGCCGCTTGACAGGTCCCTTCAATACCAAGGTAATACCACATGCCAAACTGCAAGGAAGCTACCACCCCTATCCAACCATAAGGCAAGTCTGTCAGCAGGGCTTGATGCTGAAGTACGACACCCTGATGCAATGGATCAACCGCCAAAAATAATACAATAATTGACGCAAATGCAAGAAAGGTGATGACGAGATTGAGAGTAAGGGTCGCGAATACGCCTCTATAGTTGAGCCATGCCAGGAAGGCCACAGTCAGCACTACGAAAGGCCTGGTATCAAGATTGGCATACCCTAAGACCGTAGCACCAGACTTCATAAGATCCCCTACCACTAACGCATCAGCCGCACATAGCATGGTATAAGCCATGACCAGATACAGCCCCACATTAAATGCCATCAGCGGGCCTATGATGTGTTTGGCTTGTGTATATTGCCCACCTGCAGCCGCTACTGTTGAGGTCACTTCAGAATCAATCATTGCTACACAGGTATAAAGTAACCCTATCACCCAACATGCAATCAGCGAAGCATAAGCACCACCCTTGCCTACTGTAAAGTTCCAACCCATAAACTCGCCAACCAACACAATACCCACGCCCAGCGCCCATATATGGAATGGGTTGAGTACCTTAAGCATGGCAATTGGCTTTTTACTACTATTTGTAATATTTGCGCTAGTCATTATGTATTCCCCTCTTCGAGATGTATGCCATGTACGACATCCTCTTCACCACCTTCACGTGAACTCATCAAATATTCTTCATCGTACTGCGAAGAAATCATAAATGCATCTACTACCATCCATACCAGCATGACCGCTGATAGGCTCCATGAGACATACTCAAAAACATTCCAAAATACCATGATATTTCTCCCTTTTTAAGTGAGCAACGATTTATTTATTTCCAAATTTTTCAGTAATTACTTGGCGATACTCTTTATCTGAGACTTTTAACATAAACATGAAATAGCCTCCAATCACAATGATAGTAATGATTAACATCATAGGATCTATGGTGTAATCAAAACGGCTATTAATAAGTACTGCAGCTTTGTCAGGGTCATAACCGAGCTTAATCCACTGCGATTGCTCAACTGCATTTTGGCCTAACGATTCCCAGCTTAGCTTTGCGACTTTTGCAGTTGCAGCTGCTGCGTCTGCTGGCTTGTCATCTTGTTTCATCAATAACGGTAACATCAGGCTGGCGTACACTAATACCAACACTAATATAGTGTCGAATATCTGGCCGAACATGCCCTGTTTAGGGGGTATATAGTTTTGTTTCATGCGTTTCTCCTAACGATTAATTTTGGCTGCTCTATTAGCATCCAAATGATGGATGTCTAGACCGTAGATGAAATCCTTGTCTTCTCCGAAATGCCTAGTCATTGCGAAAACTGACGCGGTATTAAAAAGTACTAACATGGCACTTGAAATGTAAAGAACAAGACGAATATTGTCATCCTTAACAATATTAAGGATAGCAATCAAAACAAAAGCTTCGGCAGCCCATAACAAAGCAACATCAAACCAGGCCATAAAGCAATCGCGCATATACATGTCGTTCATTCTTTTTTTAATATTTTCTTTCATAACTTTTACCTTCTCTCTCTTATAATTTGAATAGGCTTTAATGGGCAAAACAAAGCTTTAATGAGTCACCAAAATGGTGCTGCAAGAAGGTAATGTCGTAGTTGCAAGCTGATTAACATGCTTGCAGCTGAATAAAACTAGATATAAAAAAAGAAAAGGAAGCAGCGCTGGCAAATATAAGCGGCATAGCTGTTTTAAAGCCAATACAAGGGGAGGACAAGACTGCTTTATATAGAAAACCGCTCATAACACCACTTCCTTTTTAAATCCCCAACCTTTAGTAAGGGTCTCGCAAATCAAAACATCAGAATTTTGTTACTCCTGGAATCCAACTAGTACCAGCAAGCGGGACTTGTGCCATTGCTGAAGCCTCTATCGTTAACGCAACTAAATCTTCTGGTTCTAGATTATGTAAATGTGACTTACCACAGGCACGTGCAACAACCTGTGCTTCCATAGTCATAACCGAAATATAATTAGCCAGACGATGACCTGCTTTTACAGGGTCTATCCGTTTCATAAGTTCAGGATCTTGTGTAGTGATGCCTGCGGGGTCTTTACCTTCATGCCAATCATCATATGCACCAGCTGTTGTACCTAACTTTTGATACTCTGCTTCCAAGTGCGGATCATTGTCTCCTAATGCAATTAAAGCTGCAGTACCGATTGCTACTGCATCCGCACCTAAGGCAATCGCCTTTGCAACATCCGCACCATTACGAATACCGCCTGAAACAATCAGCTGAACGCTATTTTTGCCGTGTCGATACACACCTAAGTCTTGCAGCGCTTTTACAGCTGGCCGAATAGCCGATAGAATTGGTAATCCTACATGTTCAATAAACACTTCCTGAGTTGCTGCAGTACCGCCTTGCATGCCATCTAACACTACAACATCAGCTCCAGCTTTTACTGCAAGCGCCACATCAAAGTAAGGACGTGTAGCACCAATCTTCACATAAATTGGTTTTTCCCAATCTGTGATTTCACGGATTTCAGCAATCTTAATTTCAAGATCATCCGGACCTGTCCAGTCAGGATGACGGCATGATGAACGTTGATCAATGCCTTCTGGTAAACAGCGCATCTTAGCTACTCGCTTGGTAATTTTCTGACCCAGCAACATACCGCCTCCTCCTGGCTTTGCACCTTGGCCGATCACCACTTCAATTGCATCAGCTTTGCGCAAATCATCGGGATTCATACCGTAACGTGACGGCAAGTATTGATACACTAAAGTAGTTGAATGACCACGCTCTTCTGGCGTCATGCCTCCATCACCTGTAGTTGTGCTTGTACCTGCTGCAGTAGCACCACGCCCTAATGCCTCTTTTGCTGGGGCAGATAATGACCCAAAACTCATACCAGCGATGGTTACTGGCGTTTTTAAGTGAATAGGTTTTTTAGCAAAACGCGCGCCCAGCACTACATCAGTACCACATTTCTCACGGTAGCCTTCTAATGGATAGCGACTTACTGATGCGCCAAGAAATAATAGGTCGTCGAAATGTGGCAATTTACGCTTAGAGCCACCACCACGGATATCATAAATACCTGTTGCAGCGGCGCGCCGAATTTCAGAGTTTGTATATTCATCAAACGTCGCAGACTGACGTGGCTTTGTTTGCGGAATTTCATGTATCGTATTTTTTGATTTATCGTCGCTCATATTAGTATGCTCCTGCGTTGTCGATATGGAAGTTGTAAAGGGTACGAGCAGAGCCATATTGTTTGAAGCTATCTGGGTTCACGTCTGCATGACCAGATCTCTTAAGTAGGTCAGCTAAAATTTGTTTATCTTCAGCATTCATTGTTTTTTCTTCACAATCCGCACCAAGACTCTTTACTTTACCGCGAACAAAAATTTTAGCTTCGTAAATTGAATCACCAAGACCTTCACCTGCATCACCCAAAATCACAAAGTTACCAGCTTGCGCCATAAAGGCTGAAAAACTACCCACTGATCCGCCAACCACAATATCGGCACCTTTTAAGGAAATAGCACAACGTAAACCTGCATCACCATCAATCACCAGTAAGCCACCATTTGCCGTTGCACCTGCAGCATTTGATGCAAAGCCTTTAACATGCACATGGCCTGACATCATATTTTCTGCTACACCACTGCCCGCACTACCTTCAATAGTCACTTTCGCTATTTGATTCATACCAGCTGCGTAATAACCAGCATGGCCTTTAATCGTCACATCGAGATCTGCTTTTAGTCCTACTGCAATATTGTGAGCGCCATTCGGATTTTCGATGACAACCTTCTGTCCATTTAGCCCACTTGCATCAGCGTGAAGGAATTGATTTACTTCACGTAATGGCCTAGTGTCTAAGTCAAATTTTAAAGTTTCCATACGTACATCTCCTTAGGTGAAGGTTCGAAAACCTTCGCGTTTTTAATGTCTGGCAAATGAGCTAATGAACGAAACTCTGAGGCAATCGCAACATAGTCATCATGCTCAGCAATAATCGCCGGCTTGCAACCATACGGATCGCGTACCAAGGCCAGCTCATTTTTTGTGCCCATTAGTAAAGTGTAAAAACCGTCAAGTTCTTCAAAACCATGGTTTAGTGCAGTTTTAAGATTATCACCTTCGCGCATACGCCATTGAAGAAAACGGCAAGCTGCTTCGGTATCGTTATCTGTTTCGAACTCAATACCTTCATACTGCAATTTACGACGTAAACTATTAGCGTTTGATAATGAACCGTTGTGCACTAAACACCAGTCTTCACCAGCAGTAAATGGATGCGCATGCGCAGGCGTTACAGCAGATTCGGTCGCCATACGTGTATGCCCAACCAAGTGAGTACCCTTAAAGTTTTTAAAATCGTAACGCTCAGCTACTTGTGCTGGTGTGCCCACATCCTTGTAGACATCCATCAATTGCCCTACAGATAGTAGGTGTAACTGAGGATAGTGCTCTTTCAACCAAATTTTTACTGTCGGTGCTTCTAAGGTAGTAGTCAACACAGCATGATTGGCTTTTGGCTCAATCTTAGCTTTAATGCTTAAGTGTTTTTCAAAATCGTGTCCCAATTTCGTCCAGTTAAAATCCGACACGCCTGAATAAAGACTGAATTTTCTTGAATCTGCTGCCACAGGTGCAGTAAACATCGCCATACCAGCAGAATCAGGTCCTCGCTCTGTCATACCGATTAACATAGGCAGCATGAGCTCGCCAATTGAATCACGCATTTTTGGGTTTCTCACCAACAACCCCACAATTCCACACATACTTTTCTCCTTACAGATTAGTTAAATAGTGCTTATTAAAATAAAATTAGAAAAACTCTACGTAGCGGTTAATTTCCCAGTCAGAAACATGACGTTGGTACTCAATCCATTCAGCACGTTTTATCGCTATGAATTCGCTCATTAAACTTTCACCAAGTGCTTCCATAATGACCTTATCGCTTTCGAGTGCATCTATCGCTAAATTTAGGTTTTGCGGCAATATTCCGATACCATGTTCTTTAAGCTGACTTGGGCTGTAATCATAAAGATTGTCTGTATTCCCTTTACCTGGATGCAACTCGCGTTTAATACCATCAAGGCCCGCAGCAATAACTGCAGCGGTAGTTAGATACGGATTGCAGCCACCATCTGGAAGCCGAAGTTCTAATCGTCCATAAGGGATACGTACCATCGTTGATCGGTTGTTATTGCCGTATGAAATATAAGCAGGCGCCCATGTAGCTCCAGTGAGAGATTGACCCACTACTAAGCGTTTATACGAGTTAACAGTAGGTGCAGCTAACGCAGTGATTGCCGGGGCATGCTCCAACAAGCCCCCCATAAAGTGATAAGCCAATTTAGATAATCCGTGACCAGTCTTATCACTGTCATCATGGAACAAGCTCTTCTTGCCATCACCAATCGACATATGCATATGCATCCCATTGCCTGGGCGGTTGCTGAAAGGCTTGGGCATCAATGAACAGATCATGCCTAATTCATTGGCAATCTCGCTTGCAGCCATTTTGAACATGATAAAGTCATCAGCACTCTTTAAACAATCTGCATACGTGTAGTTGATTTCGAATTGGCCATTTGCATCTTCATGGTCAATTTGATAAACGTCTAGTCCTGCTGATATCAATGATTCTGTCAGCTTCTCTAAAAAAGCTGATTGCCTGGTAATGCCTTTGTAGTCATAGCAAGGTTTTGCTAATTGATCAGTTGGATCAGTTGGCCGAATTGCTCCATTTTCATCGCGAGTAAGTAGTGAAAACTCTGGTTCCAAACCGGTGTATAAAGTCCAGCCATTTTTACTTAGACGTTCAATTTGCTTCTTAAGCACTACGCGTGAATCGTATTCGTATGGTTTTCCATTGACGTGACCGTCACATACAATGCGAGCATAACCTGGCTGCCATGGAATCAGATTAAGTGTTGCCAACTCCCCTACAGCCATATAATCAGGACCGTTTGGTTTAATGCCCATGCCCCATATGGCACCACCAGCAAAACCAGCTCCTGCAGTTAAGATATCTTCCAGATGTGAAGCTGGTACAGATTTAACTTTTGCAACCCCATGAATATCTACAAACTGTGCCAAAACGTATTTAACGTTATTGTCTTTTAGAAACTTTTTTGCCTCATCTAACGATTTCATTTACTTCTCCTTGAAAATCTAACGTATCCATATTGATAATAAATAATCTGTACCGCTTTGCAGCCTTGGGTCTAATTACTCTTTAGTATTGATATCTAGAGAAACCCACTGCGCCACCACCTAATTCAACCGCTATTTCTAATAAAACATCCCACATATATGGTCCGTAAGTACCATCACACCAAATACGATAAACCTGCTCCCCATTTAGCGACTGGCGGATGACCGTTGCAGAAATGCCTGCCACTTGCGTCATAATCACGTCGTTGTCTAAAAAAGATTTTTCACGGAGATCTAACGAACACAATTCAGAAAATAAATTGAGAACTTCACTACCACTTACGATGAAAGCAGCATCAGCACGTGGTACTTTATAAACACTTGCCATCCGCGTCTTGTCGCTGGCTAATTTGCTGCAAGCGTTGCCACCCAACAGATCCTCAATCAAAAACTCACTCGAGCCAAGCCGTAATACCAATGTTTTTTGTTCGCATAAGATCCATGCATTCGGATTTGCCGGAATCGCTATTCCACGATCATTTAACCATTGCGCGGCGTTTGGACCTTTAACACCAAACCGCTCTAAACAACTCACATCAATTACACCTAATACTTTTTGTCTAGCCTGCTCAATTTCAGAACTTGCAAACTCAACCGCGATATCCATGCCATTAATCACTTCCCATTTAGCAGATCCCCTCGGTTGAGCATGCGCTACGGGTGATGTTTGGATGATTCTATTTTCATCAAACTGTTGCATATCAATCTCCCTTTTGGTTCTTAATAAATGGAGTATTCACTACAGTAGCAGTCACTAACGAACCACTATCCGTGCGAATTTGAAACTCCGAACCAGGTTCTTTTTTTGCAGGGGGGACATAAGCAAACCCTATGCAACGATTTATGAATTTGCTGTAACTAATGCTGGTGACGCGTCCAAGAATATTGCGACCATCCACAACGAGATTACAATCCATCGGCATTTCGCCTTTAAAATTGTCTGCTAACACGAATGGTACTAGTTGTTTTCTTAAAGGCCGTTTAGCTAAAATTGTCAAGCTTCTTTGGCCGATAAAATAAGGTTTACTCATTTTTATCGCCCAATCAGCCCCGATTTCAAATGGATTAGTTAGACCATCCGTATCAACACCAGGCATAGCGTGCCCCATCTCAAGACGTAATAATCGTTGTGTGTCACTGCCAAAAGGACGTAAGCCGTGTTTCTTTCCAGCTTCCATCAACGCATTCCAAATATGGGGCACTTGACCCATCGGTACATGTAACTCATATCCGTTGTCAGCTACAAAAGCTACTCTGATCAATCGCGCCTCTACACCTGCTACTATACTTTCACGAACGCTACTAATCGGGAATGACTCATATGAAAGGTCACAGTCAGTCAACGTTGATAAAATCTCGCGAGCAACTGGGCCAGTGATATTGATCGCACCGAGCGCCCCTGTGACGTTCACTAAACCAATATTAAGTTGCCACATCTGTTGCATACGTTGCATTTCACGATAAACAGCTGCTGCATTTGATGTTCCGATTGACAAATAAAACAAATCATCAGCTAGACGACTTGCAATACCATCATCAATTACCACACCAGTTTCATCTAGCAACATGACATATCTACATGCACCAACTTTTTGATTCGCATAAACCCCAGTGAAAAAACGCTCTAAAAATTCAGCGGCTTCTGGGCCGTGAATTTCAATCTTACCGAAGGAGCTACCATCAATAATCCCTGCTGTTTTACGCACAGCAAGTGCTTCAGTTTGAATTGCATCTTCTTTTGATTGGCCTGCAGCTAAATAATAGGCAGCACGTTTCCATGCGCCGATATCAGTAAACACTGCACCATTTGCTTGATGCCAATCATGCAAAGAAGTCAAACGATGTGAATGGAAACCACGACCACCTAAATGCCCAATAGGGGTTGGATGGAAGAAAGGTCTCGAAGTAGTAGTGCCAATTTTTTCAACGGGTAAACCACGAATTTTTGCCAAAATACGAATCGCATTCATGTTGGAATGCTTACCTTGGCTTGGACCCATGCCTACTGTAGTAAAGCGCTTCATTAGTTCGATATTATCGAAACCTTCTTTTGCGGCATTTACAAAGTCTTTAATTTGAATATCTTCATCAAAGTCTACAAAGTTCTTACCTTTAGGGTGTGGCACCATCGGGTAAGGATGACTAGGTGAATTACCTGCATGCTTCTCAACATTATTCTGTGGCGCTTGTAGACCCAAATACCGAATCGCATCGTTTGCAGCACGTGTACCATCGCGCATACGTTGGTCAAGATCAAAAACACCATTCACTTTACCAGCGGCAAACATGCCTTCTGGTAGGCGGCTTGGAACAAACTGTTCCACGTTATAATCGAATTGCATGCCTGTGCCAGCTTGATATAGCAAAGCACCAGCTGGCGCCCAACCTGCGCTCATTGCAATACCATCACATTCAAGGGTGAACTTGCTATTGGTTAGGGCAACATTTTGTTTGTCGTCATAAGCGCAAATGACCACCCCGCAAACACTAGATTTATCTGATGATGCAACCGCCTCATAGACGCAATGTCCTTTATAGACTTTAATTCCACGTTTTGCGAGATCCGTTATGCCCTCTGCATTACAATCTGTACGCATATCAACCAAAGCTGCAACTTTTGTGCCCGCTTGCAACAAATCTAACGCCACTCGATAACCATAATCATTGGCGGTAACCACAATGCCATTATTAAACGGTTTCACTGCATAGCGATAAATTAAACGTTGTGCAGCAGAACCAAGCATTACTCCTGGCAAATCGTTGTATCTAAAGACTGGCGGTTGTTCAAATGCACCACTTGTCACAATAACTGTTTTAGCACGAACTTTGTTGATACCAGTTTCATTCACAATGGGAATGAGGTGGTCTGGATAATATCCAGCGGCATATGCACCAGTACGAATAGTAATATTAGGTAAGCTGTTAACCTTATTTAACAACTCCTCAAGTAGGCTAACTGTAGTTGAATCGCCTCCGCGGTTATATCCTAAACTACCACCCGCATGACGATTCTCATCAACGATAGTAACTTCTAACCCTGCTTGTGCAGCCACACAAGCAGCTGTCAGGCCCGTTGAGCCGGCACCAATCACAAGCAAATCACAATAAGAATATTGTTTACGTTTTAGAATGCGTGGATAGTCAAAATTAACCACGCCGAGACCAGCTGCCTTACGAATTACGTTTTCCCAAAATGGGAATAAACGACGTGGAGTATGGAAAGCTTTATAGTAGAAACCTACTGGTAATAAAGGCGATATAGAATCAATATAGCTACTTTTATCTTTTTTAACGCCTCCGCTAGTATTAACTGCAAGAAGTGACATTCCTTCTTTAACTTCAACTACATCACCTCGAATATTGGTGTCCACACCATCAGTAACCATCACATTAACATCATGGTTTGCTAAGCTCAACACGCCACGTGGACGATGATATTTAAAGCTGCGACCTAATACTTTTTGACCTGCCGCCCATAGCGCACTACTAATAGTGTCACCTTCAAAAGCTGAATATTCTTCTCCTTCAAAAGTGAAGTTGATTTTTTTAGAACGGTTAAGCCACTCTCCAGCTTGTCTGGGAATACGAAAAATCATTTACGTTCCTCCTGGGTTGAATTGTTCTGACCAAGAAGATAGGTACGGGATACTTTATCAGTAAGTGTATTACGTTCAGCAATAAACCAAGTGCCACTTGGCGAGTGATACCACCATTCTTTTTTGTCGCCTGGTGCGCCACTGCGATTGTGGACATATGCTGCCCATTCAGCATCAGTGCATGTATCTTGATCTGGTGCTTGGCGATATTCACCACCAAAAACGAATTCGTTAAGTGGTCTTGTACCGTTCATTGGACAGGTGAGAAGTTTCATTTCATATTCCTCTGATTATTTCCTAGCGTGAATGGCCAATTAATGGCCAACCGACGCAGCCCCTTTTTCCCCAGTCAGCTCGTAATCTTCAAAGCGTGACAAGCGGAATGAGTGAATTAAATCGGGGGCACTATCATTTGCAATGGTTTGTGCCATGGTTTTGCCGCTAATCGGTGTTGCCTTAAATCCCCAAGTACCCCAGCCTGCATCAAGGTAAAATCCCTCAATTGGAGTTTTACCCATAATCGGCGCGAAATCTGGCGTCATATCTGCCATGCCAGCCCATTGACGCACTACTTTTACATTCGATAAAAACGGAAACATATCAAGCATATGCGACGTAAGCCCTTCCACGAAATCAAGCGTAGATCTTGTAGAATGAACTTCGTAAGGATCAAGCGACGAACCCATCACCAGCTCACCACGTGATGATTGACTTACATACACATGCAGACTTCCGGACACCAATATCGTATCTAACCAAGGTTTCATTGGCTCAGTTACGCAGGCTTGCAATGGATGGATGACAATAGGTGTTTCAAGATCTACCATTTTGGTGATGCGAGGTGTAAAACCAGCTACAGCAGATAAAACCTGTTTAGTTTCGATGTAACCTTTATTAGTATTAACACCGCAGACTTTCCCATTTTTAACATCGATACTGAGTACCTCAGTATTTTGAAATATCTCAGCGCCAAAACGATCTGCGCCACGCGCATAACCCCAAGCAACACCATCGTGGCGAGCGACAGATCCTGGTGCATGAAACAATGCACCTAGAATTGGTGCCTGACCACTACAGCTTAAATCCAGTTGTGGGCAAGCTTTAGCAATTTCATCTGGCCCAACTACACGACTTTCAACGCCAACATGCTTGTTTACTTCAGCACGCCATCTCATGGTTCGCATTGCAGATTCAGTATGTGCAAGCGTGAAGTGGCCACGGGTAGAATAAAATAAATTTAGATCAAGCTCTTCTGAAAGTCCTTCATATATTTTAACGCTGGCATCGTAAAAATTGACACCTTCTGGAGTCAAGTAATTAGAACGAACAATTGTGGTGTTTCGACCAGTATTACCACCACCAATATAGCCTTTTTCAAGCACTGCAACATTGGTAATGCCGTGATCTTTTGCTAAGTAATAAGCAGCCGCCAAGCCGTGCCCACCACCCCCGATAATAACTACATCATAGGATTTTTTTGGAGTCTCATTAGACTTAAAAAAGCGTGATGCAGGGTGCTCTTTTGTAAGTGCGAATTTAAGTAGTCTTAACGGCATTTCATAACTCCATGAACCCTATTTTTTAAAATCACTACTGCTTATTAACTGAAATTTAAATTACATTTACTTTTTTTAATCTGCATGAATCATTAAATGATATTGAGCCATATTTAATTATTAGCTGTCAACACTTTTATGCAACTTTTTTGAACAATATGAAACTTATGGTATTGTAATGTCATATTTACTATATCTATTAAATACTTAAGTCAGTATCACTAAAGGATTACTACTTAAGAAATAATTAGATCAATAAACTTGAGCACAATCATGATGAAAAAAACATATACTTTTAGCCACGGAAATTCACCGATCTTAATTTCAATCCCACACGCAGGAACAGTTATTCCAAAAAACATTTCCTGTAATATGACGCCAAATGCCTTGAAAATGCCTGACACTGACTGGCACTTACCTATTTTGTACGATATTGCTAAAGCTTATGACGTTTCTGTATTATCTGCCCAGTATCTGCGCTATGTAATTGATTTAAATAGATCTCCTGATGATACTTCTTTGTATCCTGGTCAAGATACAACTGGACTTTGTACAATTGATACATTCAATAGGGAGCCGCTTTATCTTGAAGGTAAGTATCCCGATAAAACCGAGATAAAAAGTAGAATAGACCAGTTTTGGAAGCCATATCACAACAAGCTAGAGTCCGAGCTTAAAAGGATTCATGAAATTCATGGGATTGCCTTGCTCTGGGACGCACATTCAATAGCTTCACACGTGCCCAGATTTTTTAACGGACAATTACCGGACTTGAATTTTGGAACGGTTGATATACAGTCATGTGATGAGTCTTTGCAAGAAGCGCTTGAAATTAGCATGCAAAAGTCTTTACATGCTAAAAAATATAGCCATGTGTTTAATGGTCGCTTTAAAGGAGGTTACATTACTCGGCATTATGGAATGCCAACTATTAATATTCATGCAATTCAACTCGAAATAAGCCAATGCATATATATGCAAGAAAAACCTCCATATAAATACGAACCGGAACTTGCTAACTATTTAAAATATCTGTTAGGTGACTTGCTTGAAACATGCCTGGCATGGGCAAACTGTCACAAAGAATCAGAGCTTTCCGTCTAACCCCAGTTGATAATACTTATGGATAATTTTATCTTGGTTATCAAGCAACCAGTCAATATCAGGTTTGTTAGTCATAGCTTTGTGAATAGCTAATGCAGTTGCCTTGCGATGAATATCAAACAACACTTTGTGATCAAGCCTTTCATCCTTGGTTACGATAGGATTAAGCCAAACTGAAACAATAATTCCCAAATCATTGGCACGCTCTTTAGGAATGTCACCCGCACGAACAGCATCAAGGACGCCATTAGCGATAGCTGCCTGCACTGTTCCCATCAAAATATTGGTATATTTAGTTTCTTTTACTGTAACTTTACTCACCATTAAAGTTACCGGCCTTACTTGAACATCTGTATTCAATAATGCAAAAACACGCGTATGACCAGCCACTTGATCACCAGTTAAGGTTGCGATTGCCGTGCCTACAGGACCATCTAATTCTCCTATAATTACCTCTGGCTCAGCTGCAGTTCCTGGGGGTCCTCCTGCCACTAACGCTTCGCCAGTACGCAACACAATTCTCTCACTCAAAATACTCTCCAATCGATGTAGGTCGTCCCTATAATTATGTACAAGCATAAGAACAACTTAAGTTTATATAAATATAATGTTGAAACTTTAAAATTTATTTTACATTAACTATTATTACCAATGTGAAACTTTTATGTTGGTGGGTCATATTTTTTGATAAACTATTCCCCTTGGCTTATTAATAAGAATTTTTACAAGCATTACCCACTCTCTTGTAATATTCGTTCATCTATTAATTACAGGTATTGTCATGACATCACAAAATGAAATTGAAAACGTCAAAGAAAATGATCAGAATAGATCCCTTGTACGTCACTTAGGCAATACTATTCGACAATTACGATTAGATCATAACCTGACTATTGCAGATGTTGCCAAGCGAGCCGGTATCAGCCGTGGTATGTTAAGTAAAATTGAAAACAGCCTAGCATCTACTAGCCTAGATTCCCTAGAACAAATTGCCAATGCCTTGGGCGTTACTTTATCCAAATTATTCCAAAATTATAATTTACCCCGCGGAGCTGCACAGCTAGTAAAAAAGGGTGAAGGTATGGAGGTAGTAAGAAGGGGCACACGTGTTGGTCATACTTATCATCTGCTTGCTTATGATCAAGGCCCTCACAAAACTTTTGAACCGTTTTTAATCTCCTTAGAAGACTCAAATGAAGAGTTCCCCCCGTTTGAACATCCTGGTACTGAGTTTCTTCATATGCTGGAAGGCATTCTGGAGTACCGAGTAGGTAATGAAACTTTTGTTCTTCATAGTGGAGATTCGCTCACTTTTCAAGGAGAAGTTCCACATCGTCCAGAAACGCTCATTGAAACGCCAATAAAATTTCTTGCTATTATTCATTACGACGCCCCTGACAAAGAACATTTTGAGGAATAATTAAAAGTTTAATTATGGAAAACATCATTTATAACAATGCTGTAGATACTGACATTGCCGATTTGGTAGTTTTATTATCAGACTTATTTAGTATAGAGAAAGACTTTAATCCGGATTTAACTAAACAAGCAATAGGTCTTGAATTGATAATTAAAAATAATGAAATGGCAACCATACAAGTTGCTAGAAACACTTCAGGCAAAGTTATCGGAATGGTAAGTGCTCAATTGCTGATCTCTACAGCTCAAGGCGCAGCTTCCGCTTGGATTGAAGATATGATTGTTGACTCTTCATATAGAGGTCGTGGTATCGGCAAAGAACTACTTCAACAAGCACTTGCATGGGTCAAAAACAAAGGCGCAACACGAGCCCAACTTCTAGTAGATACAGAAAATACAGCCGCAATAGGTTATTACAAGCATCTAAACTGGGAATCCACACAACTACAAGCATACAGAGTATTTTTATAAACTAAAATTTAATTATACAAAACCGCATAAAACTGCATTTCACCTAATAATGGCTATAACAGGTCGTTACAAATACATTGTTAGTTTTTATACTAATCATCGGAAATTATTTCAGAATAACTTCTTATTTCAATGACTCTTCAAATCCCCAACTCATGAATTTTACGAGTAATAGTATTGCGCCCCATGCCTAGCTGGTTGGCAGCTTCTATGCGGCGTCCGTTAGTATATTCCAATGCCTTTATAATCAAAATACGCTCAAATAATTGTGCATGAGTTTCTAACACGTTTTGCTCACCCCGATTAAACACATCTGCCACTTCATTGGCTAAAGCTTCTTGCCATCTAAGCGCTGCTTTTGGCTTTTTGACATCTTCCGTTAGTTCTTGAGGAAGGTTAGAAATGTCAATATTATTCCCAGGCGTCATGACCGTAAGCCAGTGACATACATTTTCCAGTTGGCGTACATTACCGCTCCAGTTAAGAGCGCTTAAGTATTTAAGCGCTGCATCAGAAGGCTGTTTGGTTTCAACGCCTAACTCTTCAGCACTATGTTGTAAAAAATGTTTAATGAGTAACGGAATATCTTCACGGCGCTCAGACAAGGCAGGTAATCTGAGCCGAAATACATTTAAGCGATGAAATAAATCCTCACGAAATAACCCCTTTTTAACGCGTTCTTCTAAATTTTGATGGGTTGCGGCAATAATTCGCACGTTCACTTTAATGGGTTGATGTCCACCGACACGGTAAAACTGGCCGTCGCTCAACACACGCAATAACCTTGTTTGCATATCAGCTGGCATGTCACCAATTTCATCCAAAAATAAGGTGCCAGTATCGGCTTGTTCAAATCGGCCGCGTCGTGAGGATACAGCACCAGTAAATGCGCCGCGTTCATGGCCAAATAATTCAGATTCCAACAAATCTTTGGGAATAGCCGCAGTATTAATCGCGATAAATGGTTTGTCACCACGCGGGCTGTGGCGATGCAAGGCGCTTGCTACCAGTTCCTTACCGCTGCCTGATTCGCCGTTAATCAATACAGTGGCATGTGAGCGACTTAATCGCCCGATGGTTCTAAAAACTTCTTGCATGGCAGGAGATTGGCCAATAATCTCGGGTGTTTCGTCTGCGATAATTTTCTCTAAAGCTTGCTTTGTGTCTTTATCAATTGCACTCTTAATGACTTCAATTGCTTGTTCCACATCAAACGGTTTGGCTAGATACTCAAATGCACCACCTTGAAAAGCAGCTACGACACTATCTAAATCAGAATGCGCAGACATGATAATCACAGGAATATCAGTATATCTTCTTTTCATCTCGCTAAGAAAATCAAAGCCAGATCCATTAGGCAAACGAATGTCGCAGACCACCACTTGCGGCTTTTCACTTTCTAGTGCTTTCATCGCTTCGACAATAGTTGAAAAAGTCTTATATTCCATATTCGCTCGCGCTAGTGCTTTTTCAAATATGCAACGTATAGATTTGTCGTTGTCAATAATCCAAATTAGTTTCATAAACTTATCGATAGTAAAAGTTGAAAACTAAAGAAACCAGTTAAATAGTTTTCTTTCAAATACTTAAAAAGATGGGTATTGATCACATTCGTGAAAAGATAAAATCTTCAAAATCTTACAAAAATCACCATGAATACTTTTATACCCGTTCTGAAAAATCTCGCAATATGTTCAAAATTGTTAATTTACATTTAAGGCAAAATTAAGTTTGATATAGCACTTAAGTTGCAAGAAGTATTCACGACATTGGAATTGAATGAAATCTAGCAAGTTATGTCTTAAAAATACCGAAATAAAGCGTCAATAAATCATAAATTAAAGTGCCATAATATAAAGGCGGATATTTAAATATCCGCCTTTTTGTACTTCTAACTAAAATTAAGCATGGTAAGCACTTTCTCCATGCTCAGTTGTATCTAAACCTTCACGTTCAATTTCTTCGTTTACTCGTAGACCGATTATTGCATCTACAACTTTATAAGAAATAAACGCTACTACACCTGACCATATAAGCGTTGTACCAACACCCCATGCTTGACTAGTCATTTGTGCAACCATATCGTATGGCGCTACTTTGTTAAGTACATAGTCATACACGCCAGTTCCACCTAATGCAGGATTTACCAAGATGCCAGTACTTAAAGCCCCAAAAATACCACCAACACAATGCACACCAAATACGTCTAGAGAATCATCGTACCCCATCATCGTTTTCACTTTAGTGACAAAGAAAAAACATAGTGGTGATACTAGTAAGCCTAGGACAATCGCACCCATAGGTCCACAAAAGCCGCAAGCTGGCGTAATTGCAACCAGACCTGCAATCGCACCAGAAACAGCGCCTAACATTGATGGCTTGCCTTTCTGATACCATTCAGTAAACATCCATGAAGCGGCAGCTGCACAAGTTGCAAGTAAAGTATTAGCAAAAACTAGCGTAGCAGCACCATTCGCCTCTAGATTTGAACCTACGTTGAAACCAAACCAACCCACCCACAATAAAGACGCGCCTACCATAGTTAAAGTTACGCTGTGAGGAGCCATTGCTTCTTTACCAAAACCCAGTCGTTTTCCTAATACTAATGCACCAACTAAACCAGCAATACCCGCGTTGATATGCACTACAGTACCACCAGCAAAGTCGAGCGCGCCTTTTTGGAAGATGAAGCCAGCGGTTGCTGTAGCAGCATCGCCTGCAGCTTGCGTGGTATATGCATCAGGTCCTGCCCAGTACCATACCATGTGAGCAACAGGTAAATAAGAGAACGTAAACCAAAGCACCATGAAAAACAAAATGGCTGAGAATTTCATACGTTCAGCAAAAGCACCTACAATCAACGCTGGTGTAATAACTGCAAAGGTGAGCTGAAAGCACATATAGATGTATTCAGGAATAACCACACCTTTACTATATGTTGCAGCGGTTGAGTCTGGTGTCATGCCTTGTAAAAATAAGCGACTAAACCCACCAAAAAATGCATTTCCTTCCGTAAATGCTAAGCTGTAACCATAAAGCGCCCAGAGCACACCTAATACACAAGTAATCATGAATGTTTGCATTAACACCGAAAGCATGTTTTTTTGGCGAACCATACCGCCGTAAAACAGGCCTAAACCAGGCACACACATCATTAACACTAAGACTGTCGCGACAATCATCCAACTAGTATCACCCTTATTTGGCACTGGTGCTGGTGCCGCAGTAGCAGTTGGTGCGGCGGCAACAGGCGCTGTTGTCGTTGCAGGAGCCGCTGTTGCCGGAGCTGCGTCAGCGGGAGCCGCAGCAGGTGCAGGAGCAGCATCAGTTGCAGCGGCTTTATCTACTGCAACAGCAGCGTCTGCAACCGCTTGA
>Ga0265328_10000326_pt1 | contig 22201 bp, 19 predicted proteins | sample 41624metaG_FD_202086 | JGI IMG/M metagenome (GOLD analysis project Ga0265328, IMG submission 202086) | Rhizosphere microbial communities from Carex aquatilis grown in University of Washington, Seatle, WA, United States - 4-16-24 metaG | ecosystem: Host-associated > Plants > Roots > Rhizosphere...
GCTGGCGCAACTCCGGTCGAGCTACGCTCTCCCTTCGTTGCGCCAGCGGCGGCGCATGCTCATCCTGATTGTCGCTGGATTCTCATCCTGATTGTCGCGCCGCACGGAAACCCATCCCGACCGCAATTGCGCGAGAAAGGGTCGTTCCGCTTCGTCAGCAACAAGCGTTTCGACGATGCCGCCGCCAATGTAAAGCAACAACTTTTTGCGATGGGGCATTTGATGCCAAGCGCGGCCGAGCGCGATCATGGCGGCTGGCTGATATCCCCAGAAGCCGAGCGCATTGGACGTTCCGGATTGACGCATCGTCGTGATTTGGCGGTCCCAATCGAGAAACAACCAGTTCTGAAGAAGGGGCCTAAGGACGCTAGCGAACAGCGCAGGACGGTATTTCCCAACGTCGAAGAGAAGGCCGGCGAAGGCAAGCGACTCGCTCTCACTAAGGATCCGGTCGATCGATGGGTCGATATCTTCCCCGCCGTCGATCTCCTCGTAGAGCCAGCGTTCAACCGCCATCAGCACGCAATGGACCATTGAGCCAGACGTGACAGGCCAATCGTGATGCCACCGAAAGACGCTCGAATCTCCGCACCAGAGGCGGACGTCATTTCCAATGGGAACCGTGAGCCCATGGCCTTCACAAAACCGTCGAGATGCGAAATTGACGAGGCGTAGCGCAAAGGACAGTCCCTGATCCGGCGCGTCCTTGAGAAATTGAAGGAAGGGACCGCGACAATACAGGGGAGGATCGCCGCCATGCCAATGATCGAGGCCGGTCTCGGGTATTGAGCTGCGACCGAAGTCCTCGTGTTGGGGGGGCTCGATGCAGACCGCCAACAAGACCTCGAGGGCGGCGTCCGGCCTTGCGCGCACTAGCGCGGGAAATGCTCCAGTGTCGAGACATGCCTCCTGAAATGCATTCTGCACGCCATCGCGCGGGCCATCTGGCCAAGGATCACGCAGCTCGCCGCGTGGCCATGCCGGAGGCGGCGGCGTCCGTCGTCTCTCGGGATTAGCCACAAGGTATTGGCGTCGTTGCTGACGCTGTCGTTCATGCGCCTGTTTGACGCGAGCCCTGATCGCTGGATCGAGATCGCGCCTCTCCGCGAGTTCAAGACAAAGCTGCGCGACTTCATCCGGCATTTCGGGCGCGGCGGACAACACGGCCTCGTACACAGTCCTGTCGTGGCCGTTGGAATAATAGTTGCCCTCTGCATTGAGCGCCTGAACTTCGCGGCCGATGGCCAAGGCGAGTTCGGCCGCCTGCTTTCGCCAGGGCATCGCCTGTCCTTCGCCCAACTCGACGGGGACCGACTTCAGCCACAGTGCGCAAAGCTTGGCGGCCGCATGCGGAACAAGTCGCGCAACCTCGTCGCGATGAGCGTGGAGCACGGTCAGCATCGGCACCCAATAAGGCCAATACGGTAGCCGGAACAGATGGTCCCACTCGCCGGTATCCTCTGTCTGGGACAGCAGCGCGCCGATCCGCGGATCGGGTAGCGTCGCGGCAAACATGAAACGCTCAAGCATCAGCGCGAGAAGGCGACCGCGATTTGCTGTCAAAGCCTCCCAACTGCGTTGGAGCAGCGCGACCGCATTCGTTGCAAGGAACAGCGCCTCGATGAGTTGATCGCGGATAATCGCACCTTCCTCAGTGCCATCTTCCAGACCCTCGACCGCTTGTCGCCAGCGCTCGGGGCCGTCGTCAGCCTGTTCGAGAAGCCTCTGCCCAAAGAGGCGCATGGCGCGATGCCAGCGCGGCAGCTTTGAGCGGGCGCGAACGGATGGCGCGGAAAGGCCCGACTCGCCGATCAGCACATTCAGACGAGCCCAGTCCCCAAGCATGTCGTGCGTGAATCGCACGCGTTGGTGGCGGATGCGCACAAGGTCCGAGGAAGTCAGGCTCCCCAGTGCAGCCTGCTCGCTTTGTTCCAACTGCATGCGCGGCACGCTGGCGAGAAGCGTGTCGCCTTCGAGCGTGCCGAGCCGCATGAGGAGATGCGAGCGGGCAAGCTGGTCCGTATCGCCTTCGACCCACCGCTCCCATAGCGCGTCCATCAGATAGCTGACGCCAATGATCGACGCCGGATTGATCGCCTTCCCGCTGCGCGCCGCCGCGACCAGCCAGTCGAGGATTTTCAGGTTCGTCAACAAGGGACGAAGCTCGGGCCGCAATGATGCCCATTGCAACTCGGGGATTGGCGCGACAAGGCTTTGAACGTCATCGGCCGATGGCAGATCGAGTGGCGTCGTTCGGCGAAGGGCCGCCGGCAAGCCGGTTTCGATGAAGCTCCGGATGAGCTTGGGCGCCGATTCGATCTGACTAGTTAACAGAAGATGGACGTGCTTCGGGCCGTTTTCGGCGAGCAGCGTCTGCGTCCAGCGATGCGCGAGGCGTTGCGCGCGCGGCGAGTAGCTTTCGAAGCTGTCGAAGACGATCAAGCACGGCTTGAGCGATGCGGCCAGAATTTCGCAAAGCGGATGAGCGATACCGATTTCGCGCTCGAACGCGGCCTCCGTGTCGCAGTCGATCGTGGTCTCGGAAAGCCACAGGCACCGGCCGTAGTCGGCCTCGCCGATTTGCTTGGCCAAGGCGGACTTCCCGCTTCCGGACTCCCCGACGAGAAAGCATGCTCGGTCCCGATTGAGGCAATCGAGCACTTTGGCGCGCGCGTCATCGCGAGGTAACGGGGCCACGCCGGAAATCTGGCTGCGAATATCGGCCATAAGCTCGCGGCTTGAACGGTCGAAGGCTTCCCAATCGCGCCGATAGTCTGGATGGTCGCGCAGATCGAATTCGTCGCGCAGCTCGGCAAGCAAGCCCGCAAGGTCGAGCGATCCGCCCGCCCTGTTGGCGTCCGCAATGGCAAGAAGGCGGGACCAAAGGCTCCTCGCATCTTCGGCATCGCCAGATCGCACAATGCTCTGGCAGTCGCGAAGCGCATGATCATGATCGCGCGACGGCGTGGCCTCGAAGTCGAAGCGCATCAATCGCACGTGGCAAAGGAGTTGAATCCCGGCGCTGTCGCTGGCGTCGCCTTCGGTACGAAGCTCGTCGGGGCAACGCAGGCTCGCGAATAGTGCTCGTTGCACCGCCGAGGATTGCGAACCGTCGGCGGCTACGGGCTCGGCAAGTCGGGCGAGCATGCGGTCGGGCGTCGTGATCAGGGCATCGCTGATCAGATTCGACCAGGCCCCCTCGACATCATGCGACAGGCTTCCGACCATGAGGACAACGGCGTCGTCGCTGCCGCGAAGGATACGCTCGGTCTTGACGCCAAACCACTGCGCCCATGCGGTGGCGACGAAATCCGGGGGGAAGCCCGCGCCCGTAACTTGGCGATCGCTTTTGATTGAAATGCCGGCGGCACGCTTGCCGACAGAAGCCGAGCACTCGATGACAAAATCGTCTGCAAGCCAGCCCAGGTCACGGCCCTGCCATTGCACGCGATCGATTCTGCCGAAATCCGTGCCGAGCGTGTTGATCCCGGCCAAAAGGTCGAGAAGAAAGCGCGCCGCAATGCAGTTCTCATTGCGGAAGCCGGTTCCGGCAGTGAGCTGAACAGGCGCTTTTTTCTTCTGTGTGGCCGTCTTCATCGTGTGGTCCGTGGATCCAGTCTCTAGAACATTGCAAGAACATTTGCAACGGGTTGGCGGATTAGCAGTCGCCTGAGTTTCCGGGGCGAACGCTTGGAATGTACTCCATTCCACTTTTTCGAAGCGCCGGCGATCGCATGCCGCGAATGCCAGCTAGGTGGCGGCGCCTTGCCTTCGCGGCGATCGGTCTCGCGCCAGGGACGCCGTTTCCCGCCATTGCGGGGGCGCGGCCCTTCGCGTGCGCCGCGTGCGGCTCACGGCGCGCCAACGTGTCGCCGGACTGGCGCGAGCTGCGGCGGGGATGAGGCGATGTCATTTTGCGGAGATTCAAGTCCGCCGGCATCAAGCGATTTACACAGGGCGGCAGAACTGATAGAAATGCTAATTAACTATTTGATATAATTGGCTTTTAGTTCCATAATGCGAATTCTCCGAATCCTGTCTGTCGGCCTGGACGCGTCGCCGACGCCAAGCCTTCGTGTGCTGAGCGTCGAGCTTGACGGGGTTGAACTGTCGATCTCGCGCTTATGGCGCGAACCCTCTGCGCGAGAATTCGTTCAGCGCGGCGGCAACGTGAAGACTAGGAGACTCGTTTGAACAATGCGCTAGCGACGCAGGTTGACCCAAAGCGGGCGTTCACGCGGATTGAAAAACAAGAGCTCTGAGACGCCTGTAAGCCGCCTCGGAGGGAACGCAGCGCGCAATCACGGCGGGCTTTTGCGTTACCGTAATCGACCTTCTTGAGTTCGCGCAGCTTGCCATTGCGGATGCTCCCCAGCCGCGAGCGGATGTTCGGAAGTGCTGCGCGGGGCGGAAAGCAGACGGTGGCGACCTTCGCCAGCCCACTCACCAGGTGGCGAACATGATCGCCACGACGACCGCCATGATCACAGTGCACAACCACCCCATCGCCCATAGCAGCCGCGGCAGCACGAAACGGCCCATCACGTCGCGGCGCATCGCCATGAGCATGATGATCGCCATCAGCGGCGCGGCCACGACGCCGTTGATCACCGCCGACCAGAACAGAGCCTTGACTGGGTCGAGCCCCACGAAGTTGATGAGAATGCCGATCAATGTCGACACTGCGATCGTGCCATAGAACGCCTTGGCGTCGAGCGGCTGCCGGTCGAGGCCTGTGGTCCAACCCAACGCTTCGCCGATCGCGTAGGCGCCGGAGCCGGCGAGTACGGGCACGGCGAGCAGGCCGATACCGATGATGCCCGCCGCGAACAGTGCGAACGTGAACTCCCCGGCGATCGGCCGCAGCGCCTCCGCGGCCTGGGCGGACGTCTGGATGTCCGTGATGCCGTGCGCGTTCAGGGTCGCCGCTGTGGCGACGATGATGAACAGGCTGATCATGTTCGAGTAGCCCATCCCAACATAGGTGTCCAAACGCATCCGCGAGATCTCCACCGGCGCCTGCTCCGGCGCGTCGAGGAGCGCGTGCGCGGTGGGATCGATACGCTGATCCTCAGCCTCCTGCGAGGCCTGCCAAAAGAAACAGTATGGCGTGATCGTCGTGCCCAGCACCGCGACAACGGTGACGACATATTCCTTACTAAGAGAGAAATTTGGCACGAAGGTGCTGTAGAGGACCTTCCCCCAGGGAACGTGCACCGCGAACGCGACCGCCACGTAAGCGAGCAATACGAAACTGCCCCATTTCAGGACGGAGACGTAACGCTGGTAGCGGGAGAATATCTCGAGCCAGGTGCAGCCGACGGCGAAGGCCACGACGTAGAGGCCGACCGGTCCGCCCACCAGTAGGCTCACCGCCGCGGCCATCGCGCCGAGGTCGGCGCCGAGATTGATCATGTTCGCCAGCAGCAGCAGCCCTACGATCGGGTAAAGCAGCCAGCGCGAGTAATGCGCGCGTATGTTGCCGGCGATGCCCTGGCCGGTGACACGGCCCATACGCGCGCTGATTTCCTGGATGGCCACCATCAACGGGAAGCAGAACAGCATCACCCAGCACATCGCGTAGCCGAACTGCGCGCCAGCCTGCGAGTAGGTGGCGATCCCGCTCGGATCGTCGTCGGACGCGCCGGCGATCAGCCCCGGTCCAAGGCGGCCGAGCAACCCCTTGTGCGCCGTGTGACCAGCGGCGCGGCGGCGTGCGATGCGGGCCGCCAACACGGGGATCGGAGCGGCGTCGGTGCCGGTGTCGGTCATTGAGTGAACTCCACGTTCGGTTGCGGCTGACGCGGAATGGATCGGATGGCCCGTTCGCTTAAGACCGCGATGTTAAGTCCCTTGTTGCAACCAGGCTTCCTGGCGTTGCCTTGGGGGAATTCGATTATAGCCAGACAACTTCGCACAGATGACGGCAAAGGTCGCGAAGCAGGCGTGAACCGGAGCGGACGCAAGGAAGCGCCGTTCCAGCAACAGCAATCGGTCGATTGTCCGATTGGCTCACCTTCCGCTACCGCAAGTTGCGTGGGCGTCACGCGAACCTCCGGTAAATGGCGGCGGCCAAATTTCTCTTTCTGGCGCCGAGCTGCCGCGGCCACTGCCGGGAGACGGGTCGGGTTACCGAGGGATACCGGCTGATGATAGATCGACAGCCTCTAGTGCAAGGATTTCGAGGCCGGCCGTTTCGAGCTACCTCAGAAGGAAAACGAGCGCCCCACCCACGGCAAGCCCGGCGAGCGTCATGCCGATCGCCCGCCAGTCGTATCGTTCCCACAAGGGAAGCGTGCGCCACTGGCGTTCGGCGTCGTCGTCTCGATTTGCCTGTCCGCGCCAGCCCATCATTGCCCCATTTTGCAGCCGACGCCGGCGTGCCGCCAGTCGCCCCATATCCTGCGGCGCGCTTCGTCCAATCCGATCTTGCCAGCACAAACGACGCGCGACAAGCAAGCCTCGACAGCGTCTTTCTCGCCGGCTTCATCCCACGGCTGCAATTCGAGGTTCGTCGGCGCGGATGGAGCGCCGCCGAGCGCGAGCGGGATTCGGTGGTCAAGTTCGAAATCGGTCAGAAGCTCTTCGGGAAGCTCCAACTCACGAATGAGCTTGATCTTGATGCGCGCGGCATATCGAGCGGATGGCCGAACGGTCTTCGTCCAGCCCGGCACGCAGATTGTTTGGTCGATGGTCGCTTGCGTGACGGCGGGATTGATCGGCAGGTCTTGAGAGGACGCTCGCGCGGGGAGCACCAAGAGCAAAACCAACAGGTGGGTTGTTCTCACTTCGCGGAGTTCGCTTTCGGTTTGCCGGCCTCAATCGCTTTGAGGTCCGCCTTCGCCGCTTCATCGGCGCCGGCGTTTGGCCCTTCGGCACTGCAATGAGTGGTCGGCGGGTCGCCGCAAGTGCGGCCAATGTCGGACCAGCCGACTCAGCGGCCCTTCGGCCCGCGATAGCCCGGTCCGCCACGACAACCGCAACCGCTGCACGCTTGCGCGTCAGCGATCGGACAAAGGATCGTCGCCACCACGACGGCGAAAAAGATCGATTGGCCATGAACCTGCATTTCTTTCTCACAATGCGGAGAGAATGCCAATAAGCTTGTCTGAATGCAAGAAAGCATCCCGCCCTCAATCGCCGATCTCCAATCCCAAGGCGTCACCGGCGTATGGGTGACGTGCTGCAATCCGGTTTGTCTGCGGTCGACGCCCATTGCCTTCACGGCGATCGGTCTCGCGCCAGAGACGCTGTTTCCCGCCCTTGCGGGGGCGCGGCGCTTCGTGTGCGCCGCGTGCGGCTCTCACGGCGCGCTAACGTGTCGCCGGACTGGCGGGGGCATAGAGCGGCGGGGATGGGTCGATGTCATTTTGCGGAGATTCAAGCCCGCCGGCATCAAGCGGTTTACACAGGGTCGCAGAACTGATAGAGATGTGCGTTAACTATTTGATATAATTGGCATTTATGTTCCATAATCAAGATTATGCGAATCTAAAAAAAAGCGACAAATAAGCGATTGCGAGCTCGGTTCGCTTAAAGGTCCGGTGCGAAACCGAGCGCGAGATAGAGAACCGTTATCAGCAACATCGTGGCCACGCCCATCAGCACGACCGTTAGCTCCGAATCCGAAGAGGGTGTTTTGTTCGACATGAATGCTCAGCTCGAAACGTTGCTTCGCGAGACCGTGCCGCGCTCGTACCATCCGCGCGAGCGCCGGACGATATGGACCACGGAGAGCATGACCGGCACCTCGACGAGGACGCCAACGACGGTTGCCAGCGCGGCCCCCGACTGGAAGCCGAAGAGTGCGATCGCCGTCGCCACGGCTAGCTCGAAGAAATTGCTCGCTCCGATCAGCGCCGAAGGCCCCGCGACGCACCACTCGACGCCGAGCGTGCGATTGAGCCAATAGGCAAGGCCCGCATTGAAATAGACCTGAATCAGGATCGGCACGGCGAGCATGCCGATCACGAGCGGCTGGGCAATTATTTGCTCCCCTTGCAGGCCGAACAGCAGCACGAGCGTCAGCAGCAACGCGGAGAGCGAAAGCGGCGACAACAGGCGTAGCGTCCCGTCGAGAGCCGGTTGGCCGCCGCTTGCCAGAAGGCCCCGCCGCCACAGTTGCGCGGCGATGACCGGCACGACGATATAGAGCACGACCGACAGAAACAGCGTGTTCCACGGCACCGTGATGGAGGACAGGCCAAGCAGCAGCGCGACGAGCGGCGCGAAGGCCACGATCATTATCGTGTCGTTGAGAGCCACCTGCGACAGCGTGAAATGCGGCTCGCCATCCACGAGGTTGGACCAGACGAACACCATGGCCGTGCAGGGAGCCGCCGCCAGCAGGATCAATCCGGCGATGTAGCTATCGATTTGATCGGCAGGCAGGAAAGGTCGAAACAGATGGGAGATGAAGAGCCAGCCCAGAAAGGCCATCGAGAACGGCTTGACGAGCCAGTTGATCCCGACCGTCGTCGCGATCCCACGCCAATGATCCTTGACCTGCCCGAGCGCCCCGAGGTCGATCTTGAGCAGCATCGGAACGATCATCAACCAGACCAGCACGGCGACCGGCAGATTCACTTCCGCGACCGTCGCCGCGCCAATGGCGCGGAACACGGCGGGCATCGTCTGACCGAGGACGATTCCCGCGATGATGCAAAGCGCGACCCAGAGCGTCAAATATCGCTCGAAAAAACCCATGGCGGGCGCGGCGCTTGTCTCGGGATTGCTCGTGATGGCTTTGGCTTCGCTCATGATGATCGGTTCTTTCCTATGAAAGTCAGGCTGGTTCGGTCACGTGACCAGCCAATTCCAGCAGACGTGGCACGCCGACCGGCTCTTCCTTCGACAATGGCACGACGGCGTAGCGACGCGCATGGACGGTCGCGACCTTCTCCACCTCGCCCAGTTCGTTCCAGGCGCGTTGGCGCAACAGGGGGGAGCGCGGATGCGCCGCCGCAACGCAGTTGTTGATGATCCAAGCCCATGGCTCGATCCCGGCGCGCCGCAAATCGGCTTGCAGATTAGCCGCTTCCAGCACGGGCGTGGTTTCCGCCAGGGTGACGAGGAGAACCTTGGTTCGCCGCGAATCCCGAAGCTGCATCATGGGGGTCGTGTAGTGTCCGCCCTTGGCGTCCAGCATGCGCGCGACCTCGCGGTGGTAGGCCCCGGTGGCGTCCAGCAGCAGCAAGGTGTGGCCGGTCGGAGCGGTGTCCATCACCACGAATTTTTCGCCCGCCTCGCGGATGACGCGCGAAAAGGCTTGAAAGACGGCGATTTCCTCGGTGCATGGCGAGCGCAAATCTTCTTCGAGCAACGCGCGTCCGCGAGCATCGAGCGCGGCGCCCTTCGTCGCCAACACTTCCTGGCGGTAGCGTTCGGTTTCGGCATGAGGGTCGATGCGGCTCACCGTCAAATTCGGCAACGAGCCATGCAGCGTCTCCGACAAATGCGCGGCGGGATCGGAGGTCGTGAGATGCACGGGAAACCCGCGATGCGCCAATTCGACCGCGACCGCCGCCGCGATGGTCGTTTTGCCGACGCCGCCTTTTCCCATCAGCATCACGAGGCCGTGGCCGTCGACGGCGATACCGTCGACCAGTTCCGACAGGCTCGGCGCGCGCAACTCGATAGGCGCGTCATCGGCCACGTCTAAACGCGGCGCCGCTTCCACGAGCAAATGACGCAAGGCGTCGAGCCCCACCAGATTGAATGGCTTGAGAGGAATGCGGTCGCAGGGCAACGCCCGAAGCACTTCGGGCGTTGCGGCCAAAGCCGCCTGCTCGCGCTCGTAAATAGCGGCGGCGAGCGTATCGAGCGCCGCTTCTTCCTTCGGCAGGATGCCGTTGACGACGAGGAATTGCCGATCGAGGCCGATCGCCGCCAATTCCTCGTGCGTGCGCGCCGCCTCGCGCAGGGCGGAATTTTGAGCGCGCGCGACGAGGATCAGGCGGGTCCGCCGAACATCCGCCAGAGCCTCGACGGCGGCTTGATATTGCGCGCGCTGCTTTTCCAATCCGGCGAGCGGGCCGAGACAGGAGGCGTCGCCCTTCCCTGCTTCGAGGAAGCCGCTCCACGCGCCGGGAAGTTGCAACAGGCGGATGGTGTGGCCGGTCGGCGCGGTATCGAAGACGACGTGGTCGTAACCGGAGGTGAGCGCCGCATCCGTCAACAATGCGGTGAATTCGTCGAAGGCCGCGATTTCCGTGGTGCAGGCTCCCGAAAGCTGTTCCTCGATGACCTTGACGACGGCTTCGGGAAGCTTGCCCCGCACGGGGCCGACAATGCGATCACGGTAGGCTTGCGCGGCGGCCTGCGGATCGATTTCCAGCGCGAAAAGCCCGGTCACGGCGCCAATGGCCGTTATCTTGTCGCCAATGGCGACCCCGAACACCTGGCCGACATTCGACGCCGGATCGGTGCTGACGAGCAGCACGCGGCGTCCGGCTTCGGCGAGCTGGATCGCCGTCGCGCAGGCGATGGACGTTTTGCCGACGCCGCCCTTGCCGGTGAAGAACAGGAATCGCGGAGCGCCATCGAGAAATTTCATTGTCGATCTTTCAGCAGCAGGAACTACCGCCGCAACACGAGCTTTGCTTCGCTTCGGCCTCGTCCGCGACGCCGGCCCAGCGCGCCAGTTCGGCGCGGTTCGGATAACGACCGGCAAGCGCGATATCGCCATCGACGAGGATCACCGGCAGCGCCTCTTGGCCGGAACGCTCCAGAAAGCCTTTCACTGTCGCGTTTTCGGCGAACACCATCGGTTGCTGCGCCAGATTGAAGCGCTCGACGTGCGCGCCGTTCTGCTTTGCCCAATCCACGTCCGCCGCGAAGGAAATTAGAGCCTGGTCGGCCTCCACGCCGCAGACGCCCGTGCTGCAACAAAGAGCGGGGTCGAATATTTGAATCGTGGTCATGGTTGGCCTTTCAGGGTGAATGTGCGCGAGCCGTTTTCCCGACGACGACTTCCCCGTCTTCCTTCGTGAAAGCGCCAATGTCGGGGTTTGGCAGAATATCGAGCACGGCTTCCGAGGGGCGGCACAGCCGCGCGCCCTTAGGCGTCTCGACGATGGGTCGGTTGATGAGGATGGGATGTTCGAGCATGAAATCGATCAGCTCCTCGTCCGTCCATTTCGGATCGGCGAGACCAAGCGCGTCATAGGGCGTGCCTTTCTGGCGCAACAATTCTCGAGCCGAAATACCGATGGCCGCGAGTAGCTCGACGAGCCGCTCGCGCGACGGCGGGTGCTTCAGATATTCGACGACGACGGGCTTTTCGCCGCTTTGCCGGATCATCGCCAATGTGTTGCGCGAGGTGCCGCAGGCGGGGTTGTGAAAGATGGTGATCGTCACGACTGCGTTTCCGCTTTGAAGGTCGCGCCTTCGGCTTCGCCGATTTCGCGCAAGCGGTTTTTCAGCGCCAGCTTGTCGAGACGGGCGACTGGTAGCGCGAGAAGGAAGGAAATTCTGTTTTTCATGTAACGAAAGGCGAGATTGAAAGCCTTTTGCTTCTCGATTTCCGTTCCCTCGACGGCGGCGGGGTCTTCGATACCCCAATGCGCTATCATCGGTTGCCCTGGCCAGATTGGGCAGGCTTCGCCCGCCGCGTTGTCGCAAACCGTGAGCACGAAATCCATTTTCGGCGCGTCGGGAGTGGCAAACTCATCCCAGTTTTTCGAGCGAAACCCCTCAGTCGGATAACCGTATGCGGCAAGGGTCTTGATCGCGAAGGGGTTGATAACGCCTTTGGCGTGACTCCCCGCCGAGAAGGAATTGAAGCGCCCCGCCCCATCTTTACGCAAAATGCTTTCCGCGAGGATCGAGCGCGCGGTGTTGCCGGTGCAAAGAAACAGGACATTGTAAACGCGGTCAGTCATCGACGTGAGCCTTTGTCTCGCAGCAGGGAGTGAGATCGACGATCAGGGGCGTGCAAATTTCCGGACGGCCGCCGCAGCAGTCCTTCAGCAGGAACAGCGTCATCTCGCGGAGGCGGGAAAGATTGGCGCGGTAGATGATCGAGCGACTATGCCGCTCGCCGCTCACCAGACCCGCGTGGGCCAGGATACTCAAATGCGCGGACATTGTGTTTTGTGGCACGGCCATGAGGCGCGCCAATTCGCCGGCGGGCACGCCTTCGGGCTCGCGCGCGACCAACAGGCGGAACGTATCGAGCCGGGTGGTCTGCGCGAGCGCCGAGAGCGCCGATATGGCTTCTATTACTTCCATAATTCCAGATTACCGGATATTATTCACACGTGCAAGCGAAGCCGCCGAGTGGCGGATCATTTCGTGGAATCGGAGAGACCGAGCCGATTCAACTCGGCCTCGCGGATATCGGTGGTAATTGGATAATATCCGCCTTGTTCGGTTTGGATTTGGCCATCCTTCGACAGGATGTATTTTATGAATTCCGCGCGCGGGGCGTCGAGCGGCTCATTCGGCTTTTTGTTCACGTAGACATAGAGATAACGAGCGATGGGATATTTCCCGGAATAGGTTTCGTCGGCGGACGTGCCGTAGCATTTCCCGCCGAAATACGAAGCGACGGGAACCGCGCGCACGCCACTCGTTTTGTAGCCGATGCCGGAATATCCGATCGCGAACTTGTTTTTCGCCACGGCTTCGACGACGGCCTCGGAGCCGACCTCTTGCTTGACCGCTTCCTTGAAATCACCGCCGTAGAGAACGAGCTGCCTGAAGAATTCAAAGGTGCCCGAAATCTGGTTGCGGCCGAACATTACGATCGGTTGCGCCGACCATTCGCCGCTCTCGCCGACTTCACCCCAATTGTCGACGCTCTTCGCGCCGCTCCCCTTGCGGGTGGAAGAGAAGATTTGATCCAGCTGCTGCATCGTCAAGCAAGGGACGGGATTGTCTTTGTGGACGTAGATCGCCAGGGCGTCCACGGCGACGCGAACGGGGGTGGGCTTGTATCCGTATTTCTTCTCGAATGCGTCGACCTCGGCGCTCGTCATGAAACGCGACATCGGGCCGAATTGCGCATCGCCGGAGAGCAGCGCGGGCACGGCGGTCGACGACCCCTTGCCTTCGACTTCGAACTTTACGTTTGGATATTTCGATTTGAACCCCTCGGCCCACAGGTTCATTTCGTGATCCAGGGTGTCGGAGCCAACGGACTTCAGTTGTCCTGAAATGCCCGCTACGGCTCGGTAGGATGGAAGCGATGCATCGACCGCGTGGGCCAAGTTCGGCGGCGCCCCACATACAACCAAGGCAGCGACAAAGACCTTCATCCTCATGTCGTTTCTCCGATTCCGGCCGGTTCGCTCCTGAGATGAGAGCGGATGTTCGGCGCAATTACGAATTCAATATATCTGGAATAAAGGATATAAATGACGGTAAAAAGACGGTACGCCGAATCGCCGAGAAGGTCGGGCTAAATCGATCACTATGATCCTCGCCGCGCGTTCAGTAGGACACTCAAAAAACACTGGATTCAGCGCAGCAGCAGCCGAATACCGGCAAACAGCAGAATGACGGCGAGAGTGTATCGCGTGGCGCGCTCCGACATCCAATGCCGTGCGATTGTTGAGCCGAGAACGGCGCCGGAGAGCGCGCCAATGGCATAAATCGGCATGTTGGAAGTTAGCCTTTGGCCAGCGATCAGAACGCCCAACAGACCAACCGCCGAGTTGCACAAGATGAAGGGCGGCGAGAGCGCCGCTGCGCGTTTCGGTGACGCCCAACCGAGGGCGATGATAAGCGGCGTCAGGAATACTCCACCGCCTACGCCGGTCAGTCCTGAAAGGAAGCCGGAAGCTGCCCCGGCAAGGGCAGCGGGGAAAACCATTACGGAACCCGCTTCGAATGAATCGGCCTCACGCTTGAAGATCATCAGCACGGCGGCGGCAACCAGCAATAGACCGGTCAGCACGAAATACTCTCGTCCATTCAAGACAAGCAGCCCGCCGACAAAGGCCGTTGCCATTGACGGAAGCGTCAAGGGTAATAGCGCTTTTTGGTCGAGCGCGCCGTTCCGGTGCAATTGCCATGTGGCATAGCCAGCGGCGACGACGTTTAATAATAGAGCCGTGGGGCGCATTTCCGCGGCAGGGAATGCCGCAAAGGCCATGACGGCGACGAAAGCAGTTCCCCCAGCCTGTCCTGCGGTGGCGTAGAGCAACGATATGCTGGCAAGAACGCCAGCGAGAAGGAACGTGTTGGTCATATTTTCTCTGGTGATGTCGAATCCCCCGGATCGGAAGCGATCCAAAGGAAACGAGCGAAGATGAGTGTTGGCCAGACGATCTGGAAGAGGCGCTCTCAATAGCCGCCCGTCGCGACAGCGATTCACGCGCCATCTCGCCTTTTTGCTTCTCGATTTACAACTATCCGTCTGGGCATGATGGCGATCAACTCGGGTTGTCCGCTATCACCAGTGGTTCCGCTCCCCGATCCTCGGCGCCGGAAATCGGAACGATCACGGGTCGCCTCCGCGACAAGCGGCAGGAATCGCCCCGGCCGCAGCGCATGACATCGACTACGGTTTAGCATATAATATTTAGATCGATTCAAATCACCCAGGAGACAGGCCCCTAAAAAAGAAAAGCCCGGCGCATTGGCCGGACCTCTCAGATCGTTTGCTATGAGGGACGCCAATCCCTCACCGCCCCAAAAAACCTATGGCGGCAATAGTAGCGATCTCTCCACAAAAAGCAAGAGGTTTGGGCGATTCGCGCCACGGATAATCTTTGCCTGTTTTCCGGTTATCCGGAGAACGAGAACGATGACGCATGCCCAAATTTCCCCGACTGGGCGCCGGCCGGATTTTGCCGCGAGCTACTTTGCCCGAACGCAATCTCACGCTCCACTCTTTACCGTCACCAACAAGCAGCTTCTCAAGGCCGCCGCGGACGCGGCCAAGGCTCTTGCGCTAAACCCGAAGGAGCGACAGGTTTTGACGGAGCTGGCCCTCTGTTTTGGCGGGCAGCAACTCGATGCCGGCCTCCTTTGTTGGCCGTCGAATGCGCATCTTTCAGATCGCACGAATATTCCAGAGCGCACCCTCAGCCGCGTTCTCTCCGGACTTTGCCGGCAAGGGCTCATCATTCCGCGCGAGAGCGCGAACGGCAAAAGGTTTCCGATAAAGAATCGCAAAGGCGAAATCGTCGACGCCCGTGGTTTCGACCTGACCCCGCTTTACGCGCGCGCCCCGGACTTCGCCGCGAGATGCAAAGAGATCGAGGTCGAAACCAAACTTTGTCGCCAGCTGCGCGGCGACGTGACGGCCGCGCGCAATGCCGTCCGCGATCTATACGCGGCGGACGGCGCAGGGCTCTTGATCAAAATCGCCGCGCGCCTCGACGCCATTCCCTACCCCCTGCCCCGTTGCGCAACGTCTTTGGAGATCGCAGCCGCAGCCGAGGGCTTCGTCACCCTTGCCGACGACGCCCGGGACATACTTTATTGCGCGTCCGAATCGTCTGAAATGACGGGCTCTGCCTGCCAAAATGGCCGACACTCAGAACAAAACACAGAATTTCCTATCGAAGATTGCAAGCAAGATCGGAGCGCCGCTGCCGCGACGCCACTTTCTCCCGAAAAAGGCGCCTGCGGCGCGAATGAGGCTTTCCGAGAAAAGGAGGGCGGAAGCGTTCGGCATAACGAACAATCTGTGGCGCAAGCCGAGAAATCCATCCCGAAAGACTTCGAGCTTTGGCGCGCCGCCTGCCCCGAGCTTTCGGAGTTCGACCCGGTCGGGTCGATCGAACGGGCCGCCGCGATCGGCGCGGAGCTCATGCGCGCCTGTGGACTCGCCGGGCGTGCGTTCGACGGCGCGGCGCGCAGCATCGGCGCCGTCAACGCCGGCCTGGTCGCCCTGTTCGTCTATCAGCGCCACGCCGACGGCGAGCGGCCGGGCGGCACGCCGATACGATCGCCGGGCGGCCTATTCGTCTCGTTGATCCGCGAAATCGAACAGGGTCATCACGATCTTGCGCGCGCCCTTGCGACGATGCGCCAAAGGCACCGCATGGCGCGATGACATTGAGTCGGGTTTCGAGGATTGGGCGGCGGCGACTGACGCCTGAAACACGCCGCCTCGCCTCGGCTTGCGCACGCCGGCCTCGCGCGGCCGAATTTTCCGAGGCGCCCACCCCGGCCTAGGATTCGACACGAGCCCGAAGCCGATCGACGACAACGCCGTGATTCTTGGACCCCTGCAAATCGCGCGGCAGTTCCGTTTCGCGTCGGCACCCCGGAAGGTAGATCGCCGGCCTTGCCGTTTCACATTTCCTCGCGTGCGAACGCCGGTCGAGATCGTGACGAAAGTTCCGAGGCGGATTCGTTGCGGCACCCTGCCCTTACAAGGCCTGATGTTGCGCGTGACGACGAGTCGGTTTTTGCCATGCTCCTCGTTCCCGCCAGCGGCGTTGGGCGGATCGAAATGGCTTCGTCCAACAGCTGAGCTCATCCGCTGGAAAAGCGATGACCCGTCTGCATGGCTCTTTTTCCTATGAGCGCCGTCCCCAATCGAAACCCGTCGCGTCGACAATTTTCCCCTTGGCGCTGCGCGCCAATTCCTCGCGCAAGACAAAATTGCCGCCGCTCAGGGTCCGCCGCTGCGCTTTGGCCTCGCGCCGCCTACGGCGCTTCGGTTCCATTGGGTCCTATGGCGCTCATCACGGAAAGCCATCGCAAACGGGGCATCGCCCCAACGATGGAGAGCTAAGATGAAGAACTTCGCAGAATTTCAAATCCTCGGTCGCGTCGGCAAGATCAAGGAATTCGACGGCAAGGTGAACGTCACGGTCTGCGCGAACTACCCGACCAAGAAGGACGGCGAGACGCGGGACAATCCGCACTGGAACGAGGTTTCGATCTTCGCGGAGGCGGTTCGCGGCTACGCGACGAAATACGCCAAGGCCGGCGATCTGGTCTACATCCGGGGCCGCATCAAGCAGAACAGCTTCGAGCGCAACGGCGAGAAAGTCTACACGGTCGATATGGTCGCCGAGGAGTTTTCGATCCTCGCGTCGAAGGCCGAGAAGGCGGACGAGACCTCGGAACAGTCCCAGCCCGCGAAGAAGTCTTCGCGCAGCAAAAAGTGACCCCTCGGGGCGGCGCGAGCCGCCGCCCCTCCCCGACATCGAGGGCGCGATCCTATAATTCCAGCAGCCATCGCACCGACGATCGCTCGCCGAGCGCGACCAGGAATTTGCGCAAGATCAGACCGGCAAGGACGCCGCCGGCGACGCCGAGAACAAGCGACCAATCGGAAAGCACTTTCAAAAATCCAGCCCAGCCTATCTGCCCTGCCCCGGTGATCGGGGCCGGAGCGCCGTCCAACCAGAGCGGAATTGTGCAGGCGCGGGCGCCCTGCGCCAAATAGGCGGCTTTTCCCCCTGCCCCGCAATTTTCACGCAGGATCCTCCCAACGTCGGAATTCGCGGAAATCAGCCCGAGCCAATCGTCAGCGTCCGCCCGTAAAGCCAGGGCCTGCCACCGACGGTCAATCGAGACGCCATCCGCGCGCCCGAGGCCATACCCCGCTCCTAACGCGATGACGCCAATGCCGAGCGCCAGAAGGATGACGAGCAGCGGAGCCGCCACCCGCTCGCGCACGGCTAGGCCGCGTAGCGCGGCGAGCGCCGCCGCCTGGATTTCGGATTTTGCGTTGCCGACCACGAGGTCGGCCGTCTCCGCCATGTCGGCGCGCACGGCCGCCGTCGCAGATTGCGAAACCTCGTCCACCGCGCGGCGGGCTGCTTCCTCGACGCGCTCGGGCAGCGCATGCATGGCTGCGGGAACGTCCACCGCCGCCTTTTCCAACACCCCGGCCAGAGCGATGAAAATCACCGTCGGGTCATCCGCCGATAATTGGAGATCGCCAATACGGCGCCATGCGAGCGCCCGGGCCTCCTCATTGAGGCCGAGCACCCCCGCCGCCTTGTCGAAACGCGTCTTGGCTTCCGGGTTCACTGCGCGGTCTCGATCCCGAGCACTGGGAAGGCGGGTCTCACGGCTTCGCCAAAATCCTTCCAGAATTTAGCGACATGCGCGCGTTCCGAGATCGTCAAAAGGCCGGCGTCATCCGCGACGGAGAATCGGACGTTTTCCGCATCGAGCTTGGCGAAGGTGCCGCTCTGCAACGCGGGGAATTGGATTTCCTGGCCGCCCTTCGCCAGCAGGCGCTCTCGAACCTTGCCGCCCTTCGCCCCGCCCTTCGCGTCGGTGAAGCCATACCAGAACGGAAAATCCCCCTCGGGTTTCCCATGCTTCAAATTGATGACGGCGACATGGTCCGCCCGATCGCCGGTCATTTCCAGCCAACGCCCGACCGACAGCGTCGATCCGATGTCCGGGGAAATGACGTGAAACACCGTCAGCCGATAGCCGTATTTGTCGAAGGCATCGAGCAGCCCGGTGAGCCCGTCGCCGTCGTCGACGATTTTCGACAGATCGGTCAGGAGGCCGCCGGCGAGGTCATGCACGTAAAGCCCGTGGTTCGACTCGATCGAGTCGAGCAAGATGTTCCTCTCGCCGTCAACCCGGCCGTTGTAGCACCTGACCCCAAGCGCCGGGTCTTGGTTCCTGATGGGGGCGCCCTTCCCATCCTTGAGACCCAAAATCCGAACCGTCGCGCCAATCGTCCCGTCCGCGTCGAAAGCCGCGACCTGATGCTTTTCCACCCGGAGCCAATCGATCAGCGTGCGCGTGAACACCGACTTACCGACGCCGCCTTTTTCATTCGCCACCAACGCTACACGACCCGCCATTTTGCTCTCCGTTCCACTTTGATTTTCATGTCCAACGTATGCGGCGCGCCATCAGGCTTCGTCCTCGCCCATGTATCTCATTGCGTCAGCCAGCTTTCCCGACGTCTGCTCGGCGGGCCTCGCGACTCGACTGCTGATCGGCGGGCGCGTTCGCTCTCCTAACGTCGCCTGACCGCTCGGCGCCGGTTCGACTTTCGATCGACCCGCACTCGCCTCCACACTCGGGTTGGCTCTCGCTTCGCCGTTCACTGGGCGCTCGGGTTCCGACACCGCTTTCGGCAAGGGTTTGCCCGGCTTCGCGCTCGGTTTTGCGCTCGGCTTGGACCCAGGCTTCGCTGTCCGCGCCGCTCGCTTTCGCCTCGCCTCGGCGTAATAGTATTCCAGAGTCTGCGCTGTGATCGCTATTCCGACGCCATTCAGCATTTCCGCTACGTCGGCATATCGGTAGCCCTTGGATTTCAGCTCGGCGATGCACTCGGCATTGGCCTCGACGTAGGACTTGGCCGACGCTCGGCTTCCAACTCGGACTGGGGCTGCCTTCGCCCTATCCTGAAACTCTCTCCATCGCTCGGCTGCATCGTCTTCCGCGCTCGGTTTCACAGGCTTTTGAGCTCCGGCTGCATTCGGGTCGCTATCATACGCTAAATAGTGAAAGCTGCAACCTTCACCTAAGGACAACGACTCGCCTTCGCATAAGGGTTGGCATTCGGGCGCGCATTCGGCCGTCACTCGGGAAATCAAGCGAAAGCCGAATAAAATCCGGGAAGAACCCGAGCAGGATCCCGAGCACGAACCCGAATAGGAACCCGAACAGAATGGCAAAAAAGCAAAGGCACAGTGTAAGTAATTTGGTGTTTGACAAGATACTGGTTTGTTATGTATGCCGTGGATGAGGCGCTTCTGCGTTGCCGCGAGCGCCGCGCTGTCCTTTGCCCCTTCCGTTTCAGCGAGAGGCCCCGACGTGGCGCAGAAGCGAGCCCCTACAGCTGCAAAACGGCAGCTGGTCGTGTTCCTGGCGCGAGAGGATTTCGCTCACCTTGAGGCGGCCTGTCTCGTTTTCGGCATCGGAAAATCGGAGCTCGTCCGCCGCCTCATCCGCGCATCGCTCGACATCGGACCGGCGCTCTCTTTGGAGGACGGGAAGAAACTTGCGCCCATCGGCAAGGAGCTGCGCGCGATCGGCCGCAACATCGCGCAGATCGTGAAGGGCATAAATCTCGGCTACGCGCCGCAGCTCACCGACAGCGAAGAATTGTTCCGCACGGTCTATCTGACGCTCGCGCAAATGAACGCCACCATCCAAACGATGATCGTCGCCTATGGCTCCCGCCTGCGGCGAGGCGCTGGCCTGAAGGCGCTCGCCGACAAGGAGCCGGCCTAATGGAGGCGAATGTTCGCGCCTTTCTCGTCGCGGAATTTTCGCGCATCGGGCAGGAGCAGGAGACCGTCAGGAGAAAGGGCGAGGAGCGGAGCCGCGCCCTGCTGGACGCATGGGCCGGCCATGTCGGGACGGCGGCCGCGCGTTCGGTGAAGATCGCGCAGGAACATTCCCGGGTTTCCCCCGTAACGCCCCTGCCCCGCGCCATGGCGGCGGATCGCGTGTTGAGGGGAACGACGATCACAGGCCAGGACGACGAAGAAAAGCGCCGGACTTTGCCGAACGCGTCCGGCAAGGGGCAGAGGAGGCCCCCTGCCGAGACGGGGAAGGCTGGCGTCGCGATCGGTCGCGGAGCCTCGACCAAAGCTCGAGCCACCGCCTTGGCGAACGGCTATCAGCCCGCGGTGGTCAAAGTCGTCTCCTACGCCCATGGCGCTGACCGCGCGTCCGCCACCGCCAACTATGTCGACCGCGAGGACGCGGTGTTAGAGACCCATGAGGGGATCGAGCTCAAGGGCCGAGAGGCGATCAACGCCGAAATCGCCGTATGGGCGACAGACTTCGAGCAGCGCGCCGAGAGCCAGGATGTCAGTTCCGTCCGACTTCAGGTCATCGGTCTAAAAGACAATGACGCCGACCGGAGCATTCTCGAAAAGGCCGTCGCGGCGGCGTTTAAGGGTCATTCTCACGCTTACCGGATCGACGCTCTAAATGGCGGCGCGATCGAGGCTCGCGCCGTGGTCGCCTTCGCTGGCTCGTTCGAGCCGGTCGCGGCGGGGGACCCGCGCCGAACCGAACGGTTCAGTGTTACCGAGCGACAGATCGGCGACGACGACGAGGGCTTTCGAGAGCGCGTGTTCTCTCCAAAATCCGAGGCCCGCATGAAGGCGCGGATCGAGGAAGCGACCGGCCTTGGACAACACCGGCTCGGTATCGAGCCTGGCGCCCCCGGCCATGGACAATCCAGCGTCATTCACCGTCTCACGCAGTTGACGGAGGGCGGCCCGGCGATCTCGGGCGCCGGCGCGGCGATCAAGGACGCCAGCGCCATCGCGACCGAGGCGCGCGCCTGGCGCCGAGACCTTCGATCCTTTTCGCCGCGCGACACCATGCACATGATCGTTTCCGCGAAGGCCGGAACCGACGTCGAGGCTTTCACGAATTCCGTGCGGGGCTTCCTCCACGAGCAGTTCGCCGATCATAAATTCATGTTCGGCGTCCATACCGACAAGGCGGACGCGGGACATATTCACGCCCACGCCATCGTGACCGTGCGCAACGGCGACGCTCAAAAGATCACCCCCGGCCCGCAGGATTTTCGGGTATGGCGCGAAGTTTTCGCCGAGCACGCCCAGGCGAATTCTCTCAAGATCGTCGCGACGAGCGCCGCCGAGCGCGCGTCCTCCCAGAGCTATGGCCCGAAGGACAAGGCCATCGTCGAGGCGGCCGACCGGCCGCGACCGGGCCGAGAAGCTCGCGACCGCGCCTATGCCGCCGAGCCGGCCAATCAACCGCTGATCGACAACGCCCGGCGTCGCATCGAAACGGCGAGGACAAATCCGGTCCGCATTCCAAAAACAGAGCGCGCACTTGCCGTCGTCAATGAGGCCCGGCACTCTTGGCGCGACATCGTCAAGAGCGACCCACGCAATCCCGTCGCGATCCAGAATTTAGCCCGCACGGTTCTCGCGCAAGTGGGCGCGGGCCTTGGTTTCCAAATCACGTCATCGCCAAAGATGGAGCCGACAATGCCGTCCCTCGCAACATCGGAACAATTGTCCAGCAGCCTCAGACAAATCGACAGGACCGTCGACACCGTCTACCAGAGCATCGACCCGTCCGCGCGAGACGCGTTCAACGACCTCTCGACGAAATTTCTCAACACGCTCGCCGTTCGCGCCGACGTCACCCGTCTGGTTCAGTCGGGCCAAACTGAGGTTTCGCCGCAAGCCCTGCAACAACTCGCCGGCGACCGGAGCGCCGCAATCTTGGCGAAGGCAAGCGATCTCGCCAAGACGCAAACGGCGGAAGCCCAGGGCGCTGAGCGACTGGCCGAAACCGTGCGCGCCGGCGAACGCCG
>Ga0265328_10000329_pt1 | contig 22149 bp, 17 predicted proteins | sample 41624metaG_FD_202086 | JGI IMG/M metagenome (GOLD analysis project Ga0265328, IMG submission 202086) | Rhizosphere microbial communities from Carex aquatilis grown in University of Washington, Seatle, WA, United States - 4-16-24 metaG | ecosystem: Host-associated > Plants > Roots > Rhizosphere...
GCGCTGCGATTGCTCGGCATCGGCCTGTTTCTGACCGGCCGCCCCGAGGGTGCCGAGACCGCGTTCTTCGATCTGCTGCGGCAGAAGCCCGGCGCGCGGCTCGACCCGACTCACACCCGCCCCGACGTCGTCGCGTTCTTCGAGAGCGTCCGCACCCGCCACTCCGCCGAGATTCGCGAGGCCGCGCGCAGCCGCCCCGGCAAGCACCTGGCCTGGGCGTTCCTGCCGCCCGCCGGTCAGTTCCAGAACGGGCACCGCGCGCGCGGCATCATGTTCGGCGCGTTCGAGGTCCTCTCGCTCGGCGTCGCCATCGGCACCTACGTCCAGCTGAAATCGTGGGTCGACGAATCGAACGACACCTATGGCATCCACACCGACGACGCTCGCACGCTCAAGGTCGTCAACAACGTCGCCGTCGGCGTGTTCGCCGCCACCGTCATCATCGGCATCGTCGACGGCCTGGCCAACTTCAGCGCCCACGACGACGAGCCCCCGCTGGCCTGGCTCGGCCCCGGCGGCCTGACGTTGCGCTTCTAGCGCTTTCGCGCCGTCGCGTGTGCAACCTGAGCTAGACTGCCCGCCCGAACAAACACGAAGGCGGGTAGCTCAGTGGTAGAGCAGGGTCTTTACACGGCTCGGGTCGCAGGTTCAATCCCTGTCCCGCCTACTTCCGTTATCGGACACTCCGGCAGTCTCACCGTGATCGTCGCCCCGGATCGCCGTGGCCAGGTCAAACGCACCGGTGATCTGGTAGACGCCGTCGGCCGCGGGCGTGAGGACCAGCGGCTGGATGTGGCGGGCCAGGATCTCACGCCCCCGGACCGGGTCCCCATCGATGATCGTGAGAAGGTTCCGGATGTACCCCTCGATAACCTTCGGGTGCGGGATGGTCGCCGGCTGAACGCGGGCGCGCTCGGCAGCCCGGGACTTGATCGTCGAAAGCTTCGACTCTTCCGCGCGCACCTGCGCCGCGAGTCCCTCCGACCACCCCATCTTGGCCAGCGCCTCGTAGAGGTTCTTTACGCGCTGCTGCTGTTCGCGGAGCAGCCGGCTCGAATCATCCTCCGTCGCGTCGGCCTTCTGCAGCTGCGTGACGCGCGTCTGGAAAGTCTTCACGAATCGCTCGACGAGATCGGGCGCCGTGAGCTGGGTCTGAAGCATCTCCACGACCGCCGTCTTGACCTTCCGTTCCGAGATGGAGCGGTTGTTCGAGCAGATCGCCGTACCTCGGCTCTTGTGGGTTGTGCAGCCGAGCGTCGAGTAGCTGTGGCCGCCTTTCGTCCACCGGTGGACCGCGACCATCGAACCGCCGCAGGTCCCGCACCGGAGCAGGCCTGCAAGGACACTTGGCGCCGACTTCGTAGTGCCCGCCGCGCGCCCGCCCATGGGCCGATCTCCCCAGCGCTCCAGCCGCTCCCGCGTCGCCTGCCAGAGGCCCTGGGGGATGATGCGCAACTCGGGAAGCTCGGTTCGGACGTGCTCCGATTCCGGTCGAGGGATCCTCCGGTAGCGTCGCGTACCCGGGATCTGAAGCCACTGATCCTTGTTCCAGATCCAGACGCCGACGTACTGCTCGTTTCGCAGCATGTAGCGAATCGTCGAGTGGGCCCAGCCCGGCGCGCTTTTGTTGCCCTTGCCACCATCGTGGGGGGCCGGCACGCCATCGTCGTTCAGGGCCGAGGCGATGTGCTTGAACGACATGCCCGACCGATACATTTCGAACACGCGCCGGACGACCTTGGCCTCGTCCTCCGCGATGACCCGGAGCTTGCGCGGATGCTCGAGATCCGGCGGATTCGGTTCGACCACGGTCGTGAAGCCATAGGTCTTTCCGCCGGTCGCAAAACCGGCGAGCGCCCTGCCCTCGAGCCCGCGGTGAGTCTCGGCCCGCACCATCTGCAGGAACGTGTCGTTGACCAGAGCCATCGCTCCGAAGGTGAGCCGACCGCCGACGGCGTCCGAAGCAACGCCGGTGGTGCAGTCAATGACGCGCACCCCGCGACCGGCGAGATCTTCGAAGATGATTCGCCAGGTGGCCCCGAGATCGCGTGAGAGCCGGCTCAAGTCATCGACGAGCACGCAGGAGAACTTTCGCTGGGCCGCACTACGAAGCAGCTTCTTCAGCTGCTCGCGCTCGGTGTGCGAGCCGGACACCGCCGCGTCGCTATAGGTTTCAACGACCTTGAATCCACGGCCCGCGGCAAAATTTCGACAGCGGCGAAGCTGGTCGTCAATCGAGCGCGCGTCCTGCTTATCGGTCGAATATCGCGCGTAGGCAGCGACAGGCGGCTCGCTTCCGTCGGCCTTCAGATCGCGGGAGGGGCCGCCTGCTCGCTCGGCGCTCTCAATGGCGGAACCAGCTGGCAAGGATCTCGATCGCGCGCGCATCGAACGCTCCTCAAGAATCTCGGAGACGACCGTCCAGGTACAACCTCGCAGCCAACTCTGCCAGCTCGTCAATCAGCGCGACAAGATCAATTTCCTCGAGACGGGAATCGTTCGCGGGCTGTCGTTCGCGGAATGCGATCGAGTGACCAGGACCATCGCGCACACGCTTGCTGCAGGGAGCCGTCCGATGCCCATCACCAGCGGGCTCAGGTTTTGGTAGTTCCCCGGAGCTTCTTCGTCGGGATTCCACGGTCGCGACCAGCTGTCCTGCCCTGATCTTCTCTGCCGCCGAGAGCAGCGACCGCCAAACCGAAAAGAGTCGAGTGACCGAGATGGCGACGTCGAGCACGATGCTTCCCGCGGGTTCATGCTTGATTCTGTTCAACAACGTCAGCGACGGGGCGCCAGATCACCAGCTGAAGAAAGTCGTCAGTAGCAGCGCTCGCGCGCGAACGAGAGTGGTCACCTATGGCGGCGACAATTGATCGTCGCTGGCCGGCACGAGGGGTGGACGGGACTTGAAAACTCGGACCCCGGTGCAACCAGGTGAAGGCGGAGAGCAATCTGGCGCGGTTTCCGGGCACTTACGGCTGATCGTACCCGCTGTGGAGTTGCCAGAAAAGGCCAGTGCGCAGCCGGCCTGTAGCATTGTAGCTCCGGCCGATGCCGGCCCCATCGCGGCGGCCCTCCAGGCGGCGGTGGACGGGTGGGCGAACTCGCATGATCGGGTCGCTCTGCGGCGTCGGCTGGTGGGCCTGCTGGTGCTCGTAGAATCCGGCGAGTAGCGCGGGTGTGCAATAGCCGGTCGGAGCAGACGATGCTGGTCCTGGAGCTGGTGGCAGCCTAAGAACCGCACCCCTGGAAGTTGGGCCCTCCGGGCCCGCGGGGCCCGTGGCGGGGGCACCCCATCGACGATCTTTCCCTTACGCGCGCGCCGGTGAACGGGCCCCGGCAGGACCGGGGCGAACCGCCTCAGCTGGGTTCGATTAGCGAGGCTGCCCGGCGACTCCAAGTCAGGCAGGAGACGGTGCGGCGCTATCCGTCGGCCTTATCGATCGGCCGCGGGGCGCGCGGAACGGCGCGGGCTGCCGGTCACCTCGGCCCGATGCGGAACCTGCTGGCGCTGGGGGCGAGGGCATTCTAACTGCGACGATCGTAGCGACAGTCCAGGGCGCGGTGCGATGGACGCCACGTCTTGCCCCATGAGTCCCGACCGCGGCGTTGCCGAATTTTGATCACCCGTGGCGCGATCTGGGGTTGCACGGATGGCCGCGCTTGGACCAGGACCTCGGGCGCCGGTGTCGAGGAGGCGGACTTTACGTGCGCGGCGAGGACGGCGGCGATCGCGCCGATGATCGCCACTATGACCGCGCTCAACAGGCTAATTCGAGCAACGACGATGGTCCGTTCGGAGAGGGAACCATGAAGTCAGACACTTTGCTGCGTGTCGAATGATGTCGATGGCCAGGGACGTTGCGATGCAGACGTCGTCTGCATGGGCGGATGACGATGCCGTCGTCTTTGAGGATCAGGCCTCGCGCGTGCTGCTCGCGCACCTCGAACGAGTGGCCCCCAGCGAAACCACGGTCCTCATCGAGGGCGAGACCGGGACGGGGAAGGAAGTCGTCGCTCGCTACATTCACCGCCGATCGCGGCGATCCTTGCGACCCTTCGTTGCCGTGAATTGCGGCGCGCTCTCGCCCACCCTGATCGAGAGCGAGCTCTTCGGTCACGAGCGAGGAGCGTTCAGCGGCGCGTTGGTGAGCCGCGCCGGTTGGTTCGAGGAAGCGAACGGCGGCACTCTGTTCCTCGACGAGATCGGCGAGCTGCCGCTGCCGTCGCAGGCGACGCTGCTTCGTGTCTTGCAGGAGCGCGAGGTGGTCCGCGTCGGATCGCGGCGGCAGATCCCGCTCGATTTCCGTCTCCTCGCCGCCACCAATGTCGACCTCGAAGGGGCGGTGACCGGCGGCCGCTTCCGCAGAGACCTCTTCTATCGGCTGGCGGTCACGACATTGTTGCTGCCGCCGTTGCGGAACCGTCCCGGCGACATCCTTCCGCTCGCCCGCCGTTTCCTCGCCGCCCACGCGGGAAGCTCGCGAGACGGCGGTCCGCGCGCGCCGCGACTCTCCGCCGCTGCCGAACAAGAGCTGCGGGCGCGCCGCTGGCCGGGCAACGTGCGCGAGCTCGAGAACGCGCTCCAGCACGCTCTGCTGGTCAGCCGCGGTGACGAGATCTCGCCCGAAGACCTCCCGGTGCTGCCGGCGGCCCATCCAGAGCCGACCGAGAGCGCGCTTCCCCTGAGCGGCCCGACAAGTCCGCTCGAGCTCCTCCGCTCGGTCCTTGCTCGCCTGTTCGACGAGCGTCCACCGCGGCTGTGGGCGCAGATCGAGGACACGGTGATTCGATCGGCCTTCGAGCACCAGGCGCGCAACCAGGTGCGGACCGCCCGCCTGCTGGGTATCGGACGCAACGTCGTGCGCGCGAAGCTGTCGGCCCTCGGGTTGCTCTCGCGGTCGCCGGCCGCCCCCCCATGACACCGTTGATGGCGTCCGCGGCCACCGTCAGTGTTGGTCGAGCAGTCGCTCGAGCACCACCGCCACGCCGTCGTCGTCGTTCGAGAGCGTGAGCTCGCCGGCGATCGATTGGACGTCCCGGTGGGCGTTGGCCACGGCGACCGAGCGGCCGGCCCAGGCGAGCATCGGCACGTCGTTCGGCATGTCGCCGAAGGCCAGCACCTCGGCACGGGCGACGCCGCGCTCGGCGCAGTACGCCGCCAGGCTGGATGCCTTGCTGACCGCGTACGGTCCGATCTCCAGGAAGGGAGCGCCCGAGAACGAGACCGCGGCCCGATCGGCAATCACCGCGCGCGAACGATGGATGAGGGCGGCGCTCGACAGCGCCGGGTGAAACGCGATCAGCTTGTTGACGCCTCCGGCGCACAGCGCGTGACCGCCCGCGATGGGCAGGCTCGGCTCCTCGAGCTTGCCGCGCTGGAGCGCGTAGCTCTGCTCCCAGCCGCAATGCAGACCGACCTCGACGGCGAACGAGACCTCGGGCAGGCGCGCGCGCAGGTCGGCGATCAGCGCGCGCGCCGTTTCGGGCGGCAACCGCGTCTCGCTGAGCACGGCATCACGCGCGACGTCGTAGACCAGGGCTCCGTTCATGCAGATCGTGACCGCGCCCAGGTCCGGCGCGCCGGCGATGGCGCGCACGTGGCGCGGCGGCCGCCCGGTCACCATGACCAGCTCGATCCCGGCCGCGACCGCGCGCCGTAACGCCTGAGCCGTGCGCGCCGAGACGGTGCCATCGCTGCGCAGCAACGTGCCGTCGAGATCCGTCGCGACCAGCCGCAAGGGTTTCACGGCAAGCGCCGGACGAAGAGCGGGCTGGTCCAGACCTTGGCGTCTCCGAGCTCGCGCGCAAAGAGATAGAGAGCGCGCGCCTCCGGTCCGTCAGGCGGCAGGCTCACGCGCACGTCGCCCGACAGGGTCACCGGGAGCGCCCGCGCCGTCAGCCGCTCGACGGCCAGGAACAGATCGACACCGTCCAAATCTCGTCGCAACGCACCCGCCTGCAGCAAATCCTGGCAACTGACCTGCCAGTCTATCGGCGCCGAGGTCGTGCCGTCGAAGCCGCCTATCGTGGCATGGATGGCGACGGTGGCTCGCTCCGGAGCCTCGAGCGCGATCTCCAGCTCGTCGGCGTCGCCGTGCGTGGCGCTTTCGATCTCGAATCGGCCGCTTCCCCGATCGCGGACCCGCTCCTCGGGGTGCTCGAAGCCTCGCGCTGACCAGCCGGCGATGCCGCTTCCTTCGATCGCGACGTCGACCTTCCAGACCGCCCAGCGATAGCGATCCTTGACGCGCGCGCCGCCCCAGCGGATGCGCAGCCGGTCGTTCGCGAAACCGAGCTCGCGGTGGAGATCGCGGTGCCACAGGACGCCGTTCTGGTCATGGATCGCGATCCACTCCCAGCCCCGCTGGCCCAGCAACTGGTATCGCAACGTCACGGAGTCGCCCCGGGCTTCCAGCTCGTCGCCCTGAACGTGCTCGCCGCAGCTCAAGAGGGCGACGTTCCGCTCGCCGGTGGTGGCCCATGTGTGCCGGCTCCGGAGCGCCTCGCCAACGTCGCGGCGGGTGAGCGCGGGCGCGAGCACGCCCGTCAATCCGCCGCGAACGCCAAAGATGGAAGCGCCAGGGGCGCCACCACCAGGCCGACCGCGATGCTCGTCTCCGGAGGCGCTGGCGCCCAGGCGATAGCCGCGCGCCAGCGCCTCACGGTACAGCCAGTCGAAGTGCCCCCAGGACGAGGCGATCTCGACCAGCCGCTCCAGATCGGGATGATGCCAGTCGAGGATCGCGCGCCGCCCGCCCACGTGAGGGATCATCAGAAAGCGCTCGGGCGCGTCCTCATACGCGTCGTAGAGGCGAGAGAGCGGCCACCGGCCGGGCACGGGCGTGGCGCCCGCCCGCATGTGCTCGTGCCATTCGAACGAACGCAGCGGGCCGCCGGCGGCATCGCGCGGAAAGCGTACGTCTTCGTCGTCGAGGAACACGACGTTGTGGTCACCGCCCGCGGCGCTGTTGCCGCACCACTCGGTGCCGGGGAAACAGACGAACCGGCCGTCCTGGTGAAACGCGCGCAGGTCGGCCAACGCCGATGTCCAGTCGCCGTCGGTGATCTGGAAGTCGTTGACGGTATATCCGAGGATGTCCAATCGAGCGAGGTCGCGGGCGAAGCGCAGGTTCGCGGACGTCGAGTTGGTCCCCACGGTGTCGTGCGCATGCACGTGGAGATCGGCGAAGTAGGCGCGCGGCGCGCGCGCAGGCAGAGCCATGGCGACGGCGATCGGGGCGACGGCATTCCAGACGCGGCCCGCACCCACGACCTGGACATCGACGCGATAGTCGCCAGCCTCGTCGACCGTGAACGTGGCGCAGGCTGAGCGCTCGTCGGCCGTCCAGGAGACTGCTTGCCGCGCCACCGCGTCCGCGCTTCCCGCACGTCGCACGACGAACGTCGCGCGCCCGCCTGGATTGGGGCACGGATTGCCCCAGGCATCGTCGAGCCGCGCCACGATCGGGGCGGGTTCGCCGCGCGTTACCAACCGGGGTGTGATGACCTGCAGGTGCTCAGGAGCACCCGCTACCACGGCCAGGCGCACCTCGCCGGGCACGGCCGCGAGGCGGGACGTCCCGGTCAAGTCGACGTAGGCGCGCATCTTGAACGCGTCCTCGACGAAGGTCTGCGCCCGCGTGCCCGGTCCACCGGCCGCGCGATCACCGAGGCGGATCTCGATCTCGTCCCCGGGGCGCAGGTAGCCGTCGACGACATCGACGATGATCGCTTTTTGATAGGGGCGCTCGTGGCCCTTGCGATCGAACTTCACGTCGAGGCGCTGGACGGTTGCTTCGCTTTCGCCCGGGAACGTGGGCCGCAAGCGGACGCGGGCCGTCAGGTAGTTCGCGCCACGCGGATCGTGAGTCTGCGGCTCGCCCCAGTCCGAGTAGAACTTGTACGTGACCTTGAGGCGACCGCTGTCGGCCAGCCCCGCGCTGCCCACCCGGTAGACCAGCACGAGCTCGACGGACTGTCCCGCCTCGAGCTGCTCGTGCGACGCGGACAGCGAGCCCAGAAAGGGCAAGGAGCCGAGGAAACGCTCGAGCTCGCGTGGCCCGACCGGGCTCGCGGCACCACGCGACGCGCGCTCGACGCTCACGTCAGTACACGAACTCGGGCCGCGCTTTTGCGAGCCCGAACTCTACGATCTCCTGCGCCCGTCGCGCGGAGAACGCCTTCAGCTCGGGCGTCACCAGCACCGACAGCTGCTCGGGTGGCCTCGCTTTGCCGAACAACGGGTTCTCAGCGGCGATCTTCTCGATCAGCTCGGCCGGCACCCGAAGATCCTCGGCGAACCACGTCGCCGCCTGGCGCGGGTTGTCGGCGACGTACACCGCCGCCTCCCGGATCGCGTCGACCAGGCGCTGGCGCACGCCTGGATTCGCCGCCAGGTAGTCAGAGCGGGCGATGACCCACAGATGGTGCGGCCAGCGGCGGATCTCGCGCGCTCCCTTCTGAATGAACTTGTACAGCTGCGGCTGCCGCAACACCACGCCATCGGCCAGCTTCTGTTCCAGCGCTGCCGGCTGCTCGTTGGGTGGCACGTTGACCAGCTTCACCGCGCCCGGCACGAGGCCGGCGTCCTTGAGAGCGGCGAGCAGATCCGCCTGGGAATCGGTCCCGAAAGCGACGGCGATGGTCTTGCCCTTGAAGTCCGACAACGCCTTGATCGGGCTGTCCCCCGGCACCACCAATCCGTGGGCGGCGGTCCCTAGACCAGCGATGACGGTCACCGCGCCGGGCTGCTTGGCGAGATACGAAGCCGTCGGAACCAACGAGGTGAAGGACACGTCCAGCGTCTTAGAGACCAGTGCCTCGATCTGCGGCGGGCCGTACTGGAAGAACGTCGTCTGCACGTCCAGCCCATGCTTGTTGCCGATGTCGGTCTTGCCCAGCACCTTGGCGATCTCGCCATGCAACGCCGTCGGGTAACCGATGCGCACCTTGATGCGCTCGCCTTCGCTGGCCGCCGTCGACGGTGGGGTGAGGGCGAACAACGCGCCTGCGACGAGCACGGCAGCGATCGAGATCTGGAACGTCCGTCGAGTCTTCATGTCGTGCCTTCTCTTCTTCTCCAGGGAAAGATCAACGCCTCCGCCTGACCGAGCGCGAAGGTCATGAGCGCGCCGATCACCGCAATCGCGAGCATCCCCACGAACACCCGCGGCGTCTCGAGCTGCAACCGGTTGAGCTCGATCATGTATCCAAGGCCGGATTGCGCCGCGACGAGCTCGGCGGTCACCACCGCCATCCACGACTGGCCAAGACCAACCTTGAGCCCGGTGAACACCGATGGCAGCGCCGACGGCAAATACACGAAGCGCAGCAATGCCAGGCGCCCTGCCCCCATGCAGCGCGCCGCGCGCAGATGCTGCTGCTCCACGGCGGAAGCGCCGGCCAGCGAGCTCACGAACACCGGGAAGAAGGCGGCCACCGCGGTCACGAAGTAGCTTGGGCGATCGCCCAGGCCGAACCACAGGATCGCGATCGGGATCCAGGCGATGGGCGGAATCGGGCGCAACAGCGCGAGCACCGGTAGCACCAGCTGCCGCAAGGGACGAAACGAAACCACGGCCAGCGCCAGCGGCACCGCCGTCGAAGCCGCCAGGCCGAAACCGAAAAGCACGCGTTTCAGGCTGGCCGCAACGTCACGCGCCAGCGTGCCGTCGGCCAGGGTCTCGCGCAAACCCTCCCACAGCGCGGACGGAACCGGGAGCAGGATTGCGTTGCCGAGCCGGCGCGCCGCGATCGTCCAGATGGCGAGCAGGACAACGATCCCGCCCAGCCCCAGCAGTGACGCGCGCACGAGCCGCTTCATTCTGCGACCGCCGCGCCGGAGCCGAACGTCTTCAACGTCTCCTCGCGTATGCGATCGAAGAGCTCGTCGTAAAGTCGCTGGTAGGCAGCGCTGGCACGCGCCTCGCGACCGCGGGGCCGGGGCAGGTCAACCGTGAAATCGCCGCGCGCGGTATTCGGCCGCAGGCCCAGCACCACCACGCGGTCGGCCAGAAAGATCGCCTCGTCGATGTCGTGGGTGACGAACACCACCGTGTGCCGCCAGCGCTCCCACAAACGAAGGAGCTGCTCCTGCATCAAGATGCGCGTCTGGGCATCGAGCGCGCCGAACGGTTCGTCCATGAGCAGCACGCTCGGCTCCACGGCCAGCGCGCGGGCAAGCCCCACGCGCTGCTGCATGCCGCCGGAGAGCTGGTGCGGGTACCGATCGGCGACATCAGCCAGGCCGACCAAGCCCAGGTAGTGACGGGCGTGCTGGCGCGCCGTCGGGCTGCCCGCGAGGCGCAGCCCGAACGTCACGTTGTCGAGAGCGGTCATCCAGGGAAAGAGCGAGTGCTGCTGGAACACCACCGGTCGGTCGGGCCCGGGGCGCGTGACCGGCGCGCCGTCGACGAGGATCGATCCAGCGGTGGGATGTTCGAAGCCGGCGATCACGTTCAGGAGTGTGGACTTCCCGCAGCCCGACGGCCCCAGCACCGCCACGAACTCGCCGGCGGCGAACCGCAGCGAGACGTCGCCGAGCGCCACCACCTCGCGCCCGGGCCGGCCGAACCGGACCGAGACGTCGCGCAGCTCGACGGCGCCGCGGCCGGTGGCCGGCGAATCCCGGTGTGCGTCCGCGCGCGGCCCCGGCAGCGAGAAGAGGCTCTCGCGTGCGATCGATACGCTCACGTTTCTCACAGCACCAGCGACGAACCGTGATAGCGAGGCTTCACGGCCAGATAGTGCTTCCACTTCCGCGGGGCGCGCTGACCGGCCAGGAATTCCTCGTCCCAGTCGAGCACGCGCTCGAAGCGCGGAGCGACGGCGGGAGCGCTGGTCCACACGCCGCGCCGGCGGCGCTCCTCGCGTTGATCGATCAACCAATCGTTGTAACTCTCGTAGACGATGTGCCCCTCGGGGGCGTCGAGTGTGGCCGCACGAATCCGGCCGTCCAGCTCCAGGTAAAGCGCGGCGTCCTCGGCCGACACGGATACGGGCGGCACGTCGCTGGCGTAGCCCGCTTCGCGCAGCCCCGCACCCGCCACATGGTTGAACACGCCCTGGTCGTGCAGGCTGAGGTGGCTCCGATAAAGCCCCACGTGATCGGTCGAAACCGGCTGCCCCAGCGGCCGATGGTCCCGCGTGCGCGCGCGCCGTTGCGCAATGTCGCCCCGGTAGAACTCGAGGACGCCGGGCTCCCAGGGCTCGTGCAGGAACTGGAGCACCTCACGCATGATCGCCTCCGGCCGGGCGGCGAGATCCTCGTAGCGCACGTCCAGCCAGATGTCGCGCGGCAGCTTGGCGCGCAGGCGAGCCGCCACTTCGTGAGTGCGGCGCCAGAGCAGCGCCGCCGCGTAGACGTTACGCGGTCCAAAGGCCGACCGGAGCTGGTCGACCGCCACGTCGCGGCCGTCGCGCACCAGGTGCACGAACCGCGCCTGGGGAAAGTCGGCCAGGATCTCCTCGACGTAGAAAAGGTTGTGCGGCGTCTTCTCGCCCCAGCGCGGCTTTCCAACCTTCTCAGCGTAGAGGCCGAGAATCGCGGAATAAGCCTGCGAGAACGTGGCGGCGTGCGTGCGCGCGATCAACTCGTCGACGATGGTCGCGGGGTTCAGGTTCAGGCCGAAGAACGGCGTCTTGAGCCCGCAGATCATCTCCGACACCAGCGTCAGGAAGTTTGTCGGGACGCTCAGATCGCCGTAGGTGTGCAGGTAGGCGCGGAAGCGCGGGTAGTACCAGGCCACCTCCGGAACCGCCAGGCGGCTGTGCTGGCCGAGGACGGCCATGAGCAGCGTCGTGCCTGAGCGCTCACTGCCCACGATGAAGAAGGGAGAGTTTGATGGCGCCATGTTTCCCGGTGACCGTCTTCTATAGAACGTAACTGTCCTCTATACTGGACGGTCTCCGACCGACATGTCAACCTGGGGATGTTCTTTTCCCGGCGCCGCGGATTTCGACTCATCTTCGGTCGCCACAGAGGCCGCGGGCGTGACACCCCGCCAGGACCAGCAGCGTGAAACGGCGGGAGAACGAGCTCGCGACCCCGACGCTCACCGCACCCCCTCGCTCCACTTCACGGCGAAGAGCTCGGCCAGGTTGTTCTGCAGAAAGTCGCGCCGCTCCCGCTCGTCGAGCTCAGGGAACGTATCGATGTAACGGGTCAAGGCATCGAGCCCGCCTGAATCCCAGTGCGGATAGTCGGAGGTCGCGCCGACGTTCTTGCCCCCGAACCAGCGCGTCGCTTCCGCGAACAGCGCCTCCTCCGGTTCGAAGGAGCAGACCACGCACTGGCGGCGGAACGTCTCCGACGGTGGACGTTCGAGCGCGATCTCCGAGCGGCGGGTCTCGTAGTGCTCGTCCAAGCGGAACAGATAGTAGGGAAACCAGGACAGCCCAGCCTCGCAAAAGAGGACGCGTAGCCCGGGAAAACGCTCGAGAATGCCGCTGCCGAGCAGCGCCACCAGCGCGCTGGTCATCTCGACCGGATGCGATACAACGTGCGCCATCCAGTAGTCGTGGAACTTGCGCGTCGGATCGTCGGTGGTGTGATAGGTGCCAGTGGCCTCATGGAAAACGAGCGGCGTCCCAGTGTCTTGCAGCACCTCCCAGAGCCGATCGTAGCTGCGATCCCACCAGGTGCGGCCCTGCATGACATTGGGACGGATCCAGACCGCGCGGGCGCCGAGCTCGCGAATCGCGCGCGCCGCCTCCACGCGCGCCGGCTCAGCGTCAATCGGCACCGTGGCCGCGAACCAGAGCCGGTCGCGGTCCTCGGCGCAGAACGAGTCGGCGAACCAGTTGTTGAGCGCCCGCGCGTACGCCGCTTGCAGCGCGCCGTCGAGGATGTCGGGCACATACAGGCCAACCGTCGGGATCCAGAGTGCGGCGTCGACGCCGCTATCGTCCATGTCCAGCAGCTTGCCCTTCCCCGAAACCCAGGCCGCGGTCTCTTCGTAGGAGAGCCCCGGGCGCTCGCCGCGCGGGCGGTAGGCGCTCATGCCCTCGCGGCGTCCCTGCCCGGGACCCCAGACTTTCTGATAGAGGCGGCCCTCGATCAGGAGCCGGGTGGAGCCATAGACGTTGTCGCGCAGCACCACCGGCCCGCGATCGCGGAAGCTCGGCTCGAGGTATTTGCTGAACGCCTCGACGGGCTCGACGACGTGGCGGTCCCCGTCGATGACGAAGTAGTCATCGAGACGGCTCTTTTTCCAGCGGCGCTGGATCATGCGCTCTCGGCTCATACGACCTTCCCGGCGATAGGGATTACCCACGGCATCAAAGAACTTCCTCGCGCGCTCCGTCTGTCTGCTAACGTGGATATAAGTCTCTTATACAACACACCGGAGCAGGCAAGCGATGAAACTGGAGCTCATCAGTCACCCACACTGCCCCTACGTCCACCGCGCGGCGATCATGCTGGGCGAAAAAGGGGTGCCCTTCGAACGGCGGGCGGTCGACCTCACGAACAAGCCCGAGTGGTTCCTGGCGATCTCGCCACGCGGCAAGGTGCCCGTCCTGGTGGCGGATGGCCAACCGTTGTTCGAATCAGCGGCGATCTGCGAGTTCCTCGATGAAACAACCCCGCCAGCGCTGCTACCGCCGGATCCGTTCGAGCGAGCCCGGCAGCGGGGCTGGGTCGAGGTCGCCAACGACCTGCTCGTCGGCCAGTACAAGGCCCTCGTCGCCACGGATCCCACAGAGCTCGAGAAGGCCCGCGCTGCTGTGGACTCCACGCTGGGGCGGCTCGAAGAAGCAATGCAGTCCAAGGTGATCTCGGAGACCGGCTTCGGCCTGGTACATGTCGCGCTCGCGCCCGCCCTTCAGCGCTTCGTCATCCTCGCCGACGCGCGGCGGCTCGATCTTCTGGCCCGCTACCCGCGCGTGGCAGCGCTGGCGAAGGTTTTGGCGGGCCGACGATCCGTTGCCGATACCGTGCCGTTCAACTTCGCAACGGAGTGGGTGGCGGGCATGGTCGCTCGCAAATCATTGCTGCTTTCATGAAGCAGACCCGGGAACCGTCTGCTTCGAGTCACCTCATGGTTGCGCCGACCGGCAACCGGCGTCACTCCGCGGCCGACGGCGCCGCACTGGAATTGGCCTCCTCGCGCAGGCAGAGCGTGACGGCCGCCGCGCTGAGGAGCGCCAGCGCAGGGCCGACGTAAAGCAGGGCCGGCCCCCAGCCGTAGGCGGTGACCGCCGCGCTCGAGCCGACGACCGCGACGATCGCGCCGAGGAAGCTGCGCGCATACCGATCCCGGCCGCCGTCGGGCTGATCGCGCGTGCGGATCGCGCCCCGCAATGCGCGCCACATGAAATGCAGGTAAGCAACGGCGATGCCGAGGCCGATGACCAGGGTGAGCACGGTGCCGGTGGAGACGATCGTCGATGACATGGATGATCCTTTCGCGTGCCGCGTCTACACTGGTGCAGCCGGGGCCGAGCTGGCGATTGCGGTGGTCACCGTGTCCGACGACGCGGTCGCGTCCTTGATTTTCGCCAGCCGACCGTAGTCGTAGCTCTCGGAGGAAACCAGGCTGAGCACGACGGGGACCAGCGAGCTCGCCGCCAGGATGGCCACCGAACCCCACAGTTCACCGAACGAGCTGCGCACCGGCATGCCGATCGCGATTGCGGCGACCGTTCCCCAGACAAACCCTGCCCCCGTCATGCGCCGCCAGAACAGCGCCAGGATGAGGGGCACCAGGATCGCGGTGCGGATCGCGTAGCTGGTGAGGACGATCGTCACGAAGTCGACCCCGGTCAGCACCACCGCCGCGGCCACGACCGCCGCCAGCACCATGGGTAGCTTCGCAGCTACAAACAGCGCGCGGTCACTGATGCTGGGCGCGAGCGGCTTGATGATGTCGACGACGAACACGGAGCTGATCGCCGTGAACGCACTGTCGATGACCGAATAGCACGCCGACAGCACCACGACGACGTACGCAAGCACGATCCAGGTTGGCAGACCAAGGTGCGAGATCAAGTACGGTCCCACCGCCGCGGCGTCGCCGCCGAGCTGGGTCTTGAGGTCGACGTGCAGACCCAGCCCCACCAGTCCGAGAACCCCGATGCAGATCGGGATGGGATAGAACCACGCGCCTGCCCACAGGAAGGTCCGGCTGACCTCCTTCTTCTTGAGGCTCCACGCGAGCTGCCAGTACTCCTGGCCCGCGATGGTCGCGGTGAGCAGGCCGAGGGCGAGCGTGATCCCGAAACCGTTCGCCGCATCCCCCCGGAACACGGAGAGCAGGTCATGCCCCTGCCCGGCCACCGACTGCCAGATCGGCCCCGCGCCGCCCGCCTGATGGAGCACGGCCACGACGATGACCGCCGGCGGCACCGTGTGCAGGAGCGTGGCGACCGTAGACGTCGACACCGAGGCCCACAGCCCGCCGAGCGTGCTGTAGACCAGCACCACCGCCAGCCCCACGATGGCGGCGACGTTCGGATCGACGCCGAACACGTGCGAGGTGACCAGCGCCGTCCCTTTCAAGTTGATGATGATCTCGATCAGCGAGCCAAACAGCGCCCCCAGGATCACCACCGGGACCGCGAGACGCCCGCCGCTGAATCGTTCGCGGACGAATTCGGGGATCGTGTAGCCTTCGGGCATCAGGCCGCGGATCTTGCGCGCGAACGGAATCACGGCGATCACCGCCAACCCATTGGGGACGGTGAACCAGAACAGACCTGACAGGCCGTAGGTATAGGTCTGCGCCGCTGACATCATGACGGCCATCGCCCAGGTCCATATCGAGATCATCCCGGCAACCCCGAAGCCAAAGCCGATCTTGCGATCGGCGATGACGAAATCGCGAGCCGAGCGGACGAGACGCGTCTTGATGTAATAGACCAGCGCCAGCAGCGCGGCGCCGAGGAGAATCTCCGTCGCAATCCCTTGCGCGGGGGAAAGCTGGGTTCGTTCGGTCAGGAGCGTGGCATTCATCGTTCAGTCTCCAATCGTCAGTCACGACTCATGCAACGAGTCGCGGAGCGTGGTACCCGGATAGCGGGTGCGGTATCGACCCCGGCGCTGCAACTCCGGGACCACCATGTCGACGAACTCTTCGAAGCAACCAGGCGTGTGGGTGGCGATGAGCATGAAACCGTCAGCCCCGCCGCGATCCATGAAATGCTCGATCTGATCGGCCACGTCCGCCGGCGAGCCAACCACGATCGGCATTCCCATTCCTTGCGCGTAGTAGAGCGCAGCTTCGCGGACGGTGACCGGGGCGCCGCCCTTGGCGTAAATGACCGATTCGAACAGCCCCTGGATCCCGGGCACCTCGATGTTCTGCACGTGCTCATCCAGGCTGTACTTCGAAAAGTCGGGGCCAAAGTGACCGGAGATCCAGGCCAGGGCGCCCTCGAGAGGGATGCTCGCCTTCAGCCGCTCGTGCTTCTCTTCGGCCTCACGGCGTGTCTCGGCCACCACAGTCTGCAGCCCGTAGATCAACTTCACGCTGCCCGCTGGGCGTTCGAACTTCCGGTAGAGACGATCGTTGAGATCGTCCGTGTACTGGCGCATCCGTTCGACGTTTGGATGAACGGCGAACACCGCCTCGGCGTGCTTGGCGGCGAAATCGCGCCCGCGGTCCGATGAGCCGGCCTGCCACAGCACCGGCCGGCCCTGCGGCGAGCGGAAGACGAACGACCGGGCCTTGCAGCGAAAAAACTCGCCGCGGAAGTCCACTTCGTGAACCTTGGCCGGATCGGCGAAGATGCCCGTCGCCTTGTTGGCCACGATGGCATCCGGCTCCCAGCTGTCCCAGAGCCGGTAGCAGAGCTCCATGTACTCTTCCATGCGCTCGTAACGTCCGGACCGCAGCGTCATCTCCTGGCCGTACGCGTCCCACTCGCTCTTGGAGTACGAGCTGACGATGTTCCAGGCGACGCGGCCGCCCGAGAGATGATCGAGGCTGGAGAGCCGCCGCACCATCGAATAGGGGTGCTCGAAGGCGGTCGACAGCGTCACGCCCACCCCCAGGTGCTGCGTCGCCGTCGTGATGATGGGAACGATGGTCGAAGGCTCGTGCGTCGGGCACTGCACCGCGTACTTCACGCAGGCGTCCGAGCTCGCTTGATAGTTGTTGTAGGGGGCAAGCTCGTCGGCGATGAAGATCGCGTCGAACAGTCCGCGCTCCATCGTGCGCGCCATGTGTTGCCAGTAGGGCGGTCGGGTCCAATCCCAGCCAACCTTGTCCTTGGGGTACCGCCACATACCAGTGGCGTGGCTGTTGACGCCATGCTGGATGAAAGCGAGCAGATGCGCGCGTCGTTTGTTGTTCGAGGGCACGTTGAGCGCCGAGCCGATTTGCACGACCCGTGCCTTTGAAGGACGGGCGCCCGGCGCGCCGGATTCGGTCACATGCAGACAGAAGTGGCAGCCAAGTGTTTCTGCAGCAACACGCCGACAGCAATGCGTGTTGTTGGGAAAGCAAAGCAGCTCACCCATCGGCGTCCGGCGGCCGATTGCGTGACCTCGTCGAACGGTATGCCGCGTGCAGTTGCTGGGGCCCGCGTGCCGTGCATGGCCGGACGCGATCGATGCCCCTCGAATTTGGAATCTGTGTACCGACCGGCGGCGGGTGGCTTCGCGTGCGATCGCGCGCGGCGGCGCCCGATGCGGCCGATCTGTTGCGCTTGGGCGAGGCTGCGGACCGCGTGGGATACGACTTCTGCTATTTGCCCGAGCACTACTTGAACGCCGTCTACGGTCCGGCGTATCCCGTCCTCGACGCCTGGGTGCTGGCGGCGGGGATCGCGGCGCGGACCCGGCGCATCCGGGTGATCACGGCGGTACAGCCCGGCTTCAAAGCGCCGGGCGTGGTCGCCAAGATGGGGGCCACCATCGCGGCGATGCGCCCGCATGCGTTCGGCCTCACCATCATCGCAGGCTGGTGGCAGCTCGAGGCGGAAATGCACGGCGATCGGTGGCTGCCGCACGGCGAGCGCTATCGCCGCGCCGGCGAATATCTGGCCTGCATCGACGCGCTCTGGAGGCACGAGATTGCTGATGTGGATGGACGAGACTACCGGCTGGCGCGCGGCACGGCCAGTCCGCGACCGAACCCGGTCCCCTTGGTCATGGTGGCGGGCGAATCCGATGCCGCCATCGATCTCGCAGCCCGCGCCGCCGACGTGCTCTTCGTGAACGGTGGCCCGGTCGACCAAGTTCGCGAGTTGATCGGCCGTATCAAAAGGCGCGCGCGCAACGAGCACGGTCGCTCGCTCCGGGTCATGCTCAGCGCCTTCGCGTTGCTGCGCGACACCGATCGTGAGGCGACGCGCGCGGCCGAGGCGCTGGCGGCCGACGCCGACGAAGAGACGCTGCGTTACTTCGAGAGTCAGGTCGAGTCGAGCGTCGTCGCGCACAACCGGGGTGCGGCCCGCGACCGCGTCGAGGCCAACCTGGGCCTGACCAGTGGGCTCATCGGCAATCGCAATACCATCATTCGCCGCGTCCAGGCGCTGGCAGAGGCCGGCGTCGATGCGATCGCCCTCAAGCTCGAATCCAACACCGACGAGCCCGCTCGCTTCTATCGCGAGGTGATCGGGCCGCTCCGGCAAACCACGGACCTTGCGGGGGCGACCTCGCGCGATGGGGGTTGAACCGATGCTCGAAACGACGATCGTGGGAAGTCTTCCGAAGCCGGCATGGCTCGCCACGCCGGGCCAACTCTGGGCGCCGTGGCGGCTCGACGGCGAGGCCCTCGACGAGGCGAAGCGAGACGCGGCCATCTTGGCGGTTCGCGAACAGGAGGCCGCCGGTCTCGACGTCGTGACGGATGGCGAACAGTTCCGGCAGCACTTCATTCACACCTTCGCCGCCGGTCTCGAAGGCCTAGATTTCGTGAACCGAGAGACCAAAGGGGGTATTCGGCCCGCGCTATCCGGCGCAGGTTCCCACTGTCGTGGGGCCCATTCGCCGATTGCGGCCGGTGCACGCCGAGGAGGTGCGCTTGGCACGCGCGCTGACCCAAAAGACCTTGAAGTTCGCGCTGCCCAGCCCGATGACGATCGTCGAGACCGTCAGCGACAAGTATTACCGAGACGAGAGCAAGCTGGCATTCGCCTTTGCCAGGGCGATCAACGAAGAGGCGCGCGAGCTCGCCGCGCTGGGTGTCGACGTGATTCAGCTGGACGAGCCGGCATTCAACATCCACCTCGACAAGGTCCGCGACTGGGGCGTGGCGGCGCTGGAGGAGGCAATCCGGGGGGTGCCCTGCAAGACCGCGATCCATATCTGCTACGGCTATGGGCTACCGGCGAACATCGCGTGGAAGCAGGGCCTCGGTCCCGAGTGGCGCCAATACGAAGTGACGTTTCCGCTGCTCGCCAAGACCGCCATCGACCAGGTGTCGCTGGAGGCGATCAATTCTCGCGTGCCGCTGTCGTTGCTGAGTGCGCTCAGGGGCAAGCAAATGGCGGTCGGTGCGATCGATATCGCCACCGAAAGGGTCGAAACCAGCGAGCAGGTGAGCAGCGTATTGCGACAGGCGCTCGAATACGTGCCCGCCGAGCGGCTCCCCGCCTCGACAAATTGCGGGATGGCGCTGCTTCCACGCCAGGTGGCCGCACAAAAGATGCGCGCGCTGGTTCAAGGCACGTCGGCTCTACGCAAGGAGCTGCATCACTGAGTGCCCGTCGCAGTCCGGCGGTGAAGGCTCACCCCGCATCGTCGCGGGGAGGTGAAATCAAGGTCATGCCCAAGTCATTTTCGGGCCTCGCCAAATGTTGGCGTGACGCTCGGAGTTTTGAAGGTCAAGCTTCCGAGCAAAGAGGAGAAGCCCATGTCGAAATTCGTGGTTGCTGGAGTCACGGGTCACGTCGGTTCTGTCGTCGCGCGCGATCTACTCGCCGCCGGCGACGCGGTCACGGTCATCGTCCGTGATGCGAAAAAGGGGGCCGAATGGTCGGCGCGCGGCGCCCAGATCGCGGTCGGCTCGCTCGACGACGCCGAGTTCGTGGCGTCGACGGTGAAAGGAGCCGACGGCTTCTTCACCTTGATCCCGCCGCACTATGCGACCGGCGACATCTACAGCGCGCAACGGAAGAGCGCCGATGCGCTCGCTGCCGGCATCAAGCGTGGCGGCGTTCCGCTGGTGGTGCTGCTCTCCTCGGTCGGCGCCGATCGCGCCGATAAGAACGGCCCCATCAAGAGCCTCCACTACGCCGAGAACAAGTTTCGCGAGACCGGCACGAGGCTGGTCGCCGTCCGCGCCGGCTCATTCCAGGAGAACATCGCCGGCGTCATTGCCGCGGCGAAGAACGCCGGGACCTTTCCCAACTTCCTACCGTCGGCCGATATCCCGGCGCCGCAGGTGGCCACCCAGGACGTCGGCCACGCCATCGCCAAGGCGCTCAAGTCATCGCCCGCGCGCAATGAGGTCGTCGATCTGGTCGGACCTGCCTACTCGTCGCGGCAGCTCGCCGAGAAGATCGGCAAGCTGCTCGGCAAGACGCTTTCGATCGTCGACATCCCCGCCGCCGGCCACCAGGCGGCGCTCCAGCAGGCGGGCGTGCCGCCCGACGTCGCCGCGGCGTTCACCGAGATGTACGCCGGCTTCTCTGCCGGCTTGCTGACGCCCAAGGGCGACCGCACGATCCAGGTCACGACGCCGATCGATGAGATTCTCCCGGCGTTGGTCGGATAAGGCGGGCACTCGGCCTGGCGGTTGGTCGGGTTCGTGAATTCAAACGTGAACGTGGTCCCTGATTTCGAACGAACTGCCCGAAGCCGATGAGCCCGCTCCGGTTGCTGCTCCTGTCGTTGGGGACGTTCGGTGCTGGCATCATCTCCTCCATTACGGGTGGAACGTCGTTGATCACGGTCCCCCTGCTCTTGCTGGCGGGCGTTGAACCACAATCGGCCATCGGCACGAATATGATCGTCGTGGCCGCATTGTCCGCTGGATCGGCGGCGCGATTCCGGATGGTCAAGGCGATTCCACGCGATCCCACGCTGGCGCTGGCCCTGTCGGCAATTCCCGGTTCTTTGTTGGGTTCGCTGGCTGTCGTCTTGCTCGATGATCGAACGCTCCGCCTGATCATCTCGGGCGCCCTGTTGGCCATGGCGGCGTTGCTGACAGTCCATCCGACCTTCGGCGCGTCGCGGTCCAAGAGCGGACCTCGCATCATGATGCTCGGGTACTTGGTGCTGTCGCTGTGGGCGGTCTACGGCGGCATGTTCTCAGGCGGCTACGCCACCCTGCTCACGTTCGGGATCGTCTTCTTCTTCGGTCGCACGCTGCCTGAAGCGGTCGCCGCCTCGAAGGTCATCAACTTCGTTGGCTCGGCCGCCGCCTCAATCGTGTTCGTCGCCCGGGGGCTCGTCAGCTGGGATTTGGCTGTCTGCATGGGCATCGCCGCGGCGCTGGGGGGCTGGCTCGGGGCAAAGCTCGTGCTTCTTTTGCGACCAGAGCAAATCCGTCGGCTGTTCGCGCTGGTCCTCGGTGCCATCGCAGTGAAGGTCGGATACGACGCGTGCCGAACCAACCGAAGCGGTTGAAAGGTGGCCGCAATTTCGAGGGATGGCTGCGGATCGCCTGAAGGCGCGTGACAGGAGAGGACCGACGCGAGTGCGGCACGGACTGGGGGGCGGAATACGTCGCGCGGGTGGACGTTGACGCCCCTGGAGGGATCCGCGTCGCGAATCCGCGACGAGCCAGCGGGCGAATCAGTTACAGGTTTAGCTACAGGGTCAGACTTCGAAAATGATCTTGCGGTACTTAGCTGCGGGGTGGACCGGACTTGAAAACTCGGACCCCGGTGCAGCCAGGTGAAGTCGGAGAGCATTCTGGCGCGGTCTCCGGGCACTTACGGCTCATCGTACCCGCGGCCGAGTTGCCAGAAAAGGCCAGTGCGCAGGGGGGCTGTAGCATTGTAGCTGCGGGCGGTGCCGAACCCATCGCTGCAGCTCTCCAGGCGGCGGTGGACGGCTGGGGGCGCTCGCAAGACCGGGTCGCTCTACGGCGACGGCTCGTGGGCCTGCTGATGCTGGTCGCGTCCGATGGAGTTGACCCGATTTGGTGGACACCCACGCTCAGTAAAACGAGCGTAGAAAAGGTGCCACATGTCGAATATGGAAGCGAAGCGGACCCGCCGCGTACACACGCGAGAGTTCAAAGCCGAGACGGT
>Ga0265328_10000330_pt1 | contig 22114 bp, 27 predicted proteins | sample 41624metaG_FD_202086 | JGI IMG/M metagenome (GOLD analysis project Ga0265328, IMG submission 202086) | Rhizosphere microbial communities from Carex aquatilis grown in University of Washington, Seatle, WA, United States - 4-16-24 metaG | ecosystem: Host-associated > Plants > Roots > Rhizosphere...
CAACCTCCTGTCTTACCGCTTATAAGCCGCGCTTCCGAACCGTCCGGCCAGTGATGGGCTGCCGTGGCGGTTCTTTTCGCTCGCGCGAATATGCGCCGGTTTCCCGGCGCGCAGAACAGGGCCTCGAGCCCAGGAGAGCAAAATGCCCAAGCTGAAGACCAAATCGGGCGCCAAAAAGCGCTTCAAGATCACCGGCACCGGCAAGGTGGTCTACGCCCAGAAGGGCAAGCGCCACGGCATGATCAAGCGCACCAATAAGCAGATCCGAAATCTGCGCGGGACGTCCGTGCTGTTCAAGACGGACGGCGACAACATCAAGAAGTATTTCCTGCCCAACGGCTGAGCTTCTCGAGCCCCACCCCAAATTTCGGATTTCCTGAAAGGATCATGTCATGGCTCGCGTCAAACGCGGCGTCACCTCGCACGCCAAGCACAAAAAAACTCTCGATGCCGCCAAGGGCTTCTACGGCCGCCGCAAGAATACGATCCGCGCCGCCAAGGCCGCGGTCGATCGCTCGATGCAATATGCGACGCGCGACCGCAAAGCCAAGAAGCGCGTCTTCCGCGCGCTGTGGATCCAGCGCATCAACGCCGCCGTGCGCGAATTCGGCCTGACTTACAGCCGCTTCATCGATGGGCTCGCCAAGGCCGGCGTCACGGTGGACCGCAAGGTGCTCTCCGAGCTCGCCATCACCCAGCCGGAGGCCTTCAAGGCCATCGTCGAAAAGGCGAAATCCGCGCTGCCGCAGACCGCCTGAGCGACAAGCGCCGGCGCTTCGACAGGGACCACCCGCGAGGATGAGCGCGGATGAAATGGTACGCCTGTCTGAACGCGCCGGCCCTCGACCGCTACGCCGAGCATTTGCGCGTCGCCGTCCGTACGGCGATCGACATAGCAGGGCTCGAGCCCCACATCGTCTTCGACGGCGAGGAGGACCAGCTCCGCGCCGTCCTCGGCCCTGACGAGGCCGTCCATATCCACCGCCGACGCTCCAGCCTCATCGAGGCGATAGAGGCGACGCCCGAGGCGCCCGGCTGGAGCCGCGCCGTCGCCGCGGGCGCGCTGCTGCGGCTCGATATTCCGCTCATCGAGACTAGCGACGAATTCGTCCTCTACACAGATTGCGACGTGCTGTTCGCGCGCCGCGTCGAGCTGTCGCCGCTGCGCCCGCGCCTTTTCGCCGCCGCGCCCATGCACGAGCCGCATGAATGGTCGCAATTATGCTCGGGCGTGCTGCTGCTCAACGTCCCGGCAATGCGCGCCGAATATGGCGCGCTGATGCGGCGGGCGCGCGATTCGCTCGGCCGCGCGCATCATTACGACCAGGAACTCCTCAACGAGCATTTCGAAGGGCGCTGGGATCATCTGCCGATCCATATGCATTGGAAACCCTATTGGGGCGTCGAATGGGATGCGGCGATCGTGCATTTCCACGGCCCCAAGGCGGATGATGCGCGCCTGCTCGCGACCGCACCGCGGGGCGACGATCTCTTCGGCCTGCTCTATCGGCGAGACCCTGCGGGCTATGCGCATTTTCTGCGCTTCTACGACACGGCGGCGCGCGCGCAGCGACGCGGCGAGCGCATCCGCCCCGCGGCGCTCGCGCCCTTGCGGCTCGAAGCGGCGGCGGCCTCCGGCGGCCGCGCGCTGCGTCGCGCCTGTTCCGGCCTGCGCGGACTGATCCCGCAGCCGCCGCGCGAGGCCGCGGCCGCTCCCCTGCTGCCGCCCGAGGCGAGCTTCGCCGAAGCCGCGACGCTCGAGAATTTCGACGAGCGCGCCTATCTCTACGCCAATCCGGATGTGGCGGAATCGGTGCGGCGCGGCCGCATCGTCTCCGGCAGGGCGCATTTTTCGCGCTATGGCCGCTATGAGGGGCGGGTGCAGATGATCCCGCGTGACATTGTCGCCACGCCGGAGAATTTCGAGGCCGACGCCTATGTCGCGCGCAATCCGGACGTCGCCTTTCTGATCGCGCGCGGCCGCTACGCCTCGGCCCGCGCGCATTTCGAGCGGCGCGGACGCGCCGAGCGGCGCCGGCAGCTGCTGCGGCCTGCCGGCTGAAGCTCTTCGCCTATGGCGCCTGGCCGCCGCATCGGCCACATATGAGGGGCGATCGAGTCGCGAGGATCCCCCAATGTCCAATTCCTATGATCTCATCGTCATCGGCGGCGGGCCGGGCGGCTATGTCGCCGCGATCCGCGCCGCCCAGCTCGGGCTGAAGACGGCCATCGTCGAGCGCGAGCATCTCGGCGGCATCTGCCTCAATTGGGGCTGCATCCCCACCAAGGCGCTGCTGCGCTCAGCCGATATCTATCGCTATGCGAAACATGCGAAGGATTTCGGCCTTTCGATCGAAGGAGAGGTGTCCTTCGACGCGGCGGCGCTGGTGAAGCGCTCGCGCGCGGTGGCCGGCCGACTCAACGCCGGCGTCGAATTTCTATGCAAGAAGAACAAGATCGACGTGATCTGGGGCGAGGCCGCTCTGACCGCGCCCGGCGCGGTGCGCGTCGCGGCGCCGGGGAGCTTCGGCGACAGGCCGCAATTCCCGCGGCCCAAGAACATTCTCGGCGAGGGCGTCTATACGGCGGCGCATGTCATCGTCGCGACAGGGGCGCGGCCGCGCGCTCTGCCGGGCCTCGAGCCCGACGGCAAGCTCGTCTGGACCTATTTCGAGGCGCTGCTGCCGCCGTCCATTCCAAAGTCGCTGCTCGTCGTCGGCGGCGGCGCGATCGGCGTCGAATTCGCCTCCTTCTATTCGACCTTCGGGTCGCAGGTGACGCTCGTCGAGGCGCTGCCGCAGATTCTCGCCGCCGAAGACGCCGAGATCGCCGCTCTGGCGCGCAAATCCTTCGAGAAGCAGGGAATCAAGATCGTCACCAATGCGAAGGTGTCGCGGCTCGACAGACGAGAGAATAGCGTCGTCGCGACGATCGCCGCGGAGGGCGGCGAGAGCGTCGTCGAAGCCGAGCGTGTGATCTCCGCGGTCGGCGTGGTTCCCAATAGCGAGGGCCTCGGCCTCGAGGCGCTGGGCGTGAAGATCGAGCGCGGCGTCATCCTCACCGATGGGCTCGGCCGCACCAATGTCGCGGGCGTCCACGCGATCGGCGACGTCGCCGGTCCGCCCATGCTCGCCCATAAGGCGGAGCATGAGGGCGTCGTCTGCGTCGAGGCGATCGCCGGCCTCTCACCGCATGCGATAGAGCGCACGCGCATTCCCGCCTGCACCTATTGCCATCCGCAGATCGCCTCCGTCGGCCTCGGCGAAGCGGCGGCGAAAGCGGCGGGTTACGAGCTGAAGGTCGGGCGCTTCCCCTATATGGGCAATGGCAAGGCCATTGCGATGAGCGAAGCGGAAGGGCTGGTGAAGACGATCTTCGACGCCAAGAGCGGACGGCTGCTCGGCGCGCATCTGATCGGCGCGGAAGTGACGGAGCTCATCCAGGGCTTCGTCATCGCGATGAATCTGGAGACGACGGAGGCGGAGCTGATCGAGACGATCTTCCCGCATCCGACGCTCTCCGAGACGATGCACGAGAGCGCGCTCGACGCCTATGGCCGAGCGATACACATATGACGCATAGACGGATCACCCGCCGGCAATCGCTCGAATGTCCTTTATCAGCATGAACAAATGACGCTCGTCGGTCGGCGAAGGCGTGAAGCCGAAATGTCGGTAGAACGACACGGCGGCTTCGTCTTTCGCATGAACGGCGAGCGCACGAATCCCGCCTATGTCCGCCGCCCGCAATGTGCGCGTCAAAGCGTCGAGCAGCAGCCCGGCGCCAACGCCGCGGCCTCGCCAATCGTTATGCGTGGCGAGGCGCGCGAGAACCATGAGCAGAATTGGATGTCGCGGCATCCCTTTGACGACGCGCTCCGGCGCATCGGCGTGTCTCACCTCGCCGACGACGAGCGAATAAAAGCCGATGATCGACCGATCGCTCATGCCGACATAGGTGAGTGACGATCCCGCTTGCTGCGCTTGCAGCGCATGACGGATCAGAAATCGCTCCAGCTCCGGTCGACCGCAGGCGAAGTCTTCGACAGCATGCGTTCGATGCAGCTTTTCGATCCGCAGCAGCGGACCGGTCACGGATCGGAATCGAAAATGGAACGATCGAGGAACAAGCGTTCCAGCCTCTCGTGCCGCCGAGGCGGCGCATCGAGCGCGGCGACCAACGCGTCCCAGCCATCAGGGTCGAGTGTGAAGACACGGCGATCCGCCAAGCGCTCTGCCGCCTCGCTCAGCGCGCTTTCGAGCACGAAATCGCTCACGCTCTTGCGCGAGGCCGCCGCCGCGGCCTGCAAGGTCCGCTTCGCCTCCTTGCTCAGGCGAAGGTCGAGCTTCTCGCTTCGGGGGGCGCGCATTGTCATGAGAACGAGCTAGCGCGACCGCCCGACAATGTCAAGACAACCGATTCCCCGCGCTACCGCGCCGCGCCCTCCCAATAGGGAGCCGCGCCGTAATGGGCGTGGATGCGCGTTTCCCAATCGCGATCGTTCCAGCTCGCCTCGTCATATTCGGGCGCGTCCTCGAGCAGATGCTCGGTCACCGACGTCACATAGCGGCGCTTGTCGAGATCGTAACAGAGCGCGTTCCACGGAACGGCGTGATGGCCTTTGCGCAGGCACATGAAGCCGCAGAAATTCACGATGGCGTAGCGCGCCTGACCAGTCGCAGGATCGATCATCAGATGATCGATCTCGCCGATTTCCTTGCCGTCGCGGCCGAAGACTTTCGCGCCGACGATATGCTCGCTCGAGATCATGTGGAGCTGCGGGATTGCGGTCGCCATTTCGACCTCCCCTCGTGAGCCCCCGGCCCTCCGATACGATGAAAACGCCCGGCGCGGCGAAAAGTTGCCGGCTGGAACCCATCCGATCCAATTGGGTCGGATGGGTTCCAGCTTTTTTCGTTGGAGCGAATTCTGATCGATCGGAAAGCGCTCTATGACAGCCGCCAAGCGCCGAAGGCGATGGTGATCAGCGTGAGCGGCGCGCCCACTTTGAAATAGGCCCAGAAGCCGATGGCGACGCCGGCGGCGCGGGCGCGCTCGGCGACGATCAGATTGGCGACGGAGCCGATGAGCGTCAGATTGCCGGCAAGCGTCGAGGCCATGGCCACGACGAGCCAGGCGCGCTGCGGATCGGCCGCGCCGGCGACGAAAGGCTTCAGCGCCAGCACCGCCGGCACATTGCTGACGAGATTGGAGAGGATGGCGGAAACGACCGCCAACACGCCGGCGTCGGAGAGATCGAAATTGCCGATCGACGCCACCGCCTGCGGCGTCAACACTGTCGTCTCGAGCCCCTCGACGACGATGAACAGGCCGACGAACATCAGCAGGAGCGGCCAGTCGATCTCGCGATAGACCTTCTCCGCCTTCACATGGCGCGTGACCAGCAGCAGCGCGCCGCCGACAATGGCGACCTTCGCCACCGGCTGGCCGGCGAAGAAGAAACCCATCATGGCGAGCGTCACCAATACGGATTTGAAGACGAGAAATCCGCGCGCTCGCGCCGGCGCCGGCGCCGCCTCGGGCAGTCTCTCGCGCGATAAGAATTCGCGGGGATAGAAAAGCGCGAGAAGCGCGAAAGTCACGAGAAGGCCGAAAGCCGCGACCGGCCACAGCGCCGCGGCGAAGGCGCCATAGGGAATATGCGACAGGCCGCCGATGATCATGTTCTGCGGATTGCCGGTGATCGTCGCGACGCTGCCGACATTGGAGGCCATCGGCACGGCCAGCAGATAAGGCAAAGGATCGCGTTTCAGGCGCTTGGTCAGCTCGAGGGTGAGCGGCGTCATCACCAGGCAGATGGCGTCATTGACGAGAAAGGCCGAGAAGGCGCCCGTCACCAGCACGATGGCCGCGAGCAGAGCGAGCGGGCTCTTCGCCCGCGTCACGACGAAATTGCTGGCGAGGCGAAAAAAGCCGGAGAGCCGAAGATTGGCGACGACGATCATCATGCCGAGCAGCAGTGTGATCGTGTCGAAGTCGATGGCGCGATAGGCCTCGTCCAGCGGCATCACGCCGAGTCCGACCATCAGGCTCGCGCCGAGCAGAGCCGCTCCGGCGCGATCAAGCCGCAGGCCCGGCGCCTCGCCGAGCGCGATGACGAAATAGGTCGCCGCGAAGACGGCGATGGCGGCGACATGAGTCCAGCCGGCGGACGCGCCGCCGCCCGAGAGCAGCGTCGCGAGAAAGGCGACCAGCGTCACGCCCGCGGCGGCGGCGAGGGCTCCGGCGAAGACGAGCGCAACGGCGACCAGCGCCGCGGCGAAAGACCGCGATTTTTCGTCGTCTGGATCGGGCATGGGGTCGCGTCGTCGGCGGAACGGAAGCTCGCCGACGACTTAGCGCGTTCCAGCGCGGCGAGCCAGCGCCGCCCGAGCGACGCTCAGACCTTCTCGGCCCGCTTCACCGCGCCCGGCGTCGCGCGAAAGGCGATGGCGATGCGGTTGTAGGCGTTCATCAGTCCGATCGCGATGGTGAGATCGGCGAGCTCCTTCTCCGTGAACTGCGGCGAGACGGCGGCGAATTCCGCATCGGGAACGCTGGTCTCGGCGACGCGCGTCACCGTCTCCGCCCAGGCGAGCGCGGCACGCTCACGCTCGGAGAACAGCGCCTCCGCCTCGCGCCAGACGGAGACCAGCGCGAGCTTTTCCACGGTGAAGCCCTCCGCGACGAGCGCGCGCGTGTGCAGATCGAGGCAATAGGCGCAGCCGTTGATCTGCGAGACGCGCAGATAGACGAGCTCCACCAGCGCCTTTCCGAGGCCGCTGGCGCCGACATAGGAATGCGCGGCGCCGAGCGCTTTCATGCCCTCGGGCGCGGCGGCGGCGTAATCGAGGCGTCGGGTCATTCTCTCTCCTGCTTGGACGTCGGGAAGGGTCAGAAATGTCTCGCTCGAATCGTCGACGAATATAGCGAGTAATCGCGCCGGCTCTGTGTCGCCGGCGTTCTCGCTCGCCGGATGGAGCGCGCCCGGCGGCTCGAACCAACTCTCCCCGGCGCGGAAAAGTTCCTGCGCCGATGTGCGGTCACGGCGCAGTCGCGACGCAAACGAAGCTCGACGACGCGCGCGGCACGAAGTCGAGCTCGCGCGGTTTTTCGACGCGAATTCTCGCGACGATCGCCCTCACGAATTCGATTTCGGCGTCGCCGATCGCGGCGCCGGCCAGCGCCTCCCTCACCCAGTCGCGGCGCAATTCATCGTCCAGAAAATCGATGTCGTAGGTCTCGATCGGATCGAGACGCACGCGATCATTCGACCATATGCGAATATTCTCGAGCCCCGCGCGCGCGAGCAAGGTCGGCAGGCGCAGACCGATATCCTGGTCGCCTCTGCGGACTTTGACGAAATCGACGAACCTGACCCAGACGCCATAGAACGCCGCACGTTCGGACGGCGTCAGGAAGTTCGTCAATTCGAGCGTCTGCGCCCAATTCAAATGATTGACCGGCTCGACGCAGACGATCGTTCCGCCGCGCTTCGCCACGCGCCGCATTTCCGCGACGATTTTTTCCGGCGCGAGGCTGTGCATCAGCAAAGTCTGCGCGGTGACGATGTCGAAGGAGCCGCCGGGCATGCCAGTGTCGCTCACATCCGCCTCGACAGCGCGATAGGCGATATGCGGCGCGCGCTCGGAATATTTTTTGGCGGAGCGCTCGCACCATTCGCGCTCCCGATCGACGCCGGTCACGTCCCGCAGATCGCTGAAGGCGTCGAGAAGGCCGAGGCTCCAATGCCCTTCGCCGACGCCGAAATCGGCGAGGCTCGTCACGATCTCGTCGCCTATGGCGCGCGACTTCAGCAGGCGGAGAAAATCGCGGCTCCACCAATCGAAGCGCTCGTCGTGAATGTAATCGGCCGAATGCGGCGCCTCCGACATGATCGCTCCTCCGCAATGACATGAGGCCCGCGCCGATCGAAGCGGCGCGGCTCTGCAATGAATTGGACGCCTCGTCGCGGCTCGCTCATAATTTGCGCAGCGCCACTTCCTCTATGCGATGATCCGCGCCTTTGGTCAGCACCAGGCTGGCGCGCGGGCGCGTCGGCGAGATGTTGCGGCGCAGATTCTCGAGATTGATGCGCGTCCAAATATCTTTCGCGACGCGAATCGTCTCCTCATCGTCGAGATCGGCGTATTTCTTGAAATAGGAGAGCGGATCGCGGAAGGCCGTCTCGCGCAGGCGACGGAAACGATCCACATACCATTGCTCGAGCACATCCTCCTCGGCATGCAGATAGACCGAGAAGTCGAAGAAATCCGAGACGAAGGGAATTTCGCGACCGTCGCCGCGCGGACGGCTGGCGAGCAGCACATTCACGCCCTCGACGATGAGAATGTCGGGACGATCGACATAGAAGAATTCGTCGGGCACGACGTCATAAGTGAGATGCGAGTAGACAGGCGCCGCGACATTGCGCTGGCCGGCCTTCACATCGGAGAGAAAGCGCAGCAGCGCGCGATTGTCGTAGCTCTCGGGAAAGCCCTTCTTGTCCATGAGGCCGTCGCGCTCGAGCACGGCGTTGGGATGGAGAAAGCCGTCGGTGGTGACGAGCTCGACCTTGGGCGTGTTGGGCCAGCGCGACAGCAGCGCCTTGAGAATGCGCGCCGTCGTGGACTTGCCCACGGCGACGGAGCCGGCGACGCCGATGATATAGGGCATCTTGCCGTCCTCGGCGCCCAAGAATCTCTGCGTCGCTTTGAACAGGCCCTGAGTCGCCGCGACATAGAGCGCGAGCAGACGCGAGAGCGGCAGATAGATCTCGATGACCTCTTCGAGCGAGATCGGATCGTCGAGCGATTTGAGCCGCGTCAGATCGTCGAGCGTCAGCGTCAGCGGCGTGTCGGCGCGCAGGCTCGCCCATTCGGCGCGGGTGAAGCGCCGATAGGGCGACAGCACCACGCCCCCGAGATTGGCCTCGGCGTTCATTTCCGCTCTCCGCGCGACGTCTTTTCCGCATGGCCCGATTGGACCGTGCGCGTCTCGAGCTCGGCGAGCACATCCTCGAGCGTGACGCCGCCCGCCTCCAGCAGCACGAGCAGATGATAGAGCGTGTCGGCGGCTTCGCTGGTCAGATTGCTCTTGTCGCCTTCCATGGCGGCGATGACGGTCTCGACCGACTCTTCGCCGAATTTCTTGGCGATGCGGGGCGTGCCGGCCTCGAACAAGCTCTTGGTGTAGGATTGCGCGGCGTCTGCGCCCCGCTTCGATGCGATGATCCGCGCGAGATCGGCGAGGGTGAAATCGCTCATGAGGGCTCCAGGCCGTCGAGACGCATCGGTATGCCCGCTTTGGCCATATATCGCTTCGCCTGCGGGATGGTGAACTCGCCGAAGTGGAAAATAGACGCGGCGAGAACGGCGGAAGCATGGCCTTCGCGCACGCCTTCCACCAAATGGTCGAGCGTTCCGACGCCGCCCGAGGCGATGACCGGCACATCGACGGCGTCCGCCACGGCGCGCGTCAGCGCTATGTCGAAGCCGATTTTGGCGCCGTCGCGGTCCATCGAGGTGAGCAGAATTTCGCCCGCGCCGAGGCTCGTGACCTCTTTGGCGTATTCGACCGCGTCTATGCCCGTGGGCCGACGGCCGCCATGGGTGAAGATCTCCCAATGATCGCCGACGCGCTTGGCGTCGATCGCCACGACGATGCATTGCGCGCCGAATTTCTCCGCCGCCTCGCGCACGAATTGGCGATCCGCGACGGCGGCGGAATTGATCGAGGCCTTGTCGGCGCCGGCGAGCAAAAGATTGCGGATATCGTCCTCGTTGCGCACGCCGCCGCCGACGGTGAGCGGCATGAAGCAAGCCTCCGCCGTGCGCCGCACCACGTCGAGCATGATGCCGCGATTCTCGTGACTCGCGGTGATATCGAGGAAGCAGAGCTCGTCGGCGCCGGCGGCGTCATAGGCGATGGCGCATTCGACCGGATCGCCGGCGTCGCGCAGATCGACGAAATTGACGCCCTTGACGACGCGGCCCTCTTTCACGTCGAGGCAGGGGATGACGCGGGATTTGAGCATCAGGCGGCTCGCCCCGACGGATTCTCGACGCCCGACGCGCCGAGATAGCTCCAAAATTGCTGTGGCATATTGGCCGCTCGACTCGTGCTCGTTATGTCCGCGAGGAAAAACATCGTTTCTTTGAACAGGCTCTCGCGCAGCTTTGTCGTCAACGGAGCGATTTTTTGCGCTGTCTCGACGAATGCGACATTGTCTCCCATGAGGAATACAGAGTCTCCGACGTCGAGAACCTCGGCGAGCGGCTCGGCGGTCATGTTGACGGCATGTGTGTCGCGCCAAGGAAAAGCTCCGGGCGCAACCAGAATGTATTGCTTTCGGCTCATGGCTCCTCCCGCGATCTCTCCTCGATCCGCAAGCTCAGCGTCTCGACCGCCACATCCACGATATCGCTGTTGTTCCCCTGCTTGTGCAGAATTTGTAGCGCCTGGTGGCGAAGCTGATACTCCTCGGAGTGCAATCGGTTCGGATCCCGAAACATGAAAAATGCGTAAGCAGTGAGCGTTCCCAGAATAGGAAGCGCTCCGAGCGACGAAAAGCCGTATTTCAAAATCGCGTCTTCACGGAAGAAATAAGCGGCGACCCAGCACATAGGCGTGCCTATGCTCGTCGACCAGAGCAGAGGGTTGAGGGCGTTCCGAACTCGAACGACGCCTGCGCGCGAAGTCCAGCTTCTGACCGGATCGTCGGGGCTCATGCCGCCTCCGTCGCCGCCCGGATCAGCGCCAGCGCTTCCGCCGGATCGAGCCGCCCGTCATAGAGCGCGCGGCCGGTGATCGCGCCGGCGAGCTTCTTGCAGTCGGGCTGCAGCAGACGTTCGATATCTGCGAGCGAGGCGAGGCCGCCCGAGGCGATGACCGGAATGCTCAGCGCGTCGGCGAGCGCCAGCGTCGCCTCTATGTTGAGGCCCTTCAGCACGCCGTCGCGCGAAATATCCGTGTAGACGATGGCCGAAACGCCGGCGTCCTCGAAGCTGCGGCCCAAATCCTGCGCCGAGACATGGGTGCGACGCGCCCAACCCTCGACGGCGACGAAACCGTCCTTGGCGTCTATGCCGACGGCGATGCGGCCCGGATAGAGCCGCGCCGCCTCGCGCACCAGCGCCGGATCGCGCACCGCGGCCGTGCCGATGATGACGCGCGAAACCCCCTTGTCGAGCCAGCGCGAGATGGTCCGCATCTCGCGAATGCCGCCGCCGAGCTGCACCGGGATCTTGATATTGGCGAGAATTCCCTCGACCGCGAGCGCATTCATCGGCGCGCCGGCGAAGGCGCCGTCGAGATCGACGACATGCAGATATTCGAAGCCTTGGGCGGCGAAAGCCTGCGCCTGCGCTGTCGGATCGTCGTTGAACACTGTCGCGGAGGACATTTCGCCTTCGACGAGGCGCACGCATTGACCCTCTTTGAGATCGATCGCGGGGAACAGGATCACGGACGCCACCTCAGAAAATTCGCGATGAGAGCGAGGCCGAGCTTCTGGCTCTTCTCGGGATGAAATTGCGTGCCGACGAGATTGTCGCGCGCCACGACAGCGGTCAGCGGCGCGCCATAATCGGTCGTCGCGACGACATGATCGGGCGAAGCCGGCAGGAACTGATAGGAGTGCACGAAATAGGCGTGCAGGCCTTTTTCCCCCGTGGGGATGTCCGCGAAGAGAGCGTGCGGACGCGAGAGCTCCAGCGTGTTCCAACCCATATGGGGGATTTTGAGGCTCTTGTCCTTCGGCTCGATGACGGCGACATCGCCGGCGATCCAGCCGAGGCCCGCCGCCTCGCCATGCTCGAGGCCGCGGGTCGCCATCAGCTGCATGCCGACGCATATGCCCAGAAACGGCCGGCCGCGCTGGATGACCGCCTCGCGCAGCGCCTCGTCCAGCCCGGCGAGCGCCGAAAGGCCGCTGCGGCAGTCGCGGAAGGCGCCGACGCCCGGCAGACAGACGCGCTCGGCGCGGCGCACCACTTCCGGATCGTTGGTGACGGTGATCTCAGCGCCATCCGCTTCCCGGGCGGCGCGCTCGAAGGCTTTCGCAGCCGAGTGCAGATTGCCCGATCCATAGTCGATGATCGCCGTCGTCACGCGCGCGGCTCCTCGAACAGGCCGCCGATGACGGGCCGCATCGTCGTCGCGCCGCCCGCCGTCGTCGGAACCGTCGTCATGACGACGCCGGAGGGGCGCCAATTGGCGAAGAACACATCCTCGGCCTCGTCGATGCTATCCGCGACCATTACGGCGCTCTCCGTGTAACCCTTGCGCTCCAGCGACCAGGCGACGAGTCGCGGCCCCTCGAGGCCGAGCAGCAGACCGAGCGCCAGCTGCAAGACCGAGGCCGCCTCGGCATTGAGCCCGAAGGCCGCCCCGCCCCCGAAGACGACGGCCAGCAGCACGGACCATAGGACGGCCGGCAGAAAGGCTCGCCGCCAAAGCAGCCACAAGGGCCCGAATAGAAAGGCCGGCGTCGAGAAGCCGTCGCGCAGAAACACGACGCGCTCCGGCAACGGAGACTCGCCCCGCGCGGCGGGGGGAATATGGACGGTGTAGACGGCCATGGGCCCGCCTCCCTTTCAGCCGGTGAGCGTGCCTTTGGTCGAGGCGACGACGCCGCCGCGACGCGGATCGGGCGCCGCCGCCTTGCCGAAGGCCCGGGCGAAGCCCTTGAAGCAGCTTTCCGCGATATGATGCGAATTGACGCCGCGCAGCGCCTCGACATGCAGGCCGATGCGCGCATTCATGGCGAAAGCCTGGAAGAACTCGCGCACGAGCTCTGTGTCGAACTCGCCGATCTTGGCCCCCGGAAAGGCGACGTCGAAGACGAGGAAGGGCCGACCCGAAATGTCGACGACGACGCGGGCGAGCGCCTCGTCCAGCGGCACATGGGCGTCGCCGTAGCGGGCGATGCCTTTGCGGTCGCCGAGCGCCGCATCCACCGCCTTGCCGATCGCTATGCCGACATCCTCGACCGTATGGTGGCCGTCGATATGCAGATCGCCCTTGGCGGCGACGGTGAGGTCCAGCGGCGCGTGGCGGGCGATCTGGTCGAGCATATGGTCGAAAAAGCCGATCCCGGTCGAAATATCGGATTTGCCCTCGCCGTCGAGGTCGACGGCGACGGCGATACGGGTCTCTTTCGTGTCGCGCTCGTATTTGGCGCTGCGCATGGCTCGACAGGCTCGCGGTGGTCTCGAGTAGCCGAAGTGGTCTCGAGGGATTGGAACGGAATATAGACCGCTCTCCGCGGCTTGTAGCAATTCGGCGGGCGCATGGCCAGAAGCGTGGGCGATCGGCGTGAACCGCCCTTTGCCGAGCCTAGTCCAATTCTCTCGGCTGCTCTCCGCTCCGGCAGCGGCGCGCGAGCCGGCCGACGCGCTCCTCCAGGCGGCGGGCGTCCAGCGCCTCGCACTCCCACAGAATGGCGACGTGAAAGCCCTGCTCTCTCAAAGACTTGGCTTTGCGCGCGTCGCGGGCGCGGTTGGCGGCGAATTTCTCCAGCCAGAAGGCCTGGTTCTGCTTCGGGATCGTGCCGCGAGGGCAGGTCTTGTGGTGGTGCCAGAAACAGCCATTGACGAAGAGCGCCCATTGACGGCTCCGATTGGCGAAATCCGGCGCTCCCGGCAAGCCCTTGACGTTGCGCCGATAATGGAGGCCCGCCCGCCTCAGCGCCAGGGCGACCGCCTCCTCCGCTCCGGTGCGGGCCTGCCGCACCCGCTTCATCAGCGCCGAGCGCGCCGGATCGCTGGCCGGCGGCGTCTTCATTGCGCGGCGAGGAGGGCTGGCGCGGCGCGCATCGAATCGAGATGCGCGGCGACCGCCTCCCGGAAGCCGGGCTCGAATCTGAGCTTCGCCCGCTCCGTGCGGGCGAGGAAGCCGGCGGCGGCGCGCTCCGACAGCGGCTTGCCCGGATGGCGCAGAAAAAGATGCAGCGGCTCGCGCTCCCGCCAGACGGGAAAGGCGGAAATCTCGACGCCGACGCGCCGGTCTCCGTCATAGCGCGCCGCGCGGGGCCAGCGGGCGCCCTCCTCCAGAGCCGCGCCGTCGCGGGCGCGATCATAGAGCCCGGGCGCGGCAAGGCGGCCGCCGACCCATTCGGCCACCGGCGCGCTCACGGCGTTGCCGACCAGCGACCAGCGCCAATTGGCGCGCCCCAGCGCCTCCGCCGGCGCGGTCCAGTCCGGCGGAAATCCCTGCAGGCGCTCGGCGTCGCGAATATCCGGCGTGACCACGCCGCCGCCCGGCAGCAGGATCGCCGGCGGCGAGGCGATGCCGAGCGTCGAGCCGTTTTTCAGCGTCGGCACGCAATCTTGCGCCCAGCCGAGACCGCGCACCCCCTCCGTCCAATAGAAGCCATGGGCGTGCGTCCCCAGCGCCGTCGCGCGCGGACGCGGGACCGCCTCGTCGACGAGCAGACTATCGGCGGGGTCGGCGGCGCGGGAGGCGAGAAACAGCACGCGCTCGCGCCGCTGCGGCAGAAAGGCCAGCGTGTTGACGACCCGATAGGCCCAGCGATAGCCGCGCTCCTCGAAAGCCGAAACGAGCCGCGCCATGGCCCGTCCGCGATCGAGGCTCAGCATGAAGGAGACATTCTCGAGCAGAGCAAAGGGCGCGCGCTTTTCGTCGAGCAGGCGGAACACATGTTCGACGAGCGAGGATTTGCGCCCTTCTATGCCCTGCGTGCGGCCGGCCTGGCTCAAGTCCTGACAGGGAAAGCCGGCGGCGACGAGCTCCGTCTCGCCCGGCAACCCGCGCAGCGCGGCGACGTCGCCGGCATTGGGCGTCTGCGGAAAATGCGCGGCGAGCACGCGCGCGGCGAGCGGCCAATTTTCGGAAAACATGAGACACTCATGCCCCGCGCGCGCGAGCCCGAGCTCGAGGCCGCCGATTCCGGCGAACAGCCCGACGACTTTCATGGACGGCCGAAGGAGCATGGCCTCACGGCCGGGTGACGTCGAGCGATTCGTCTACGCATGACAGGGAGTTGACCGCCTCGGGCGAAGACGTGTCAAGCGCGCCGCGAGCTCACGTTCAGGCGAGACATGTTTTCGTGTCGATCCGATGACGCGAGGCGCGAAATCCTTCGATGCGAAAGGCGTCCCGCGGCTGGACTCGTCGCCCTGCTCTGCCTAGTCTGGCGAAGCTCTTTCCGCGTGTGAACGCACAGCCTCCAGAAGCCCGAGTCCGATGCGATCCTCATCTCCGCTCAAAGCCTCGATCCATTCACGTCGCCCGCTTCGCCGCGCGGTTCGATCCGCGCGCGCCGGCTACACGCTCGTCGAAATGCTGGTCGTGCTCGCGATCATCGGATCGATCGTCGGCCTCGTGGGTCCGCGCGTGCTGAATTATCTCTCGGAGTCGAAGGTCAAGACCGCGCAGATTCAGATGGAGAATATTTCGAGCGCGCTCGATCTGTTCTATCTCGACGCCGGCCGCTATCCCTCGACGGAAGAAGGACTCTCCGCGCTCGCCCGCAGGCCCGCCGGCGCGACGGTCTGGAACGGCCCTTATCTGAAATCCGCCAATGTTCCGAAAGACCCGTGGGGACATGATTATCTCTATCGCGCTCCCGGCCAGAACGGGCCCTTCGACATAGGCTCGCTCGGCCCCGAGGGCCGCGAAGGCGGCGCGGGATCGCTCACGCGCAGTCGCGACACGGCGGCGGCGCGCTGACGATTTCCTCTCTCACATGTCCGGCGGGCGCCGAGAAATCGAAAAACGAAAAGGCTTCGCGCTCCTCGTCGTGATCTGGGGGCTAGGCGTCGTCATTCTGCTGATGACCTCCTTCATGGCGACGGCGCGCCTGCGCCTTCGCGGCGCTGTCGACAATTCCGCGGCGATGAAGGCGCATCTGCTCGCCGAAGGCGCGGTCAATCTGGCGATCGTCGGACTGCTCGCCGAACACAAGGCCGCCAATCCTCTGCAGGCGGCAGCCGCCGTTCACGACGGAACGCCGCGCTTCTGCACGCTCGCCGGCGCCGCGGTGATGATCTCGATCGAAGACGAGAGCGGCAAGCTCGATCTCAATGCGGCTTCGGCCTCGCTGCTCGAAGCTGCGCTGCGCGGCTTCGGAGCCGGCGACGCCGGCGGCCTCGCGCGCGCGATCGTCGCCTTTCGTGAAACGCAAATATCGGAATTCGCGCGTCTCGGCGCGCCGCCGCCGTCGTCGGAGCGCCCTTTCGCGCCCAAACATGCGCCGTTCCAGACCGCTCTGGAGCTCGACCAGGTCGACGGAATGGACCCGCGGCTGCTGCGCGCGCTGCTGCCGGTCGTCACCGTTCATTCGCACAGCGTCGGCGTCGATGCGCGATCGGCGCCGCCCGCGCTCTTCGCCGCGCTCGCGCGCTATCCCGCGGCCGATGCTCTCGCGCTCGCCGCGAAACCTTTTCCGAACGGCCTCGATCGTCGCGACCCGCGATTTCCGCCAGAATTTCGCCAGAGCGGCGTCGCCGACGGAACGTTTTCGATCCATGCCGAGGCCGCTCTCTCGAATGGAGCGATCGGCGTCGAGGAGACGGTCATCGCGCTGCGGCCGAACGAGCGACTTCCCTTCACTGTCCTCGAAACGCGACGAGCGCTCGTGCGCAATCGAGACGGTCTGCTCGGCGCCGGCGCATCGGCGCCGCCCTGCTGACGATCGCGAGCTGCTTTCGCCGCTCTATTCGTCGAACAATACGCGCCGCGCCGTGCCTTCGATACTGTGGGGGCGGACCTTTGCGCGCGTGGAAATGTGCAGGAGTTTTCGCTTGTATTCGTCGGTGATGTCGCGCGCCTCGCCGAGCGAGCGCACCACATGCGGCGTTATCATGATGAGCAGCTCGGTCTTGCCGGCGGAATCCGTCTTGTCCTTGAAGGCGTTTCCGAAGATCGGCACGTCTCCGAGGATCGGCACCTGACTGGCGCCGCGCGTGCGCGAATCCTGAATGAGCCCGCCCAGCATCAGCGACTCGGCGTCGTTGACGACCACCTGCGTCTTGACACGCCGCTGCTGGATCGTCGGAGTCGTCGAGGTCGTGCTCGTTCCGGGCGCGACATTGGAGACTTCCTGTTCCAGCTCCAGCATCACGCGGCCGCTCTCGTTGATATGCGGGGTGATGGCGAGAATGACGCCGGTGTCGCGATAATTGACGGAGTTGAATGTCGTGATGCCGCCTTGCGCGGTCGCGCCGGAAAGCGTCGTGACCGGAACCTGATCGCCGACCTGGAGCACCGCCTGGCGATTGTCGAGCACGGTGAGCGAGGGCGTCGAGATGATGTTGACGTTGGTGATCTGGTTGAGAGCGTTGAGCGTGACTTGCGCATTGGCGGCGCGAAAGGCGTAGGCGAAGCCGGGAAACACCCCGCTGACCGCAGTGCCGAGCAGATTATTGCCGAGCGTGTCATTCGCCGCCGGCGTGCCGGCGTCTCCGCTGGAGAAGCCGCCCATGGAGGAATTCTTCTGCAGGAACCAGCGCACGCCGAAATGCAGATCGTCATTGAGCGAGACCTCGGCGATCGTCGCTTCGATGAACACCTGATTGGGCAGAACGTCGAGCTTCTCTATGACGCGCAGCAGACGCTTGTAATCCTCCGGCGTCGACATCACCACTATGGCGTTCTTGGCCTCGTCGACCGCGATCTTGAAGCGGCTGTCTTCGCCGAGAGCCGACGCCGTCGACGTCTGGTCCTGCGCGCCATTCGAATTCGAGGCGCCGTTCGACGCGCCGAATCCCGCCCCCGCCCCGCCGCCGCCGCCGATCGCCGATCCGCCGAAAGCGCCGCTCAGCCCGCCGCCATTGGTCGAGCTGGTCGGCGAGATCGCGCCGAGCTGTCCCGAAGAGGAGCCGACGCCAGACGAACCGAGCCCGGAAGAGCCGCTGGAACTCGTCGATAGCCCGCCGGACGAGAGCACCGACGATCCGAAACGCGGAGAGACGTCATTGCTTTTGGCGACGCCAGCGTCGCGCCCGAACATCGAGGCGACGACCTGAACGAGTTCCTTCGCCGGCCGGTTCTGCACGCGATAGCTGAAGAACTGCTTTTGAACGCCCTGAGCTCTCGCGTCCAGACGCTCGATCCAGGCGCGCGCCCGCGAGAGATAGCCGGGCTGCGGCGTGATCGCCAGGATCGCCGACAAATGCTTGTTGCCGATGAACTGAATCATCCCGTTCATCGGCCCTTCGTGCTCCGAGCCGAAGACCTTGCGCAAATCCTCGGCGAGCGCGTCCGGGTCCGCGCTGGTGACCGGCACGACGGCGAAGGACATGCCGCGCATCGTGTCGACGTCGAACAGCGCGATCGTGTCTTCGAGCGCGGCGATCTCCTGCGCGCTTCCCGTCAAAGTCAGCGTGCGGCGCTGATCATCGGCGCGCACGACGGCGCCCTGCCGCGTGATCGGCTCGAGGACGCGTTTGAGCTCGGACGCCGAGACGTAACGCAAACGCACGACGCGCGCGCCACTGCCCAGACGCTCCGTGTCCAGAGCCTGCGGCGCGACCGAGATCGACGCGCCCGCGGCCGCCTGATCGAGCGGCACGATTTTGTAGATCCCGCTATTTTCGACGACGGCGGCGCCGGAGACGCGCAAAGCCGATTGGAACAATTCGATCGCGACGGATTTTTTGACGGGCCGCGCAGTGTGCACGGTCACTTTGCCGTCGATTCGCGGATCGACGACATAATCGACGCCGGCGATATCGCCGAGCACCACTTTCGCCGCTTGAGCGATGGGCAGATTGGCGAGGTTGAGAGTGACGCCGTCTTTCTCGTCCCGCGCGTCGTCTTTCTGGCGCGCCACCGCGTCGCCGATGAAACGTCCGCTACCGACGATCGACTCTGCGGCGACACGCCCCCCGCGCGCCGCGGAGCCACGGCTGTTCGTCCCTCGGCCGGGAGAAACAGAGGCGCCGTCGAGCGCCTCACGGCTCCATTCGGCGACAGGAGGATCGCTCGTGCTCTGGCAACCAGAGGCCGCGACCGCCACAAGGGCGATTAGACTCGAATGTAAAAAACGCACCCGCACATTCGCCTCTGCAACGCCGTCGAATACACACGCTCACGCCACCTAACATGATTGTCCGTCATGCGCCACTCGCGTCGTCGCGCGACGAGCCGCAGAAAATCACTCGGGCCTGAATTCCTATTGCTCCGGATAGAGTTGCAGGCGCGCCGATTGTGCGCCGTTGACGAGCTTCAATTCCGACTGTCCGACCTCCGCTATGGTCCAGCCCTGCACGGTTTCGCCGAGAACCAGCCAACGGCCTTCGGGATCTTCGCCCGACACGACGAAAGCGCGCACGGATGCGCCGGATTTGACGATCGCCCCGAGCAAGAGGCCGGCGGGCGCCGTGGGAATTCCCGCGAAACCATCGCCGCGATCGGGCTTGCCCGCGATCGGGCGCGGTCGCCGCGATTTCCAGAAGATCGGGCGCGACAATGTCTGTGTGTCGTCGCTCGCGGTCGCGGCGCGGCCGGACGCCGGCGACACGAAACTCGGCGGACGCCAATCCATCTTCGGCCGCGACGCCCCGTCGTCGGGACCGATCAGCGAAAGAAGCGCGAAGGCGGAGGCGGCGAGGTCCAGCGTCGCCAACAGCGCGAGGAGCATTGCGGCGAGCGGCGACAGACGCAGCTCGCGCGCCAGAGAGCGAAAACGTGCGACGAACGCTCTCGTCATGAGCGCTCCTTCGGCGATGCGCCGCCGAAGACGTCGAATTGCGCGGCGAGAATTCCGTCGGTCGCGGCCTGCGCGCCCCAGACGGGCATTTGCCGGCGCAATGACGCCGTCAGCACCAGAAGCAGCGGCGTCTCATTCTCGAGCGAGCGGAGCAGCGCATGCAGCGTCTCGATCGAGCCGCTCACGTCGAGCCGCGCGCCGACCAGCGACGCGCCATTCACCGTCTTGGAGGGCAGCATGCGAATCGAGTTCACCGTCGCGCCGGAGCGATCTGCCGCGGCCTTCAGCAACGCCTGCAGATTGGCGTTGACGACGCCCTCGGTCGCGCCGGAGAGCAATTCGCCCTGCGCATTGCTCTCCGCCACCTGCTGCGCATAGAGCCGCACCGCCTTCTCCTGCGTGGCGACGGCTTCGTAGCGCGCGAATGTCGCGCGCCGATCGACGACGCCTTCGGCGCGCTCTGCGAGAAAGCCGCGCAAAGGCTCGATGAAAACGAAGAACAGCAGCAGCGCCGACAAAGCGTTGACGCCGAAGAACAGCGCGCGCCGCGACCATTGCGGATGCGAGAGGGCTGTCGAGCTCAGCGGCATCGGCCTGTCCGAATCATGGGTTGCGTCTCACTTTCACCTGCAATGAAAAGCTCTCGCGCTTCTCGATCGGATCGGGCGTGATCGGCGCCGTCAGCTTGGCGTCGGCGAAGAGAGACGAGCGATCGAACAAGGCGGGAAGGCTCGCGGCGGAATCGGCGAGGCCGACGATCTCGATGGAGCGCTCGCCCTCGCGCGCTTCGACGAGGTGCAGATCGGATACGAAGGCGCCGTCGGGCAGCACGCGCGAGATTTCCTCCCATAGATCGGCGAAGGCCGGATATTTCGCGCGCTCTTCGCGAAGCGTGGCGAGCAGGCGGCTCTCGGAGACGGCCTGTTCGGCAATCTTGCGCGCATCGGCTGCGCGGCGCGACACTTCGGCGATTTCGACGTCGAGCGCGGCGGCGTCACGCTCTTGTCGCCAAACTGTGATCGTGACGCCGACGACGAACAACGCAATTGCGACGAGAGCGAGGATCAGCGCGGCTGTCCGCTCCCGATGCGGGGCCTCGACGGCGCGGCCGACGGCGAGCGTCGGAACGAGCGTCGCATCCTCGCCCGCGGGCGCGGGCTGCACCATGTCGAGATCATCGACGGCGAGGCCGGAGCCTTCGAGCAGACGGGGCAGCAGGTCGCGCCGCAAAATCCATTGTTCGACGGCGAGCTTGTTCGGCGATTGCGGATGAGGCGCGGCGATATGGCCGTGCAGAACTTCCGCGAGAACGAAAGGCGTCTTGCGCTCGACGTCCGCCGCCAGCAGGCGAGGCAGATCGGGCTGCGCGGCGAGCGGCGCGTCGAAACGCCGAACGAAAAACGCCTCGCGCGGAACTTCGACGACGATCTTCGTCGCGGCGCGCGTCGCGCCGCGACGCTCCAGCGCTTCATCGATCGAAGAGGCCGAAAGCTCCTCGGCCGACACCGGCTCGGCGAGCGCATGCCCATCCGCGGAGAGCAGTTGCAACGGCTCGCGTCGCCCGACGCGCAGCAGCAGGCGGCGTTCGCCGCGATCGAGCAGCCAGGCCAGCGTGGAGGGAGAAAACAGCGCGAAAAACTCGGCGCGATACCAATTCCATGCGCGGCTCGCCGAACTCGCCAGCGAGCCCTCGAAAAGCTCTTTGCGCCAGATGGACGATGACGACGACATCGGGACTCCAACGCGAAATACACATCCACACGAAACGGGGAGCGGCGCCGCGCTCCCCGCTGAATTTGGTCAGCCTGCGCTCATTGAACCGCGGGCAGAGTGCTGAGAACCGGCGTGCCAGTGCCCACGCCGGCGCAATTGGGATGGCCCCAGCCGCTGGTGCTGCCCCCGGCCGTAATATCGAAAACGATATTGTCGGGTTTCGTCGTATCGCCGCTCACGCCGCCGACGCCGGACAGATAATCCAGATTGAGGCTGTGACGCGCTCTCCAGGCGACCGCATGGTCTGTGCAGGAGGTGTCGCCGCTCACGCCGATGGCGCCGATCTTGACGCCATTCGGTCCATAGAGCGCGAGACCGCCGCCGAAGACATTGACGCCGCCGATCGCATTGCCGACCATCGGGTCGTTCTGCTGGCCGAAGGTCGTCGGATCGATCGACCGGCCGTTCTTCTGCTCATAAGCCGCGTCCGGATCGACCGGATTGCTGAACTGCAGGCCGAACAGGCTGCCGCCCGGCTGCACCGCCGAATAGAGATTGGCGGTCGAGAGCGCGAGGCCAGCGGTTCCCACGGCGCTGCCGCTCGGCGTCACGCCCTTGCTCAGGCTCAGGCCGTTGGCCGTATTGGCCTTCTGCGCCGAGATGACGCGGCTCGCGAGCCACTGGCTCCGATAGTCGGCGCCGGTGAAGGCGACGGCGCAGACCGTT
>Ga0265328_10000335_pt1 | contig 22004 bp, 21 predicted proteins | sample 41624metaG_FD_202086 | JGI IMG/M metagenome (GOLD analysis project Ga0265328, IMG submission 202086) | Rhizosphere microbial communities from Carex aquatilis grown in University of Washington, Seatle, WA, United States - 4-16-24 metaG | ecosystem: Host-associated > Plants > Roots > Rhizosphere...
TCTCAATATAAATTTAAAGCGGGTGGATATAGTTCGAAAAAATATTTTGATACGCGCCGCGTCAGCGGCGCCTGTGCGTCATTCCGGGGGCAAGCTTGCCAGGCCGAGCCTGTGCAGCAGACATTTTGCCTATATTGGCCGAAACCGCTGCCTCCGGCACACGAAAAATTCTATTTATGCGTGCTCTTTTTGTCAAATATCATCCCGAAGGTTGAATTTTCGGGACAATCGCACGCGCGCGCCGGGGCGCGGGGTATCGAAGACGCTATGTCACATTGCAGCGCAACAAGATCGCTACTAGCCATGCTTTGCCTCAGGCCGTCGGTCGCAGGCCCTCGTACGCCGGAGCGAAGCCGATGCCAGAGCTTGCCGCCGAAGCCGCCGATGTTTCCGCGCTCCCCGGCGTTGTCTCGCGGCCGCCCGAAAAGCTCGCCGTCACTGCGCCGCCCTTTGCCGGTTTTTCCGGCGCCGACAGCGAATCCTATGGCGCGGAGGCGGTCGGCGAAGTCGTCGACCGCCTGATTCACGCCAGCGTCGCCCATCTCACCGGCGGACTGTCGCCGGCTTCCGTCTCGGGCGCGTATTGGGATTGGGCCATTCATCTGTCTGCATCGCCCGGCAAGCAAATGCTGCTCGCCAATAAGGCGCTGCGCAAGGGCTGGCGCTTTGCGAGCTACGCCGCCGCCTGCGCGCTGCACGGCGAAACAGCCGCGCCCTGCATCGATCCCCTGCCGCAGGACAAGCGCTTCGTCGCGCCGGAATGGCGGCGCTTTCCGTTCAATCTGCTGTCGCAGGGCTTTTTGCTCAATCAGCAATGGTGGCACAATGCGACGACGAACATTGGCGGCGTGACGAAACAGCACGAGAATGTCGTCGAGTTTACGACGCGCCAATGGCTCGACATGTTCTCGCCCTCGAATTTTTTGTTCACCAATCCGCAGGCGCTGCAGCGCACGGCGGCGACGGGCGGCGTCAATCTCATGCGCGGCGCGCGCAATCTTTTCGACGATGTCGAGCGCGGCGCAGGCGGCAAAAAGCCCTATGGCGCCGACGCCTATCGCGTCGGCGTCGATGTCGCGGCGACGCCCGGCAAGGTGGTGTTCCGCAATCGGCTGATCGAACTTATTCAGTATACGCCGCAGACGGCGAGCGTGCGGCCGGAGCCGGTGCTGATCGTTCCGGCCTGGATCATGAAATATTATATTCTCGATCTCTCGCCGCAAAATTCGCTTGTGCAATTTCTCCTGCGCCAGGGCTTCACCGTCTTCATGATTTCCTGGCGCAATCCCGGCGCGGAGGATCGCGACCTCTCCATGGAGGATTATTGCGATCTCGGCGTGATGAGCGCGCTCGACTCTGTCAGCGCGCTTGTTCCGGGCCGGAAGATTCACGCGACCGGCTATTGCCTCGGCGGCACAATGCTGGCCATCGCCGCCTCCCTTCTGGCGGGCAACGGGGACGATCGGCTGCGCTCGCTCAGCCTTTTCGCCGCGCAGACGGATTTCACCGAAGCGGGAGAACTGTCGCTCTTCGTCAATGAGAGCCAACTCGACTTTCTCGAAGATCTGATGTGGGAGCGCGGCTATCTCGACGCCAAGCAGATGGCCGGCGCCTTCCAGCTTCTGCGCTCCAACGATCTCGTCTGGTCCTATGCGCTGAAAGCCTATCTGATGGGCGAGCGCGAGCCGATGAGCGATCTCATGGCCTGGAACGCCGACGCGACGCGTATGCCCTACAAAATGCATTCGGAATATTTGCGGCGGCTGTTCCTGCATAATGATCTGGCCGAAGGCCGGTTGCATCTGCATGGGCGCGCGGCGGCGCTGCATGACATTCGCGCGCCGATCTTCGCTGTCGGCGCGGAGCGCGACCATGTCGCGCCCTGGCGTTCCGTCTTTAAAATTCATCTGCTCACAGAGACCGACGTCACCTTTTTGCTGACCACCGGCGGCCATAACGCCGGCATTGTGTCGGAGCCGGGCCGCAAGCGCGGCTCATATAAAACGCTGACAAAAGCTGCGCGCGACGGCTATGCGGACCCTGACGAATGGGCGCGGCTTGCGCAGGCCACCGAGGGCTCGTGGTGGCCGGAATGGACGCGCTGGCTGGAAGCGCGCTCCGGCCCGCTCGCGCCGCCGCCCGCGATGGGTGCGGCGCTTGCGGATGCGCCGGGCGCTTATGTGCTGCAGCAATAGCAGCGTGGATTTGCGCTGCGCGGGGACGCCAAAAATCGCGTCATCGTCCCGCAGGATCGGCTTTCGAGTCTCTTGGCTCGAAAGGGCCTTTGGCTCGCAAGGCGCTTAGCTCGCGAGGCTCTTGGCCAGTTCGTCGGTATGCGCTTGCATCCGGCGCGCCATCTGGTCGATTTCGCGCGCCATCGACACCATGGCTTCGACGCCGGCGCCGGTCTGCGCCATGGCGTTCGCGACTTGCTCGGCATGGGCGGACATGGAGCTGGCGCTGTCGGCGGCGGAGCGCACGGCGCGCGCAATATCCTTGGTGGCGGCGTCCTGCTCATGGACGGCTGATGTGATGATCCCCGAAATCTGTTCGACATCCGCGATCTTGCGCTTGATCTTTTCGATCGAGCCGACCGATTGATCGGTCGCGGCCTGAATTTCCGCGATCTGCTCGGCGATGTCCTGCGTCGCCTTGCCGGTTTGCGTCGCAAGGCTTTTCACCTCCTGCGCCACAACGGCGAAGCCGCGGCCCGCTTCGCCGGCGCGCGCCGCCTCGATCGTGGCGTTGAGCGCGAGCAGATTGGTCTGGGCGGCGATGCGCGAGATGAGATTGACGACATCGCCGACGCGATTGGCGGCGGCGGCGAGGCGCAGCATTTCCGCGGCGGAGCCGTTGGTGTCGGCCACCGCCTCGCGCACTACGATGGTTGATTCCACCGCCTGGCGGCTGATTTCGCCGATCGCCTGAAGCAATTGCTCGCTGGCGGTGGCGACGGCGGCCACATCGCGCGCCGCCTGCAGCGAGGCTGTGCGGGCGAAATCGGAATCGCCGCGGGCGCGGCGTTCCTGCACGATCATTTCTTCGGAGGATTGCGCCATGCGCTGGGTCATGTCGCCGAGCTTGGCGGTCGTCGCCGAAAGATCGATGGAATAATGCTCCACCTTATCGCGGATCGCCGCCTCGCGCCGCAGCCGCTCCTCGCGGTCGTCGCGAGCCTTGATCTCTGCTGTAAGCTGATTATTGGCCTTCACCGCGTCGCGCAGGACGACGAGGGCGCGGGAAATATCGCCGATTTCGTCGGTCCGCGTGGTTTCCACCACCTCGATTGCGGTGTCCCCGGCCGCGAGATCGCCCATCTGGCGAGCGATTCGCTTGATCGGCGTCGCGATGGTGCGATGCATGGTGGGCACGGAGACGCCGACGACCAGAACGCCGGCGAGGAATGTGCCGATGAAGAGATGGATCGACAAGGCGCTGGCGGCCTCATTGGCGCTTTTCAGCAAAGCGGCGACGCGGGCCGGATCATGGGCGTTGACGGCGGCGTCGGTGAGGTCGCGGACGTTGATCGTGCCGAAATAGGCGGCCGCGCCCATGACGAGCAGCACCGTGAGGAACAGAAACTGGCGAACGACAAGGCCGGCGCCGAGAGAAAGATGCCGCATGGGTTGAGAATCCCTGGTCCCGTGTCAGGGTTCTTTACCCGCCCAATATTCATATCTGGTTAACGTTATGCGCCCGCCGGCCAAAAAGCGCGGCGTCGGGCCCCGGTCTTTCGCACGGGCGAAAAAAGCGTTAGCTACGGGAGAGCCGGCGGCGCGGCCCGCGCCTTGCGATGCGGCCGCCGGGCGCGCGGGGGCTGACCCCTTGGGGAGATCGCCCCGGACGAATGGGCCGTCGTGGCCTCCACGCGGCGGGAGAGGGCAAATGCTCAAGATTGCGGTCCAGATGGACGCGCTAGACAAGATCAATTTCGCCGGCGACTCGACTTTCGCGATGATGCTGGAGGCGCAGCGCCGCGGCCATCAGCAGTTTTTCTACACGCCGGACCGGCTGTCGCTGGAGGGCGAGCGCCTGTTTGCGCGCGCCGCGCCGGTGAGCGTGTTCGATGAGCCCGGCCATTATTACGAGCTGGGGCCGGAGACCGAAATCGATCTGTCGACATTGGACGTGGTGTTGCTTCGGCAGGACCCGCCCTTTGATCTCGCCTATATCACCTCCACGCATTTTCTGGAGCGCATACAATCGACGACGCTGGTGGTGAACGATCCCGCGCATGTGCGCAACGCCCCGGAAAAAGTCTTCGTGATGGAATTCGGCGATCTGATGCCGCCGACCGTGTTGACGCGAGAGCGCAGCGTGATCGATCGCTTTCGCGAGAAGCACGGCGAGATCGTCATGAAGCCGCTCTACGGCCATGGCGGCGCAAGCGTGTTCAAGGTCGCGCCGCGCGACCCGAATTTCGGCTCGCTCTTCGATCTGTTTCACACGTTGTTCCGCGAGCCCTGGGTGGTGCAGAAATTTTTGCCCAAGGTGAGCGAAGGCGACAAGCGCATTCTGCTGGTCGACGGCGAGGCTTTGGGCGCGATCAATCGCGTGCCGGCGCCGGACGACATACGCTCCAATATGGTGCGCGGCGGCGCGGCGGCGGAAACCGATCTGTCGCCGCGCGAGCGCGAGATTTGCGCGCGGCTCGGGCCGGAGCTGAGAAAGCGCGGCCTGTTGTTCGTCGGCATTGACGTGATCGACGGCTGGCTCACGGAGATCAACGTCACCTCGCCGACGGGCCTGCGCGCCTTCAAACGCCTCGGCGGGGCCGATATCGCCATCGCCATCTTCGATCGCATCGAGGCGCGCCTGCGCGATTTGCGGGCCGCAGGCGGAGCGCGCATATGACGACGGACGACGCGCCGCGCATCGCGGCTCTGGAGCTTGTCGATCCGGCGGCGCCGCGACTGTCCGGCCTGCGCGCCGAGCTTGGGCGCCATATCGGCGCGATTCAGGCGGATGCGTCGCTCGGCGACGATCGCCGCGGCGCCGTCGTCGATTTGCTGCGCGCGGCGCTGGCGCAGGGGCGCGACAAGGCGCGCGCGCTGCTGGAAGGCGGCAAGGGCCGGGGGCTCGTCTGCGCGCGCTTTCTGTCCGACGTGCAGGACGAGATCATCGGCGCGATCTATGATTACGTGCTGGCCTATGTCTATCCTGCGGACAAGCCGACTTTCGCGGAGCGTCTCGCCATTGTCGCCGTCGGCGGCTACGGGCGCGGCACGCTGGCGCCCGGCTCGGACATCGATCTCCTGTTTCTGCTGCCCTACAAGCAGACGCCCTGGGGCGAGAGCGTCGTCGAGGCGATCCTTTACGTCTTGTGGGATCTGCGGCTGAAAGTCGGGCATTCCAGCCGTTCCGTCGCCGAATGTCTGCGACAGGCGAAGGCCGACATCACCATACGCACGACGATCCTCGAAGCGCGCTATATTTTGGGCAGCGGCGAACTTTTTCACGAGTTGCTCGCGAGTTTCGATCGCGAAATCGTGCGCACGGAGGCGCGCGAATTCGTCGCCGCCAAGCTCGCCGAGCGCGAGACGCGCGTGCGCCGCGCCGGAGCCTCGCGCTATCTCGTCGAGCCCAATGTCAAGGAAGGCAAGGGCGGGCTGCGCGATCTGCACACGCTGTTCTGGATCGCGAAATATGTCTACCGCGTGCGCGAGGCGCATGAGCTTGTCGCCGCCGGCCTGTTCACGCCGGCCGAATATGCGCGCTTCGAACGCTGCGACGAATTCCTGTGGCGCGTGCGCTGTCATTTGCATTTTGTCACCGGGCGACCGGAGGAGCGGTTGTCCTTCGACCTTCAGCCGGTGATCGCCGCGCGGCTCGATTATCGCGAGCGCGGCGGCTTGTCGCGCGTCGAGCGTTTCATGAAGCATTATTTCACCGTCGCCAAGGATGTCGGCGATCTCACCGCCATCGTTTGCGCGGCGCTGGAGGAGCGGCAGGCGAAGCCGCGGCCCATGCTCGACCGCTTCATGGGCAAGCTGCGGCGGCGACGCAGCCAATTGCCGTTTGCGGGCTTCACCGTCGATCACGATCGCGTCAGCATCACCGACGACGCCGTGCTGTCGCGCAATCCCGTGAATATTCTGCGCCTGTTCTGGATCGCGGATCATTACGGCCTGCCGCTGCATCCCGACGCGCTGCGCGCCGCGACGCGCTCGCTGCCGCTGGTCGACCATAATCTGCGCGCCGACGACGAAGCCAATCAGCTGTTCATGGAAATTCTGCTGTCGCGGCGCATGACCGAGACGGTGCTGCGGCGCATGAACGAAACCGGCGTGCTCGGGCGTTTCATCCCGGATTTCGGCCGCATTGTCGCGATGATGCAATTCAACATGTATCATCACTACACGGTTGACGAGCATCTGTTGCGCGCTGTCGGCGCGCTCGCCGATCTCGAAGCGGGACGTCTGCCGGAGCATCAGACATTGGTCGCGGAAATCCTGCCCGCCATCGTCAATCGCAAGGTGATGTATCTCGGATTGCTTCTGCATGACATCGCCAAGGGCCGCAGGGAGGATCATTCCGTCGCCGGCATGGCCGTCGCGCGCCAGCTGTGCCCGCGGCTCGGCTTCTCCGCCGGCGAAACCGAGACCGTCGCCTGGCTTGTCGAAAATCATCTGCTCATGTCGAGCATCGCGCAGAGCCGCGATCTGTCCGACAGGCTGACGATCAACTCCTTCGCCGAAGTGGTGCAGACGCTGGAGCGGCTGAAAATGCTCTTCGTGCTCACCGTTTGCGATATTTTCGCGGTGGGGCCCGGCGTGCTCGACGCCTGGAAGTCGCAATTGCTGCGCGTGCTCTATTGGGAGACGGAAGTGGTGCTGGCGGGCGGCCACTCCGCCGTGGACCGCAAGAGCCGCGTCGTCGCCGCGACGGAGGAGCTGCGCGCGCTTCTCCCGCAGTGGAGCGACGCGGAATTCAGCGCCTATTCGAAGCGCCATTACCCCGCCTATTGGCTGAAGGTCGACACCGCGCGCAAGGCGCGTCATGCGGCGCTGCTGCGCAAGCTCGGCTCCGGGGATGAGGCGTTGGTGGTCGACGCGCATCTCGACTCGTCGCGCGGCGCCATCGAGCTTACCGTGATTGCGCCGGACCACCGCCGGCTGCTCTCCACCATCGCCGGCGCCTGCGCGGCGAGCGGCGCCAATATTGTCGACGCCTCGATCTTCACCACCGCGGACGGCCTCGCCGTCGACACGATTTTCTTCTCGCGCGGCTTTGATTTCGACGCCGACGAAATGCGTCGCGCGGCGCGCATCGCCGAAAATATCGAGAAGGCGCTGCGCGGCGACATTGTGATCTCGGATGCTGTGCGCGCCCGCATCGGCTCGCGCGCCGCGGCCGGCGCCTTTACCGTCGCGCCCAATGTCGTGCTCGATAACAGCCTGTCGAACGCCTATACGGTGCTTGAGGTCTCGGGTCTCGACAGGGAAGGGCTGCTGTTCGATTTAACCAGCGCCATTTCGCGCCTCAATCTCAACATTGCGTCGGCGCATATCGTCACTTTCGGCGAGCGCGCCGTCGACGCTTTTTACGTCACCGATCTCACCGGCGGCAAAATCGCCTCCGCCTCGCGGCAGGCGGCGATCCGCCGTCAATTGCTGGATGTGTTTGCGCCGCCGGGCGAAAAGCGCGGCTCGCGGGCGGATGCGGTCGCGGCGACTTGATTTCTCGCGCGCGAGCGCAGATATCGGAGCCGCCGTCGCCGCCCGTGCGCCGTTGTCGCAATGGACGGGAGCGCCAGAGCATTTTCCTCCGAAGCGGAGGCCGGTTCGGCGAAGAAAATGCGTTGAAGCAAAATATTGAGCATTTTCACGTTTCGAAAATGCCCCAGATCAATGGACGAGGCCAGATGAGCGATCCGAATCACACCGAACCTGCCTCCGAAGCCCCTGCGTCCGCGGGCGCCGGCGAGAACGCGTCGCTTGATCCCGCTGCGGAAGTGGAGGCGCTGCGCGCGGAAGCAGCAGGTCTGAAGGACAGGCTGCTGCGCACGCTGGCGGAAATGGAAAATCTGCGCCGCCGCACGGAGCGCGATGTCGCCGACGCCAAGACCTATGGCGTGACCAGCTTCGCCCGCGAAATGCTCGCGCTCGCCGATAATCTGCGTCGCGCGCTCGACGCGTTCCCCGCCGAGGCTCGCGCCGGCCTCGACGCGTCCGTCGCCACGCTGATCGAGGGCGTCGACCTCACCGAGCGCGATTTCCAGTCGCGGCTCGTGCGCTTCGGCGTCAAGAAGATCGAGGCGCTGGGCGCGCGTTTCGATCCCAATCAGCATGAGGCCCTTTACGAAATTCCCGATGAGACGCAGCCCGCCGGCCTCGTCGCGCAGGTGATCGAGCCCGGCTATACGATTGGCGAGCGCGTGCTGCGGCCCGCGAAAGTCGGCGTCTCCCGCGGCGGCCCCAAGGCGAATTGAGGGACGGCGAATTGAGGGACGGCGAACTGAAAAGAAGCCGGCCGCGCGCCTTTTGCGCGCGGCGCCGCGCAAGCGCCGAGGCTCGCGGGGCGTCGGGCTAATGCAGCGAGCGGCGCTGCGGCGGCTGCTCGACGGCGACGACCAGCGGGCTCGCCTGATGATGCACGAGGCGCCAGACGCCATCCGCGCCGCGGCGAAACTGGTTTGTCGCGACCAACGTCGTATCTGCGACTTTTTCGACGCAAATCACACGTGCGGCGTGGCCGTCGATAAAGGCGACCTCGCCATGCGCCTCGACGATTTCCTGAAGCGGATTGCGGAAAATTTCCTGAAAAGAGGCGAGGATCGCATTGCGGTCGATCAGCGCCGCCCAGCCCGGATGAATGCAGGAAACGCCGCCCTCCGCCCAGACCTCGGCCATTGCTGTCAGATCGCGCTCGGTGAAGGCGCGGTAATAGGCCGCATTGGCGGCGAGAAGGTCGGCCGTGTCGCTCATGCGCGCAGGGTAAGCAAAATTTCAGCCAGCGCCAAAAGAAATCGGCTGTGCGCGCGTCTCGCCGCGCAGCTTTTTCTGCCGCGCGTGACGATTTCGTGATAAATCAGCGGCGACCCGCAACGCCGGCCTTGAACCGGACGCAGCGCAAGGATCGCCTCATGTTTATTCAGACTGAACCCACGCCAAACCCCGCCACCCTCAAGTTTTTGCCCGGCTGCGCCGTCCTCGGCGACGGCGCGCGGGAGTTTCGCTCCCGGGAAAGCGCCGCCGGCGCGCCGCTCGCCAGCGCTTTGCTGGAAATTGACGGCGTCGAGACAGTGATGTTCGGCCCCGATTTCGTGTCCGTCACCAAGGGCGCGCCGGATTGGGCGAATCTCAAGCCCGTCGTGCTCGGCGCGATCATGGAGCATTTCGTTTCCGGCGCGCCTTTGTTCGCAGAGGGCGCCGTGGCGCAGGAAGGCGCGGCGGAATTTTTCGATCCGGCGGAAGCCGAGATTGTCGACACCATCAAGGAATTGCTGGTGACGCGCGTGCGCCCGGCGGTGGCGAGCGACGGCGGCGACATTGTGTTTCGCGGCTATCGCGACGGCACGGTGTTCCTCACGATGAAGGGCGCCTGCTCCGGCTGTCCGTCGTCTGCGGCGACGCTGAAAAACGGCGTGGAAAATCTGCTGCGTCATTTTCTGCCGCAAATTCGCAGCGTCGAGCAGATTTAATTTCCGCGCGCGCTGCGGCGCAATGTTGATCGCCAGGGCAAAAGGATCGTAGTCTCCCGAATCATGCGCATCCTCGCGATCGACACCGCCTTGTCCGCCGTTTCCGCCTGCGTGCTCGACCGGGATTCGTCGGAGCCGCTGGCGCTGGAATCGATCCCGATGGAGCGGGGCCACGCCGAAGCGCTTGCGCCGCTCCTCGAACGCGTCGTCGGCAAGGTCGAGGGCGGCTTCGCCTCCATCGACCGCATCGCCGTCACCGTCGGCCCGGGCTCCTTCACCGGCATTCGCATCGGCCTTGCGGCGGCCTACGCCATCGCCATTGCGCGCAAGATCGACATTGTCGGCGTATCGACGCTGGCGGCGCTGGCGGCGCCGCATATTTTCGATCCTTTCGAAGGCGCGCTGGCCGCGGCGATCGACGCGCGTCATGGCCAGGTCTATGTCGCCGCCTTCGGCCCGGACGGCCGCATGTTGCTGGCCCCGCGCCGCGCCGGCGCCCATGAGGCGCTGCGCGCCATCGGCGACGGGCCTCTGAACCTCGTCGGCGGCGGCGGCGAGATTCTCGCAAAAGAAGCGCGCAATTCCGGCGTCGCAACCAAAATTCTCGCGCAGGACGCCGCGCCCGACATCGCCGTCGTCGCCCGACTCGGCTTTGCGGCGAGCCCTGCGACGGCGCCGGCGCGTCCCCTGTATCTGAAAGCGGCGGACGCAAAGACGTTAGCGGAGCGGCAGGCGGCCGCGCTGGCGTGATCGACCGGGCCAGGCGTCCCGCGGGCGCCTCGCGATGAGCACCTTGCTATGAGCACTTCCTTGCTGCGCAGTTTCTTCCCCAGGCCCACCTACTCGGTTCAGGCGATCGGCGCCGAGCGCGCGGAGGATTGCGCGCGCCTGCATGGCGGCTCCTTCGCTTTCGGCTGGTCCGCCGCCGATTTCGAGAGCTATCTCGCCGATCCCGCGATTCTCGCCGATGGCGCAGTGAGCGAAAGCCCGCGCAAAGGCGAATTGGGCGGCTTCATTCTGTCGCGCCTGCTGCCGCCGGACGCGGAAATTCTCACCTTCGCCGTCGATCCGGCGCGGCGCGGCGCGGGGCTCGGCCGCGCTTTGCTCGTCGCGCATCTCACGGCGCTGGAGCGCGCCGGCGCCTTGCTGGTGTTTCTGGAGGTCGCGGACGACAATGTCGCCGCCCTCGCGCTGTATGAGCGCGCCGGTTTCAAGGTCATCGGCCGTCGCGAAAATTATTATCACAGCGCCAATGGCGAAAAGCGCGCGGCGATCACCATGCGGCTGGATGTGTAATATACGTCCGCGGAGGTTGCGGCCCGTGGGGCGGGACAGGCGCGGAGCGAAACCTTTCCGGCGCGCGCTCCTGAATGCATCCGCCGTCACGAAAGCGTCGTGCTGACGCGCGATGGAGCGTAATGCCTTATCTCCGCGCCGTCGCCTTCTGCCTCGCCATGGCTGTCGCTCTGGTCGTGTTCGCGCCGATTCAATTCATCGCGCGTCGGCGGGGCTGGGCGGCGCAGCATGTCATTCAGAGGGGGTTCTGCGCGGTTATGTGCGGGACCATCGGCATTCGGGTCGCCCCTGGCGGCCGGCTGCCGGGGCAGGCGCCGCGGCTCGTCATCGCCAATCACGTCTCCTGGACCGACGTCATCGCCCTCGCCAGCCTTGGCCCGCTGGCGTTTCTGGCGAAGAAAGAGGTCGCCTCCTGGCCGGTGCTGGGCTTGCTCGCGCGTTTGCAGGGCACGATTTTCGTCGATCGCGCCGACCGGCGCGCGATTCCCGCGGTCAATGCGGCGATCGCCGCGGCGCTGCGCGACGGGCGCGATGTCGTCATTTTTGCCGAGGGCACCTCCAGCGATGGCTCTAACATATTGAAATTCAATGCGTCACACTTCGCCATGCTGCGCGATCTGGCGAGCGGCGCCGATGGCGGCGCGCCGCTCGTCGCAACGCTCGCGCCGGTGGCTCTCGTCTATAGCGCGCCGGGTAGCGATCTTCCTGTAAAGAAAGGGGAATTCGACGTCGGCTGGTATGGCGACATGACTTTTCTGCCGCATTTATGGAGTCTGATGCGGCGCGGCGGCGCGAAATGCCATATAATATACGCGGAACCCGTCGATTCCGGCCTGATGCAGGACCGCAAGGCGCTGGCCGGCGCGGCGGAGGACCGAGTGCGCGCGGCGCTGAGCAGCGCCTATGGCGCGCCCCTCGCATGAACTGCGTGACGCCTTGCCGTTGCACATCTGGAGCGACAGAAATTCAGGACGCGATGCTCAAACCCGCCCCCGCCGCGCCGGCGTCTGCGCCGGAAGGCGACGCCAAACCGGCCGGCGGCGCGAAAGTTCTGGTGAAGTCATACGGCTGCCAGATGAATGTCTATGATTCCGTGCGCATGACGGACCTTCTCGCGGCGCAGGGCTATTCCGAGACGCAGATCGAGGACGAGGCCGATCTCGTCATTCTCAACACCTGTCACATTCGCGAGAAAGCCGCCGAGAAAATCTATTCCGAACTCGGCAAGCTCGCGGTGATGAAGCGCGAGCGCCGCGCCGCCGGCTCCGATCTCAAGCTCGTCGTCGCCGGTTGCGTCGCTCAGGCGGAAGGCGTCGAGGTTCTGCGCCGCCAGCACGCGGTGGATGTTGTCGTCGGTCCGCAGAGCTATCATCGCCTGCCGCAATTGCTGGACGAGGCGAGGGGCGGCGCACGCGTCGCCGACACGGAATTCGCCGTCGAAGATAAATTCGATGCGCTTCCCGCGGCAACGAAAAAGCAGATTGCGGCGCGCGGCGTCTCCGCCTTCCTCACCGTGCAGGAAGGCTGCGACAAATTCTGCGCATTCTGCGTCGTGCCCTATACGCGCGGCGCCGAAATTTCGCGCCCCGTTGCGGAAGTCTTCGCCGAGGCCCGCCGCCTCGCGGAGGCCGGCGTGCGCGAGATCACGCTCATCGGCCAGAACGTCAATGCATATCGCGGAGTGGACGAATCCGGGAATGAACGCTCGCTGGAGCATTTGTTCGAACGCATCGCCGAAGAACTGCCGAGCGTCGCGCGGCTGCGCTACACGACGAGCCATCCCGTCGATATGACGCAGGGCCTCATCGATGCGCATCGCGTCATGTCAAAGGTGATGCCCTTTGTGCATTTGCCGGTGCAATCGGGCTCGGATCGCATTTTAAAGGCGATGAACCGACGCCATCGCGCCGCCGATTATCTCGATATCGTCGAGCGCCTGCGCAAGGCGCGTCCCGACATTGCGCTGTCTTCCGATTTCATCGTCGGTTTTCCCGGCGAGACGGACGAAGATTTCGAGGAGACGCTGGCGCTCATTCGCGCGGCGAATTTCGCCTCGACCTTCTCCTTCAAATATTCCGCGCGTCCGGGAACGCCCGGCGCCGAGCGCGACGATCAAATTTCCGAAGCGATCATGAGCGAGCGACTTGCGATCTTGCAGGCGCTTGTCGAAGAGCAAAGGCGCGCCTTCAATGTCGCGACGGTCGGCCGGCGGCTCGACGTTTTGTTTGAAAAACCGGGACGCCATCCCGGGCAGATCGCGGGCAAATCGCCCTATTTGCAGGCCGTGCATGTCGACGGCGACGTCAGTCTGATCGGCGCTGTGCGCGAGGTCGAGATTTTGGCCGCAGGCCCTAATTCACTGGCCGGGCGGCTTGTCGAGAGCCAAGAGGAGGCGAAGGATTGACGACGATCGACGAAGCGCGCGCGGCGCCGCGGCGGCGCGAGGACGTTGAGCCGGAAGCCGAAATCACACTGGCTTTCGAAAATAATCGTCACGCTTCCACGGTCTTTGGCCATTACGACCAAAACCTCGCAAAAATCGAACGTCGCCTCAATCTGTCCTGCGTCGCAAATGGCAATCACGTCACGCTGAAAGGCGGCGCCGAGGCCTGCGAGCACGGCCGCCGCGTGCTTGAATCTCTCTATGCGCGCGTCAAGCAGGGGCAGACTGTCAGCGTCGGCGACGTCGACGGCGCCATTGAAGAATGCGCGCCGCAGAAAAGCCTCTTTCCCGAAGCGGACGCCGGCCGCGTCGTCTTCGAACAAATCGGCACGCGCAAGAAGGGTTTTGTGCGGGCGCGCAATCAGGCGCAGGATTTTTACCTGCGCGCCTTGAAGCGCTGCGAACTGGTTTTCGCAGAAGGCCCCGCCGGAACGGGCAAAACCTGGCTTGCCGTGGGTCACGCGGTGGCGCTGCTGGAGCAGGGCGCCGTCGAGCGGCTCATTCTCTCGCGCCCGGCCGTGGAGGCGGGCGAACGTCTGGGGTTTCTGCCCGGCGACATGCGCGAAAAGGTCGATCCCTATCTGCGCCCGATTTACGACGGACTGCATGATTTCATGGACTCGCGCATGGTGGAGCGCGGGATGGCGACCGGCATGATCGAAGTCGCGCCGCTCGCCTTCATGCGCGGCCGCACGCTGAACAAAGCCTGCGTGCTGCTGGATGAGGCGCAGAACGCGACCTCGATTCAGATGAAGATGTTTTTGACGCGGCTTGGCGAAGGCTCGCGCATGATCATCACCGGCGATCCGACGCAAACCGATCTTCCCGCAGGCCAGAAATCCGGGCTTTCCGAGGCGATTTCGCTGCTCTCGGGAATGGAAAGCGTCGGCTGCGTGAAGTTCCGCGAAAGCGACGTCGTGCGTCACGATCTCGTGCGTCAGATCGTCGGCGCCTATGAGCGCGCCGCGCGCGAACGCAAAAGCGGCCTGTGACCATGGCGCTTGCTGCTGATGTCATCGTGAGCGCCGACGCCTGGGACGCCGCCGGCGATCTCGACGTGCTGGCCGCGCGCGTCGTTGCGCAATGCGTGAAGACGAGCAAGGTCCGGCTCGCGAAAGTCAGCGAGCTTTGCGTGAATTTCTGTGACGACGCCGCGATACAGGCGCTCAATGCGCAATGGCGAGGCAAGGACAAGCCGACCAATGTCCTGTCCTTTCCGACGCCCGGCGCGCTCGCCAAAAAGCCGCTGCTCGGCGACATCGCCATCGCCTATGAAACGGTGCAGCGCGAAGCAATTGAGCAGGAAAAGCCATTTCTTGATCACGTGTCGCATATGATCATTCATGGATTTCTGCATCTGATCGGTTATGATCACGAAACTCGGGATGAAGCCGAGGCAATGGAGGCGCTGGAGCGGCGCGTCGCGGCGGCGCTCGGGATAAGCGACCCTTATGAGGGATCGTTGCCCGAGGACGAGACTGCGGCGGAGCTGTCGGGCGGAGAAAATGTCGGCAAATCATGACAATGGCGAAGCCGTCGGCGGGTCGCGGCGAGCGCCTGAGTCGCCGCTGACGACGATCGTCGAGCGGCTGCGAGCGATATTGGGATTGTCGCAACCCTCGGTGCGCGAGGATATCGAAGACGCGCTCGAAGAAACCGCCGGCGATGTGACGCCGCATGAGCGCAAGCTCCTCAAAAATGTGCTGGCGCTGCACGATCTGCGCGTCGCCGATGCGATGATTCCGCGCGCGGCCATTATCGCCGTGGAGCATAGCTCCTCGCTGCGCGACGTATTGTCGGTGTTTCGCAATCAGGGTCATTCGCGCCTGCCGGTCTATATCGAGACTCTCGATGATCCGCGCGGCATGGTGCATATTCGCGACTTCGTGAATTATCTCGCGCAATGCGCCGAGACCGCGCGCGACGCGTCAGGCGTCACGGTGGATACGGCGCCGGAGGCGAAAGATCAGGCGCGCAACCAATCCGTTGCGTCGATCGATTTTTCCGCGCCGCTGGCCAGGGCCGATATTTTAAAGCCCGTGCTGTTCGTGCCGCGCTCCATGCCTGCGCTCGATCTTCTCGTGCGGATGCAGACGACGCGCACCCATATGGCGCTCGTCATCGACGAGTATGGCGGCACGGACGGGCTCGTCTCGATCGAAGACATTGTCGAAATGATCGTTGGCGACATTGAAGACGAGCATGACGTCCCCGAAAAGCCGATGATCGAGGCCTTGCCCAATGGCGATTTTCTGATCGACGCGAAGGCCGATCTCGACGAAGTGACGGAGCGGCTCGGCGTCGATTTCCGCCTTGACGACATGCCGCAGGAAGAGGCGACGACGCTCGGCGGACTTGTCGCCTGGCTCGCCGGGCGCGTGCCGATGCGCGGCGAAATCATGCCGGCGCCGGTCGAGGGCTGGGAGTTTGAAGTCGTCGACGCCGACCCAAGACGCATCGCCCGCCTGCGCCTGCGCAAATGCGCAGGGAAGGAGGAGGCGGGCGGGCGCTGACGGCGGAGCCGCTTCGCTCGCAAGGGAGGTTGCCGCAATGACGGTGGCCCTGCAATTTCGATTGCGGCTCCGATCGGCGCCCTTGTCACAACTCCCGCAGTTCCTGCGCGGGCTTTCGCGCCAGCGCGCGCCAGGCGCCGAGGAGGCCGAGCGCAATTGCGCCGGTGAGCGAGATGAGCGCGGTTGCGGCGACGGTCGCCGGCAGGAAGACGAAGTCGATTTTCATCAGCCCTTCCGTCATCGCATAGGCGGCGACGGTTCCCGCGATAAGCGCAATCGACGACGCGATCGCGCCGAGAATGGCGAATTCCATCGCATAGGCGCTCGCCAGCCAACCGCGCGTCGCGCCCAATGTCTTCAGCACGACGGCGTCGTGACGGCGCGCGCGCTGCCCTGCGGCGACGGCGCTGGCGAGAGCGAGAATGGCGGTGAGCACGGCGATTCCGGCGGCCGAGCGCGCCGCGAGCGCGAGCTGAGAGGCGATTTTATCGATGCTCTCCAGCGCGTCTTTCACGCGAATGGCGGCGATGAGCGGAAACTGCTTTGCACTCGCCCGCGCAATGCGCGCATCGCGCGCATCGGCGTCCGCGCCCTCGTAGCCGACGGTGAAAAGCTCGGTGTAAGGCGCCGCTTTGAACGCGGCGGGATCGAACACCATCACGAAATTGATCGCCAGGCCGCGCCAGTCGAGACGCCGCAAATTCTTCACCCGCGCCTTGATTTCGCGGCCCAGGACATTGACGACGATCTCGTCGCCGATTGCGAGGCCGAGCCCCTCCGCCACCCTGGATTCGAGCGACACGAGCGGCGGGCCGGAATAATCCGGCGGCCACCAGTCTCCGGCGGAGACGGTGGAATTCTCCGGCGGCGTCGCGGAAAAGGTGACGCCGCGGTCGCCCTCCAGCGCCCAGGCGACGTCGTCGGCGACGCGCAATTTTTCGACGCGCACGCCTTTGAGCGCGACGATGCGGCCGCGCATCATCGGCACATGCGAAATGCGCGCGCCCGGCGCTTCCTTCGCCAGCAGGGCGTTAAAGGCGCTGGAGTCTTCCTTCGGCGCGTCGATGAAATAAAAGCGCGGAACCTTGCCGGCGTCGGCGCGCGCGAATTCGGCGTGGATCGCGCCTTCAACGAGCGCAAGCGCGACCAGCAATGTCTGCGTGAGGCCGATAGAGACGATCAGCGCGCCGGCGAGACTGCGCGGACGGTGAATATTGGCGAGAGCGAGGCGCAGCCGGCCGTCGCGCGCACGGGGCAAAGCGCGCGCCGCCTTCACCACCAGCGCCGCGACGCCGCGCAGCGCGCCGAAAGCGACGACTGCGGCGCCGATATAGGCGAGCGCGAGCTTTTTGTCGCTTGAGGCGAACAGCAGCGTCGCGATAAGCGCCAGCGCGCTCGCCGCGGCGGCGATGCGATAGCGCAGTCGCGTCGGGCGCGCGTCTTCGTCAATGGTTTCGCGCAACAGCGCCGCGACCGGCGTGTCATGCGCGCGTCCGAGCGGGCCGATGGCGAAAGCAAGCGTGACGAGCACGCCGTAAAGCGCGCCGCTCCACAGGCTCGACGGATCGAAAGCGGCATAGACCGGAAGCTCGCTGACCCGGCGCAGCGCTTGCGCGGCAAGCGGAGGAATGGCCGCGCCGACGGCGAGGCCGAGCACGATCGCCATCGCCGCGACGATCATCACTTGCGACAGCGCAATGGCGAAAACGCGCGAGCCCGGCGCGCCAAGCGCTTTATAAATGGCGAAAGCCATGCGCTTGCGCTCGATCAGGCCGATGACGGCGTTGGCGACGCCGGCGCCGCCCGCGACAAGCGCCGTCAGCGCGACGAGAGTCAGCAATTGCGCGAAGCGGTCGAGATTGCGCGAGAATTGCGGCGAGACGGCGCTGCGCGTGCGCACTTCCCAGCCCGCTTGCGGAAAGGCGGCGTTGGCGTCCGCGACAAGCCGTGCGACATCGGCGTCGCCGGCCGCGGCGTCAAGCGCGACGCGCGCGCTATAGCGGACGATGGAGCCCGGGGCGGCGAGGCCGGTCGCCTCCAGCGCGGCGCGCGACATAATTACGCGCGGCCCGAAGCCCAATCCGCCGCCGAGCTTATCCGGCTCGCTTGTGAGCGCTGCGCGCAGCGTGAAATGCGCGGCGCCGATCGTCAGCCGATCCCCGGTTTTAAGGTCGAGCCGCGCCGCAAGCAAAGGATCGGCGAGCAATCCGAATTCCGCGCCAAATTCCGCGCCGCCTTGCGCGAGCAATTCGGGAAGCGGCGCCTGCGGCTCCGTTTCCGCTGCGCCGATCAGCGGATAGCGCTCGGGATCGACCGCCTTGATTTCGATGAGCGCGGTTTCGCCGTCCACGCGCCGCGCCATGGCGCGCATTTGCACAAGCTCGTCGACGCGGCCGCGCGCGGCGAAAAACGCGCGTTCCGCCACGCTTAACGGCCGATAGGCCAAAGCAAAGGACGCGTCGCCCCCCAAAATCGCGCGCCCCTCCCGCGCGACGCCGGCCGACAGCGCCCGGGCGAGGCCGGAGACGCCGGAAATAGCGGCGACGCCGATGACGATGCAGGCGATGAAAATGGCGAAGCCGCGGGGATCGCCGACGAGATCGCGCGCCGCGAAACGCAGGGCGATGGGGAAATAGTCTAAAAACCGTCGTCTCGCCGCGCTCATGTGGCATTCTCAAGAGACGAGGGCGCGTCGATTCGTCCCGAGCGCAGCCGCACCGAGCGGTCGCATCGCGCGGCCAGCGCCGGATCATGGGTCACCAGCACCAGCGTCGCGCCCCGCCGCGCGCGCTGCTCAAAGATGAGGTCCGCTATGGTCGCTCCGGTTTCGGAATCGAGATTGCCGGTCGGCTCGTCTGCGGCCAATATCGCCGGCGCGGGGGCGAGGGCGCGCGCCAGTGCGACGCGCTGCTGCTCGCCGCCGGAGAGTTGCGCGGGATAATGATGCAATCGGCCGGCGAGGCCGACGGCGTCGAGTTCCTCCGCGGCGCGCGCGAAAGCGTCGGCGCGGCCGGCAAGTTCGAGCGGCGCTGCGACATTTTCAAGCGCCGTCATTGTGGGTATGAGCTGAAAGGACTGGAAGACGATGCCGATCTTTTCGCCGCGAAAGCGCGCCAGAGCGTCCTCATCCAGCCGCGTGATATCGCGCCCGTCGATGCGCACCGTGCCCGAATCCGGCCGCTCCAGTCCTGCAAGCGTCATCAGCAGCGTCGATTTGCCGGAGCCCGAGGGGCCAACGAGGCCGACGCTCTCGCCGCGCCGGATGGAGAGGCTGACGCTTTTGAGCACATGCACGCGCGCAGCCCCGGAGCCCAACGACAAATCCGCGTCGGTAATGTCGATGATCGGCTCCGTCACGAAAACTCTCCTTGAAAGCGGCGCGGAAAGGGGCGCGCGCATTTACAATCGCGCGCGGCGGCCTGTCCATGCCTTTGTCCTGGCCGTAATTGCGGTCCTTTTTGCGGCGGAGACCGCGCTTGCGCAGCCGCAGAAAATCATCGCATTCGGCGACAGCCTGACGGCGGGCTACCTTCTTCCCGCGGAGGCGGCGTTTCCGGCGCAACTCGAAAAGCGGCTGAGGGCCGATGGTTTCGATGCGAGCGTCGTCAATGCCGGCGTTTCCGGCGAGACGACGGCGGGCGGCCTCGCCCGCGCCGATTATGCGCTTGAAGCGGGCGCCGATCTCGTCATTCTCGAACTCGGCGCAAACGACATGCTGCGCGGGCTCGATCCGTCGATCGCAGCCGCCAATCTGGAAAAGCTCGTGCGCGCGGCGCAGGCGCGACAGGCCCGCGTGCTGCTGGCCGGCATGGTCGCCAGCGGCAATTTCGGCGCAGATTACAAGACGCGCTTCGACTCCCTGTATCCGGAGCTTGCGACGCGCCTGTCGCTGCCGCTCTATTCCTTTTTCCTGGAGGGCGTCTCGGGCGTTGCGGGCATGACGCTGCCCGACGGGCTGCATCCGAGCCCCGCCGGCGTCGTCCGCATCGTCGCGGGCATTGCGCCGCTGGTCGAAAAAACGCTCAAGGACGCGAGCGCGAACGGAGGCGCCGCGCCCGTGCGCTAGCAGATTACGAACGCGTCGCGCAGCGGTCGAAGACCGGCGCGACAACGGCTTTGGTCCACGCCCGATATGGGAGGCGCTTATGCCCAGATTGTTCACGGCCCTCGAAATTCCGCGTCAGGTCGCAGAAAGTCTCGGGAGCCTGCGTGGCGGACTGCCCGGAGCACGCTGGATCGACGTGGAGAATTACCACATCACGCTGCGCTTCATCGGCGACGTCGACGAGCGCTTCGCGCGCGATGCGGAACAGGCGCTGGACGCCATTCGCCGTCCGGCGTTCAACGTCGTCATCGATCAGCTCAGCTCTTTTGGCGGCGACAAGCCGCGCGCCGTGGTGGCCAGGGTGCGGCCGGAGCCCGCTTTGATGGAGCTTCAGGCGGAGCAGGAGCGCCTGCTGCGCCGGATCGGCGCGCCGCCGGAAGCGCGCAAATTCGTTCCCCATGTCACGCTGGCGCGGCTGCGCGGCGCAAGCCCCTCCGCTGTGGCGAGCTACCTCGGCACGCGCGGCTATTTCCCGCCGCTGCGCGTGCCGGCGGCGCATTTCGTGCTGTATTCCTCGCGCGACAGCGTCGGCGGCGGCCCTTATCTCGTCGAGGCGGAATATCCGCTGATCGAGACTGCGCAGCTCAGCGGGATGTGCGCGTAGCGCGCGTTTTACGGCTTCGCCCGCGCCCGTGCGCGGGTGAGGGCGAAGACGCGCAGCGCGGAGGATAGATTGGCGGGGCCGCGTTCGGCGTCGATGCGCGCGACAAGTGCGGCGAGGGAGCAGTTTTCGGCGCTCGCCTCGGCCTTCAGCGCGTCCCAAAAGGCGCTTTCCAGCGAGACGCTGGTTCTGTGGCCGGCGATGACGACGGAGCGTTTTTTGACGCCGGCCTCGGCGCTCACGCCTTGTCCGTCTCCGACGCGGGCGTCTCCAGTCCGGCCCCCGGCGCAGGCGTCTCCAGCCTGTGGCCGTCGAGCCGCGTCTCGGTCAGCGCCTGTTGTGCGGCCGTTGCGCTGCGCTCATCCTTGGCGCGGCCGAAGGCGAGGCGATTTCCCTGTGCGGTTTTCTCGCGCTCGCGCCGCGCGCGGTCCTTGCGGGCGCGGCGCAGATTGACCAGCTCGCCCATGGTCCGCGCCTAATGTTTTTTGCGGAAAGCGTCGATCGAGACGATTTTCGAATCGCCGCCGGCGATGTCCTGCGTTTCGGCGGCGGGCGTTTCCGCGGCGGGCTTGTCGGGGGAGGGCGCTTTGGCCGCCGGCGCCTTTGCCGCGGGCGCTTTGGCGTCCCCCGGCCTGGCGTCCCCCGGCCTGGCGTCGGACGCGCCAACGCGCGCCGCGCTGGCGGAATCGTCCTGCGTGGCGGAGGGTTCCCGGGCGAGTGCGATCTGCGCCGCGGGCTGGCTCGCGACAAGCTGAGGCCCGGAGCGCGGCTGCGGCGCCTCGGCGTCGTCGTCCTCATCCTCTTCGTCCGGGTCCTCGACGCCGAAGGTCAGGCCGAAATCCACGGCGGGATCGAAGAAGCCGGTGACGGCGGCGAAGGGGACGTAAAGCTGTTCCGGCACATTGCGGAAGGAGAGGCCGACCGAAAATCCTTCCTCGTCGACGACGAGATTGGAAAATTGATATTGCAGGATAATAGTCATTTCGACCGGCCATTGCTCGGACAGGCGCCTCGAAATGCGCACGTCCGGGGCGGTGGTGCGGAAGGTGATGGTGAAATGATGCTCGCCGGGCAGCGCGCCGGTGAGGGCGACATCGCTCAGCACACGGCGCATCACGCCGCGCATGGCGTCCTGAACGAGGAGATCGTAACGGATAAGATCGGTGCTCATGAGACGTTGACTGGCCGCTTTTGAAAACCGCACGCCGTCCGCCGTCGCAACCGGGCGTTCGCGCGCGAAAAGAAAGTGGAGGCTTCTGTTGCCAGGCGCCTCCGGACCCCGCCTGACGGTGCTAACCGCTAGGGCTTTGATCCCAGTTTGGGCGCCGCATTACGCGGCGACGGCCACCGGAGCATAGTTGTCATTGGCAACTATAGGTTTGACCCGATAACGGCGGTATCAT
>Ga0265328_10000338_pt1 | contig 21980 bp, 21 predicted proteins | sample 41624metaG_FD_202086 | JGI IMG/M metagenome (GOLD analysis project Ga0265328, IMG submission 202086) | Rhizosphere microbial communities from Carex aquatilis grown in University of Washington, Seatle, WA, United States - 4-16-24 metaG | ecosystem: Host-associated > Plants > Roots > Rhizosphere...
GGTCAAGCGCAAGGTCGTGATCGAGCGGTATCAGTCGGTGATCGACGGGCTCTATGCGTCGGGGCGCGAGGACTAGCCGCCACTCTTCGCGTAAGTCCACGTCCACGTCCACGTCCACGCCTCTTTCCTTTAGATCTTCGCGACGGTCGCGCCCGCCGTGACGCCTCCCTCGTTGAACGCGTCGATCGTGAAGAAGTAAGACCTGTCTATGTCGAGGTCGTGCAGCGCAAGCTCCCGTCGCCCCCGCACCTCGTCGCTGCGGTAGAGCTTGTTCGGCGCGCTGCCATAACGGATGAGGTAGCCTTGGGCGCCAGGCACCAGGTCCCAGCGGACCACGGCGTTGCGCGCGTCGCTGGGGTCGCGGTGGACTTCGAAGCGCGGCGCGGCCGCGGGTGCACGGCCGCCGCAGATTCCGAACAAGCGCAGGTCGCGCACGGCGAAGGTGCCACCGCCCGCCGTGTGAACGTTGACGACGCGCACCCACCGCGCCTGCGCCGGCGCGGCGAGCTCGACGTAGTCGTGGGGCAGGTCGCGCGTGGCGCCGCTGCGGTCGACCAGCGGTTGCCAGCGCGTGCCATCGGGTGACGCGTCCAGGCGGTACCGGCGCCAGGCGCCCGGATCGCGGCCTCGCTGGGTCGCCTCGTGCTCGCCGAAGTTGGCTTGCACGGCGTCGATGCGGCAGCTCTTGCCGAGATCGACCGCGAGCCACTCTCCGCTGCCGCCGGTGCGCGCGCTCCAGTAGGTCCTCACGTCCTCGTCGACGGCGCGCTCGGGACCGAACCCTTCCAGGCTCGACGACGCGCTCGCCTTCTTGTCGTACGACAGCAACATCGCACCGGTGCGGTTGCTGCCGCCGCGGTCGGTGCGCAGCGCCGGCGCGATCTGCGGGGAGTCGCCGAACGCGGTGTCGGCGTGCATGGTGCCGTCGCTGTCGAACGTCACCGGGAACAGGCCCAGCCGCCGCTCGAACATGTGCTTCACCGAGATCGTCATCGTGGCGACGTGCCAGTAACGCCCTTGCTTGTCCGCAAAGGTGGCGCTGTGCCCGGCGCCGCCGATGAAGCCGGTCGGCCTGGCCGAGAACGGATTCGCCGGCGCGTAGCTGAACGGCCCGCGCGGCGAGGCCGACGTGTAGACGCCGTCGGCGTAGGTCTTGAATTCAGTGCCGGGCGCCGCGTACTGCAGGTAGTAGGTGCCGCCGTGCTTGGTCATCCAGGCGCCTTCGATCCACGGCCCCTCGGAGAACTCGCCGTTCGAGACCGCGCCCAGGTTGTCCTCGCCACGGCGTTCCCAGCCGTGGTGGGCAAAGTCGGCGCGGAAGCAGACGAATGGCGCGCCCTTGCGACGAAAGCCAGCGCTGGGGTCCAGCTCCTGGCCCGAGATGGCGCCGTTGTACGACAGGCCGTAGTAGAGATAGACCCGCCCGTCGTCGTCGGCGAAGAGATCGGGATCGCCGACCTTGAACGGATCGCCCACGCGCTCCCACTGGCCGCCTTTCGGATCGCGCGATCGATAGAGGCCGGCGTCGCACGCGCTGTAATAAAGCGCGCCGCCATAGACCATGACCGCGGGCGCGTAGGCCTCGATGGGCAGTCCCTGCGGCACGATGAGCGTCCAGTCGACCAGATCGCTCGAGCGCCAGTAGCCACCCGACTTCGAGGCGAAGAGATAGTAGTCGTCGCCGAAGAGCACGATCACCGGATCGGCGGCCTCGCGCCGGCCGGGAGCGTCGAGCGCGAAGCGATAGTCGAGGTTCAGGGGGTTCGCGAAGGTGCGCGGCGGTGGGGCGCTCGCCGGCGTCGAGCTGGCGTTGCCCGCGGGCGCAGCGCCGCGAACGCTCGCCGCGGCGAGCAGGAGACCGACGACGATCGCAGCGCGTCCGAGCGACATCGGCCTCTCTTACCGCGGATCGCCGCGCGGAAGAAACCGACGCGGCGAGGGGCACCGATCGCGTCGGCTACTGAGGCACGCCCGCTGGCGTGACCGTGAACGAACCGCAGCTGGCGGCGGGCGCGCCGCTGTGGCTGTCGACGATCAGGTAGTGCACGCCAGGGCCCAACGTCGCGACGGTGCGGCTCTGCACCGGTCCGGGCGGACACGTCGATCCGATGGGCGGCGCGCAGAAGTTGTCGTTGCACGACTTCTGATTCGCGACCGACGACGTCGTGCAGACGTCGCGCACATAGAGCACGGTGTCGATGCAGGTGTTGGTGCAGGTGCTGAAGGTGACCGTGGTGGAGTTCGCGTCGAGCACGAAGTAGTAGACCCCGTCGCCCGACGTTGTCGTCAGCGGCGCGGCCAGGCACCCGGTGGTCGGCGTGAAGTCGTCGTTCATGCCGCACGTGGTGCCCGTGATCGGCAGGTTGGCGATGCGTGCGGCGCTGCCGCAGTTGTCGGTGGCGTTGATCGTCGAGGGCGTCGCATAGATGTCGACGGTGAAATCCCCATTCGCGCCGCCGTTGGCGCCGTCGACGAAGACGAAGTACGTGCCGGCCGCCAGGTTGCGCGCGGTGAGCACGCTGGTCTTGCGGTTGTCGGCGTCGTCGTTGCAGGCGATCTCGGTGCCGCAGCAGCCGTTGCGCAAGTAGATCACGGTGTCGAACGACGTACCGTGGGTGGTGACGAAGAGGTCGCTCTTCTGGGTGAGGACCAGCTTGAAGGTCGCCTCGGGCGCCTTGTCGCCGCCGCAGGAGCCATGGTCAGTCGAGCTTCCCGACGTCGTGCCGGTGAATCGTCCGCCGGGCAGCGTGACGGCGATCGCGGCATCATTGCAGAGCGCGTTCGCGGTGCAGGACGGGACGTCGGTGGGCACGTCGATCGCGGGGCGATCGACGACGCCGGTGTCGGTGCCGCCACCGAGATCCGCGGGCGCGTCGGGCGGCGGCGTGATCGCGTCGGCCGCGTCTTCCGGGCTCATCACGTCGGCGCCGCCGTCGTCGCCGCCGGCGCCGTTGTCGCCCGCGGCGCCACCGAAACCGGTTCCTGCGCTGCCGCCCATGCCGCCGGCCGCCCCGCCTTGACCGGTCTGGCCGCCCATCGAGCCGTGACCGCCGATGCCCGGCGCGTCGCCGCTCGCATCGAACGGCGTGGTGCCGCCGCCGGCGCCGCCCTGGCTGTCGCCCTCGAGCCCGGCCCGATTCAGGGCGCACCCCAAGCCTCCGGCCACCAACAGCAGCGCGGCAATCGCCCGTGAGAGGCGTGCGTGCTCCTCGATCACGTTGTCGTCCGCCAGACTACCATTTTGTCATCGCTCCACGGGTCATCGGCTGGTCCGGCCGAAATCTGATTGGGTGCCGCGTCGTCGGCGCGCTCAGCGTTCCGGTAACCGCAAGAGGTCGCGCAGAGTCTTGGGCGTGTTGGGGGTCTCTGGTGGCGGCGCCGGCTTTTTCGGGTTGGGCTGGCGCTGGTCGATGAACTTGGGCTTCTCTTCCGGCTTGTCTGGCGTGCGAGTCGGTGGCCGGGCCGTCGTTTTGATCGAGCTGCTCTTCGCGCCGGTCGTCGGACTGTCCTTGGCACTGTCCGTGGCCGTGTCTTTGGCGCCGTCCTTGGGCCGGTCCTTGCCGGACGCTTTCGTCGCCCCAGGCAAGAAAGGGGTCTTCACGTCGGAATCCGCGCTCGCGGGAGCCGCGGCGGCTTCGCGCGCCGTCCGTGCATCGTCGTCGGCTGGCCGCGGCGCTGCCGACTGATGCGCTGTCTTGCGCGCGCGCATCAGCTGCCGGCGCTCCTCGCGCTTCTGGTCCTCGGGGTTCACCCCCTCGATGTGGAAGATCACGCGGCGGTTCTTCGCGCGTCCCTCCTCGGTGTCGTTGGGCGCCCAGGGCAGCTTCTCACCGCGCCCGATCGCGGTCAGGCGCGAGCGCTCGACGCCCTTGTCGACCAGGAACTCGACCACCGCCTCCGCGCGCAGCACCGACAGCTTCTGGTTCCATTCGGGCGGGCCGGTGTCGTCGGTGTGGCCCTCGACCGCACAGCGCCCGACCTCCGGGTGCGCTTTCAGCGTCAGCGCGATCTGTCCGAGTATGTTGTAGTACGCGTGGCGCACGCGCGAGTGATCCGTCTCGAAGAAGATCGGCTTCAGCGTCTCGAGCTCTTCCTTGCCGATGTGCACGGCGGTCTCGCCCTTGTCGGGGCAGCCGTCGTCGTCCTCGATGCCGTTGATGGTTTCGGGCTCGTTCGGGCACTTGTCGGCGGCGTCGGGGATGCCGTCCTTGTCGTTGTCGGGATCCGGACAGCCGTCCTCGTCCTCGAATCCGTCCTTGTCCTCGGGCTCGTCGGGGCACTCGTCGTCGTCGTCGGGGATGCCGTCCTTGTCGCGGTCCGCGACCGGTGGCGGGGGCGGGGGTGGTTTGGGCGGCTCCGGCGGCTTCGGCGGCGGTGCCCACGGCTCGGGCGGGTGGGGGACCGGACGGTTCGACCAGGCCAGCGACACGACCACGCGCGCCTCGGGGGAACCATACCCGGGCGTCAGGCCCGGTCCTGCCGCAGCGGTGAGCCAGAAGCGGTTGTCGCCACCGATCCAGCGCGCGCCGACCTCGCGCCGCGCGCCGAGCAGCAGCTCGACCGGCGTCTGCTTCGACGAATTGAACGGATGGGCCGCCCTGGTGCCACCGGCGATCTCGGCGAGCAGCCCGACGCCGCTCGGGAGCTTGAATTCGCCGCCCGCCCCGAAGGTGAGCTCGTCGTCGACGGTGATGTCGAAGAGCTGGACCGCCTCGCGGGCTCGGTAGCCGCCGCTGAGGCGCGCGCTCCATTGTTCGCGCGCGATCTGGCCGAAGAGGCGTCCCTCGACGGCGGGTGCGGTGTCGTGTGTGAACGCCCCACCCAGGCCCCAGGGCAGCGAGACGAGCAACGACGCACCCAGTCCCGGTCCGGACGTTCCGCTACCGAGGATCCGGGCCTTGGCCCCGAGCTTGGCGTTGCCGAGGCCGTAGAGGCCCCTCGGGTCGCCGCCGGGGACGTCGTCGCCGGTCTGGAACGCCGTGACGGGCACCAGCGCGCCGACCTCGAAGCGTCCGCCCACGCCCATAGCAATCGCCAGGTCGGCGCCGACGGCGTGGCCGATGAAGTCATAGGTCGTCTTGCGCGACCGCTGGATCGTCGGCGCGACGTCCACCAGCACCAGCGGCTTCCAGGCGTAGTCCGCGTCCAGCGCGACGTGCAGCTTCCAGCGCGGCAGGATCTCCGTGCCGTCGACCCGCAAGTACCCGTCAGAAAACGGCGTCGGCTGGTACTGCTGGATATTCAACGCCGCGGTCTGGGCGCGTGCGATAGCCGGGTACGCGACAGCCGAGAAGACGATGGCCAAGAACGAGAACGAGAAGACGACAGCCGGGTTGAGCCCGGCAAACATCGCTAGCCAAGCGAGGACCTGACGGGGACGCTGACGATGCGGGCGCACTTTCTCGACACAGCACGGTAACAGCTTTTGACGGACCTCGACAGAAAGGCCCCTCTCGCTTGAGGCCGCTGTCGTCGGCCCAGGCTACCGCTGCCTTATTCGACGCGGCGGACGCCATTGCTCTTGACACCGCATTCTCTAGCCGTAACGTACGCGCATTCAATTGCGCGGCTCAGGCACGTAGCTCAGTGGAAGAGCACTACCTTGACACGGTAGGGGTCGGCGGTTCAATCCCGCCCGTGCCTACCACTACCCTCCGACCTGGGAGGGCGATTCGTTTCGCTCTTTCCGCTGGTTGGACCGGTCGTGGGCAAGGCTCGCAGCCCCAGTTGAACGCAGCAAATGTTGCTGAGATGAGGCGCGCGTTGCGTTTGCCCTCTGCGAACATGCACCTGGCGGCGCGAGGTGGGAGCGTGGGGTTCGTGCGGGTATCCGTAGCTATATGAGCGAAGGGAAGATGATTCGTCCGCGGGACAAGGGCGACGTGCCCGACGATCCGTTGTCGCGCATGAGGCACTCGGCGTCGCATGTCATGGCGGACGCCGTGAAGCGGCTGCGGCCGAACGCCAAGGTCGCGATCGGGCCCTCGATCGAGACCGGGTTCTACTACGACTTCGACACCGAACCGTTTGCGCCCGAGGACGCGGAGCGCATCGAAGCCGAGATGCGCAAGATCATCGGCGAGAACCTGCGCTTCGAGCAAAAGGTCGTGAGCCGCGCCGAGGCGCTCGAGCTGTTCCGCTCGCGCGGCGAGATCTACAAGGTCGAGATCATCGAGTCGATCGCCGAGAGCGAGACGATCTCGTTCTACCAGCACGGCGATTTCGTCGACCTGTGCCGGGGGCCGCACGTCGAGCGGACCGGCGACATCAAGGCGATCAAGGTGCTGTCGTTCGCGGGCGCCTACTGGCGCGGCGACGAGCGCAACCGCCAGCTACAGCGGGTATACGGCACGGCCTTCCCGACCGTCGACGAGCTCAAGGCGTACCTGGCCGGCATCGAGGAGGCCAAGCGACGCGACCACCGCGTGCTCGGCAAGGCGCTGGACTTGTTCTCGATGGACGACTTGGTCGGGCCGGGCTTCGTGCTCTGGCACCCCAAGGGCGCTCACGTCCGCTATCAGATCGAGGAGATCATCCGCCGCGAGAACATGCGCCGCGGCTACGACCTGGTCTACACGCCCCATGTGGCTCGCGAACAGTTGCTCGAGACGTCGGGCCACTTGGCCCACTACAAAGAGAACCTCTTCGGCGGCATGGAGCTCGATGGCCAGCGCTACCTGGTCAAGCCGATGAACTGCCCGTTTCATGCGGCGATCTACCGGTCGCAGATGCGGTCTTACCGCGAGTTGCCGCTTCGTTACTCGGAGCTGGGCACGGTCTACCGCTACGAGCGCTCGGGCGTGCTCCACGGCCTCCTGCGCGTGCGCGGGCTCACGATGGACGACGGCCATCTCTTCGTTCGCGAGGATCAGATCGGCGAAGAGATGACCAACTGCTTGAAGTTCTCGCTGGAGATGCTGAAGCTCTTCGGCTTCGAGACCTTCGATCTCTTCCTCGCGACGCGGCCCGAGAGCTTCATGGGCGAGCCCGCAGCCTGGGACCGCGCCGAGGCGACCCTGCGGGGCGTGCTCGAGGCGACCGGGCGGCCGTTCGAGGTCGACGCCGGCGGTGGCGCGTTCTACGGGCCGAAGATCGATCTCAAGATCCGCGACGCGCTCGGGCGGCACTGGCAGTGCTCGACCTTCCAACTCGACTACCAGATCCCGGAGCGGTTCGCGCTGGAGTACGTCGCGCAGGACGGCTCGCGCCAGCGGCCGATCATGCTCCACCGCGCGCTGCTCGGGTCGATGGAGCGGTTCATCGCCGTGCTCATCGAACACTATGCGGGCGCGTTCCCGCTCTGGCTCGCGCCGGTGCAGGCGCGCGTGGTCTCGGTCAGCGAAAAGGCCGAGGGCTACGCGCACGAAGTCGCGCTACGCCTGCGCGCCGAGGCGTTGCGCGTCGAGGCCGACGTCTCGGCCGAGAAGCTCGGCGCCAAGATTCGCAAAGCTCAGATGGAAAAGATCCCCTACATGGTCGTCGTGGGGGAGAAGGACATGGCCGCTCGCGTGGTCTCGCCGCGCACGCGAGAGGGTCAGCAACAACCGGCCACCGCGCTCGAGGAGTTCGCGCAGCGGCTGGCCAAAGAGGCAGCGCCCCCGCCCATCGGAGCGGCCGGCGCTTAATCGGCGGCGAAACCGGAACCAGGAGAAAGATCATCGCAAGGCCATCCTTTCAAGCCCCTTCGAGCTCAGCAGACAGCTACCGCGTCGGACGGCGCATCCGCGTCCCCGAGGTGCGGGTCATTGGCGCCGACGGCAGCCAGGTTGGAATCGTCCCCACGCACGAAGCTCTCCGCATGGCGGAAGAGCAGGGCCTCGAGCTCGTCGAGGTCAATCCGCGCGCGGCGCCACCGGTCTGCAAGATCATGGACTTCGGCAAGTTCAAGTACGAGACCTCGAAGAAGGAAAAGGCCTCGCGCAAGCACCAGTCCACGATCGTCCTCAAGGAGATCAAGCTTCGCCCCAAGACCGACGAGCACGACTTCGACTTCAAGGTGAAGCACATCCGCCGGTTCTTGTCCGAGGGCAACAAGTGCAAGCTGGTGGTGGTCTTCCGCGGCCGCGAGATCGTTCACCCCGAGATGGGGCAGGCGATGCTGGACCAGGTCATCAAGGCGGTGAACGACATCGCCATGGTCGAGCAACGGGCGATGATGGAAGGCCGTCGCATGGTGATGACCATCGGCCCGCGCGGCGGCGTGATCCGCGCCGGCGTTCCGGTGCCGTCGGCTTCGGTTCCCGCGGCCGGCACCGCTCCCGCTGCCCCGATGGGACCGCGGCTCGGTCCGCCGGTCGCAGGTGGCGGTGCACCGCCCACGGCGCCCCGGCCGGCCAGTCCCGCTCCGGCTCCGGCTCAAGCCTCGGCTCCGGCTGCAGCTCCGGCTCAAGCCTCGGCTCCGGCTCCGGCTCAAGCCTCGGCTCCGGCTCCGATTGCGGCTCCGGCTCCGACTGTGGCTCCCAAGCCAGCCCCGACGCCGGCCGCCAAGCCGACCCCCGAACCGGCCAAGCCGCTGGGCAAGTGATCGCCGGGGGTCGCGACCCCGCCACGGTTCGCGTCGAAATGCTTGCCTAGAAATCGCGAATCGCTATACTCCGCCGCCTCCCATGCCCAAGATCAAAATGAAGTCCAACAGCAGCGCGAAGAAGCGCTTCAAGCTGACCGCCAACGGGCGGGTCAAGCGGAAGAAAGCCTACCTTCGCCACTGTCTGACCCACAAGAGCTCGTCGGCCAAGCGCAAGCTGCGCCGCGGCGGGTACATCAGCAAGACGCAGGAGCATCAGATCAAAGCGATGCTGCCTTATGCTTGATGGGAACCCTGGGAGGGTTCCCATGCCCTCCTGCTTGCTCCCGCTCGAGCGCCCCGAAGTTTTGAGATAACGAAGAAGGAAACAGTCCATGCCTCGCGCCAAAGGTGGTTACAAGTCAACTCGACGCCGCAATCGGATTCGCAAGCACGCGAAGGGTTTCCGCGGCGGTCGTTCCAAGCTCTGGAAAGCAGCAGTCGAAGCGGTCCACCGCAAGTGGCGCTACGCGCTCTTCCACCGGCGCAAGCGGAAGCCGGACTTTCGCGGTCTCTGGATCACGCGCATCAACGCTGCGGCCCGTGACAACGGCATCTCGTACTCGCGGCTGATCGCGTCCCTCGACAAGGCGAACATCGCGCTCGACCGCAAGATCCTCTCGGACCTGGCGATCAGTGATCCTTCTGCCTTCAAGAAAGTCATCGAGACGGCGCGCGCCGCCTGACGCCGACGCGCCCGACGGTTCCGCCGTCGGGTGCAGCTGCCCCGGCTGACATGCCCAGCGAGGACGCCTCTCGCATCATCGCCGACCTGGATCGGCTCGCCGCGGAGTTCGGTGGTGAGATCGCCGGGCTCTCGGCCGAGCAGGAGATCCGCGTCGCGCAAGCCCGTTACGTCGGCAAGAAGGGGAAGGTCTCCGAGCTGATGAAGGCGCTCGGCCGCCTGCCGGCCGAGGACCGTCCCGCCGTCGGCGAGGCCGCCAACCGCGCCAAGGGAAGCATCGAGGGCGCGGTCGCGACGAGGCTCTCCGGCCTCGACGACGCCGCGCTGGCCGAGGACCTCGCGCGTCAAGTGGACGTTACGTTGCCCGCGCGCGGGCGGCGCCTCGGCACCGTGCACCCGCTGACGCTGGTGCGCCGCGAGATCGAGCAGATCTTTCACGGCATCGGCTTCGAGGTGCGTACCGGCCCGTGGGTCGAGACCGAGTGGCACAACTTCGACGCGCTCAATACGCCGCCGGATCACCCCGCGCGCGACATGCAGGACACGTTCTTCGTCGAGGGCGGCCGCATCCTGCGCTCGCACACGTCGCCGGTGCAGATCCGCACCATGATGGCGGGGCCGCCGCCCGTGCGCATCATCGCGCCCGGTAACGTCTTCCGCCGCGACGACGACGCCACCCACACACCGATGTTTCCCCAGGTCGAGGGGCTGCTCGTCGATCGCGAGGTCTCGTTCGCGGATCTCAAGGGGACGTTGCTGCACTTCGTGCAGAAGTTCTTCGGTCGGGGCTCGACACGCGAGCTCGGCGTGCGCCTGCGACCCAGCTACTTCCCCTTCACCGAGCCGTCGGCCGAGGTCGACGCCGCTTGTTACCTGTGCGAGGGGACCGGCCAGCGCACCGACGGTCCAGGCGGCGCGGCGCGGGCCTGCCGCCTGTGCAAGGGCAGCGGCTGGATCGAGATCGGCGGCTCGGGCATGGTGCACCCCAACGTCTTCCGCGCCGTCGGGTACGACCCGGCGACGGTGTCTGGCTTCGCGTTCGGGATGGGCGTGTCGCGCATGGCCATGCTCAAGTACGGCATCGATGATCTGCGCTCGTTCTACGAGAACGATCAGCGCTTTTTGGCGCAATTCCGGTGAGATGAGTAGGCGGAGATGAAGATCTCGTTCAACTGGTTGCGCGAGCTCGCCGAGTTGCCGCCGGGGGTGACCGCGGCGTCGGTCGGCGAGCGGCTGACGCTGGCCGGCCTCGAGGTCGAGGGGATCGAGCGGCGCGGGCGCGAGGTGCGCGGCGTGCAGATCGCCGAGGTGCGCGGCGTGCGCCCGCACCCGGGCGCCGAGAAGCTGGCGATCGTGCGCGTGCGCGTGCGCGCCGGCGACGGCGCGGTCGAAGAAGAGGTCGTGTGCGGCGCGCCCAACGTGCCCGCCGCCGGCGGTCTGGTTGCCTGGGCGCCGCCGGGCGCGACGCTGCCGGGCGGGCGCACGCTCGATCGGCGCGAGATCCGCGGCGTGATGTCGCCGGGCATGCTGTGCAGCGAGGCCGAGCTCGGCATCAGCGAATCGAGCGACGGCATCGTCGTGCTGCCGCGCGGGGCGATGGCGCTCGGCGCCGACTTCGCGGGCGCGGTCGGCCTGCTCGACGAGGTGCTCGAGGTCAACGTCACGCCCAACCGTCCCGACGCGCTCTCGCACGCGGGCATCGCGCGCGAGGCGGCGGCGCTGTTCAAGACGCGCTGGAAGCTGCCGCGCCCCGACGACGTGCCGCTGGCGCCGCTGCCCCCTGGTCGCGGCATCGACGTCGAGATCCGCGATCCGGCCGCCTGTCCGCGCTACACCGCGCGCATCATCACCGGCCTGCGCGCGGCGCCGAGCCCCATCGAGCTGCGGATCCGCCTGGCCGCGTGCGGTGTGCGGGCGATCTCCAACCTGGTCGACGTCACGAACTACGTGATGCTCGAGACCGGCCATCCCCTGCACGCGTTCGACCTGGACAGGCTGAGCGGAGGCATCGTCGTTCGCCGCGCGAACCGCGCCGAGCGCATGACCACGCTCGACGGCATCGAGCGGCCGCTGCAGGAGGGCGACGTGGTGATCGCCGACGGGCGCGGCGCGGTCGCGCTGGCCGGCGTGATGGGTGGCGCCACCAGCGAGGTGTCCGAGGGGACGACCGCGGTGCTGCTCGAGGCGGCGACCTTCGACCCGCGCAGTGTGCGCCGCACCGCCAAGCGGCTCGGCCTGCACTCCGAGGCGTCGCATCGCTTCGAGCGTTCGGTCGACGCCAACGGCATCCCGCACGCGGCGCTGCGCGCGGCGGCGATGATCGCGCGGCTCGGTGGCGGCGTGGTCAACGGCGAGCCCGTCGACCGCTATCCGATGCACCAGCACCCGCGCAAGGCGACGCTGTCGCTCGCGGGCCTCACGCGCACGGCCGGCTTCGAGATCCCGCTCGCGCAGGCCGCGGAGAAGCTGGCGTCGATCGACATCAGCGCCGACGTGGCGGGCGACCTCCTGACCGCGATCGTGCCGACGTTCCGCCCCGACATCTCGATCGAGCCGGATCTGATCGAGGAGGTCATGCGTCTGACCGGGTACGACCGCGTGCCGGCGCGCCTGCCCCCGGGCGCGCGAGCGCCGGCCGCCAGCCCGGAGGCGCTGTCGGACCGCGCGCGCGACGTGCTGGCGGCGCAGGGGCTGCACGAGGCGGTGACCTGGGGCTTCGTGCCGAAGCCCTGGCTCGAGGCGCTGGGCAAGGCGCGGCGCAACGGCGCGCCGCTCGCCGACGGGATCGTGGTCAAGAATCCGATCTCATCGGACTACGAGGTGATGCGTACGTCGCTGTTCCCCGGCCTGGCCGAGGCGGCGCGCCGCAACCTGATGCGCGGTGTCCCCGATGTGGCGCTGTTCGAAGTCGGGCCGGTCGTGTTGCGCGGCGCGGATGCCAAGGAGCATCCGGCGGAGCCGACGATCGCCGCGGGCATCCTGGTCGGGCGGCGCGCCGACTGGCTCAAGCCGGGCGAGCCGTTCGACTTCTACGACGCCAAGCGCGTCGTCGACGAGCTCCTGCGCGCGCTGGGCATCGAGGACGCGAGCTATCGCGCCCCGGGCGTCGGCGGCGCCGCGGGAGGCGGTGGCGAGAGCACGATCCTGCACCCAGGCGTCGCCGCGCGGATGTTCTCCGGCGCGCAGGGCGCGGGGCGCGAGGTCGGCATGGTCGGCGAAGTTCACCCGGCGCAGCGCAAGCGCTTCGGTCTCCCCGATGGCGCGCTCTACTTCGAGGTCGAGATCGATGCGGTCGCGGGCGAGCGTCGCGCGCCCGCGAGCGTCGCGCCGCCCCGTTTTCCAGCCGCGACGCGCGACGTCTCGTTCTGGATCGCCGAGGCGATCACGGCCGATGAGCAGCGCGGCGCGATGGCGGCCGCGGCCGAGCCGCTCTTGCGGGAGCTCGCGGTTCTCGAGGACTTCCGCGACCCGCGCTACGTCGCGCCGGGTATGAAGGGGATGCTCTGGACGATGACCTACCGCGCCGCCGATCGAACGCTCACCGACCCCGAGGTCGACGCGGCGCATGCGCGCGTGGTGTCGGCTCTGGGCGCGGCGCACGCGATCTCCATTCGCTGAAAACGCTTAGGAAAGCGTCGATACTAACTCTTTGACCGTAAAGGGTTATTCGGGTTATAGCTCGGGGGCCATGACGAAGGCCGACATTGTTGAGAACGTGTACGAGAAGGTCGGCGGGTTTTCGAAGAAAGAGGCGGCGGAGATCGTGGAGACGGTGTTCGACACGATCAAGGAAACGCTCGAGCGCGGCGAGAAGATCAAGATTTCCGGCTTCGGCAACTTCGTCGTGCGCGACAAGAATGCGCGCGCGGGACGAAATCCGCAGACTGGGCAGGAGATCACGATCAGCGCGCGCCGTGTGCTGACGTTCAAGCCGAGCCAGGTGCTGAAGAACGCGCTCAACGGGTGACCCGGGCGACGAGGGACTTTTTGGCGCGACGAGCTCCAAAGCCAACCGACGTCTTCGGGATCCCCGACAAGCCGTTTTTCAAGATCGGCGAAGCCGCGCGGCTGTGCGCGGTGAAGCCCTATGTGCTGCGCTACTGGGAGACCGAGTTCAGCTCGATCCGCCCCAAGAAGACGCGGTCGCAGCAGCGTCTCTACCAGCGCAAGGATGTCGAGCTCCTGCTGCGCATCCGGCACTTGCTATACGACGAGCGCTTCACGATCGAGGGCGCGCGCGCGCGCCTGCGCGAGCTGGGCGAGGACGAGAAAGCGTCGGCGCCACCGCTGCCCGAGCCCGAGATCGATCGCGAGCTCGCGCGCAAGATCAAGCAGGGTCTGGTCGACCTGATTCGCCTGGTGGACGGGCCGACTACCTGATCGAAATTCCCTTCGCAACGGGCGCGTTTCAGAGTAGGTAAGGCATTCACAAAAATCGTCGGGGCGTGGCGCAGCCTGGTTAGCGCACCTGTCTGGGGGACAGGGGGTCGCTGGTTCAAATCCAGTCGCCCCGACCAAGTGAGGGAGGACCCGTCACGGTCCTCCCTTCGGGACGCGTGTCACGCGTGCAGCGACGCGGTTGCTTTGTCGGCGCGCTCGAGGCGGTGGTTGACCTCGTCCCAGTTGATGTTCAGGAAGAAGGCATCGACGTACTTGCCGGCGGCGGCGCCGTAGTCGATCGCGTACGCGTGCTCGTACATGTCCATCGCCAGCAGCGGGGCGCCGAACGCCACCGACTGCGTGTGGTTGCCGGCCCAGTACGTTCGCAGCTCGCCGCTGTGGAAGTTGAGGTCGAGGATCGTCCAGCCGCTGCCGCCGCCCAGGCTGTTGCCGACGGCGCGGAAGTGCTCCTCCCAGCGCGCCAGAGAGCCGTATGTCGACGCGAGCCGCTTCTCGATCGGCCCGTTGCACTTACCGTTGCCGCCGAGGTTGCCGAAGTAGTGCTCGTGGTAGATGAGCGAGTTCGTGAACAGCAGCTCGCGCTCCTTGAGGCCGCTCACGAGAAAGCCCGGCGTGTCCTTGCCGACGGTGCTGAGCTGCTCCTCGACCTTGTTCAGGTTCTTGACCGCGGCCGCGTAGTTGTTGTCGTGGTGCGAGGTGATCATGCGTTCGGAGATCCCGGTCAGCTTCTTGGGATCGAACGGCAACGGCACCGCCGTGTGCTTACCTGCGAATGCGCCGGCGCCGGCGCCGGCCGTCGGGGTGGCGGCCGCTGCGGGCTGCGTCTTGCTCGCGAGCCAAAGCGCGGGCGCGCCCGCGCCCAGGATGCGGAACGTCTCTCGTCGGCTGATCGACATGGTGGTCTCCTCGCTGGAAAGGGGGACACAACATCGACCTTTATGTAGGCGGGCGCAAGTGCGCGCGCATTGAATCGCATGGCCTGCCTTGCGCGCGACGTTCCCTGCAAAGTAGAACCCCGGCACGATGTCCGACCGCCCCTTGATTCTGGTGACCAACGACGACGGCGTGATGGCGCCCGGGATCCGCGCCGCCGCCGAGGTGCTGCGCGAGGTGGGCGACGTCGTCGTCGCCGCGCCCGACCGCGAGCGCAGCGCCACCTCGCACTCGATCAGCCTCGACCGCCCGTTGCGCGTCGACGAGCTCGAGCCCGGTGTCTACTCGATCGACGGCACGCCGGTGGACTGCGTCTATCTCGCGCTCTTGCACCTCGTGCCGCGCCGGCCGGCGCTGTGTATCTCGGGCATCAACAACGGCTACAACCTCGGCTCGGACGTTTTCTACTCGGGGACCGTCGCCGGCGCCGTCGAGGCGGCGCTGCGGGGCGTGCCGTCGATCGCGATCTCGCTGGAACGCCGCAAGGCGCAGGATTTCTCGCAGGCGGCGAGCTTCCTCCAGGCGATCGCGGCCGAGGCCATCGCGCGCGGGCCGGGCGCGATCCCGGAGGCGTCGTTGCTGAGCGTGAATATCCCCGGAGGTGCGCTACGCGGCTACCAGGTCACCTTCCTGGGCCAGCGGGTCTATCGCGATCAGGTCGAGGTGCGCCAGGACCTGCGCGGGCGCTCCTATTACTGGATTGGCGGCCCCGAGGAGAACGCCACCGACGTCCCGGGATCGGACTGCAGCGCCGTGCGCGAGGGGTTGGCATCGGTGACGCCGCTCGGGCTCGACCTGACCCATACCCGGCTCATGGGTGAGCTCGTGGCTTGGCGGCTGGGTAATTTCGTGCACGACGCGGTCAGCCGCGCTAATACCTAGCGCAATGGCAGGCGGCGGCTCGCAAGGCGAAAAGACGGCGGCGGCGTCGTTCGAGCGCGCGCGTCGGGCGATGGTGCTGGAGCAGATCGCCGCGCGTGGCGTGGCCGATCCGCGCGTGCTGGGCGCGATGGCGGCGGTGCCGCGGCACGCGTTCGTCGATCCGTCGCTGCACGACGTGGCCCACGACGATCGGCCGTTGCCGATCGGTTTCGAGCAGACCATCTCGCAGCCGTTCATGGTCGCGCGCGCCACCGAGCTCGTCGAGCCGAAGCCGCGCGATCGCGCGCTCGAGGTTGGCGCGGGTTGTGGCTATCAGGCGGCGGTGCTTGCTGAGCTGTGCGACCGGGTGTTCGCCGTCGAGATCATCCCCGAGCTCGCGGCGCGGGCGCGGCGCACGCTGGGCGACCTCGGCTACACCAACGTCCTGGTCGATTCGTTCGACGGCGCCGCCGGTTGGGCGGAGCATGCGCCGTTCGACGTCATCGTCGTCTCGGCCGGCGCGCCGCGCGTGCCGCCGCTGCTGGTCGACCAGCTCGCCGACGGCGGCCGCATGGTGATCCCGATCGGCCCGCCCCACGAGCAGGAGCTGGCGCTGATCCGGCGGCGGGGAGACGAGTACGAGACGTCGTACGACACGCGTTGCCGCTACGTGGACTTGCAAGGCAAGTTCGGCGTGGGCGGGACGCCGCCGGAGGCGTGATCTCGATGGATACGGTCTATACTGCCGCCGTTTGAGACGCAGCCGGATCGCGCAGTCGTTCTTGCTCATCATGGTGGGCCTTCCCGCCTGCCATCCCGACCGCCGCCTGCCGATGCATCCGGAGAATCCCCCGGGCGCCTGGTACGTGGTCTCGCCCGGCGAGACCCTGGACCAGATCGCCGCGCGCGTGGGCGTGCCGCCGGAGGACATCCTCGAGATCAACGGCCTGGCGCGCGCCAGCGACGTTCGGCCGGGGCGGATCATCTACGTGCTCACGGGGCGGGGGCCGGCCCCTACGGTACCCGGCGGAGCGTCAACGCCGGCGCCGCCTTTCGGGGCCGCGCCCGCGAGCGTTGCGCCTCCGCCGGCGTCTTCGTTTCTGCCGCCACCCGCGCTCGCGAGCGTCGCGGTCGTGCCCGGCGCCGCGCGTTTTCGCTGGCCGCTGGATCGCGTGGCGATCGGCTCGCCGTTCGGGACGCGCGCCGGGCGCCAGCACGAAGGGGTCGACCTGCCCGCGGCGATCGGCACGCCGGTCTACGCCGCGGCCGATGGCCAGGTGGTCTACGCGGGTGACGGCATCCGCGGCTACGGCCGCCTCCTCGTGCTCGAGCACGAGGGAGATCTCTTGACCGTCTACGCGCACAACTCGGCGCTCCTGGTCGCGCAGGGCGACAAGGTGACCGCCGGGCAGCGCATCGCGCTCGTCGGTGAGAGCGGGCACGCCAGCGGACCGCACCTTCACTTCGAGGTGCGATCCGGGCAAATTCCTCAGGATCCCGTGTCATATCTTCCGCCACTATCCTCGTCGACCGGAGGCCTGCCGTGACCGATCGAAATACCGACCCGCGCGCCGCGCTGCTGCGCGCGCGCATCCGCGAAATCCCCGACTTCCCCAAGCCGGGAATCCTGTTTCGCGACCTGACGCCGCTCATGGGCGACGGCGCGGCGATGCGCACCATCGTCGAGATGCTGATCGAAAAGATCGCGCCCCACCGCGCCGACACGATCGTCGCGATCGAATCGCGCGGCTTCATCTTCGGCGCGCCGGTCGCGGTCGCGCTCGGGATCGGGTTTGCTCCCGTGCGCAAGCCCGGCAAGCTGCCGTGGCGCACGACGCGGCGGACGTACGATCTCGAGTACGGCACCGACTCGCTGGAGATGCACGCCGACGCGGTGGTGCAGGGGACGCGCGTGGTGATCGTCGACGATCTGCTCGCTACCGGCGGCACGGCGGCGGCGACCGCCGACCTGGTGCGCGCGCAGGGTGGCCAGATCGTCGGGATCGCGGTGGTCGTCGAGCTCGAGCTCTTGCGCGGGCGCGATCGGCTGGCCGGCATTCCGGTCGACGCGCTCATCGGCTACTGAGGCCGATGCGCGGCCGCTACGCGCCGAGCCCGACCGGCGCCCTGCACCTCGGCAACGCGCGCACGGCGCTGCTCGCCTGGCTCGATGCGCGCAGTGTGGGCGGCGCGTTCGTGATGCGCGTCGAGGACCTGGATCGCGCGCGCATCGTCGCGGGCGCCGAGGAGCGGCTGCTCGCCGATCTGCGCTGGCTCGGCCTCGACTGGGACGAAGGGCCCGACATTCCGATCGCGGGTGGCGGCCCGTTCGGCCCGTACCGTCAGAGCGAGCGCACGCGGCTCTACGACGATGCCGTCGATCGCTTGGTCGCGGCCGGCGCGGCCTTTCCGTGCGCCTGCTCGCGCGCCGACGTCGCGCGCGCGGCGACCGCGCCGCACGCCGCGGACGATGACGAGCCCCGTTATCCCGGCACGTGCCGGCGGCTGTCCGCCAGCCAGGTCGACGCGCGCGCGGCCGCCCACGGCCGCAAGCCGACCGTGCGCTTCGCGAGCGACCGCGCCGGCGATGCGGCCGTCGACGATTTTGTTCTCCGCCGCGCCGACGGCGTCGCCGCCTATCAGCTGGCGGTGGTCGTCGACGACATCGCGATGCGCATCACGCGCGTCGTGCGCGGCGCCGATCTGCTGCGCTCGACGCCGCGGCAACTGGCGCTTTACGCCGCGCTCGGCGCCGCGCCGCCAGCGTTCGTGCACGTGCCGCTGGTGCTGGCGCCCGGCGGCGAGCGGCTGGCGAAGCGGACGCGCCCGACCTCGATCGCGTCGCTGCGCGAGCGCGGCGTCGCGGCTTCGGGGGTCGTCGGCGCGCTGGCCGCGTCGGCAGGTCTTGCGCCGTCGCTCGCGCACGCGACGGCGGCCGAGTGGGTGGCGGCGTTCGACTGGGCGAAGGTTCCTACCACGCCGGTGACAGTCGACGATTTGCCGCTCACTTGAGCAGCGCGCCGCCCGCCGTGAACACCAGGAACGTCACCGGGCCGTCGTTGACCAGGTCGACCTGCATTTCGGCGCCGAACTGTCCGGTCAGGGCGGGCAAGCCGGCGGCGCGCAGCTGCGCGGCGACGCGCAGGTACAGCTCCTCGGCGCGTGCCGGCGCCTCGGCGGGCTCGAAGCTGGGGCGGTTTCCCTTGGCCAGCGTCGCCGCCAGCGTGAATTGACTGACCACGAGGCACGCGCCGCCGACCTCGGCCAGCGTCAGGTCCATGGGCGTGCGTCCGGGGAAGATCCGAAGCGCTGCGATCTTGCGCGCGGTGACGTCGGCGTCGGCCTGGCTGTCGCCGCGCTCGACGCCGACGAGCACGACCACGCCGCGCCCGATGCTCGCCACGGCCGCGCCGGCGATGCGCACCTCGGCACGTTCGACGCGCTGGAGCACGGCTTTCATCGCGCGACTCCATCCGTCCCACGCGTACCCGGGAACACGCGCGGGTAGAGCGCGCGCGACCGGCGCTCGATCTCGTCCGTGAGCCGCCCCGGGTCCGCCAGGATCGATCGCCTCGCCTCCTCGATGTGGGCGCGCGTCGTCTCGTCGAGATCCGCGGGCAGCTCGTCCTCGTCCAGCACCTCGAGCCGCCCGGCCGGGGTCGCGAGCACGTCGAGCGTCAGGTCGCGCCATTCGAGGTGTCCGTCGCCGATCACCGTCTGGTCCGACAGGTTGAAGTAAAAGCCGATGGTCTCTCCGCGCCCATCCAGCCAGTGGTAGACGTTGTAGAGGCGATCGGTCCAGAAGTACCCGAAGGTGACCGTGCCCGCCGGCAAGTCGACGCCGTGCACGTGCATCGCCGCCGGCGCGATGTAGAGCACGACCACCCGGCGCTGATCGCCTTCGATGACGCGGCAGTGGAAGCGCTTCTCGCATCCGTCGAGCGTCCTCTTGAGCTCGAGGATCGCCGGCAGGGTCGCGAACGGGTCGGCCATGTCGATGTCCTCGCGCAGTCTACACCGGCGTCGTAACCTGGATGGCGGTGCGACGTAGCACTGACAAATGATCATCAAGAAGACGGCCGCCTCCGACATCTCATCCTCCGAGATCACCGCGCACGGGCTCTACCTGCGGCGGCGCGAATTCCTCGCGGGTGGGGCGGCCGCGGCGGCCGGCCTCACGGTCGCGCTCACCGGCTGCAAGTCGCAGGCGAGCTCAGCGCCTCCTCCAGGCGCCGCGTCGAACGAGCCGCCGCTGCCCGGGGTCAAGAGAGGGCCGTACGGGACCACCGAGCCGCAGACCGCGTACGGCGACATCACCAGCTACAACAATTTCTACGAATTCGGCACCGACAAGTCCGACCCCGGCAAGAACGCCGGCACGCTGCGCACGCGTCCCTGGACGGTCGCCTTCGAGGGCGAGATCGGGAAGCCCCAGGTCATCGACATCGACGCTCTGCTCAAGCTCTTCCCGCTCGAGGAGCGCGTCTACCGCCTGCGCTGTGTCGAGGGCTGGTCGATGGTGATCCCGTGGGTCGGCTTCCCGCTCGGACCGCTGATCCAGCGGCTGCAGCCAACCAGCCGCGCGAAGTACGTCGCCTTCACCACGCGGCTCGCGCCCGAGCAGATGCCGGGCCAGAAGACGTCGGTGCTCGACTGGCCGTACGTCGAGGGGCTGCGCCTCGACGAGGCCCTGCACCCGCTGGCGATCCTCGCGGTCGGCCTCTACGGCAAGACCTTGCCCAACCAGGACGGCGCGCCGGTGCGGCTGGTCGTGCCCTGGAAATACGGATTCAAGAGCATCAAGTCGATCGTGAAAGTCCGCTTCGTCGAGAGCCAACCGCCCACGTCCTGGAACCGGTACGCGCCGAGCGAGTACGGCTTCTACTCGAACGTCAACCCAGCCGTCGACCACCCGCGCTGGAGCCAGAAGAAAGAGCGGCGCATCGGCGAATTCCGCCGCCGCGACACGCTGCCGTTCAACGGCTACGCCAGCGAGGTCGCCAGCCTGTACGCCGGCCTCGACCTGGTGAAGAACTTCTAGCGGCCCCGCTCGCGCCGCGATCGTCACCATGTCACGCGTCCCGCTCCGCCTCCGCTTCCTCAAGCTCGCGATCGGCGTCGCCGCGCTCTGCCCCGCGGCGCTCGCTGGCTGGCGCTTCTACGCCGGCGCGCTCGGCCCGAACCCGATCGCCGAGGCGCTGAACCGCCTCGGCTTCTGGACGCTGACACTGCTGATGGCGACCTTGGCTTGCACGCCGATCAAGGTGGTCACCGGATGGGCATTCCCGCTCCGGCTGCGTCGCATGCTGGGTCTCGAGGCGTTCCTCTACGCCTGCCTGCATTTCGTCGTCTACTTTGCGGTGGATCAATTCTTCGATTTCGGAGAGATCTGGAAGGACATCCTCAAGCGCAAGTTCATCACCGTCGGATTCGCCGCCTTCGTCATGTTGATCCCCCTGGCGGTGACCTCGACCAATGGGATGGTAAAGAGGCTGGGATTCCCCCGATGGAAGCGGTTGCACCGACTGGTTTACCTGTCTGCCGCTTGCGGTGTGATTCACTTCGCCTGGCGCGTGAAGTCGGATCTGCGGCAACCGTTGCTGTTCGCGTTCGTGCTCGCCGTGCTGCTGATCGTGCGCGTGGTCGCACAGGCGCGCCGCGCGCGCCCGCGGCCGCGCGCGGGCTGAGGTTCGTGGCGGCCCTCGCCGCGGTGGGCCTGCTCGCCGCGTGCAAGACCACCGGCGCCGGGGGCGCGCCCGGGACGGCGTCCTCGGTGGCGGCGCCTCCGCCGGCCCGCGTCACCGGCGGCAGCGCCCCGACAGTCGCGTCGCTGGCCGCGGAATACTGGGAGCGCCGGATGGAGGCCGACCCGATCGAGGCGACCGAGATCGGCGACCGGCGCTTCGACGACCGCATGCCGGATCTGACGCCCGCCGCCTACGCTCGCGAGATGACGCGCCTGCGCGAGCTGCGGACGCGCGCCGCCTCCGTCGACAGGCACAAGCTGTCGCGCGCGGACCAGGTCACGGCGGATCTCCTGCTCGGCGAGATCGACGCCGATCTGTCGCGCGGCGATTGCCACCTCGACGAATGGTCGGTCGATCCGCGCGACGGCCCGCAGGTGACGTTTCTGCAGCTCGCCGAGCTGCAGACGGTGACCACGCCCGCCGACGCGCGCGCGCTGGCGGCGCGCTGGCGGCTCATGGGCCCGACGCTCGACGAGGAGACCGCCAACCTGCGCCGGGGCCTCGCCGCCGGCAAGGTCGCGACGCGCGAGGCGGTCACGCGCGTGCTCGCGCAGCTCGATCAGCTGCTGGCCAGGCGGGACGCCGACTGGCCGCTGCGCTCGCCGGCGACGGCGCCGCACACCGGGCCGGACTGGACCGACCAGGAGCGCCAGGCTTTCGCGTCGGCGCTCGACGCGGCGATCGCGCAGGCGATTCGCCCGGCCTTCCAGCGCTACCGCAAGGCGCTGGCCGACGAGATCCTGCCGCGCGCGCGCGACGACCAGCACGTCGGTCTGCTCAACGTGCCCGG
>Ga0265328_10000339_pt1 | contig 21976 bp, 18 predicted proteins | sample 41624metaG_FD_202086 | JGI IMG/M metagenome (GOLD analysis project Ga0265328, IMG submission 202086) | Rhizosphere microbial communities from Carex aquatilis grown in University of Washington, Seatle, WA, United States - 4-16-24 metaG | ecosystem: Host-associated > Plants > Roots > Rhizosphere...
GCCGTCGTCCGTGGAAGCGGTGAAGAGCGCGGCCGTGGCCGAGTTCGCCTATCACCATCTGACACGCGCGCGCGCCCACGCGACGTTCTTCGATCCCGCGCCCTCCGCGAGCGGTGGCGATGCGCTCCGCACCACGCCGGTTCCCGTGCGCGAGTCGGTTGGCTCTCCGATCGCCGCGCTGATTCCGGGCGCAGCCGCCTGGGACACGCGGCGGCTGCGCGAGGTGCTTCCACCGGCGCCCGCCGTCACGGTCAGGAAGCTGCCGACCGGGCTCACGGTGGTGACCGCGCGCCGGCCCGGCGCTGCGGGCGTTGCCTGGCTCGGTTTCCACGGCGGATACTCCGACGCGGATCCGCCGTTGCTCGTCGAGCTGGCGGTGCACGCGCGGCCAGAGGCCTGGCGCGCGGCGGCGATGCACATCCTGCCCGCGCGGGGCACGACGCGCGATCTGTCGTTCGACGCCGTCGAGTTCCTGCCGCCGCAACTGCCCGAGGCGCTGACCGTGCTGTTCGCCAAGGCCACGGCCAGCGTCACCGACTGGCCGGCGCACGACGAGCTCGAGCGGCGCCTGGCCGGCGTGGCCTCGGCCGAGGATCCGCCGGCAAAGAAGGCCGAGCGGGCGTTCTGGCGCGCGCTGTTCGGCGACCACCGCTACGCCCGCATCGTCGACACCGGCGATCTGGATCGCGTCGCGCGCTCCGACGTCGACGCGTGGCTCGGTCGAGTCCACAACCTGCGCAGCGCGGCGCTGGTCGTCGTCGGCGACTTCGACGCCGCCGAGGTGCAGCGCGAGGCCACGGTCCTGTCGCAGCGGTTCAAGACACCGGCGTGGGTGGATGCCCTGCCGACGCCGCCTGCAGTGACCGTGCGCGCCTCCGGCGGCGAGCGGGTCCTGCCGGTGGTCACCGCCCGCGCCGGTAACCTGGTCGACATCCGGCTCGGGTGCTTGTTGCCGCCGATGGCCGCCCCCGATCGCGGCCGTTACGAGCTGCTCAAGTACGCCATCGAGAGCCGCCTCAATACGGCGTTGCGCATCGATCAAGGTGACGGCTATGGCGTCAATGTGACCTACGAGCGTTTGCGCGACGGCACCACTTACTTGCTGGCATCGACGTTCGTCGCCGATGAGGCGCTGGGACGAGCCCTGGCGGTGCTCCACGGCCAGTGGCAGCGCTGGGGAAGCGCCGGTTTCGATGCCGGCGAGATCAACGTCGCGCGCTGGCGTCATGCCGCCAGCGTGTCGTCGATCGACTCGAGCGCGCACACGCTGGCATTTCAGCTGATGCGCGCCTGGGGGACGGAGCCCGCGTCGCTGGAAGCGCTCAATCTGAGCGCGGATGTCGCCGGCGTCGACGGCGCGCGCGTCGGAGAGCTGTTCACAACCTGTCGGGCCAACGCGGTCCTCGGGCTGACCGGGAACGAGCCGACCATCCGGCGCGCGCTCGACACCGGCTGGCCCGGCTTGCCGGCCGCGGCGCGCCACACCGGTGCGGACCGCTAGTGTCCTGTATCAGAAATACGCCGTGGCACCGAGGGCGTGAATGCGGCCCGATCGCGAGGCGCGAGGAGCGCGCATACTGGACGTATGTAAGCGACGAGCAACGAAGCGAGCGGGCCGCAGGCGCGCCCGAATGCAGGCGGATTTCCGATACAGGACACTAGCTAACGTGGCGCCACGGCGCCGTTCGCCTTGACCCAGGCGTCAAAGCCGCCGTCGAGAGCCACGGTGCGGAGGTAGCCCATCGTGCGTAACGTGTGGGCCGCCAGCGTCGAGATCTTGCCCAGCTGGCAGTAGGTGACGATGCGTGCGGTGGGATCGTGCAACTCGCGGTTGGCGCGCAGCTCGAGCTCGCCGCGCGGGATATTGCGGGCACCGGGCAGGTGGCTCGCGCGGAAGGCGTCCCGCTCGCGAACGTCGAGCAACACGAAGTCGGGCGCAGCGCGACCGAGTTGCTCCGCCAGCTGATCCATCGACATGAACGCGATCTGGCGCGCCGCCTCGGCGATGAGCTGCTTGACGGTTTTGCCGCCGGAGCGGTTGGTGCGTAGCGCTTCCGTCAAGTGCTGGGGCATCGCCAGGTCGAGCCCGCGCATCAGCTCGACGAAGGCGCCGCGCTCGCTCTGCTGCAGGCGCGGGTTGCTCGCCTTCTCCTCGCCCAGCGTCGATTGGCTACGCCCCCTGTAGTCATGCGCGGGGAACACGAGCAGGTCGTCCGGCAGGCGCAGCAGCCCGTTGAACAGGCTGTCGTGCAACGCCTCCGGATCGCCGGTCGGCAGATCGGTGCGACCCGTACCGCCGATGAGCAGCGCATCACCCGTGAGCACGCGATCGGGCAAGACCAGCGAGATCGAGTCGTCCGTGTGACCGGGCGTCGCCCGCACACGCAGGCGCAGCTCGCCCACGATCAGTGTGTCGCCGTCCTCGGTGCGCAGATCGACGAAGGGGGCTGCGCTGCGGCGGTGCATGACGATGGGAACGCCCAGCTGCCGCCCGAGCTCGCGCGCGGCCGTGAAGTGGTCGGCGTGGGTATGCGTGTCGACGATGCGCCGGATGCGCAGGCCCTTCTCCGCGGCCAGCGCGAGGTAGCGGTCCGCCTCGTCCAGCTCCGGATCGACGACCACCGCATGGCGAGTCACCTCGCACCCGATCAAATACGAAAGGCACCCGCCGTGGCGGACCTGCTCGAAGATCATCGCGGAGAGTGTAACGCGGGGAGCGGCGTCATTGCCGCGTCATGATCGCGCGGCCACCCAGGACGCGAGCTCGCGCAGGGTCGGCCCCGTTGCGTCCGGCCCCGGGGGCAGCTCTTCGGCGGGCAGCCCGAGGCGATTGACCCAGAATGTCGGGTAGCCGAACCATCGGGCGCCCGCCGCGTCCCAGCCACCGAAGGCCGCAAAGGCGATCGCTTCGCGTGGCAGGCCGAGGACGTCGGGGCCAAGCGCGTACGCGCGCGGATGCGGCTTGAAGGTCCTGGCCCGATCGGTCGAGATCAGCTCGTCGAAGAGGGACCGCAGACCGGCGCCGGCGAGCAAGCTCTCGATCATCGACGGGGTGAAGTTGGTGAGCGGCGCCAGGCTAAGGCCGGCGCCGCTCATCGATTCGAGAGCGGCGCGCGCGTCCGGCCAAGGCGCGAGGCGCTCGAACGAAGCGACCAGCGCGCGGATCGCGTCGCGCGACAGCGCCACTTGGCGCGCGTGGGCTGCGTAGGCGAGCGCGTCTTGCGTGATGGCGCGAAAGTCGCGGTAGCTACCGGCCGCGGCGTGAAGCCAGCTGTACTCGAATTGGCGCACCCGCCATGCCTCGCACAGCTCGGGCGCGCCGCTCGGGACGAACGACTCCGCGGCCGCCACGACCGAGCGCGGATCGAAGATCGTGAAGAGATCGAACGCGACCGCGCGAATGCGCGGGTGCCCGGCGCGCACCGTCACGGCGGCGGACGAGGGTGCGGCGCTCCCAACTTCGCCACGCGCGGCGATGGACACGTCCTCGTGGCGGCGGGCGCGGGGATGGGCACGACCATCGTCGACGAGGATTGGGTCCCCCCGCTGCTGGGCCGTGCGCGCGTCGCCGCGCGAACGAACGGCCGCCTGGGCATGGTCAGCCTGGCCGCCGCCGGCGTGGGAATCGCGTGCCTGCCGCGCGCTCTCGGAGATGCGACGCCAGGATTGCGCCTGCTCCCGGCGCCGCAGGCGGCGCCGCGCCGGCAGCTCTGGCTGGGTGTTCATCGCTCGGCTCGCGCCGTCCGTCGCGTGAAGGCCGTGACCGATTTCCTCACCGAGGCCTTCGCCCGCCTGCGCCAGACGCTCGACCCGAACCAGGTCTTCGACGGTCCGTGAGGCCGGCGCAAGCGGATCGGTATGCGTTCAGGACCGGGAATTCATGCAGCGCGGGGAAGATCGAAAAGCGCGCCCGTTGAGTGAATGGAGCGTCGCCATGAAAAAGCGGGGGGCCAGGCGCACTCGACGGGAATGGGAATCGATCCCGAGCTCGGAAGCGCCCCCCATCGAATTTTGGCGGTGGGTCGACCCGGACGATCTCACGGCACTGCTGCCCTTGCTGCCGTCCCCGTTCGCCGAGGTCGTCCGCTTGGCCTTGCGGCCTCCGCCAGGCGCGTCGTCCGCCCTTGAGGCGGCGCCGGACGTGAGACAGATTTCTCCTCCGGAGGCACACGCCATGTCCCACAATATCGATCGCTGCGACTTCATCGATATGCTCGAGGAGTCGGCCAAGACACATCGAACGCTCGTCGTCACGCTGCGAGGTGCGGCCCGCTTCACCGACCATGTGCGCGACGTCGTCACCGAACAGGGTGAGGACTTCGCCCTCTTCCGCGAGCACGGGCGCGTCCCGGTCAGCGACATCCTCGACTGCGTCTGGAGCGCGCCGCGCGAATCGACTTACGACGGCAAGCTCTGATCGAGCGGATTCAGATCGCGATCAGCGGCGGCGGCCGCCGCCGCGAAGACCTCCGCCGAAGCCGCCGCTCGGCGGCGAGCTACGGAAGACGGAGCTCGGCGAGGTGCTGGGCGTGGCGGAACGGAACGGCGCGGTCGACGACGCGCCCGGCGCCGGCGCGGCGCCACGCCAGCCGCTCTGCGACGAAGCCCCGGCGCCCGCCGGCGGCGAGCCGCGGAAGTTGCTCCCGCTGCCGGCCATGCCCCGCGGGCTCCCGCGCATCGCCGTCGCCGGCACGCGCGAGATCGGCGGCGCCACGCGATAGCCGCCACGGTAATAGCGTCCGCCCGCGTAATACGTCGGGTAATAGCTGCGGTAGTAGAACGAATAGTAGGGCCAGTACGACCAGAAGAACGGATCGTAGGGTCCGTACCAGTAGTACCAGGGGCCGACCACCGTGAAATACGGCGACCACGGCCGCCACAGGTGATAGTGACCGCCCATCATGAAGCACCAGCCGCCGCCGTAGACGTCGAGCACCGGGTGGGCGCCGTAGTAACTGTAGGATTGGCCGGTGTAGCCGAAGTCGCGCGGGTCGCCGATGAAGTAGTAGCAGCCCTGGCGGTACGAGAAGAGCCGCAAATCGACCGGCGGATAGGGACGGATGTTCTGGCCCTGCACGTCCTCGAATGCGGCGCCCGGCACCACGCGCGTATCGACCGGGTGTGGTCCGACGTAGCAGTATCCGCCGCCCTGCGCGGCGATCGGTGCCCCCTCGACGTAGGGCGGAATGGGGGGTTCTTGCGCCTGGGCCTGGGGCGCCGCGTACTGGTCGTCGTAGCTGCCACCGTAGTAGTCGTCACTCTGCGCCCGCGCCGACGAGGCGACGAGCGTCGAGAGCGCCATCGCCGCAAGGGCGGCTCTGGACGCGATGGCTCTACTGGTCATGCGAGCTCACCTGTTTCCTTCTCATTCGAGATCCTGGAGGCCTTGGAGTCCTACAAGCAACGAACGCGCCACACCAGCACCGCGCAAACACCGAAATCTGTAACCCCGCCTGGGCCCACCAACGCTCGAGCGTGCCGTGAATTCACAGCCACCGTTGCGAGGTCGTCATTTTCAGCCTAGGTTGGCGGCCATGTCCATAGAGGCCCAGCTCAACGATCTGCTCAAGGAATCCATGCGCGCCAAGGATGCGCAAACCGTGGACTGCATCCGGATGATCAAGACCAAGCACATGGAGCGCCGCACGGCGGCAGGGTTCAAGGGCCCGCTCGACGACAACCTGTGGCTGGACGTGATCGCTGCCTATCAGAAGCAGCTCCGCAAGGCGCGCGAGGAGTACGTGGCGGTGGGCGAACGCGGCGCCGATGCGCTGCCGCAGCTCGATTTCGAAATCGCATTTTGCGCGCGCTTCCTGCCCAAGGCCGCCGGCGACGACGAGGTGCGCGCGGTCGTGCGCGAGACGATCGTGCGGCTGGGCGCGTCCGACCCCAAGCAGTCGGGGCGCGTGATGGGCGACGTCATGAAGGCCCACAAGGGCAAGTTCGAGCCGAGCGCGGTCAAGCGCATCGTCGACGAAGAGCTGGCGCCGCGCTGATTGCCGCGGATCGCGGACCGTCAGAGCCGCGCGACGTAGGCGACGAGATCCGGCGGCAGCGGGCTCTCGATCGTCATCGGTGCGCGCGTGCGCGGGTGCGGAAACGTCAGCCGGTGCGCGTGCAGCGCGTGGCGGGGCAGCCCATCGAACAGAGCGAGCAGCTCGTCGCTCAGCCCGTCGCCCGACTCTTCGTCGCACGAGCGCATGAAGAAGCGCTCGCCCGCGCCGTAGAGCTTGTCGCCGACGATCGCGTGGCCGATCGCCGCCAGGTGCACGCGGATCTGATGCTGCCGCCCGGTCTCGGGGTGTGCCGCACAAAGCGCGTGCGCCGCGAACCGCTGCACGACGCGAAAACGCGTCACCGCCTTCAGCCCGTCGCTGGCCGGCCCCATCATCACGTGGCTCGGCGTGTCCAGCAGCTTGATCGGCTGATCGATCACGCCCTCGTCGGGCGGCTGGCCCTTGACCAGCGCCAGGTAGCTCTTGTCGACCGCGCGACGGGCGAACGCGCGCTTGAGCCAGCTCGCGGCGCTCGGCGTGCGCGCGATCAGCAGCACGCCCGAGGTCTCGCGATCGATCCGATGCGCGATCTGGAGCGGCTCGTCGGGGTAACGCTCGCGCAGCAGCGCGGTCAGCGTGTTGCGGTAGAACTTCGCCGTCGGATGCATCGGCAGCCCGGCCGGCTTCTCGATCGCCAGCACGTCGGCGTCTTCGTAGATCACGTCGAAGTGGCGCGGCACCTCGGGCTCGATCGGCGCCGGCCGGTCGAGGTGAATGATCTGGCCCGCGTGCACCGACGCCGATGATCGCGGGCGGCGCCCGTCGGACAGCGTCACCTGCGTGGCGATGATGTCTTGAATCCGCGTGCGCGACAGCCGGCCGATGCGGCGCTTGAGGAAGTGGTCCAGCCGCCAGCCGTCGCACTCGCGCGGCACCTCGATGCGCAGCGAGATGATCTCGACGGCGCCATCTGCATCGGCCGCCGCCACGCGACTCACGAATTGCCTTTTGTGCTCTCTTTGAGCTCGTCGGCGCGACGTGCCGCCTCGATGAGCAGGAATGTCGTCGAGGTCTGGATCTCGTCGACGCCGCCGACGTCGCCGATCAGGAACTCGAACTGTCCTTCCTTCCAGCCGAGCGCGCCGTAGACCGCGGCAGCTCCCGACACCGGCGACGCGCCGTCGAGCTCGGCGCGCATGATGTGCCCCTTGCGCAGGAAGAAGCGCGCGGTGGCCGCGTCGGTCTCGATAATCAGGATGCCCGACTTGCGCTCCATCTCCAGCATCACGAGGAGGCTGCCGAGGCCGATCTCGCCGAGCACGCCCCGCAACGCGAGAAGCGGCCGATGCCACTGCGACGCACGCGTCGAGACCGGCGTCACCATCGGCGGACGTGGGGCTTCGCCGGACTCGGTGGGCGCGGCCGCGACGACCGGATGAGGCACGCGCAGCAGCGCATCGCGCACCGCGCGCTCCAGCTCCTCGACGCGGAACGGCTTGGCCAGACAGTCGTCGACCCCGGCCATGAAGGCGCGCACGTCGGCCGGCACGATGCCGGGCGCGGTCAGGAAGACGAACGGAATCACCCGGCCATCGACGATCGAGCGCAGCCGTTCCCACCACGGGCGCCCGTCGAGCGCCGGCAACGTCACCGCTGACAGGATCACGCGCGGCGGCGCCTTCACCGCCGACGCGATCGCGCCCTGCGCGTCGGCGGCGACGTTCACCAGGTAGCCGGCCTGCCCGAGGATCGTCGCCGCCATGCGCGGGATCCACGGATCATTGTCGACGACCAGAACGCGCGCTTTGGGCTTGGCCGTCGGACTCACGCGTCCCCCCCCGTAGGCGACTCGACAACCGACTCGACCGGTCCCCGATCAGGAGCCGGCCTCAGTCCTCGTCGACTTTCCCGTTCCAGCGCCAGTTGCCCCGCTCGCGCTCTTCCGGCTTTGGGCGCGTCGACTTCTTCTTCTCCGGACGTTCGCGTCGCGGAGCATCGCCCGGGCCGCGCGGCGGACCGCCCGACTGAAAGCGGGGATCGAAGCTCCCACCGCCAGCGCCCGCGCCGCCATAGCCGGGAGCCCGCGCGCCGCCGAAGCCACCGCTGCGCGGTGGTGGCGGGCCCGAACCGGGAGGACGCGGCGGACCAAAGCCGCCTCCCGCGCGAGGTGGCCCACCGGGAGCAACGCCCGGAGCGCCAGCAGGGGCGCCCGGTGCGCGCGGCGGACCGAAGCCCCCCGGACGCGGGGCCCCAGGCGCAGCCGGCCCACCGGCAGGACGTGGTCCCGGCGGCTTGGCCTGAGCTTCTTCGATGATGATAGCCCGCCCTTGCATCAGCCGCCCCGACAGCTTTTCGATCGACGCCTTGGCGCCTTCGTCGGTCGCCGTCTCCACGAAGGCGAATCCACGAGGCCGACCCGTGTCGCGATCCAGCGCGACCCGGACGCTCCGAACTTCTATCTGCTCCCCCGCGAACGCCTCACGTAGCTCCTGCTCGTTGACGTTGTACGAGAGATTTCCAATGAAAAGACGAGTACCCATCCAGCTTTCTTCCTGCGCACCCCTAGCCTTGGACCAAGGTTCTTATGAGCTTGGCCGATTGACCCTGTCGCGCAGCTCCTTTCCCGCCTTGAACGTCGGAACGCGCCGTGCGGCGATCTGAATTGACTCGCCAGTCTGGGGATTGCGGCCCGTCCGAGCCGCCGACTCACGAACGGCGAAGGCACCGAACCCGCGCAGATCGATCCGCTCCCCTCTCGCTAGCCCCTCGGCCACCGCCTCGATGAGAGAGTCGATGGTCGCCTCGACCTGAGGCCGGGGAAAATTCTTCTGTTGGGCTACCACGTCCACCAGATCCGCCTTCTTCATGAGTCCGTTTTCTCCTTTGGTTTTCGTTCTGTCAACGCCGTCGAGAGTCTGTGAACGAGCCCTCCTTCACGACTGAAGACGACGGAGGCCGGACGCTAAGACCTTGAGGCGGGCTAAACATAGTGCCTTAGCTTTGGCGAGGTCAAGGTGAGGGACCGATGGGCCCCGAAAGGATGGCGTCGAAGCTGCGGCGCATGGCCCAGGCGGCTTCGTTGGGCGAGGACGCGCTCTCCGCCCGCGCCAGGCCAGTGGCCAGCAGCGATCTGACGCCGGGACAACGCTCTTCTCCCACGATCTCGGAAGTTATCGCTCGCGCGGCGCTCCGGTAGGTGTCCAGACACGCCGCCGGGTCGCCGGCGTTGTACTGGGGTGCGCCGACCTCGATCGCCGAGCTCAGCTTCTCGACCACCAGCGGCAGCTCGGGGCAGCGGGCGAGCAGGTCGCCCTCGCTCGCGCTGCTCATTTCATCGGGCTCGTCCAGCCGCAACGAATCGACGGCGTGTGGCAGGTGGGACGCGGACGAGGTGGCGAGCAGCCGCTGCACGCGCCCGCAACGTGGGTGGGCACCCAGGTCGACCAGGAGGCCGCTCACGCGTGCGGGCAGCGTCTGGCGTGGCCCGTCCAGCTGCAGTGTCAGCTTGAAGAGGTCGGGGCAGTCCTGCGCGTACAAAGCCGACTCGCCCACCGGCGCGGGCGCCGACGTCGGCGACATCGGCGGCAGCATCGGAACCTTGGGCGGCGCCGACGCGTAGGGCAGGTGCCCTTCCGTCGCGAGCGACAGCGCCGCGTCGAGCCCGATGTCGAGCTCGATGCTCGCGTCGAGCGCGGTGGACGAGGTCGCTGCGCGATGAAGCGCCGACGTCAGCGTCGGGCCGAGCGCGCCGCAGTGCTGGCCTGCGCTGTCGCGCACCATGCTGCCCACGGTCGAGAGCAGCACCTGATAGGCGCCCAGCGAGCTGCCGCGCAGGCGCTGGCCGGCGGCCGCCTCCAGGCTCGCCCGCACCCGGCCGATCATGCCGCCGAGCTCGGGGCACGACGCCGTGTGCTCTTTGGCCTCCACCGGCTGCGCCAGCGGGCAGCCGAGGCCGACCACGACGAACACCACCGCCATTCCGGCTCGAGCTTCGGCGGTACGCACCTGCGAAAGAATGACACGAACCGCGCGACGGATCCCGCCGCGCTCGGGCTCGCGGTGTAGTAAAAGGGAAGGCTCTCCGCGACTGTCATGGCGAACGACGACACAGACGCCGACCTCGAGGTCGAGATCGAGACCTTCGATGATCTGGCGTCGCCGACGGATCCAGCTTCACCGACGGATCCCGCGTCGCCAGCGGATCCTGGGTCCTCGACGCTGCCGGCCGTCACCATCATGGGCGGACAGGAGCGGCCCAGCTGCCACCTCATCGCCCTCGCGGCGGGGCGCGGCGGAACGGGGCGTAGCTTGATCGCGGCCAACGTGGCGATCTACCTGGCGCAGGCCGGCAAGAAGGTGGTCGCCATCGACGCCGACCCGGCCGGTGGCCCGCTGCACCAGCTGTTGGGTGCGTCACGCCCGCCCCGCGGCTATGGGGAGATGCTGCGCGGGCGCGTGCAGGATTTCAACGAGCTCATCACCGACACGCCGATCGCCGGCGTGCGCCTGGTTGGCGGTGAGAGCTCGATCTTCGGTTCGCTCAAGACCAAGCAGGGTGCGAAGACGGTGCTGGCGGCGATCCGGACGCTCGAGGCCGACTACGTCGTGGTCGATCTCGGCTCGCCCGAATCGACGCTGACGATCGATCTGTGGCTGGCGGCCGACCTGCCGGTCGTGGTGACCCTGCCGGATCCGGCGTCGATCGAAGCCAGCTATCGATTCATCAAGAGCAGCTTCGTGCGCAAGCTGCGCACCACGCGCGGCCTTGACCGCGTGGTGCCGAACCCCAGCGGCGGCGGCCCGCCGGCGGCGGTCGACATCTACCGCACAGCGCGCGACAACGGCGGCCCCGCCGAGCGCATCAAGGACGAGATCCGCGCCTATCGCCCGCGCTTCATCGTCAACCAGACGCGCGCGCTCTCGGATCTCAAGCTCGGCGTCTGGATGCAGGCGGCGGCGCAGCGGCGGCTCGGGCACACGTTCGAGTACCTTGGCCACGTCGAGTCCGACGAGACGGTGTGGCTGGCGGCGCGGCGGCGGCGGCCGCTGCTGGCCGAGTATCCCGAGGCCAAGGTCGCGAAGAACATCGAGCGCATCACGCGGCGTCTCTTGTCGAGCGAGAGCGAACGCGAGCGCGGCTACGTCGCGCCGATGCTGCGGCTCGAGGAAGAACAGACGCACTACGAGGTGCTCGAGACCGAGCCCGGCGTCAGCGACGAGGAAGTGCGTCGCGCGTACCGCAGCTTGAAGGAGATCTACTCGTCGACCTCGCCGGTGGTGGCGGGCCTTTACGACGAGAACGAGCTGGCCGCGCTGCACTCGCGCGCCAACGCCGCACACGACACGTTGTTCGCGCCCGAGCGGCGGCGCCTCTACGACCTGGCGCTGCCCGAGGCCGACCTGGCGCGCGCGGTGCGCGCGGCGGCGCAGTCGGGCCGCCGCGGGACGGTCGGCAACGGTTCGGGAGAGAACGGCAGCAACGACCGGCGCGAGCACCCCAACGAGTCGCCCGAGCCCGTCATCGAGATCGGCGACGAGGTGACGGGCCCGGTGCTGCGCAAGATCCGCGAGGCGCGCGGCCTGGATCTGGCGGAGATCTCGCAGCGCACGAAGATCAGCGAGCGACATCTGCGATCGATCGAGGAGGAGCGCTTCGGCGAAATGCCCGCGGCGGTCTACGTGCGCGGGTTCGTCACCGAGTACGCGCGCATGCTCCGGATCGATGCCACGCGGGTGGCCGAGCTGTACCTGCGTCGGTTTCGAAGCGCGACGCCCGAAGCGTAGTCGGGGGCCCGCACCGGGCGGGCAACCAGGAACGGCGGCGTTGCGGGACGTGAGGACGGCTGCGCTCTCTCCGTTGTGGGGCGGGGCGAGTGGGTTTCCCTTCGCCACTCAAACAGTCCTCGGCGCGGTGGACGCGGATCTGCACGGCGGAGGTGGGGCTCGCGCCTGCGGAACTCGCGTCGAAGGGAAACCCACTCCCCCCGCTGGGGCACATCTACGTTCACTGCGCCTGGTGCCCGTCATTTTTTAATTTGAGCGATCGGACGAGCGTTGACCGTTCGTGAATGCAAGCCCTGCGCTAAGTCTCTGACCGGGTCGAGCCATCGCTTGTCGGCACTTAGCGTGGGGCATTGACGATGCGGTGGGCGCTCGTCCGATCGCTCAAATTAAAAAATGACGGGCACCCAGGCGCAGTGAACGTAGGCGTGACCAAGGGCGGGAGGAGTGGATTTCCCTTCGACGCGAGTTCCGCAGGCGCGACGCCCGGGCGTGCCGAACAAATCCGCGTACAACGCGCCGAGGACTGTTTGAGTGGCGAAGGGAAACCCACTCCTTCCGCCCCCACAACGGAGAGAGCGCAGCCGTCCTCACGACCCGCACCGCCGCCGTTCCTGGTTACCTCACCCGGTGCGGGAGGCCAGCATCAGAGCACGTTGGACGCGAGCTCGGCCAGCTGCGAACGTTCGCCCTTCGACAGCGTCACGTGCCCGGCGATGCCCTCGGCCTTGAACTTCTCGACGACGGTCGTGAGCCCGTTCGAGGTCGCGTCGACGTAAGGGTTGTCGATCTGGTAGGGATCACCCGTGAGCACGACCTTGGTCGCCTCACCGACGCGCGTGATGATCGTCTTCACCTCGTGCGGCGTCAGGTTCTGCGCCTCGTCGACGATGATGAACTGGTTCGGGATCGACCGCCCGCGGATGTACGTCAGCGGCTCGATCTCGATGAACCCCATGTGCATCAGCTCCTGGTGGCTGCGCCCGTTCTTGCGCTCCGTCTTCGACAAACCCATCAGGAACTCGATGTTGTCGTAGATCGGCTGCATCCATGGATTCAGCTTCTCCTCGAGATCACCGGGCAGATAACCGACGTCGCGCCCGAGCGGGAAGATCGGACGCGAGACCAGCATCTTCGAATACACGTTCTCCTCGACCACCTTCTGCAGGCCGGCGGCGAGCGCGAGCATGGTCTTGCCGGTGCCGGCCTTGCCGACCAGCGTGATGAGCTTGATGTCGTCGGAGAGCAGCAGATCCAGCGCGCAGTGCTGCTCCTTGTTGCGAGGGCGGATGCCCCACACGCCGTCGCGGATCTTGCGCAGCGGCACCAGCTTGCGCGCCGTCCCGTCGTAGCGGCCGAGCGCGCTGTGCGACGCGCTGTCACGATCGCGCAGCAACAGGTACTGGTTCGGGTTCAGGGCGGCCTGGTCCAGCTCCAGCGTCCCTTGCGTGTAGAACTGGTCGACGTCGGCGCCGCTCACCGGCAGCTCGGCGATGCCCGAATAGAGTTCTTCGATGTCGATGCGCTCGGCTTCGAAGTCCATCGCGGTCAGCCCGAGCGCGTCGGCGCGGATGCGCAGGTTCACGTCCTTGGTGACGAAGATCGTCGGCTCGTTCTCGTTGGCGTCGCGCACGTCGAGCGCGACCATCAAGATCAAGTGGTCGGCGATCTGACTCTCGCGCAACGTCGTCGGCACCGACCGCGCCGCTGACAGCACGCGCAGCCGCCCGCCCGACTCCAGCGGCGCGCCTTCCGACGACAGGCGCGCCCCGCCGGCGCGCAACTTGTCGAGCACACGCGCAACCTCACGCGCGTTGCGGCCGCGCTCCGACGCTTCCTTTTTGAACTGATCGATCTCCTCGAGAACGAAGATCGGGATCACGACCTCGTTGTCGGCGAACTGGAGCATGGCCCGCGGATCGTGGATCAGGACGTTGGTATCGAGGACGAAGTGCTTCATCACGGCGGACACATGACCCTTCCAGACTGACGAGTGGATGGCAAGGGCGGCGACCGTCGCCGTCGACGATCGGGATTGCCGCTGCCCCATTGCCTCGCGAACGATTTACCGAAACGGCGCGCTAGCGAAACGGTGCGGGAGCGCGCGTTACGGGGCGGGCTTGTCCTTGTCCTTGGCCTTGGCCTTCGCGCCCGCCTTCTTGTCGTGCGCGATGGTGACCCGCTTGATCACCACGTCGGTCACCGGCTTGTCACGCGCGCCACGCTCGACGTTCGCGATCTCGGTGACCAGCGACAGCGGATCGCAGTGGCCGAAGATGGTGTGGCGGCCCGTCAGATGAGCGGGCGTCCCTTCCGTGATGAAGAACTGCGAACCATTGGTGACCGGGCCGGCGTTCGCCATCGCGAGCAGGGCCGGCTTGTCGAACTTCAGATCGGGAGAGAACTCGTCCTCGAACTTGTAGCCCGGGTTGCCGGTGCCGTTCCCCAGCGGATCGCCGCCCTGGATCATGAAGCCCGGGATCACGCGGTGGAAGATCAGGCCATCGTAGAACGGCTTCTTCACCCACTTGCTGGTCTTCGTGTCGAGCCACGGCCGCAGGCCACGCGCCAGCCCCACGAAGTTGGCGACGGTGATCGGCGCCTGCTTGTCGTAGAGCTCGCAGGTGAACTTGCCCTTGGTGGTGTCGATCGTCGCGACGAGCGGCGCGCTCGCCGGCCCCGGCAATCCCTTGGTCGCCTGCTCGAGCGTGAACTTGCCGCCCATGGGGTCGGGTTCGTCGGCGCGGGCGGTGGAACCGGTGAGAAGCATCGGCGCCGCGAGCGCGGCAGCCAGAGCGGCCAGCGAGAACCAGTTGGGGCGAGGGGCTACAGTGCGCATTCTCCAGATCCTCCGGGTCGACGGGTCGATGAAAAGGTGGCCTCTTTTACCACTGATCGGTCCCGGCCAGACCCGGGAAATCACCGCGGCGATTTTCCATGCTTGGTATGGGCGCGGTCGAGCACGGCGGCCAGATCGACACCGCGCGCGCGGCGCAGCTTGACCCACAGATCACCGACGGCGCGGATGCGCGGAGGCAGTGTTCGGATCGTGAAGTCGCGCGGGTCGAGCTCATCTCCGATTTCCGTCCACCGAAGCGGCGTCGACGCGCCCGCGAACGCGCTGGCGCGCGCGCTGTACGCGCACGCCAGGGTCTTGCCGCGGATGTTCTGCAAGTAATCGACGTAGACCGTCCCCGCGGGCCGCCGCTCGACAGCGCGCTCGACGGTGGCGACACGCGGGTGCTTGCGCGCGATGATCGTCGCCACGATCTGGCAAAAGAGCATGCCGCTCTCGTACGGCGTACCCGCCGCGAGCGGCAAGTAGATATGCATCCCCGAGGCACCCGAGGTCTTCACGAACCCCTCGACGCCCAGCGCCTCGAGCTCTTCGTGCGCCCAGCGCGCGACGTCGCGCACGCGCGCGAACGGCGTCCCCTCGAGCGGGTCGAGATCCAGCGCGGCGAAGTCCATGTCGTCGATCGACTGCGCGCGCGAGAACCAGGGGTCCTGCGAGATCGACGCGAGCTGGGTCATGTAGAGCAGCGTCGCCAGCGAGCCCCCGATCATGCGTGTCGGGACCTCCTTGTCGGCGGCGACGCGTTCCACCCGCACGCCGTGCGGGGGCTTGTCGGGCGCGCGCTGCTGGTAGAACGCGCTGCCGTCGACGCCGTCGGGGAATCGGCGCATGACCAGCGGGCGATCCGCCAGCACCGGCAAGAGCTGCGGCGCGACCGAGACGTAGTAGCGCAAGAGCTCGCCCTTGGTGATGCCGAGCGCGCGCCAGAGCGGCTTCTTCAAGTTGGTGACGTCGAGCGAGATGCCACCGGGCAGCTCGAGGGAGCCGCCGCCGGTCCTCGACGCCTCGAGCGCGTCGAGCGCGGCGCTGAGCTTGGCGAGCTCCGCGCGCGTCGGCACGTTGCCAGGCTCGCCGGCACGCGCGCGCTTCACTCTCGGTGGCTTCGCCATCGGTTCCTCCTCCTCCGGCGGGACGCGCTGAGCCTCGCGCGTGACGGCCGCGGGTGCCACGTCGTCGCGCAGGCCGAGGAACACCGCGTGCCGCGCGATTCCGTCGTCGGTCCAGCCTGAGAATTGCACCTCGGCGACGAGCTCAGGGCGCACCCAGTGGGGGCGCTCGTTCGCGGGCGGAACGGCGGTGAATGGGCAGACGTCGATCTCGCGCGCGGCGAGCAAGCCGCCGATTCGCTCGAGATCCTTCTCGCTGAATCCGCTGCCGACGTGGCCGGCATAGCGCAGGCCGGCCGGCTCGCGCACGCCGAGCAGCAGCGCGCCCAGCTGCGCGCGCGAGCGCCGCGGCTCGGTCCAGCCGCCGACGATCATCTCCTGGCGCTTGACCAGCTTGATCTTGCGCCACTCGGGGGCGCGCTCGCCCGACCGGTAGCGCGAGGCGCCGTCCTTGGCGATGAGGCCCTCCCATCCGCTCGCCAGCGCCTGCTCGTAAAGGGCGGCGCCGTCGCCGACCGCGATCTCGCTCAGGCGCAGGCGATCGGGCCGCGCGCCGGCAAAGAGCTGCTCGAGCTGCATGCGGCGCTCGACCAGCGGCAGCGCGCGCACATCGCGCCCGTCGCGGAACAGGACATCGAAGACGACGTACGCCACCGGGTGCTGCGCCGCCAGGCGCACGACGTCGGTCCCCCCGGTCAGGTGAATGCGATCTTGAATGCGCTGAAAGCCGAGCGGCGCGCCCGCGGCGTCGAGCGCGACGATCTCACCATCGAGGATCAGCGCGCCGCCACCGATCGCCACCGGATTCGCGCGCGCCCAGGCCGCCAGCGACGCGACGACCTCGGGAAACTGCGCGGTCTTGTCGTTGCCGACGCGCGATGCGATCCGGACGCGAGGGCCCGACTTCCCATCGAGCGGCGCGACTTCGACCACGGCACGGATGCCGTCGTACTTTCGTTCGTACACGAGGCGCGGATCGTCGAGCGGCGCAGTCGCCAGGGTCGCCAGCATCGGCTGCGGCAGATCGGCCGCGGCCGCCGGACGCCGACGTCTAGAGATCGGGGACACTGCTGAAATCGACGGCCGCGCCGGGGTGGATGCCCAGCTTGGCCGACAGACCGCCGTTGATCTCCAGCACGTACTCGGAGACCCCGTCGACGCGACGGGCGCTGAGCGTGCGCGGCTCGGCGTTCTCGACGATGCCCACGATGTGGCGGTCGGAGCCGATGAAGATCATGTCGAGCGGAATGAAGGTGTTCTTCATCCAGAAGGTGAGCGGCGCGGCGCGCTCGAAAATGAAGAGCATGCCGGCGTCGGCGTCCATCCGCTCGCGGTACATGAGGCCCTGCTCGCGGTCGCGCTCGGTACGCGCGATCTCGACGCGAAACGCCGCCGTGCGCCCGCCGTCGACGGGGATGTCGACGTGCGCGGGAACGACGGCGGCCGCCGACGCGCCTGCGCTCATCCGCTGGCTGTTCTTGCAGCCGGCCCCGGCGCCCAGCATCCCGAGAGCGAAGGCCAACGCCAACACGACGCGCGCGCGCTGCATCCGGAGACGACTCACGCAGCGAAGCGTATCATCAAGACGTGACGACCGCCGACCGCCCGCTCGCTCCCTGGCGTGTGCTGGTCACACGCCCCGAGAGCGACGCCGCGGGCCCGCTCGCGGAGGCTCTCGCGGCCGCCGGTGCAACACCGGTCCTCTACCCCACGATCGTGGTTGCGCCGCCGCCGTCGTGGCAGCCCCTGGACGAGGCGATCGATCGGGCGCGCGCGGGCGCCTACGGCTGGGCGATCTTCACCAGCCCGTCCGCGCTCGGGTTCACGGTCCGCCGCCTGGCCGAGCGGAGCATCGACACGCGCGCGCTTTCGGGCCTGCGGATCGCAGCGGTCGGGTCGGAGACCGCGCGCGCGATCCGTGGCGCGGGACTGGACGTCGCGCTGGTTCCGGCCGTGGATCAGCAGCGGCAAGAGGGATTGCTCGCGGCGCTGCTCGCGATGCTGCCGCCTCCCGACGACAGCGGCGCCCGCATCCTGTTCCCGCAAGCGCTGGGTGGACGCGAGCTGGTGCGCGACGAGCTCGGGCGGCGCGGATACACGATCGACGTCGTGCCGGTGTCGCAGACGCTCGCGCGCGATCTGGCGGAGCCGCCGCCCCCGTTCGACGTCGCGACGTTCGCCAGCCCGTCGGCGCTGCGCGCGTTCGTCGAGCGCCTCGGCGGCAAGCGGCTGGACCAGACGCGCGTCGCGGTGATCGGCCCCACCACCGCCGCGGTGGCCGCCGCGCTGGGCGTGCGGGTCGACGCGATGCCGCCCAACCCCAGCGTGCCGGCGCTGGTGCAGTGCTTGATCGATCTGCGGAAGCGCGCGGACGAGCACACGATCGGCTAGATTCGACCCATGTCGTTCCCCGAATCCCGCCCGCGCCGGCTCCGCCGGACCGCCGCCATCCGTCGCATGGTGCGAGAGACCACCCTCTCGCCCGATAACTTTCAATTTCCGCTGTTCGTCTGCCCGGGCAAGGGCGTGAAGAAGGAGATCTCGTCGCTGCCGGGGCAGTTTCACTTCTCGGTCGACATGCTGGCGCGCGAGGTCGAGGAGATCGCGAAGCTGGGCATCCCGTCGGTGATCCTGTTCGGCTTGCCCGAGAAGAAGGACGAGGTCGGCAGCGAAGCCTGGCACCCCGACGGCGTCGTGCAACGCGCGATCCGGACGATCAAGAAGGCGACGCCGGATCTGGCGATCGCCGTCGACACCTGCTTCTGCGAGTACACCACGCACGGCCACTGCGGCGTCGTACGCGACGGCGAGGTCGACAACGACGCCACGCTGGAGAATCTCGGCCGCGCCGCGATCTCCTATGCGCGCGCCGGCGCCGACCTGATCGCGCCGTCGGGCATGATGGACGGCTTCGTCGGCTTCCTGCGCGAATCACTCGACGAGGACGGCTTCGAATCGGCGGCGATCCTGTCGTACGCCGCGAAGTACGCGTCGGCATTCTACGGCCCGTTCCGGACGGCGGTGGATTCAGCGCCGTCGTTCGGCGATCGCCAGGGATACCAGATGGATCCCAGCAACATCCGCGAGGCGATCCGCGAGGTCGCGCTCGACGTCGAGGAGGGCGCCGACATCATCATGGTGAAGCCGGCGCTGGCGTATCTGGACGTCATCGGCGAAGTGCGCCGCGAGTTCGACGTGCCCATCGCGGCCTACAACGTCTCGGGCGAGTACGCGATGATCAAGGCCGCGGCGGCCGCGGGATGGATCGATCACGACCGCGTGATGATGGAGACCTTGCTGTCGATCCGCCGCGCCGGCGCCGACGTGATCCTCACGTACCACGCAAAGGAAGCCGCGAAGCTATTGCTGCGGCACAGCCACGGTTAGGCTACGGCTTGGCGGGCTCTGGTTGACCGGGTTCGAGCTCGCTGCGCAGCTCGTACGGCTCTTCGAGCCCCGGCACGCCCTCGGTCTTCGCCGTGGCCGGCTCGATCGGCTTGCGCGTGACGCCGACGATCACCGGCTGGCCCGCGTGCGCCGGCAGCGAGAACTCCTCCTCGCGGCCCGGCCCCTCGCGGTCGGTCGGCGGCTTGCCGTCCTGCTCATCGTAAATGACCATCACGTCGACGCCGGCCGGGGCGCGCACGCGTCCGAGCAAGCGGCCGTCGGCGTTCGGCGTCAGCGAAAACCAATCCTTGTCGTCGGCGCTGCCGAGATAGCCGCGCACCGACGAGCCGACCGCGACGACGTTGGCCGCCTCCTTCCAATCGTTGGGCTCGACCTCCCAGCCGAGCTCGGGCGCGCCCCAGTGCGCGGTCAGCGTGTACTTGTCGGCGACGTTCTCGACGGGCGCCTGACCCTCGACCCATTCTTGATGCACGAGCAGGTAACCGCCCGCCGGCCCGATCGCGGTCGGCTGCAGCCACTCGCCCCAGCCGGGCCCACGGGCGTCGGCCTTGACGACGCGCCGCCCCTGAGCGTCGAACAGCTCCAGCACGAGATCGACGTCGGGGATGCCGCGCAATCGCGCGCTCACGGTGCGCGCACCGTGGCCACGCGGGATCAGGAAGTAGTCGAGATCCGGGCGGCCACCGGCGAGCGCCTTGCCGATGCTGCCCTGCACGGGCACGTCCGAAGCGATCGGGTTGGCGTAGCCGGCGGCGTTGTTGGGCTCGTGCTCCGAGGTCACGCCACGCGGGGAGAGGCCGCGCTCGAAGTAGAGGCCCCCGCCCGCGAAGACCGCGAGCAGGATTCCCGGCACGATCAAGAGGCCGAACAGCTTGCGCCGCCGCAGCGAGTGCTCGAACGCGTCGATATCGCGGCGCCGCAAGCGCAGCCCGCCGTCGGCCGGATCCTCCGTCACGATCGAGATCGTCGGCGACTCGGTGATCTCGGGGCTGCGCACGTCCAGCGCCGAGCGAGCCGCTGGCTCGACGCCGCGGGCGGGGCTCTCGGTGCGCGGCATGACCGCCAGCGCGGTCTCGAGGTCGGCCTGCACCTCGGCGGCCGACGAGTAGCGATCGCCCGGCACCTTCGCCATCGCGCGCATGACGATGCGGTCGGCCTCGGGCGGCAACCCCAGCTCGGGGACGCGCCGGCCCGGCGGAACGACCTCTTCAGTCAGGTGTTTCGACAGGACCGCGACCGGCGACGGTGCCTGAAACGGCGGCAGCCCACTCAGCACGCGATAGAGCGTCGCGCCCAGGCTGTAGATGTCGGCGCGCGCGTCCAGCGGCTCGGCGCGCACCTGTTCGGGCGACATGTAGTACGGTGTGCCGACGACGGCGCCGCCGAGCGTGATCGCAGCTGATTCCTCGCGCTCGCGTAGCTTGGCGAGGCCGAAGTCGAGCACCTTGGCGTGCTCGGTTCCGTCGCGGCGCAGGATCGCCATCAGGTTCTCGGGCTTGAGATCGCGATGGATGATCCCGGCGTCGTGCGCCTCGGTCAGCGCCGAGCAGACCTGAACGAACAGCTTCGCCGCGCGCGCGAAGGAGAGCGGCCCCTCGCGCGAGAGCACGGCGCCCAGGTCCTCACCCTTGACGTACTCCATGACCAGGTACAGCGCCCCGTCACACTGCCCGAAGTCGAACGTCTGCACGATGTTCGGGTGATTGAGCTGGCTGATGGCCTGGGCTTCGAGGCGAAAGCGCCGGATGACTTCCTTCTGCTTGGCGCTCTCCGCGTGCAACACCTTCATCGCGGCGAACTTGCCGAGCTGCAGGTGCTCGACCCGGTACACCACGCCCATCCCGCCGGCGCCGACGCGATCGAGCACACGGTAGCGCCGATCGACGACGCGCCCGAGCCAGGGATCGGGCTCCTCGCTGCCGTCTTCGACCGCGACCCCGCACTTCCCACAGAACCGAACCTTCACCTCACCGAGAGGCGCAGCACAGTGACGGCAGACGGACACGGCAGAGAGACTAACCTTGCCCGCCACGCCTAGCTAATGACGCACCTAAGATCCCTTATCTCCATCCACCTTCATTTTTACCCTTGCGCTCAGAATCAAACCTGGCATATTCCGCCCCCTCATCGCATCCCACCCGGGAACGCGGATGAGGTGGCGGGCCGGTGCTGGGCGGGCGCAAATCGCAGGGGTCGCAGGTGTCGGAAGGGGCGCAAGAGGTCGGCCACAGACCTTGGGTAGGCGTGCCGGTGGCGTGGGTGAAGTCAGCTCTCGAGCCGGTCGCGACCCAGTAAAAGTTCGGTGGTTTTTTTCTTGACTGTAAACTGAGTATCAATAAACTCTGCCTCCCTCAGCCGCCGGGACGGGTTCGAAACGAAAACGAAACCGAGCCGGTGGGTGAAGGAAACAGAAGTTCGAGAAGTAGTAGCGTCGGTCTCTGAAAGCTGAATAGCAAATCGAGTTCGAAAGGTAACGACTCCGTCTTCGGACGGAATCGAAATACCCCGACAATTTGAGTTCCGAGTAGTCAGTTCATCTCGAGTTGTTTGTCCGGCAGGCCTTCGGGTCTGACCGTGAAAAAATTAACTGGAGAGTTTGATCCTGGCTCAGAGCGAACGTTAGCGGCGGGCCTAACACATGCAAGTCGAACGAGAATGAGGGGGCAACTCCTCTAGTAAAGTGGCGGACGGGTGCGTAACACGTGGGTAATCTACCTTCCGGCGGGGGACAACAGTCCGAAAGGATTGCTAATACCGCGTACGTCAGCGAGGTCTACGGATCTTGTTGGGAAAGATGGCCTCTCCTTGGAAGCTGTCACCGGAAGATG
>Ga0265328_10000342_pt1 | contig 21882 bp, 18 predicted proteins | sample 41624metaG_FD_202086 | JGI IMG/M metagenome (GOLD analysis project Ga0265328, IMG submission 202086) | Rhizosphere microbial communities from Carex aquatilis grown in University of Washington, Seatle, WA, United States - 4-16-24 metaG | ecosystem: Host-associated > Plants > Roots > Rhizosphere...
CTCAAGGCGCCGCGCGCGTCGAGGCGCGAATTGAGATTGACCTTGCCGGAGTCGAGCGCCATGGCGATGGTCAGCGCCTTGAAGGTGGAGCCCATCTCATAGACGCCGACATTCATGCGGTTGATAAAGTTCTGATCGCGCATATCCGGCGGCTTGTTCGGATCATAATCCGGCAGAGAGGCGAGCGCGATCACCTCGCCCGTATTGACGTCCATGATCGCCGCGGCGCCGGCTTTGGCCTTGTAATGCGTGACGCCCTTTTCCAGCTCGTCGCGAATGGCGTGCGTCGCCTTTATGTCGAGCGACAGTGAGATCGGCTTCAGCTCCTCGGGAGTGAGGCTGAAGCCCGCGTCATGCAGATCGGCGAGTCCCTGTCCGTCGATATATTTCTCGATTCCGGCAATGCCGGCATTGTCGATATTGACATAGCCCAGCACATGGGCGGCGGCCGGGCCATTGGGATAGACGCGCTTGTTCTCGGGCACGAGGCCGACGCCCGGCAGGCCGAGGTGAAACACTTCGTCGCGCTGCTTCGGCGTCACTTCGCGCTTCACCCAGACGAAGCCTTTGCGCGAGGCGAGACGCTCGCGCAAGTCGCGCGCGTCGACATTGGGCAGCACGGCGGTGAGCAGCTCCGTCGCCTCGTCCTTGTCGATGAGTCGGCGCGGCTCGGCGAAGACCGACATGGTCTTCACGTCCGTCGCGAGAATCTCGCCATTGCGGTCGAGCACATCCGGTCGCGAGGCGGCGATGGATTCGCCGGAGGCGCGGCGCATCGTCGTCGGATCGGGCTTGAAGCCGATGATGACGAGGCGCGCGCCAATGCCGATATAGAGACAGCAGAAGCCGGCGGCGGCAATGCGCATGCGCGTCCCGGTCTTGCCGAGCGAGGTGCCGAACAGGCCGTCGAGCCGCCCGCGCAGGCCTCGCTTCGCGCGTTTCGTCACAGTGTCGGCGGTCGTCATCGCGGCTTTCCTTTCGGCGTCGTCGGCGCCTCGACCGCGGCGGGCGTCGTCGCCGCGCCGCCGAGGCCGAGCGCGTCCAGCTTGCGGCCGATCGAGTCGATGCGCTCGGGCTTTTCGGGCAGCGACTGCGCCGTCGCGATCTGCGTGACGGCGAGGGGCTTCAAATCGAGATATTTGTCGGCGAGTTCCTGCACGCGCTCGGGGCGCGTCATGAAGGCCCATTCGGCGCGCAGCACGGCGATGGCGTCGCGCTCGCTCTTGGCCTCGCGCTTCATCTTGTTGATCTGCTCGGCGCGCAGCATCGTCTGATATTTGATCGAATAGGCGTAGAAGCCCGAGCCGATCAGCGCGAGAATGGCGACGACATTGAGAAAGCGCAGCATCAGCGTCTCCCTTTCACGCGTTCCGGCAGGCGGGCGAGGCGCGCGAGCGCTTCGTCGATCGCGCGCGGCGGCGCTTCGCTGCGCGTCGCAAAGCGCAGCTTGGCGGAGCGCGCGCGCGGATTTGTGGCGATCTCTTTCGGCGTCGGCGTCACCGGCTGGCGTCCTTCATTGGTGAAGGTGCGCGGCGGCGGAACCGGCTCGCCCGGCAGGAGCCGCGAGCGCGTCTCGCCGCGGCCGGAGCGCTCGGCCAGGAACTGTTTCACGATGCGATCCTCGAGCGAATGAAACGTCACCACAGCGAGCCGCCCGCCCGGCTTCAACGCGCGCTCGGCGCCGGCGAGCGCGGCGACCAATTCGCCGAGTTCGTCATTGACGGCGATGCGCAGCGCCTGAAAGCTCTTCGTCGCGGGGTGAATGTCGCCGGGTTTTCCCGGCGCGGCGCGCTCGATGATCTGCGCCAGCGCGCGCGTCGTCTCTATGCGGCCCTGCTCGCGCGCCTTGACGATGGCGCGGGCGATGCGCCGAGAGGCGCGCTCCTCGCCGTAATGATACAAAATGTCGGCGAGCGCCTCCTCCTCCGCCTCGGCGATGATGTCGGCGGCGCTCACTCCGCGCCCCTCCATGCGCATGTCGAGCGGCCCGTCATTGCGGAAAGAGAAGCCGCGCGCCGCCTCGTCGAATTGCATGGAGGAGACGCCTATGTCGGCGACGACGCCGTCGAGCGGCGCGAGGCCCATTCGCTCGGCGACCTGCGCCAGTTCGGAGAAGCGCGCCTCCACCAGCGTCAGCCGGCCGCCCGCCGCCTCCACCAGCGCATAGCCGTTGCGGATGGCGGTCGGATCGCGGTCGAGCGCCAGCACCTTCGTGTCCTCATGCGCCAGCAAGGCGCGCGTGTAGCCGCCGGCGCCGAAAGTGGCGTCGAGATAGACGCCGCCCGAATGCGGCGCGAGGGCGGCGACCGCCTCCTCGAGCAGCACGGGAACATGCCGCTCAGCGCTGCCGGCCGCTGTCATTTCGCCTCTCCGTCCGATCCGAAAATTTCGCCGCGAGGCCGGGACGCATCCGCGCGACGCGCCCGCCACGGCGGATATTTGGCGTCGACGCGGCCGCCTGCCGAGCCCGCGCGAGCGTGCAGGCGCGGCAAAGCGCGCGCGACGCCGGCGCGCCGTTTCCCCGAAAGACGTGTCATCGCTCTGAACAACAACGCATATCATGAAAGACCACGGGCGACGGAGGCGGCGCGGGCGGCGCGACGCTTGCGATCATTAGGCGTCGTCAGGGTTAAGAGAGCGTTGACGCGGACGGCGGTCCGACGAAAGCCGTTAGCCATGCGCTCTACGCGCCGCGCCGATTTCGGTCTACTATCGCTGCGGCCGCGTTCGCGCTCGCCTATTGCGACGAATTCTTTTTCGACGAGGACATTGCGCATGGACTTAGAGAAGCTCGCCCTTTTTTCCGCCGCCGTGGGCAAGATCTACGACGCCGCCCTCACGCCTTCGGCGTGGCCGCAGGCGCTGGAGGCGATCAAGGCGCTGCTGGAGACCCGCACAGTGGCGCTGATCTCCTACGATATTCTCGACCGCACCCCGCCCTGGGACTGGCATGTCGGCTATGATCCAGAGTTCATGCGCCTCTATTTCGAGAAATATTACGTCCAAAATCCCTTCACCGACGAAGTCGCCCGGCTCGGCGCCGGCGAGCTCGGCAATACGGCGAGCCGGGACGATTATGGCGCGCTGCTGGAGACGGAGTTCTACAAGGGCTGGATGGAGCCGCAGGGCTATGTCGACGGCGCCGTGCTCTGCGTCGACAAGACGCTGCGCACGCTGTCGACCATCGTCCTGGTGCGCGACGATACGCGCGGCGTCTTCGACGAGGAGGCCATGGCCATTCTCACTCTGCTCTATCCGCATATCCGCCGCGCCGTTCTGATCGGCCGCGTGCTGGGCGAGGCGGAGGCGCGCGCAGAATCCCTCTCCGCCGCGCTGGACAGTCTCGCCTCCGGCGTCTTCCTGCTGACGCAAAAAGGCGGCGTCGCGCAGGCCAACGCCGCAGGCCTCGCCATGCTGGAACCCGGCGGCCCGGCGAAAAACGTCAATGGCCGGCTCGACCTCGCCGAGGACGACGCCAATCGCGCTCTGCGCCGCGCGCTCGGCGGATCGGCGCAGGCGTCCGAGTTCGGCGGTCAGGGCGTCGCCATTCCCATCGACGTCCCCGGCGGTGAGTTCATGGCGCATCTGCTGCCGCTGGACGCCGAGCGCCGCAGCGCCGTCGCGGCGGGCGCGGAGGCGGCTTTCATCCTGTTCCTGCGCAAGCTCGATCCCACGGGCGCCGCGGCGGCGGCGGAGGTGGCGCGGCGCTTCGGCCTGACGCCGCAGGAGACGCGCGTGCTGCGCACCGTGGTCGATCTCGGTGGCGTACCGCTGGCCGCCGAAATTTTGGGCGTCGCCATCAGCACCGTACGCACCCATGTCACCAATATTTTCGACAAGACCGGCGTGCGCAGCCAGGCCGGTCTCGTCCGCCTGCTGATGGAGGCGGCCTCGCCCTTCGCGGAGCGGTAAGGAGAATTGACGCCAGTCGGCCTATAAGCCGGGTTCTGTATGGCGCGGTCGGGTTTCCCCTCCCACGCGCGATGGCCATTCCTCTGGGACGGCCGTTGCCTGCCGCCTCTAGCGACCAACCCGGGCGACGACCCGGAGACGGGCCGGGAAATATCGCTATTTCCAGTCGCCCCTATTCGGTCTTGCTCCCGGCGGGGCTTGCCATGCCTCGGACGTTTCCGCCCGAGCGGTGCGCTCTTACCGCACCCTTTCACCCTTACCGCGAGCCCGAGGGTCGCGGCGGTTTGCTTTCTGTGGCGCTTTCCCTGGGGTCGCCCCCGCCGGACATTATCCGGCGCCGTGTCTCCGTGGAGCCCGGACTTTCCTCTGTCCTTAACGGACAGCGGCCATCCAGCCGACTGGCTGAGACAGGGAATAGGGAGACCGGGCGAGAAGGTCAAGACCGGGCCAGACTCCGCGCGCGGATGGACCGCTGGGCGGCCCTTGTCAGTAGAATCCCTTATAAATCCATGGCCTGCCGGCCTCTGCGGCGCCGCGCCGCGCGCCTTTTCGGGGAAAAGAGGGGTCGCCCGCTTGCATGCGACGCGACCCTCGCGGCAAAAGGGTCTATCGTCCGGCCAGTCGGACCATCGGCCGAAGAAGGCCGCAGCGGAGCGAATGTCGACGTTGGCGACAGCGGTGAAACAGGACGCGAGACGTGTGGTCGTCTCGGGCATGGGCGCCGTCTCGGCCGCCGGCGTCGGGGCGCAGCCCTTATGGGAGGCGGCCCGCGACGGCCAATGCCAGGTCCGCCTGTTGAAGCTCGAGCGCCCCTATGGCGGACGCATCAAAATCGCCGCGCAACCGCCCGATTTCGACCCGCTCGCCTATCTCGAGCCCGAGATCCTGCCCTATTGCGACCCCTTCACCCAATATGCCGTCGTCGCCGCCGACGAAGCCATGGCGCATGCGGGCTTCGGCCGCAAGGACATCGGCGGGCCGCGCACGGCCGTCGTCATCGGCTCGGGCATCGGCGGCTCGAAGACGATCGACGACGAGGCCTATAAGGAATATCAGACGCGCGAGCGCGCCGATCCGCTGACCGTGCCGCGGCTCATCCCCAGCGCGGCGCCGACGATGCTCGGCATGCGCTATTCCTGCAACGGTCCGACCTTCACCATCGCCAGCGCCTGCGCCTCCGCGAGCCAGGCGATCGGCGTCGGCCTGCAGATCATCCGCTCCGGCGCGGCCGATCGCGCCATCGTCGGCGGGGCGGAGGCGGCAGTCATCAATGGCTCGCTGCGCTCCTGGGAGGCGCTGCGCGTGCTGACGCCCGATTGCTGCCGCCCCTTCTCGGCGGGACGCAACGGCATTGTGCTCGGCGAGGGCGCGGCGATCTTCGTGCTGGAAACGGCCGAGCTGGCCCACGCGCGGGGCCATGAGCCTTTGTGCGAGCTCGCCGGCTATGGCACGACCAGCGACGCCTTCGACCCGCTGCGGCCCAACGTCGAGGGGCCCTCCTCCGCCATGCGGCAAGCGCTGGAGGACGCCGGGCTCGGGCCCGACGACATCGACTATCTCAATGCACATGGCACCGGCACCTACGCCAATGACATTGCCGAGTCGGAGGCGATTTTACGCGTCTTCGGCGCGCGCGGCGCGCGTCTGGCCGTCTCGTCGACGAAGCCGATCCACGGCCATACGCTGGGCTCGAGCGGCGCGCTCGAACTCGCCATCACCATTTTCGCGCTGCGCGCGCAGCTCGCGCCGCCGACGATCCATTTCAAGGCGCCGGACCCAAAATGCCCGATCGACCCCGTTCCGCACGAGGCGCGCCGCGTGCCGATCCGCGCGGCCATGTCGAACTCCTTCGCCTTCGGCGGCATTAATGCGGTGCTGGTGGTGCGGCGCGCATAGTGCTCACGCGGCGAGAAACCGCTCCAGCTCTCGGCAAAAAATCTCGGGCGCTTCGTCGGGCCGCTCTCCTCCACGATAATCGAGGAGAACGCGCTACCCCGCTATGGAATCGACCGAGCGAATTCTTCCCCGTTATGCGCGTCTTCGTGGATCTCGCCGCGCCGGCGCGTCCCCGCGTCGAGGGGATTTTCTGATCCGCCTCGGCCCGACCGAACAGCGGAAGCCGATCTTTCAAAAAAGTCAAAGCCTGTAGAAAGCGGCTACAGCGGATATGCGGTGAGGGCGGAGGCGAACCAGAGCCAGAGGGACGCGCCGTCCAAACTCGCGTAGATCAGAAGAGCCGCCACGAGCTGAACGCCGACGACGACCACAGCCGCTCGGGACAATTTTCCAGACGAGTCTTCGAGACGGGCGGCGCCGACATAGAGCAGCAGAGATATCAGCAGCGATCCATAGGTCACCGCCGGCCCACCCGGTATGACGAAGCGCAGAGCGCGCGCCGTCGCCGGCGCGATGAAGGTGAAGAAGCTCGCCAATTGAAAGTGGCGATGCCATTCGGGACGACGGATCGTGGCGAAAGCCCCCACCCCGAAAAACGCGACCTCTGTGATGACCCAGAACGGATAGGCGAGACCGATCAAAGGCGCGACGCCGGCGATTTTTGGGTCCGCCGAAGCGACCCGCGCCACTGCGGTGACGATCGACAATGCGATCACCAGGCCGAAAAGGATCGCGCCGATCACGCCGACGGTTCTGTGTCGTTTCAGCGATCCTCTGCTCGCGGTGACATATTGAAACAGGAAAACGGCGAGCCAGGCCGTCGTCGTCACGCCATGCGCGAGCACGAGCAGCGTCAATGGCTTTCCGGCGCCGAAGACGGGCTTCAGATAGAAGGTCGGCGCAAAGCCGACGAGCAGCAGAAGGACTCCGAGCCCGACGAACCAATCCTGTTTCGAGAGACGGATTTTGGACTCGATGGGAAGAGTGTCGATGGCTTCGCTCATGGGGAACGGCCTCTGGCGTGGGAAGGATCGAATGTGGCCGATGGACCCGCGCTCAATGCGCGAGCGGATCGGGACGCAGCTGGAAATTCACGACGAGCGGGCTCGAATAGGCGGCGGGCGTCGCGCCGGGCGCGCCCGGCGCCGGCGCATCGATCGCCTCTATGTGATAGGGCGTGCGATTGCCCGAGGTCACCCAGAGGCCCTTGCCCTTCCAGCCGGCCGCCGGATCGTCGATACGGCCATCCACGCCCTTGGCGTAGAAGCCCAGCGGATAGGGCACGCGCAGCTCGACGATCGCGCCGCCGACCAGCGCATGCAGCGAATCCGACTGATTGCCCGTGGCGATCGGCGTATTCGCGCCGAGGCCGAGAATATCGTGCTGATCGACCCACAGATAATAGGGCGTCTCGGCCGCGCCCGACGCGCCGGCGAAGCCCGGCCCCGGCAGCGGATAGAAGCTCCAGCCTTCAGGGCATTTCTCGCCCTTCTCCGCGCCCGGCCCGTTGAGCGGCCCCTTGCATTTGCGGCGGTCGAAGCTCGCTATGTGGCCGCTGCCGAGCGCCGACCAGAAGACGCCGTTGCGATCGACATCCGCACCGCGAATGCCATAGCCGGGCGCGGGAACCTTATAGACCTCCGCCAGCGCCGTCTCCGGCGGATTGGCGCCGGGCGCGAGCCGCACCGCATAGCCCGGGAAAGCGAGGCTCGAGCCCCACACAGAACCATCGAGCGGGCTCCAGGAAATGCTGTAATAATTGAGCGGAACGCGCGTGTCCTTGGCGGGGTCGACCGGCTTGCCGGGCTCGTTATAGCCCTCGTCGCGCTTGCCATTGCCATTGGTGTCGACGATGAGCGCCGTCCAGCCCTGCGACGCGGCGGCGTCGCCGGTCTCGAAGAATTTCTTCGTGTTCACCCAGCCGACGACGGCGAGATCGCCGGAGCCGAGCGTGTTGAGCCACAGCGTATTATTGGCGTCCTCGGCGAAATTGAGATGATGCGAGGAAAAGCAGGTGTCGATGAAGGAGAATTGCTTCGTCGCCGGATCGTAGATCGTCACCTGACGCTGCCCACCCGAAAATCCATCCGGCCGCGCCGAAAGCGGATAGAGCTGCGCCGAACGCAGCGAAGAGCTCTTGTCGCAATAGGCCGGCGCATTCTTCGGCGCGCGCGCCTGCGCGGCGAAATAGATTTTGCCTTTCTCGTCCAAAGTCGGCGTATGCGCGTTGAATTTGCTGTTCCAGATCGCCTGCGTCCCGAGATAGGGCGAAGGATCGACGACGAGATTGCCGAGCAGCGAAGACGGCGTATCCGCGTCGCGCACCTTGGCGTCGATGAACCATTTCTTGTTCGTCTGCGGATCGATGACCGGAATATCGTCGCTGCCGAGCTCCGTCGCGCCATAGATCAGCCCCTTGGCGTTGACGGTCGGCTCGCGCTTGTCGGTGATGGCGAGATCATGCAGGTAATGTTTGGGCGAGGCCCATTCGCGCACGGTGACGACGACATTGCGCTCTATGCCGGAGGGACGCGGCGGCGTCTCATGCGGCAACTCGCCGGCCTTAATGCGATCGGTCCAATCGGCAAAGAGCGCGAGCTGGCCGCCGTCGGTCGTATCGAGACGCGAGATCGTATTGACCATCGCCGTCCCCGCCTGGCCCGAGCGCAGGCGCCGCGCCCAGGCCTCATAGGACGAATCGAAATGGCCGAGCGCCGGCGGAATCGTGCGCGTCGCGTAATTGCCGAGCTGGTGGCAGGGTCCGCAGCCATTGGTCTTGACGAGATCGAGCCATTGCTCCTGCGATTTGAAATTCTCCGGCACGCCATTGCCCGACGGCCCCGTGCCGGGGAATTTGCTGCGATCCGGCACGCGCAGCAGTGAGAGCCAATAGATCGGCGGATAATATTGCGCCGCCGCCTCGAGGCTCGGCGCGACGGCCGCCGCGTGATCGACGAGCCGGCCCGGCTCGGCGGAAATCTTCTTGGAATCCACCAGCCCATAGCCGCGCGTCCACAGGCGATAATGCGCTTTGGGCAGATCGGGAATGACATAGCGGCCGAAATCATCGGTGACGACGATCTTGGCGTAGCGCGTGCCCACCTCCGCCGTCTCGGCGATGACCCAGACGCCGGCCTCCGGCCCGAAGCGACTCGTCACCACGCCGCCGATCGCATTTGCGTCGATCTCGACGCGAGTCTGCGCGACAGCGGCGAAAGGCGGCAGCGCGCCGCCCAGAGCGGCGACGACGGCGAAAAATCTCGAAAAGCGCATGGCCGACCCTACAGAATATAAAGCCGATAGATAATAGCGTATTTATCGGCCCTGTCGAGGCGGCGCTTCGGCGAAGGACGCCGCTATCGCGACCCGCTCGACTCTTTCGCGCAGGCGGCGATGAATTTCCGCAGCTTTTCCGCCGCGCCTGTCAACGGCGCGGATTGCTTCGACGGCCCGATCGTCGCGACGAGCGTCTCGCCGGCCGCCATGGCCTCGAAAATCGGATCGCTCGCCGAGAGCCGCCCCTCGAAGCTCGGAACGCCCGCCTCCTCGTTCGGCATGAGCTTGCCGCCGACTTTCGCCTGCGTCGCGCCGACCGCCAATATGGCCGTCGCGCGAGCGCCGGCCTTCAGCTTCTCGCTCGTCTCGGCGATGAAGAGCGTGGCGACGCCGCTCCGCCGCTCGCAATGAAACCCGCCGAAGGAATCGTCGCTCTCTGGCAGGCCATAATTCAGATAGGCGCGACCCGGCTTCGTCTCGTCCACGGAGAATGTCCAGACGCGCCCCGCCTCCGCGGCCGCGAGCGGGGCGGCCGCCAGAAGCGCGAGAGCGAGCGGCGCGAGCCTCGCGCGCGCGGATTTGCCGTTCATATCCGTCTCCCTGTCCTGCTCCGTATCCTGCCTCGACGCATGCGCGAGCAGCGCGCTACGGATATAGTCGCGCAAAACATCCGACAAGAGAAAGCGAGACCACTCATGGCCACTGTCACTCTGCTCGCCGACGACGAGCTCTCGCCGGAGGCCCGCGACGTCTTCGACGATATTCGCACGACGCGCAAAAGCGATTTCGTGAATAATTTCTGGCGCGCGCTGGCGCATGATCCGGTCACGCTGAAGCGCACATGGGAGAGCATAAAGGCGGTGATGGGCCCGGGCGTATTGGACCCGAAAGTGAAGGAGATGCTCTATATCGCCGTCTCGATCGCGCATGGCTGCTCCTATTGCATCCATTCGCACACGGCGAGCGCGCGCGCCAAGGGCATGACCGAAGCGGAGTTCAACGAGCTATTGGCGATCGTCGGCATGGCCGCGGAGACGAACCGCCTCGTCACCGCGCTCGGCGTGGAGGTCGACGAGGCGTATGAAGTAGGGTGAAAGACCTCGCGGCTGCCTCATTGCGAGTGAAGCAGAGCAGTCCGATGCGCCGAAAATGTCCCCTTCCCGGGAGGGCTCGATCGCTGCTTTGACGCATATGGGTGGCCCGCGGCTTGTCGCGAAATTCGAGCCGCCATTGCTCTCCAACCACCGTTTCGGGTCGTCGCCCCGGTCCACACATCTCCGCCGACGGGAAAGCCACAACCGCTTTCAACGGGTAGCCCTTACCCGGTCCATATTTGTAGACGATCTTACATTGCGGTCTCCGCCAAACAGCAAAGTGCGAGGAATCATGGGCATGCTCGACCTGCGTTTGCGATTGGCGTCTACGGCCGACGCCGAGCGCCTGTTTATCTGGCGCAATGATCCCGCGACGCGCGCCCAATCGCGCAACACCGAGCCTGTTGCGTGGAACGACCACATCGCTTGGCTGACGCGCCGCTTGGAGCGCGACGATCCGGCCCTCTACATCGCAGAGGTCGAGGGAACGCCCGTGGCCACACTGCGCCTAGACGGCGACGAGGTGTCCTACACGGTGAGTCCGGAGAGACGCGGACAGGGTGTCGCATCGGCTCTTTTGGAGCTGGCGCGAACCCGCTTCGGTGTGCTGCGCGCCGGGATCAAGCCTGAAAACGAAGCGTCCATCCGCGCCGCCGAGAAGGCCGGTCACACGGTTGTGCTATTGCCAGCCTCCACTCCCTAAGTGTCGGTCCGAAGACACGGCGAAGCGGAGGAGTCGCTTATGATTCAATGACGCGATCATAGCTCGAGCTCGTCGTTGCAGTCGGATCGCTCAGGCCCTATCAACATATCAAATCTCATATGCCGCTATTCTGCCTCGTAGTGGCGGCCTCACATTCGCGGAATTGATCGAGAGGTCGGGACGAGACACATGCATCGCAATCGATTGAGCGGGGTCGTCCTCGCCGGCGCGATATCGCTTTGCGCGCCGTGCCGGGCGGAGGGGATCGACGGCTGCTGGGTCCGCGTCTACGAGCCCGCGCATCTCGCACAAAATCCGCGGCAGATCATTCGGCGCATCCAGTTCCAACGCGTCGATCCTGCAGGCCCCGACTACGGCATTCGGGCATTGCTGAAGAATGATCGCCGGTCTTGGGACGCTGGCGGCCCTTGCAAGGCGGAGGGCGCGGGTTTTCGTTGCGATCTCGACGGGGACAATGGCCATGTCCGCGTCACGCGCGGCGGCGAGACGCTGCGCCTCGAGGTCGTCGATTATATTGGCTTCGAGGCCGACGGCAAGAACGGCGATCTCGATCACAAGAGCTTCGGCGACGAAGCGCATAAGGTCTTTCTCCTCTTCCACTCGCGGGACGAGGACTGCAAATAGCGATCACCAGAAACTCTGCGGATCGACGTCCACCGCCACGCGCACGCCGCCGCGCGCCGGAGGCGCCGCCGCCAGCATGGCGCGCAGATAGGCCTGCAGATCGGCGCTTTTGGGCGCCTTGATCAAAAGGCGGAAACGATAGCGCCCGCGAATGAGCGAAATGGGCGCCTCCGCCGGGCCGAGCACCACGATCTCGTCCCGCTCCGGCAAACCTCCCGCCGGCGCGACGCGATAGCGGTCGGTCGAGGGCAGAGAATGCGCCGCCCGCGCCAGAGCGCGCGCATGGGTCTCGGCGGCGCCGGCGTCCTTGGCCGAGACGATCAGCGCCGCCAGCCGGCCGAAAGGCGGCAGGCCGGCGCGCTCGCGCAGCCGCGTCTCCTGCGCGTAAAAAGCCTCGGCCTCGCCCGAGAGAATAGCGCGAATGACCGGATGATCGGCCTGCCAGCTCTGGATCAGCGCGCGGCCCGGTCTGTCGCCCCGCCCGGCGCGGCCGGTCACTTGGGCGAGCAGCTGAAAGGTGCGCTCGGCCGCGCGGGGATCGCCGCTGCCGAGGCCAGAATCGGCGTCCACCACGCCGACCAGAGTGAGGAAGGGGAAATTATGCCCCTTCGCCACCAATTGCGTGCCGATGACAATATCGAAAGCGCCGGCCGCGATTTCGGCGAGTTCGCGCCGCAGCCGCTCCTGTCCGCCCGGAAAATCCGAGGAGAGCACCAGAACGCGCGCATCGGGAAACAGGATCGCCGCCTCTTCCGCCAGCCGCTCGACGCCGGGCCCGCAGGCGGTGAGCGAATCCTCCGCCTCGCATTCGGGGCAGACATTGGGGCGGCGCTCGACATGCCCGCAATGGTGGCAGACGAGCGCGCGGCGAAAGCGATGCTCGACGAGCCAAGCGTCGCAATTCTCGCAGCGGAAGCGATGACCGCAATTGCGGCAGAGCGTCAGCGGCGCATAGCCGCGCCGGTTGAGGAAGAACAGCACCTGCTCGCCGCGCGCGATCGTCTCCTGCGCCTCTCTGGCCAGTCGCGGCGCGATCCAGCGCCCGCGCTCCGGCCCTTCATTGCGCATGTCGATCGCCTCGATCAGCGGCATGGGCCGGGCGTTGGCGCGGGCGGTGAGGCGCAAATGCTCATAGCGACCCGTCTGCGCATTGACGCGCGTCTCTATGGAAGGCGTCGCTGAGGCGAGAACGATCGTCGCGCCCACGAGCCGCGCGCGCACCACCGCCATGTCGCGGGCATGATAGGCGACGCCGTCCTCCTGCTTATAGGCGGCCTCATGCTCCTCATCGACCACGATGAGCCGCAGATTTTCGAATGGCAGGAACAACGCCGAGCGCGCCCCCGCCACCACCTTCACATCGCCCAGGGCGACGCCGCGCCAGAGCCGCGCGCGCTTGCGCTCGGAGACGCCCGAATGCCATTCGGCGGGCTTGGCTCCGAAGCGCGCGGAAAAACGCTCGAGGAATTGCGCGGTGAGCGCGATCTCCGGCATCAGCACGAGCGCTTGGCCTCCCGCGCGCAGCGCTTCGGCGACGGCCTCGAAATAGACTTCCGTCTTGCCGGAGCCGGTGACGCCCTCGAGCAGAAAAGGCCGATAGCCGCCCTGCTCCACCGCCTTCGCCAGCGCCTGCGCGGCCACTTGCTGCTCGGCATGGAGCGAGGCGGGCGCGTAATCGGGATCGAGCGCGGCCGCGACGGGCTCGGGCGGCAGAGCGACGGCCTCGAGCGTGCCCTCGTCGACGAGCGCGTCCACCACTCCGCTGGAGCAGGCCGCGGCGCGGGCGAGTTCGCCCTTGGGAAATGTCAGCCCGCCTTCCGCCGCCGCCAGCACTCGCGCTCGAGCCGGCGTCATTCGCTCGGGCGGCGGCCCGTTGAGGCGATAGCCGACGCGGGGCGTCTCGGGCGCCGCCTCCTCCACGGCGCGCGTGGCGAGGCGCAGCGCCATGCCGCGCGGCGCCAGCGTCCAGCGCGCCACCCAATCGACGAAGGCGCGCAGCTTTTCATCCAGCGGCGGCCGGTCGTATTTGGAAATCACGCTCTTGAGATTGCCGGGCCCGGCGGCGCCCGCCGGCGCGACCGACCACACGACGCCGAAGGATTTGCGCGTCGAAAGAGGGACTTCGACGCAATCGCCGGGCGCAAGGCGCAGCGCCGGGGGCGCGAAATAGGAATAGGCGATGTCGACGGCGACCGGCAGCAGAATCTCGACGATCTGCGCGCCTTCCCTCGTATCCGCCTCGCCGCTCATGCGCGCTGTCTTAGCGCGCTTCGCGCCCGACCGAAAACGGTCGAGCGCCCGGAAATCGCTCATGGTCGAAGATTTCGTCGGACGGCGGACGTCTCCGCCGTCCGGGGCCGGCTCAGCGGGCGGCGATCCGCTCCGGCTGATCGCGGCGCGTCTTGGCGATCTTCGTCTTGGGCTTCTCGCTCACCGATTTGTCGCTCACAGGATTCTGGCTCGCGGGCGTCTCGGCGGCCGGCGGCGCGCCCACATCGAGCTCGCTGGTGAAATAGCGCGTCAATTCGGAGACGATCATCGACTTCACATCGGCGCCCGCCGCCGTGATGACGGCTTGATAGCAGGCGCTCGGACGCCCATAGACGGGGTGCGACTTCTGTTCGATGAATTCATCGTGGCGCTCGATCGCGATCAGCTTCTTTTCCTCGAGCGATTTGTCGATGACGGCGTAGAGGCGCGTTCTCGCGTCGCCTTTGTCATAGTCGCATTTGATCGCCTCTGCGCCGAGCTTGTTCAAATTGGTCGTGTCGAGCGGCAGGAGATGGATCAGTCGCTCGACCTCTCGCGGCCCCAGGTTTCTCGCGCGCTTGATGAGTTCGACCCTGGCGTCGCCGCTCTTCGCCCCGCCGAGGTCGGCGTTGATCTCGAAAGCCTTCTGTCCCAACGCCACTTTGAAATCGCCGATTTCGACCGACTGCACCTTGGAGAGAAGCAGGAGGACGGCGTCGGGCCGCTCATAGGCGAAGACCCCGGCGGCGGCGCTCGGCGCGCCGATCGCCGTCGCCAGGGCCACACTCTTGATGAAATCGAACAGGTTCTTGGCAAAATCGGTCATCGCAATGCTCCGTTCCAAATATCGCTCGGCGTTCTATGGCTCGTTTCGAACGCCATGATATTGCGGGACGGCGCGGCGACGATCTGTGTGTCGACGCACAAGTCGATGAACGACTTGTTAAGAAATCTCCGATGGCCGGCCACCGGAGGCGCGCGGCGGCAGATCGCGGCGCCCCGCGGCAGGGTCTCGCATCGAGGTGCGCGCACGCAGCAGATCGATCTCTTTCGAGAGCGGTCCGCCACGATCGAAGGCGAGTTGCGTCAGCGGCGCGATCAGCGTCTGGCGCGTCCCGCCGCCGAAGGCGAATTGCGTGACGCACATCACCGATTCGCCCGTTTCGAAAATCGAGGTCACGATGCAGTCGGGCGCGAGATCGCCGCGATGAACCAGCGATTGGGCTTTACGCCGCAGCGTGGGCCGCATCCTCGCCCGGGCCGGAAGATAATGCGACAAGTCGCGCCAGCCGCCCTGGGCGCCGCGCGAGACATGGTCCATCTCGAAATCTCCTCTGAGCAAAATACTCATGATCCGACGACCGCCGCTGTGCGAATGGTTTCGATCATACGGAAGGACTCTGTCATCGTCCTGACGTGGGAGCGTATCGGTCGGGAATTTTTGGCAATTCCAAAAGAAATTCAACGTAACGACAAGGTTACGAGACCTTCGCGTGACTTTCGTGAAAGATTCGCGTGAGGCTCACGTTACGTAATGGCGAATTATATCGAATGGCGAGACGAGATTGAGGCGCCGCCGACCGGCGGCGGGCTTACGCCAGCATGGCGGCGGGGTGTTCGATCAGCCGTCGGAACTCCGCGAGCAAAGTCGCCCCGAGCGCGCCGTCGACGGCGCGATGATCGACGGAGAGCGTGACGCTCATGATCGTCGCGACGGCGGGCGCGCCATTCTTCGCGACGACGCGCTCTTCTCCGGCGCCGACGGCGAGAATGGTCGCATGCGGCGGATTGATCACCGCGGCGAAATTCTTCACGCCGAACATTCCGAGATTGGAGACGGCGGTCGCGCCGCCCTCATATTCATTGGGCTTCAATTTGCGATCTCGCGCGCGCTTGGCGAGATCCTTCAGCTCTATGGCGATCTCGCGGAAATTCTTGGTCTCGGCATTGCGCACGATGGGCGTCACCAGCCCGCCGGGAATGGAGACGGCGACGCCGACGTCCGACGATTTGTGCTTCAGCATCGCCGTCTGCGTGAAAGTGACATTGGCGTCCGGCACATTCTGGAGCGCCAACGCCATGGCCTTGACGATGATGTCGTTGACCGAGACCTTCCACTCGGGCTTTCCATCGGCCCCGAGGGGCGCAGCGCTGTTGTAATCCTCGCGCAGGCGGAGCAGCGCGTCGATCTCGCAATCCGTCTGCAACGCAAAATGCGGGATGGTGCGCACGGCCTCGGTCATGCGGCGCGCGATCGCCTTGCGCATCGAATCATGCGGGATTTCACTGAACGAGCCGGGCGCGAAGAGCTGGCGCACCACTGCGTCCGACATTCCGACAGGCGCTTCGATCGGCGCGGAAGCGGCGGCCGCGACGGGGCGCGCTCCCGAGCCCAGCGCCGCCTTCACATCGCGCTCGACGATGCGGCCATGCGGGCCGGAGCCCTTCAGCGCAGCGAGATCGAGCCGGCCTTCCTTGGCCAGCCGCCGCGCGAGCGGCGAAGCGAAGATGCGTCCATCGGCTCCGCCGGGCGCGAGCCGCTCCTCTCCAGAGAGCGCCATGAGGTCACCTATAGAGAACGGCCTTCGCCGCCGCGATCACTTCGGCGACGGAAGGCAGAGCGAGCTTCTCGAGATTGGCGGCATAGGGCATTGGCACATCCTTGCCGGTGACGCGTAGCACGGGCGCGTCGAGATAATCGAAGGCCTCCTCCTGCACACGCGCGGCGATCTCCGCGCCTATGCCGGATTGCGGCCACCCCTCTTCCACCGCCACGCAGCGGCCGGTCTTCTTGACCGATTCGATAATGGTCGGAACATCCATCGGCCGCAGCGTGCGCAGATCGACGACCTCCGCCTCTATCCCCTCTTTCGCCAGCGCCTCGGCCGCCGCGAGACAATGCGAGACGCCGATCGAGAAAGAGACGAGCGTCACATGCGTCCCGGCCCGCGCGACGCGCGCCTTGCCGATCGGAATGAGGAAATCCTCGAGGATGGGCGTATCCCATTGCTTGCCATAGAGAATCTCATTCTCGAGGAAGACCACTGGATTGGGATCGCGAATGGCGCTCTTGAGCAGCCCCTTGGCGTCCGAGGCGTTGGAGGGCGCGACCACCTTGAGCCCCGGCACCTGCGAGAACCACGCCGCATAATCCTGGCTGTGCTGGGCGCCCACACGCGCAGCGGCGCCGTTGGGCCCACGGAAAACGATGGGGCAATTGATCTGGCCGCCGGACATATAGTGCGTCTTGGCGGCGGAGTTCACAATATGATCCATCGCCTGCATGGCGAAATTGAAGGTCATGAATTCGCAGATCGGCCGCAGGCCGGCGAAGGCCGCGCCGACGGCGAGGCCGGCGAAGCCATATTCGGTGATCGGCGTATCGACGACGCGGCGCGGGCCGAACTCCTGCAGCAGGCCCTGCGTGACCTTATAGGCGCCCTGATATTCGGCGACCTCCTCGCCGATGACGAAGACATTCGGGTCGCGGCGCATTTCCTCCGCCATGGCGTCGCGCAGCGCCTCTCGCATGGTCATCGGCATGAGCGTCGTGTCGGCGGGAATTTCCGGCGCGACGACGGCGGCCGACGGAGATGCGGGCGTGGCCGCGGGCGCCGCCGGCGCAGCTGGGACGGCGACCGCCGCGACTGCCGCTTCGGGGGCGGACGCCGGTATGTCCGGGGCCTTGGCGGGAGCGGGGGAGACCTCGGCTTGCGCCGGCGCCTCGGGGGCGGCAGGCGCCGCCACCTCCGCAGGGCCGAGCTCCTCGCCCTCTTCGGCGATGACGGCGATCGGCGTATTGACGGCGACATTCTCGGCGCCGCTCGGCACGAGGATGCGGGCGAGGACGCCCTCGTCGACAGCTTCGACCTCCATCGTCGCCTTATCGGTCTCGATCTCGGCTATGATGTCGCCGGCCTTGACCTTGTCGCCTTCGTTCTTCAGCCATTTGGCGAGCTTGCCCTGCTCCATCGTGGGCGAGAGCGCCGGCATGAGGACATTCACGGTCATGAATTTATCCGCCGAGTGAAACCAGGGCGCAGGCCCCCTCCCCAGCCCTCTCCCGCTGCGCGGGAGAGGGCTGGGGAGGGGGCGACAGCGCCTCCTTCATAGAACCACATCCGTCCACAATTCGCTCGGATCGGGCTCTGGATCATTGGTCGCGAAATCCGCCGCCTCGGATACGATCCGGCGAACGGCGGCGTCGACCTGCTTCAACTCGTCCTCGCTCGTCCCGCCGGCCAGCAGGCGCGCGCGCACCTGCTCGATCGGATCATGCTCCTCGCGCACCCTCTGCACTTCTTCCTTGGAGCGATATTTGGCCGGATCGGACATGGAATGGCCGCGATAGCGATAGGTCTGCGCCTCGATCAGAAACGGCCCCTTGCCGGCGCGGCACCAGTCGAGCGCCTCGCGAACGGCGGCGGCGACGGCGCGCACATCCATGCCGTCGATCTGCCGGCCGGGAATGTTGAAAGCCGTCCCGCGCATCGAAAAATTCGCCTGCGCCGAGGAGCGCGCGACCGATGTGCCCATTGCGTAGCGATTATTCTCGACGATGAAGACGATGGGCAGCTTCCAGAGCTCCGCCATATTGAAGCTCTCATAGACCTGCCCTTGATTGGCCGCGCCGTCGCCGAAGAAGGTCAGCGAGACGGAGCCGTCGCCGCGATAGAAATCGGCGAAGGCGAGGCCGGCGCCGAGCGGCGCCGGCGCGCCGACGATGCCGTGGCCGCCGTAAAAATTCTTCTCGCGCGAGAACATATGCATGGAGCCGCCCTTCCCTTTGGAATAGCCGCTCCTTCGTCCGGTGAGCTCCGCCATCACGCGCCTCGGCTCCATGCCGCAGGCGAGCATATGGCCGTGGTCGCGATAGGCGGTGATGAACTGGTCGGTCGACTTGGCCGCCATGCGCGCGCCGACGACGACCGCCTCCTGTCCGATGTAGAGATGGCAGAAACCGCCGACGAGGCCCATGCCGTACATCTGGCCGGCCTTCTCCTCGAAGCGCCGTATGAGCAGCATAGCCCGATAGGCGGCGAGCTCCTGCTCGCGCGAGAAGGCCAGAATCCCGCCCTCGGCCTCCGCCCCCTCGGCGGCGCCGGCGACATCGGCGAATTTCGCGTTTTTGTCCGCTGCCGGCATGACCGCCCATCCTCGTCGTCTGGACAATATCTGGGAGCGAGTGAGGCGATGAGCGAGCCCTCGTCTCTCCCGCATCGCGGCGAGCGCTCCGCCTCCGGCAGAATAGCTCGAGAACGCGCCGAAAACGAGCGGTCTCGCGAAGCCGTCCTCAGCGGCGCGCGGGCGGCGGAGGCGGCGTGAGGATGACGATGTCGTTGCGATGCGCGCGGCCGAGCACAGAGCGCGCCTCCTCGTCCAGAATATCGGCGTCGACGGCGTCGCCGCGCACCAGTGCGAGCTTGCGCTCCCATTGCGCGCGCTCGGCCTTCAGCCCACCGAGCTCGGCGCGCAGTTCGGCGATGCGCTGCTCATATTCCACGCCGGCCTTGAGGCCGCGCTGGCCATTGACCCCGTGCCATACGAAATAGGTCGCCACGAGCCCCGCCACTCCGTAGAGCAGCAAGGGGATCACGAAGGAGCGCAAAACATGACGAGCGAACATGCCGCCACATTGCGCCGAACATTGTATAAGCGCCGTTAACGGCCTCGGTCTCGCCGTTTCGGGACGGAACGAATCGGACGGTCAGCGCCGCCCGCGCGCCACCCGCTCGATCTCCGCACGCACGAGGCGCTCGACCAGATGCGGCAGATTATCGTCGAGCCATTGCTTGAGCATGGGCCGCAACATGTCCTGCGCATAGCGTTCGATGAGATCGGCCTCGCTGATGACAATGCTCGCCGCCAGAGCCTGGAAATGCGCGCCGATCGACATGGCCGCATCCGTCGAGACGAGCGGCACGGGCTCGCAATCATTGGCCGGTTCGGCCGGGCGCTCGATGATGCTCGAGGCCACGGGCTCTTCGTCGTCGATTTCGTCGTCTACGTCCTGGACATAGGGCTCCTCTGACGCGGCGACGGGCTCGTCGAGCTTTTCATCCACGACTTCCTCCGCCGTATCCGCGGACCAGCGGCTCTGGTCCGCCAATTCGGGCGCGGGCTCGGCGGCCTCGGGAGCGGCGCTCGGCCGCAGCCAGAAATCGGCGGGTTTGGGCGGCTCGACCGCAGGAGCGGGCGCAGGAGCAGGAGCAGCGACCGGCGCCGGAGCGGGCGGCCGCGCGACCACAGGCGCGCGAGCGGCCGGCGCGGGCGCAGGCGGCGCCTCTTCGCGCTGCGGCGGCTCGGCCGGACGTTTCTCCTTGTCGCGCTCGCGCCTTGCGGCCGGCAGGGCGTCGTCGTCGGCGATAATGCGCCGGATCGATGCGAGGATCTCCTCCATCGACGGCTCGTGCGACCGGCGCTCGGCGTCGAGCGCCGGCGCGTTGATCGAAGCGTTCACTGCGCTCATGAGATGTGCTGCTTCCCGTCTCGCGGCGACGCATTCTCGCGACATCGTCGCCGCTCGCTCTTCTTTTCCGCTCGGGTCGAGCGTCGATTCGCATCATCCGACGATTCCGCCTTTCGGTAAAACCATGGGGATTGCGCGTACGGGAGTTTGCACACGATTTTTTTACACAATGGCGCCTAGCGGCGCGCCGCTCAGCGCTGGGCGGGCGTCTCGACGCCGAGCCACAGACCTCTCACCTGCTCGAAATGCGTGGTCGGATCATAGGCGACGACATCGAGACTGAGGCTCTCGGCCGAGAGGCGCCCGATCGAGCCGAGCGCCGCATAGGAGGCGACGACGCGATCTCGCTGCGCGATGATCAGAGCGACGCGCGCATTGAGCAGAGTATATTGCGCGTTCAGCACATCGAGCGTCGTGCGCTGGCCGACCTGCGCCTCCTCGCGCACGCCGCGCAAAGCGATTTCCGCCGCTTTGACAGCGGCTTGGCCGGAGAGGATCGAAGCGCGCGCCGTATCGAGCTGAGCGTAGCTCGACACGACGCTGGCGCGCACGCTGTCGCGCTGCAGATCGGCGTTGAAACGCGCCTGGCCCAATTGCTCCTTGGCCTGGCGAATGGAGGCGTATTCGGCGCCGCCTTGATAGAGCGGCACGTCGAGCCGTCCGGTCGCGGCGGCGGAGAATTGCCGCGTCGAGGGCGAGCCGAGAAACGAATCATATTGCTGCGAGAGTTGCGCGCCGACCGAGACGGTCGGCAGAAGCGCGCCTTCCGCCACCTTGACCGCGAGAGCGGCGACATCGACCTGATGTTGCGCGGCGAGGACGCCGGGGTGTTCGACGATGGCTACGGCGATCGCCTGATCGAGCGATTTCGGCAGCAGAGCCTCGACCGATTGCGCGGGCTGCAGATTTTTCGCCTCGGCGCCGATGATCTGGCGATAATTGGCGACGCTGGTCTTCAACTGGCCCTGAGCGCCATAGAGCTCGGTGCGCGCCTGGGCGAGCGTCGATTCGGCCTGGGCGACATCCGTGCGCGTCACCTCGCCGACGGAGAAACGGTCGCGCGTGCGCTCGAGCTGCTGCTCGAGCACGGCGACATTGTTCTTGCGCAGATCGAGCGCCGCCGTGTCGCGGAGCACGTTCATATAGGCGGTCGCGCCATTCTGCAGCGTCGCCTGCTCGGTCAGCCGCATCGCCGCGCGCGCGGCGTAGACGCCCGCTTCGGCCTGCCGCACCGAATTGCCGGTGCGCCCGCCGTCATAGAGCGTCTGCGAGAGGCTCAGCGTCGCGCCGCGCGGATAGCCGACATATTCGTCGTACATATACGTGCGCTGATTGGTGAGCTGATTGCGACCGGCCGGAATCTTGATATTGGAGTTCTGCGGCCCGGCGCTCGCCGAAATGCTCGCCTTGGGGCGCATTCCGGCGGCGGCCTTGGGGGCGTCCTCGTCCTTGGCGCGCACATTGGCGCGCTGCTGATTAATGTCCGGATTGCCGTGATAGGCGCGCGCCAGCGCGGATTTCAGCGTCTCCGCCCCCGCTGCGGGCGGGTGAGCGAGGCCAATGGCGATAAGCCAAAGGCCGAGGCGCGACAACGGACGCAATCCGACGATACGCATTCCACAAAGACCCGCTCTGGA
>Ga0265328_10000343_pt1 | contig 21881 bp, 18 predicted proteins | sample 41624metaG_FD_202086 | JGI IMG/M metagenome (GOLD analysis project Ga0265328, IMG submission 202086) | Rhizosphere microbial communities from Carex aquatilis grown in University of Washington, Seatle, WA, United States - 4-16-24 metaG | ecosystem: Host-associated > Plants > Roots > Rhizosphere...
GAGGGCCCTCATCCGACCCTCGCTGACGCGAGGGCCACCTTCTCCCGCAAGCGGGAGAAGGGACGCGCCCAGCTATTTAGTTTTATGTAATCCTAAAAACCGCAGTTGAGCGGCGAGCCCGCTGCGTGGTTTGATTTTTCGCGCTGTGATTGCATCAGGCTGGCGCGAGGCGGGGCGGAGCTCGCAGCAGGCGGCCTTTCAGGAAGACCTGGAAGGCGCGCGACAGGATCGCGCGCCACTTCTGCGGCGCCGTCAACTGCTCCGCATTTTCGACCAAGCCCCGCAGGAAGGCCGCGACCGCCGCGAGGGCGCGCGCCGCGGGCTTCGCCTTCGCGTGCGAACTGGTCACGCGGAGCGTCGTCCGCCGCGCGTGCCGCGTGCGCGTCGCGATGGCGGAAAGAAACAGCGGCCGGCTGGTGATCGCCTCGCGATGCCAATCGGGCTCGGCGAGACGCACGAAAACGTTCCACCAATTGTAGAACAGCGCGACGAGCCGCGCCGCCAAGCGGCAGCGCGCGAGATCATGCGTCGTGAAGCCGCCCCAGCCCCATTGGTTTTTCGTCTCGTCGAAAATGTTTTCCGCGTCGCCCCGATCGCGATAGAGCTGACCGAACGCCTCCGTCTCCTCCTCGAGCGTGGTGACCAGAACCGAATATTCGTAAACCTCGCTCGCGTCGCCGATCTCGGCGAAGGAAAGCTGCGGCGCGCCGCCGTCGTCGTAGGAAAGTCCCACGGCGCCCTTCACGCGCCTGCGCAGCACGATCACCCGCCGCTGGCGGCTCCATCCCACCAGGCGAACCGCGCCTTCCTTCGCCTGAAAACCGTGGCCCGCGTAGACCCAGTCGCGCGCGGCGTCGAGCTTCTCGATCATGCGCGCGACGTTCTTGGTCAGACGCAGCTTCAACACATAGGGCAGCTCGCGCGCCTCGGCTTCGCGCATGATTCCTTCATTGCCGAAGCCGCAGTCGCCGCGCAGCAGCGCTGGCCAATGGTCGCGCGGCAAACGGTCGAGCAAGGCCCACAGGCTCGGCGCGGCGTGCTTCGACGTATGCTCGTCGCCGGGACAGACGTCGACGTCGAGAACGAGCCGCGTCATCGCCATGGAGTAGGTGTGGTAGCAATGGCTCGGTCGCCCAGGCTTCTTGGGATTGTAGCCTAAGGCCGCGCCTTCCTGATGGCCGTAGAGCGGCTTGATCGTCGTGTCGACGTCGAGGATCCACGGCTCGGCCAGCAGCGGCTCCACGCAATGTTGCAAATGGCCGCGCAGCCAGGTCGCGCCTTCCGCCTCGTCGATCGCCTTGAAGGCCCGGCGCACCGCGTCCTCGCTGACCACCTTCTTCATGCCGAGCAGTTCCGGCAGCACGGCGTCGCAGCGCAGCGCGGCGATATGGGCGTAGCGCTTGTGCCCAGCCAGCATGGAGAGCATCGTCGTGCCGAGAACGTCGCGCTTCTTCGGCGCGTTGGGGCTCGCATAGCGCAACGGACAATCGGCGACGAAGGCGTCGAACAGCCCGCTCTTCTTGAGGAAATCGATGAAGAACGGCAACTGCCCGAGCGGCGTCGTCGCCGCCTCTTGGTCCCATTCGACATGCACCGGGCCGAAAAAGCTGTCGAGATCGACGCCCGCCGGCGGCTCGCCCCCGACAACCAGGGGTTGATCACCCGACGGGTGAGCGGACAAGGGAGAGGAATCGCGTGTCATGCCCCTCAGAATGAGCGATTCCAGGCCATCCACAAAATCTCAACTGCGGTTTTTAGGGTCATAGGCGCTGAGCTCCGTCCGCCGGGCCAGTTCGATGGTTTCCGCAACCTGCACATCGTGCTGCGCGATGCTCATCCGTGCGAACAATCCATACCGCAAGCAGCGCCTCTTCCTGCTCCAGGTGGCGCTTCAGCTTCTTGAGGCAAACGCTGGCGATCTCGTAAGGTAGCAGCGTCGGCGCCGCGAGGTCGCAGCCGCGCAGCCGTTCCGCGACGGCGGCGGCTTCCGGCTCGCCGAACAAAAGCACGGCGACGGCCGAGGCGTCGACGACCTCAACGGGCATCGCGGTCGGCGCGGATCATGGCGCCGGCTTCGGACGGCGTGCGCAGACCAAGTCGCGAGATCTCGGCGAGCACCTCGTCCGGACTCAGGGCGCTCTTGGGGCTCGTGCTCTCCTCCAAGATCGCCAACACTTCGCCCCGCAGCGAGCGATGATGAGAAATCGCCCGCGCGTGCAAGCGGTCGACGATTTCGTCGGGAGCATTTTCGATGATGAGATCGACGGGCATGAACGCTGCTCCGGAATTTCTTTCCAAGACAGCCATCATGCCGTCGGGCCGACCACCTGCGCAAGGCGAATCGCGGCGGATTTCCCGAAGAGAAGCTTTGACGTGATTGAACATGTGATATCCTATGAGACATGCATCGCATCGTTCTGGACACTTGCGTGATCGTCGCCGGCCTGCGGAGCGTGACCGGCGCGGGGAACGCGGTTCTTCGTCTCGTAGCGCGCGAGGAACTGGCGTTGCTGGCGACGCCAGCGCTATTTTTCGAGTATGAGGAAGTCTTGAAGCGCGCCGAGCAGAGGTTGGCGCATGGCCTTGGTTTACCGGAAATCGACCTGTTTCTGGGCGCGCTGGCCAGCGCCTGCGAACCGGTCGAGGTTCGCTTCCAGTGGCGGCCTCAACTCGCGGACGCCGACGACGAATTCGTGCTGGAAGCGGCGGTGAACGGAAGGGCCGACGCCCTGGTGACGCACAACGTCCGCCACTTCGCCGCTGCGGCGAAAAAATTCGGACTGCTCGTGCTGACGCCGGGCAAACTACTCGAGGAGCGAAGATCGTGAGCAAAGCCTCCTATCCCCTAAAACTTCCCGCCTCCATCAAGGCGGCGGCGCAGCGTCTGGCGCGCGAGGATGGCGTTTCGCTCAACCAATGGATTTCGGTCGCCGTGGCGCAGAAGATCGGCGCCGTCGAAACGGCGGCGGAGTTCTTCAAGCATCGCGCGGGACAGGCGCGTCCGGGCGATCTGCTGCCCTTCCTGGAAAAGGCCCGCGACGAGCCGCCGCCGCCGGGCGACGAGCGTCCGTAAACGCGCGCCGAAACTTGCCAAACCGCCCCCAAATTCGTATCGGTCCCCACCCGCCCCTTGCGCGGGAACCCGCGCCTCACGCCGGCTCGCAGCGGCGACTGAGCGCATCAGGAGAGACCATGATCCACGTCACTTTCCCCGACGGGGCGTCCCGTCCGTTCGAGCCTGGGGTTTCCGGCCTCGACATCGCCAAATCCATCTCGCCTTCGCTCGCCAAGCGCACGGTCGCCATGACCGTCGACGGAAGCTTGAGCGACCTCTCGACGCCGCTGAAGCGCGACGCGAAGATCGAGTTCGTGTCGCGCGACGACCCGCGCGCGCTCGAACTCATTCGCCACGACTGCGCGCATGTGCTGGCCGAAGCCGTGCAGGAGCTTTTCCCCGGCACGCAGGTCACCATCGGCCCGGTGATCGAGAACGGCTTTTACTACGACTTCTATCGCAACGCGCCCTTCACGCTCGAAGACCTCCCCGGCATCGAGAAGAAGATGCGCGAGATCATTTCGCGCGACAAACAAATCGTGCGCGAGGTCTGGTCGCGCAATGACGCGCTCGACTTCTTCGAAAAGAAAGGCGAAGCTTTTAAGGGCGAATTGATCGAGAGCATCCCGGGGAGCGAAGATCTCTCCGTCTACAAGCAGGGCGACTGGCTCGATCTCTGCCGCGGCCCGCATCTGACCTCGACCGGCAAGATCGGAACGGCCTTCAAGCTGATGAAGGTCGCCGGCGCCTATTGGCGCGGCGATCACAATCGCCCGATGCTGAGCCGCATCTACGGCACCGCCTGGACGACGCAGGAAGAGCTCGACGCCTATCTGCACCGTTTGGAGGAAGCCGAGCGGCGCGACCATCGCCGCCTCGCGCGCGAAATGGGGCTGTTCCATTTCCAGGAGGAAGGTCCCGGCGCCGTCTTCTGGCACGCCAAGGGCTGGACCTTGTTCCAGACGCTCGTCTCCTACATGCGCCGCCGGCAGAAACTCGGCGGCTACCAGGAGGTCAACACGCCGCAGGTGCTCGACCGCGCGCTGTGGGAGACCTCCGGCCATTGGCAGACCTATCGCGAGAACATGTTTCTGACCAAGACCGAGGACGAACGCGTCTTCGCGCTCAAACCCATGAACTGTCCCGGCCACGTCGCATTGTTCAAGAACGGGCTGAAGTCCTACCGCGATCTTCCCGTAAAAATCGCCGAGTTCGGCATCGTGCATCGCTACGAGCCTTCCGGCGCGCTGCACGGCGTCATGCGCGTGCGCGCCTTCACGCAGGACGATGCGCATATCTTCTGTTCGGAAGATCAGATCATGGACCAGGCGCTGGAGATCAACGATCTGATCCTGTCGATCTATGCCGACTTCGGCTTTTCCGACGTCGTGGTGAAACTGTCGACGCGCCCCGAAAAGCGCGTCGGCTCGGACGACGCCTGGGACAAGGCCGAGGCCGCGCTGCAAAAGGTTCTGGACGTTCTGGCGCAGCGCGGCATGAAAGTGTCCATCCAGCCGGGCGAAGGCGCCTTTTACGGCCCGAAACTCGAATATACGCTGCGCGACGCGATCGGCCGCGAGTGGCAATGCGGCACGACGCAGGTCGACTTCAACCTGCCCGGGCGCTTCGGCGCCTTCTACATCGGGCCCGACTCGGAGAAGAAGACGCCGGTCATGGTGCATCGCGCCATGTTCGGCTCGCTTGAGCGCTTCACCGGCATTTTGATCGAGCATTACGCCGGCCATCTGCCGTTGTGGCTGTCGCCCGTGCAGATCGTCGTCTGCACGATCACGCAAGAAGCCGACGATTATGCGATGGAGGTCGCGAGCGAGGCGAGAAAGCTGGGCTTGAACGTCGAACTCGATCTGCGCAACGAGAAAATCTCCTACAAGGTGCGCGAACATTCGCTCGCGAAAATTCCCGTGCTGCTGATCGCCGGCAAGAAGGAGGCGGCGGAGCGCCGCATCTCGATCCGCCGCCTCGGCTCGCAGGAGCAAAGCGCCGCGACGCTCGACGAGGCGCTGGCGGCGCTGAGCGAGGAAGCGACGCCTCCGGATTTGAAGGTGGCGCGCGGCTGATCGCCTAACGGAACAGCAAGGCCGCCCGCCGAGATGCGGGCGGCCTTTTTCATGCAATTTTCTCTCGATCCTTTATCGACGAATTTTCCTAAAATTGCATATTCGTGAATTCGATCCATGAGTACATTCATTAACTTCGAATGTATTATGAAAGCATACTGTGTTGACCCGCACAGACGGCCAAAATATCCTTACCGAGGGTCGACTTGGCGTCGGCATATGAATAACTTTTCTCGCCTGCACGCTCCAGGAGTCCGGTATGACCGCCTCGACGCCCAGCACAGCGCCTTCCGGCTCCTTCACGACGATTTTCGGAACCACCGCCCCGGGCGTGCAGACCGTCAACGGCCACACATGGACGGCGGACTCCACCGGGCTCTACACGACGGGAAATCTCGCGACGGAATGGCAGGCGGACTATGCCGCGCTGCTCTCCGGACAGCCGCTCAATTTCGTTCAGCATCTCGAGGCCAACGCCGAAGCGGTGTTCGAAAACACCAGCCTCAAGACTCTGAGCGCCGCGCAGCAGCAGACCGATCGCCAGGATCTGCAACGCGAATTCGACGCGATCTATCAGGCGATCGTCACTTACGACGCCGGCGCGAGCGCCAGCAATCAGATCAACCTCAACGGACCGCTCACCGAACAGCAATATCTCACCGTCGGCCAGCAGATTCAGTCGAACTCCGGGCTCGAAGAGCTGGCCATGCAAGGTCATGGGCTCAACAATTCCGGGCAGTCCCGATACAACGGCTACACCAACGACTTCCAGAATGGCGTCGACGGCGCGACGCTCTATGTCGGGGGCGGGCTGGACAACAATCAGAACGCGTTGACCGATTTCGTCGACGACGTCGTCCTGTCGCATCTGCCCTTCCCGGTGGTCGCGCAAAACGGCGTGCTGGAGCAGCTGAACCAGAACGGCGCCGCCGAGGACACGCTGGCCAACGCCGTCGGCGCCTTCGACGCCGCCGGAACCACGATGAAGCTGGTCGCCGGCGATTTCTCGACGACGGCCGGCGCCCTCTCCAGCACGCCGCAAGCGCCGCCCGCCTCCGACACGGCGCCGGCGCCCGCCGGCTACATGTATTCGCTGACGGGTTTCCTCGTCCCGACCACGATCGTCGAGAACGGCCACATTTGGACCGCGAACGCCAGCGGCCTTTACACGACGACGGCCGACCTCGCCGCCGAGTGGAAGAGCGCCTACCAGGCCATGCTGGCCGGCAAGGGCGCGACGCTGACGGCCGCGCAATTCCTCGAGGGCAATGCGGAAGCGGTGTTCGAGAACACCGGTCTCGTCAAGGTCGGCGCAACGGACGCCACGCAACTCGGCTACGATCGCATGGACGTGCAGCGCGAGATCGACGCGGTCGTCGGCGCCTTGCAATCGGCGGGGCTCGATCCCAACCAGCAGTTGACGACCGCCGGCTGGCTGCGGATGGAGCATGCGCTGCAGGACAACGCCACGCTGGCGGAGCTGGCGGTCCAGGGTCACGGCCTGAACAACCCGACCTCGTCGACGTACGACGGTTACACCAACGACTTCCAGCACAACGTCGACAACAAGACGCTGTATGTCGGCGCCGGCAACGATTCCGGCGAGCGGGCGATCGCCGATCTCTTCGACGATTCGATCATGACGCACGCCCCGTTCCCGACCATCGTGCAGAATGGCGAAGTCGAGCAGCTGAATCAGAACGGCAATGACGAAAGCACGGTCCAGCGCCAGGTCGACGAGTACAATCAATTCCGCTTCAATCAGGTGTTGAAAGCCTCGGACTTCAACGTTCCCGGCGCTCCCGTCGGCGCGCAGCCGGCCGGAACGACGACGACCGTTTACGGCGCGACGACCCCGAGCACGATCACCGTCAACGGCGACGTCTGGACCATCGGTTCGGACGGCAAATACCATCTCCCGACCGGGGCGAACCTGCAGACGCTGTGGGAAGGCTATTACAAGCAAATGCTGGCCGGAAACGGATCGAGCCTGACCGCGATCCAGCGCCTGGAGGGCAACGCCGAGGCGGTGTTCGACAACACCAGCCTCAAGACTCTGACCTCCGCCAAGGCCGAGTCCTTCCGCGAGGACGCCGCGCGCGAATTCGACGCGATCGGCGCGGCGATGACGCAGCTCGGCCTGGGGCAAAACGAGCTCAGCGCGCAGGACTATCTCAACATCGGCCAGGCGATCCAGTCGAACGCGAACTGGGAAGAGCTGGCGCTGCAAGGACATGGGTTGAACGGCCCGCCGAGCGCAAAATACAACGGCTACACCAACGACTTCCAGAACAACTCCGACAATGCGACCTATTTCGTCGGCGGCGGAGCCGATACGGGCGAAAGGGCGATCTCCGCCTTCTTCGACGACGTGATCCTCAGCCACCTGCCGTTTCCGGTGATTTCGCAGGACGGCGTGCTACAGCAGTTGAACCAGAACGGCGCCATCGAAGACACGCTGACCACGGTCGTGGCGGCGACGAACGAAGCGCTGTTCACCCGCGTCTTCGTCGCCAGCGACTTCAGCACGAATTCGGGCGCGACCGGCGCCGTGGTCAACGTCGTCTATGCGACGCCGCTGAAGACGGACGCTTCGCCTACGGCCGGCGCCGGTCAGATCCTGTCGCTGGACGGCGCGCCGGTCGCGGCGACGCAAACCGTCAACGGCCACGTCTGGACGGCCAACGCCAACGGCCTCTATGTCACCAACACCGATCTGACGCTCGAATGGTGGAATTCCTACCAGGCGGCGCAGGCGGGTCAGACGTTGACGCTGACGCAGAAATGGGAGGCGCAGGCCGAAACGGTGTTCCTGAACACAAGCCTGGCGAAGGTTTCGGAAGGCCAGCAGGCGACCGACCGAATGGACGCGCAGCGCGAAATCGACGCCGTCGTCTCGGTGATGAACCAATTGGGGCTCGGCGCCGCGCCGCTGACGGGCGCCGATTACCTGAAGATCCAACATACGCTGCAAGGCAATGCGGCGCTGGAGCAGCTCGCGCTCGAAGGCCATGGGCTGAACACGCCCTATGTCGCCGGCGCGACCGAATATCTCGGCTACACCAACGACTTCCAGCACAACGTCGACAACCGCACGCTCTATGTCGGGCCGGGTCCGGACACGGGCCAACGCGCCATCGCCGATTTCTTCGACGACGACATCATGACGCATCTGCCCTTCGCGACCATCATGCAGAACGGCGAGATCACTCAGCTGAACCAGAACGGCGGCGCCGAAAGCACGTTGAACGAGGCGGTCCAGCAGATGAACGACACGCTGTTCGGCGCGACGCTGACCTCGGCGAATTTCGTGGTTCCGGGGGCCAATGCGCCGACGGTTGCGCCGCCGACGCCGCCGGCCACGATCACCGGCTATTACGGCGACACGCTGCCGGGCACGATCGTCGAAAACGGCCACACTTGGGTCGCCGACGCCACCGGCGCGTATCAGACGACCGCCAATCTCGAAATGGAGTGGCGCGCCGACTATCAGGCGATGCTGAACGGACAGGGCGCAACCCTCACCGCGACGCAACGCCTCGAAGGCGACATGGAGGCGTTCCTGGAGAACTCCGCCATCGACACGGCGTGGAACGGCGCCGCCAAGGAAGAACAGGTGCGAGTCGACCTCCAGCGCGTGATCGACGCCATCGCCGGCGCCCAGCAGATCGACCAGACTCAGTTCGGCGTCAGCGCGACGGCGCCGCTGACCGAAGCCAGCTACATGCAGCTGAGCAACACCATCCATGGCGACGCCCAGCTCGAAGAACTGGCGCTGCAGGGCTTCGGCATGGCCCTCCCGGCCTCGGCGCAATATGGCGGCGCCTATAAGGACGCCTTCGCTGGCGCGGATTGGAGCACCTATTTCGTCGGCGGCGGCGCCGACGACGGCAAGCTCGCCGTCGCCTATGTGATGCAAGACATGCTCGGGAACCTGCCGTTCGAGACGACCTTCGCCAACGGCGCCTGGACGACGACCAACTTCAACGGCTCGCTCGGCGAAACGGCGCTGACCGCGGCCGGAATGTTGAACCAGGCGATGTATCGACAGGTCTTCACCAGCGCCGACTTCAGCACGAGCGCGACGACTGTGGGCAAGGTCGTGCCGATCCCCGGCGCCGCCTCCGCGACCGTGACGCCGATCTCCTCGGTCGCGCCGATCGCCGGCGACATCGTGACGCTGAGCGGGGCGCAGATCGCCAAGACGATGACGGTCGACGGCCATCTCTGGACCGCCGACGCCAACGGGCTGTTCCACACCACCAATCTCGCCGCCGAATGGCAGAGCGACTACAACGCCATGCTGGCCGGCAACGGCGCAACGCTGAGCGCCATCCAGCGCGACGAAGGCAACGCCGAAGCCGTGCTGGAGGCGTCCGGCGTGACCAAGCTCTCCGCCGCGACGCAGCAGGCGGTCCGCGAGGACGTGCAGCGCCAGCTGGACGCCGAGGTCGGCGCCATGCCGTCCCTCGCCGTGACGGGCTCGGCGGTTCTGACGCAGCAATCCTATCTGGCGCTGACGCTCAAGTTGCAGAGCAACGCCGCGCTGGAAGAGCTGGCGCTGCAAGGCCACGGCGTGACGGCCTGGAGCGGCGAGAGCGCCGCGAACAAGATCCGCTACGCCGGCATCGTCGGCGACACGACCGGGCTCTCCCAGGAGAAATACATCGGCGGCGGTCTGAACAACGCCACCTATGCGCTGGGCGCCTTCCTGCAGCAGAACATCATGGGAGATTTCCCCTTCGCCGCGGTTCGACAGGACGGCGCCTTGCTCCAGCTCGACCAGAGCGGGCATCCGGTCCAGAAGGTCGCCAGCGAAGTGACGGCGCTGAACGACGCGCTGTATTATCGCACCTACACCAAGGCGGCGTTCCACCAATGAGGCGGGCGATCGCGAGGGTCTGCTCCGATCCTCAATCGGCGCGCCAATTCTTGAACGGGTGGCGCGCCAGATTGGCGTTGTAATAGCGCGGATCGTCGGAGACCTCGGCCATGACCCAGTCCGGCGGCTCGAAGGCTTCGTCCTCGGCGGCGAGTTCGATTTCGGCGACGATGAGCCCGTCGTTGTCGCCGTGGAAGACGTCGATCTCCCACAGCTTGCCGGCGACCTCTTGGCGATGACGGGTCTTTTCGACGAGCGGCGGCGCGCAGAGTTGCGCCAGCAGCGCCTCGGCGTCGGCGCGCGGGATCGCATATTCGAACTCGAGCCGGCTGACGCCGTTGGTGACGCCTTTGACCGTCAGAAAGGCGTCGTCGCCGGCGATGCGCACGCGCACGGCGCAATGCTTCGCGCTGGAGAGATAGCCCTGGCGCATCGGCGTTCCCGCCCCCTGCGGCGTCCAGCGCGCGGGATCGATCAGGAATTTGCGTTCGATCTCGACGCCCATCGCGGCCCCCGCTCTTCAGCCCGCCGCGCCGATCGGCATTTGCGGCGTCTCGCTCTCGAAAATCAGGCGCGCGCCCGTCGCGGCGACGATCTCCTCGACGCAAACCCCCGGCGCGCGTTCGCGCAGCACGAGTCCGGCGTCGGTCGGCTCGATCACCGCGAGTTCGGTGACGATCAGCGAGACGCGCCGCGCCGCGGTCGGCGGCAGGCTGAGCCTTTCGACGATCTTGGGCTGGCCCTTGGCGGCGTGCTGCATCGCGACGATGACGCGCTTGGCGCCGACGACGAGGTCCATTGCGCCGCCCATGCCCGGGACGAGCTTGCCGGGGACCATCCAATTGGCGAGCCGTCCCTGCGCGTCGACCTGCAAGCCGCCGAGCACGGTCATGTCGAGATGGCCGCCGCGGATCAGAGCGAAGCTCATGCCGCTGTCGAAGCTCGCCGCGCCCGGCAGCGCCGAGATGAAGCCGCCGCCGGCGTCGGTGAGGTTCGGGTCCTCCATCCCTTCCGGCGGCGGCGCGCCGAAGCCGATCACGCCGTTCTCGCTCTGGAAGGCGACGGAAATTCCCGCCGGCACATATTGCGCGACCAGCGTCGGCAGGCCGATGCCGAGATTGACGAGGCTGCCGTCGGCGAGTTCCAGCGCCACGCGGCGGGCGATGATTTCCTTGGCGTCCATCAGCGCGGCCTCTCGATCAAATGGTCGACGAGCACGCCGGGCGTGCGCACGGCGTCCGGGGGAATGACGCCGACCGGGACGATCTCGTCGGCTTCCGCGATGACGCAGGCGGCGGCGAGCGCCATCAGCGGATTGAAATTGGCCGCGGTCAGGCGATAGGTGAGATTGCCCTGGTAATCCGCCTCATGCGCGCGCAGCAGCGCGAAATCGGCGCGCAGCGGCATCTCCAGCAGGAATTGCGCGCCGTCTATGTCGATGACGCGCTTGCCCTCTTCGACGCTCGTGCCGAGTCCCGTCGGCGTCAACACGCCGCCGAGCCCGCTGCCGCCGGTACGGATGCGCTCGGCCAAAGTGCCTTGCGGAACGAGCTCCACCGCGATCTCGCCGGCGATCATTTTTTTCTGCGTCACGGGATTGGTGCCGATGTGCGAGGCGATCACCCGCGCGACGCAGCCGGCGTCGATGAGCTTGCCGACGCCATGGCCCGGCCGCGCCGTATCGTTGCCGATGATCGTCAAACCGCGCGCGCCGCGGGCGACCAGCGCGTCGACGATGCGCTCCGGCGTGCCGACGGCCATGAAGCCGCCGAACATGAGGCTGGCGCCGTCCGGGATGAGCGCCGCGGCGGCGGCGGCGCTGATGGCTTTTTGCATGAAGACTTCTCCTTAGGCGACGACGTGCAGGCCGGCGTCGACATAGATCGTGTCGCCGGTCATGCCCGAGGCGCCGCCGCCGACGAGGAACGCGACGACGCGGCCGACCTCGGCGATGTCGACGAGCCGATGTTCGGGGCTGCGCGCCACGGCGGCCTCGACGAGTTCGTCGAAATGGGCGATGCCGCTCGCCGCCCGCGTCTTCAGCGGCCCCGGCGAGACGGCGTAGACGCGCACGCCCTTCGCGCCGAGATCGACGGAAAGATAGCGCACGCTCGCCTCCAGCGCCGCCTTGACCGGCCCCATGACGTTGTAGTGGTTCACGACCTTGTCGGCGCCGTAATAGCTCATCGTCAGAATGGCGCCGCCTGGATTGAGCAAGGGCTCGGCGAGCCGCGCCAGCTCGATGAAGGAATAGCACGAAACCCGCATGGCCTGCGCGAAGCCTTCCGCCGAACAGTCGATGACGCGGCCATGCAGATCGCTGCGCGGCGCGAAGGCGATGGAATGGATGAGAAAGTCGAGGCTTCCCCATTCTTCGCTTATACGGGCGAAGACGGCTTCCGCCTGCCCTTCCTGCTCCACGTCGAGCGGCAGGATCAGGCTGGCGTCGAGTTGTTCGGCGAGCGGCCGGACAAAACGCTCGGCCTTGTCGCCGAGATAGGTCACCGCGAGTTCGGCCCCGAAGGCGCGCAGCTTCGCCGCGCAGCCGAAGGCGATGCTGTGTTCGTTGGCGATACCGACGACGAGCCCGCGCTTGCCGCGCAACATGTCGCCGATGCGAGTCTCGGGGTCCCAGACTTTCGGAAGCGGATCGGTCGGCTGGACTTTGTCATGCATGGGCGGCCTCGGAGTCGATGCGCGGGAAGGATTGCGCCCGGGCGTGACGCTGGGATGACTTTTTGCAGGGGAAAGCGCGGCTTATGGCCACAGGGGCGGCCTCACCCGCGATGTCGCAAGGCCTTGAGGACGGTTGAAAAGGGCAGCACCAGCGACAAAGGCGCATCGAGAAGGCGGGCGCACCGTAGCTCTCATACCGTTGCGCTATTCTCGCGTCCTTGGCGTCGATCAGAAGCGCGACGCCGCCCGCCTGCTCGGCGACGCGCACGCAGCGCTCCGCGGCGCGCAACAAAAGAGAGCCGCCAAGACCCCGCCCCTGCACGCCGCGGTCGACCGCGAGGCGACCAAGGCTTTAGACCGGCAAATCGTAGCGGCCCAGCCCTCGCGTCACGATCGAGGGAACGCGGGGAAATTCGATCGAGGCCGGACAGTGAGTATAGAAGCCGAGAACCTGCGCCGGCGCTTCGCGCGGCGCGGCCACGATACATTTCGCACCGCCGCTTTCATGGTTTTGGCGCGCATAGCGTTTCAGATAGGTGTCGAGAGCGTCGTCGCCGCAGTCGAAGGCGTTGCGATCGTGCTGCTTGCCGAGCGGTTTCTCTTCCCAGGCAAGCGCCGTCATTCGAGCAGGAAACCCGCCTTGGCGGCGCCAATGAGTCGCGCGGAGGGCTCCGGCGGACTTTCGAGAAGATCAAGCACAGCCAAGGAATCGCGTTCGGACAGCCTGAGCCGTTCGGCCTCGGCGATGACCGCCTGCGCGCGCGGCAAAGCGGCGCGCAAGACGAAACTGGTCAAATCGAGCCGCTCGATCGCGGCGGCGCGCGCCAACACGGCTTTGTCCTCGGGTTTCAGTCGAAATTCGACGCGGCCATTGCCGACAAGTTCGCGGGGCATGGGTCACCTTGGCAGGAACTATTGTTATACGGACAATTTCCGTACATCTCAAGAAGATAGCCGCTTGATTTCCACCAACGCTCGAAACGACCCGGCGCCCGGAGCGGGCTCACAAAGTCAAGCCGCCGGGTGCGGACCCCGAAGTCCAATTTCCCTCCCCCGCCCCACCCCCAATTTGACAGCGCCCGCCTCCATGCCCATGTTCCGGCCCGACCGAGGCCGCCCGGCGCTCGCCCCACAGGCGAGTTCCGAGGGTGGGCGTTCGCGCCGTTGCGAGGGTGGATTCACATGGACGTCGTCATCGTCGAATCGGCCGCCAAGGCCAAGACGATCAACAAATATCTCGGCCGCGATTTCAGTGTGATCGCCTGCTACGGGCATGTGCGCGATCTGCCGCCCAAGGACGGTTCGGTCGACCCGGAAGACGATTTCAAGATGATCTGGGAGATGGACGCCAAGGGCGCGAAGCGCGTCGCCGCCATCGCCGACGAGGTCAAGGGCGCCCGCAAAGTCATTCTGGCGACCGATCCGGACCGCGAAGGCGAGGCCATTTCCTGGCATCTGCTCGACATTTTGAACAAGAAGCGCGTGCTGAAGGACAAGGTCATAGAGCGCGTCGTCTTCAACGCCGTCACCAAGGACGCCATCAAGGAGGCGATGGCGCATCCGCGCCAGATCGACCAGGCGCTGGTCGACGCCTATCTCGCCCGCCGGGCGCTCGACTATCTCGTCGGCTTCACCCTGTCTCCGGTGCTGTGGCGCAAGCTCCCCGGCGCGCGTTCGGCCGGCCGCGTGCAATCGGTGGCGCTGCGCCTCGTCTGCGACCGCGAATTGGAGATCGAAAAATTCGTCGCGCGCGAATATTGGTCGCTGGTCGCGCATCTGAAAACCAAGGCGGACGAGGCTTTTACCGCACGGCTCGTCGGGGCTGACGGCAAGAAGATCACAAGGCTCGACATCGGCGCCGGCGCCGAGGCCGAAGACTTCAAGAAGGCGCTCGACGCCGCGACCTTCACCGTGAAATCGGTGGAAGCCAAGCCCGTCAAACGCCACCCTTACGCGCCCTTCACCACCTCGACGCTGCAACAGGAGGCCTCGCGCAAACTCGGCCTCGCGCCGGCGCAGACGATGCGCGTCGCCCAGCGCCTCTACGAGGGCGTCGACATCGGCGGCGAGACCGCCGGCCTCATCACCTATATGCGAACCGACGGCGTCGACGTGGCGCCGGAGGCCATCGCCTCCTTGCGCAAGGTCATCGCCAAGCAATATGGCGACCGCTTCGTGCCCGGCGCGCCGCGCAAATACACCGCCAAAGCCAAGAATGCGCAGGAAGCCCATGAGGCGATCCGCCCGACCGACGCGACGCGCCTGCCCAAGGACATGGCCAAATATCTGGAGCCGGAACAGGCCAAGCTCTACGAGCTGATCTGGACGAGAACCGTCGCCAGCCAGATGGAGTCGGCCGAACTCGAACGCACGACGGTCGACATAGAGGCGAAAGCCGGCGCGCGGTCGCTGGAGCTGCGCGCCACCGGCCAGGTCGTGCGCTTCGCCGGCTTTCTCGCGCTATATCAGGAAGGCCGCGACGACGAAGAGGACGAGGACGGCGGCCGCCTGCCGGCGATGGCGCCGGGCGAGCCCTGCAAGCGCGAAAGGATCGACGCCACCCAGCACTTCACCGAGCCGCCGCCGCGCTTCACCGAGGCGACCTTGGTCAAGCGCATGGAGGAGCTCGGCATCGGGCGCCCCTCCACCTACGCCTCGACGCTGGGCGTGCTGCGCGAGCGCGACTATGTGAAGCTCGACAAGAAGCGCCTCGTTCCGGAGGACAAGGGCCGACTCGTCGTCGCCTTTCTGGAGAGCTTTTTTACGCGCTACGTCGAATACGACTTCACGGCCGACCTCGAAGAAAAGCTCGATCTCGTCTCCAACAACGAGATGGATTGGAAGGCCGTGCTGCGCGACTTCTGGCGCGACTTTTCGGCCGCCGTCGACGGGACGAAGGAGTTGCGCACGACGCAGGTGCTCGACAGCCTCAACGATCTCCTCGGCCCGCACATCTTCCCGGGCAAAGGCGACGGCTCCGACGCCCGCGCCTGCCCGCTCTGCGCCGAGGGTCGGCTGTCGCTGAAGCTCGGCAAATACGGCGCCTTCATCGGTTGCTCCAACTATCCCGAATGCCGCTTCACCCGCACGCTGTCGCCGCCGACGGGCGACGCCGCCGAGGGCGCGCGTCCCGGGGTAAAGGTCCTGGGGCAGGATCCCGAGAGCGGCGCCGAGATCACGCTGCGCGACGGGCGCTTCGGCGCCTATGTGCAGGAAGGCGAGGCGGCGGAGGAGGGCGAAAAGCCCAAGCGCTCCTCGCTGCCAAAAAACATCAAGCCGGACGAGCTGACCTTGCAGCAGGCCATCGCGCTGCTGTCGCTGCCGCGCGAGGTGGCCAAGCACCCGACCTCGGGCGAGCCGATCGTCGCCGGACTGGGGCGTTTCGGGCCTTACGTGCAGCACGGCAAGACCTATGCGAACATCGGCCGCGACGACGACGTTCTGTCGATCGGGGCCAATCGCGCCATCGATCTGATCGTCGCCAAGGAACAGGGCGGCGGCAATTCGCGCTTCGGCGGCTCGAACGACCCCGGTCGGCCGCTCGGCGACCATCCCGAAGGCGGCGCGGTGAGCGTCAAGGCCGGACGCTTCGGGCCCTACGTGAATTGGGGCAAGATCAACGCGACGCTCCCCAAGGGGACCGATGCGGCGGCGCTGACGCTGGCCGAGGCGATCCCGCTCCTGGCCGCCAAGGCGGCGGCGGGCGGCTCCTCCGGCCGCGTGATCGGCGACCACCCGCAAGGCGGCGCGATCACGCTGCGCGACGGGCGCTTCGGCCCCTACGTCAACCACGGCAAGGTCAACGCCACTCTGCCCAAGGGCATGAGCCTCGACGCGGTGACGTTGGACGAGGCGATAAGGCTGATCGAGGAAAAGGGCGGGCCAGTCAAGAAGAAGGCTCCGGCGAAGAAGGCGCCCGCCAAGACGGCGGCGAAGACCGCGACCAAGCCGAAGAAGGTGATCGAAGACAGCGACGACGCGCCCTTCGAGGGCGGCAAGCCGGCGAAGGCGGCGGTCAAGAAGGCGCCCGCCAAAAAGGCGGCGAAGAAGTAGGCTTTTTGCGCTCCCGGCCTGAAATTCACGTGATCTTGACGAAAAACGCGCTAAAACGGCATTAAGACCGCGGGCGCCGGGCGCGATCCCCTTCTCCCGCTCGCGGGAGAAGGTGGCGCGACGCGCCGGAGGAGGGACCTCTCCGCCCCAACCGCCTTGGGAAGAGTCCCCCTCCGCCCAGCGGCCCTCATCCGACCCTCGCTGACGCGAGGGCCACCTTCTCCCGCAAGCGGGAGAAGGGCCGCGCGTAAGGCCCGAAAATGCTGCTGCGTTTTTCCGTCTCCAACTTCGGATCGATCCGCGACAGGCAGGAACTGTCGATGATCGCCTCCGGCGCGATCAAGGACGAGGCAAGAGGGCTGATCGACGCACCGGAGTTGAAGAAGGAAAAGGCGCTGCCGGCGGCGGTGATTTATGGGGCGAATGCGTCGGGCAAGAGCAATTTCGTCAAGGCGCTGGCGCATATGATTGCGCTGGTGCGGGACTCGCACCGCCGAGGAGAGCCAGGGGGCGGCGTGCCGCTGAAGCCGTTTCTGCTCGACCCTGCATATGTTCATGAACCAAGCGTATTCAGTGTCGATTTCCTTTGGGGCGGAGCGCGATACGCATACAGCTTTGAAGCGTCTCGCTCTCGGTTCACCCGAGAGTCTCTCATCGTGTGGCGTGGAGGCTCGCGCTCGAAACTCTTTGAACGCGTTGGCGACCGTTTCGAATTTGGAAGAAAATTAAAGGGAGCGCCCTACGCTCTGGAGAAACTCGTGCAACCAAACACTCTGTTTGTTTCGGCCGCGTGGCAAAACAATTTTGCCCCGCTAAGCGATGTGTTTGACTTTTTTGACGCCATAAAAATCGATTTGGCGGCGCACCGTTCAGCGTTTGAAGTTTCGTTGACGATATCTAAATATCTCCCAGACGAAAGAATTACGCGTTTCATGCAAGAGATCGACATCGGCATTGAAGGGAGTCGGGTGACAGAGTTCGTCGGTGATACAAAGGGGCATGCGAATCAACACAAGGGAAATATCATCGAATATGTGAACGTAGACGATAGCATGTGGAGCGCATTGCTGACCACAACCTCTTGGTCGATGTTTGACAAGAAACGATTTACTCAGCTCTCCCGAAAGCGAAGCGACGGCAAGGAAATCTTTTTCGATTTGGAAGACGAAAGCGCTGGGACCGTTCAAATTTTGTCCATTATCGGCCCTATTTTCCAGACGCTGGACGAAGGCGGCGTTATCATAATCGACGAATTCGGCAGCCGGCTGCACACGCGTGCGGCGGAGATGATCTTGGATCTGTTCAACAACAAAGAGACCAACCCCAAGGGCGCGCAACTCATCGTTGCGACGCACGACACCAATCTGCTCAACGCCAAAGGCCTGCGGCGCGATCAAGTGTGGTTCACCGAAAAGGACGAACGCGGCGCCACGCATCTCTATCCCCTCACCGACATCGAAACCCGCAAGGGCGACAATCTCGAAAGGGGCTATTTGCAAGGCCGCTACGGCGCCATACCCTTCGCCGGATCGATCGCCGATTTCAAGAAAACCCTCTGACCCATGGCGCGCAACAAAGCGGATTTGCAACGCAGAAAGCCGGTGCGCGCGCCGAGGCGGCGATTCATCATCTATTGCGAAGGCGAGAACACTGAACCCAGCTATTTCCATGCGCTCAAGCGCATCCTTCGCTACGCATTGATCGACATCGAAACCAATCCCGTCGGCGCGCCGATGACCACCGCGGAACGTGCGGTGGAGCGGGCGAAGCGCGAGGGGCTGGCGAAGGGATCGAAGAAGCCCAAAGACTCCTTTGCCCAACACGATCAAGTCTGGGCCGTGTTCGACCGCGACGAGCATCCCAACTTCGACGCGGCCGTCGCGCTTTGCGACGGCAAGGGCGTCAAGGTCGGGCGCTCCAATCCTTGTTTCGAGCTTTGGCTCATCTTGCATTTCGTCCTGCACGACGCCTCGGACGACCGTCATCAACTGGCGCGCCGCCTGCGCGAACTGCGCCCGGAATACGATCCGCATGGCGCCAAGTCCTGCAATTGGGACGAGCTGATCCCAAACGTGGAAACGGCGGAAGCCAACGCCGCGCGGCTGCTGGAGAAGCGAGAGGCGGAAGGCGCTCCCCACGGCCGCCCTTCGACGACCGTCGGCGCATTGACCTCCGAAATCCGCAAGGCGGCGAAGGACTCGAAGCCTTATTGACGCCGGCGCCCGGCGCAAGACCGCCGAGCTTCCCGCTCAGCCACGCGCCGGCTTGCCGCGCGGCGCCGGCCGTTGCGGCTTCGGCGGCGGGGGCGGCGGGCGCTTCACCTGCGCGGCTGGATGCGGCGGCGGGCGCAGCGCGGGCGGCGGCGTCCGCTTCAGCGCCGGCTTGGCGTGCACTGTGGGCGCAGGCGGTTTGGGCGCGGGCGGCGGCGCGACATGCTTCTCGTGACGATGCGCATCGGCTTTTGGCGACGGCGGCGGGGCGCTCGCGGCCGGCGCCAGCGAGGGTTTCAAGACATTGTGCAAGGCAGGCGGCGCGCTGGCGGCCGGCGCGAGCGCGGGCGACGGCTTCACGGCATTGTGCAGCGCGGGCAGCGCCGTGAGCGGCGCGCTCGCCGTCGGCGGCGCAACGGCCGGCGCCGGCCCCGGCGCGGCGCGCTTCGTCAGCACATGCGGCAGCGCCGCGCCGATCGCGGCGCCGGCCGCCCCCGCCCCGATGGCGTGCAGCACGCCCGAGGACAGAACCTGGCCTTGCGGGTTGGAGATGACGACGTTGTTCGTCGCATGGTCGACGACCACGCTGTTGTGAACGTTCTCGAAAATCAGATTGCCCGGCGGCGGCGCGACATAGACCGGGGGGCGGACGTAGACCGGCACGGGCACGAAGACCGGCACGGGCAGCACGAAGGCCGCGACGCCGACATAGGGCGGCGCCAGCACGACGAAATCCGGCGGCGGCGGCGGCAGGAAATACGCGGGCGGCGGCGGCGGCGGCGCGAAGCCGAAGGCCGGATCGTCGAAATACAGCGCCGGGCGCTCGACGAAGACCACCTCTTCTTGCGGGGGCGGCGGATAGCCGAAATCGACCGGCGCGAAGGACGGCGGCGGATCGAAGCCTATGCCCCGCGCGGACAGCATGCGGCGCGCGTCGGAAGCATGCGGCCCATGCGGATAGCGGCGCAGATAGGACCAATAGGCGTCGCCCCTGTCGATCGTCCGCGCCTTGCGCCAATAGAGCGCCTCGCGCCGCGCCGCGAGAATGGCGCGTACGCGCCGCGCCAAGGGATCGTTCGGGAAGGCGACGAGAAAATCGTCGTAGCCTTGCAGCGTGTCGCGGGCGATCGCCGCGGCGAAGGCGTCGCGCGCCGCAAATTGCGCGATCGGCTTGTCGCGCAACGCCGCTTCGTCCAGCCCGCGCGCCGGCGCATCGCCGGTGCGCTCGAAGAAGACGAAGGGATTGTCGTAGCCCGACGAGTTCCACGGGATTTGCGCGCCCTTGGTGACCTGCCCGACGCGCAGCCGCGTCTGTTCGAAGACGAGGTTCAGCGGCATGCCGCCGGCGCGGATCATCTCGGCCAGCGCATGCGCATAGGCGCCGTAAGGCCCCGACTCCTGCGGCGCCAGCGTGCCGGGCGCCGCGTTGAAGGCCAAGAGCAGCGCGGAGCCCGGCTCGTAGAGCGCGAGACCCCCAGCGAGCGGCTGCCCCGCCAGCTGAAACGGATTTGCGCGCGCGGCGTCCAGGACGACGACCGCGGCCTTGAGGCCCATGCCGGCGAGCGGCTTCAGATAATCCGACACGCGCGGCGCATGCAGCGCAAGATCCGTGTCGCGCGCCAGCCGCGCATTGATCGGCACGAGATAGTTCTCGCCCTCGAGCTGCAGCCCCAGGCCGGCGAAATAGACGAAGGCGACCGTGTCCGGGCCGGAGGCGCTCGCCTTGTCGACGAAATCGCGCAGCGCGCCGCGCAACGCCTCCTCGTCGAGATCGCGCGCGCCGGTCACGTCGAAGCCGGCCGCCTGCAACGTCTGCGCAATGAGTCCGGCGTCGTTGGCGCTGGTTGCGAGCGGCTGCGCGCCATAGGCGCTCTCGCCGACGACGAGCGCGAGGCGCTTTTCCTCCGCCGCGGCGCCGGCGGCATTGACCAAACAGCTTGCGGCGAGGGCGCACAGCGCGAGGAAGAGGCGGATTCGCATGGCGTCGCTCCCGAGGATCGTCGTCTATCCGGGAAGTTAGAAGCCAATCGGGCTGAACGCAAACTGAGCGGGCAAGCTGCGGTTCGCGCGATGGCGAAAGCCGCTCCCCCTCGACGTTTCGACGCGCGGCTTTGCGAAGATTTCCGCGCCAGGACGGATTGCCGGCGCTTTGGCGACCTTCGGTTTCATGCTAAATCATGGCTCATGAGCGCGCTGCCAAAACCCGCTTCGAGCAAAATGACCGTGGACGCGTTCCTGGCCTTCGCCGCGGCTGCGTCCGGGAGGTGGCAACTCGTGGAAGGCGAAGCCGTCGCCATGGCGCCCGCCAACACCACACACGGAGCGATGCAAAACGAACTTGGCCGGTTGATCGCCAACGCGCTCTTGGCGAAGGGCGCGCCGTGTTCGGTGTTCACCGAGCCGGGCGTCATCCCCCGCGTCTTCGCAAACGAAAACGTTCGCGTGCCAGATCTTGCGGTGATGTGCGGCGATTACAAGACCGAGCGGCGGGTGCTCGCCGAGCCCGTCGTTCTCATCGAAATCCTCTCGCCGAGCAACGAAGACAGCACTCGCTACAACGTCTGGGCCTATGCGTCGATTCCGAGCGTCGCCGAAATCGCGCTGTTCCATGCGGCCTCGATCGCCGTCGAGTTCTGGCGCCGCCTGCCCGACGGCAGTTGGCCCGAGGCGCCGGAATTGATCGAGACCGGCGAACTGAGTTTTGCAAGCATCGGCGTGCGCTTTGCGCTCGCGGACGCCTATCGCACGACGCGGCTGGCGCCCTGACTGGCTGGTCGCTCGCGGCGATGGGCGATACGATGCGAGCCTCCAGGCTCGCATTTCATAGCCCCGCGCTTTCGACGGCGCCGGTCTCGACGAGGGTATTCGGCGACGCCGCTCAAGGCTTCGCCGGTTTCTTCTCCTCTTTCTTCGCCACGGGCGCCGGC
>Ga0265328_10000346_pt1 | contig 21802 bp, 18 predicted proteins | sample 41624metaG_FD_202086 | JGI IMG/M metagenome (GOLD analysis project Ga0265328, IMG submission 202086) | Rhizosphere microbial communities from Carex aquatilis grown in University of Washington, Seatle, WA, United States - 4-16-24 metaG | ecosystem: Host-associated > Plants > Roots > Rhizosphere...
GCGAACCATGGCGTCGGTGATGCCGAGCCGTCTGGCCGCCTCTTTCGCCGGAACGCTCTCCTGCATGACCATCTCGAAGACCCTCCGGCATTGCGGCGGCAATGTCTCTATGGCCGCCGAGACGAGGCGTCGCTTCCGCTCCTCGTCGATCTTCTCGTCGACTGGCGTTTCGCTGCTCGGGACGTCGGCTGGCGACTCGCCGAATTCGAAATGCTTCGCCTCGGCTTTCACATGCCGATCGAAGTCTGTCGCCAGATTGACGGCGATCCGCTGTAGAAACGCCGGAGGATCGGCGACCTCCTCCAATCGGGCGTGACCGAGCGCGCGAGCGAAGGTTTCATTCAGGAGGTCCGACGCATTGTCGCGACCCGCTCGGCGCGTCAGATATTTCAACAATGCTCGGTTGTTGCGCTCGAAGAGCGCGCCGACGAGGCGGCGTTTGGTCTCGAACATCTTCTCGATTTCCGCGCGGGCAAGTCGCAGCGCCGGGCGCCGGCAGGACGACTCGGGGTGCAATCGGGGATCAGAATTTCGCCACAACGGCGGCGAAGCCGCCTCACGCGGAAAAAGGAGGCGCGCGTTGCGACCAGGAACTGATCCAGCCCACCGGCGATGATATCGCCACAATCGGAAAAACGTCGGCCGAAGCGACCAAAGCGGGCGGGAATGTAGGTTCCGCGCCCTTCAGGAGGCCCGAGAGAAATCCGGCCCAACCGTCTAGGTGGCCGGACCGGCATGGAATGCAGCAGGAACACGAAAGATGTGTTCCTGGGGAATGGCGGTGGTCGTCGGCGCCATCTGACGCGGCGCAATGAGCGACCTCCGCGAAAACGACACTGTCGTCGGCCGCATGGGACAAAGTGGTGGCCGCCATGCCAGACAAGACGAGAGCCCAAGCCAAGAGGCCCGCGATCAATACGCGGGCGACCCACTTCGGCCAGAGCGCAAACTTGTCCATCCCTCGTAAAGAGCTCCCGGATGCGACGCAGTGTCAAGGTCTGGGAGTTGTCGGACAAGCGAAAGCCCATTCCCTGTTGCCGAAACGCAACACGGCCGGCGCTGCGGCTTTTCCCTCGATCTTTCTGGCCGAAGCCGAAGCGCGCTATTATGCGCAACTCGAGGAGCCCGCCATGGCGGCGTGATAGGCATCCGGCAATCCCGGGGCGGTTCACTCGGCGGTCGTCGCCTCCAGCGGCGGAGCGGAGGCGACCTGCCTCTTGCGGAAGCGACGCGCCTTCAGTTTCTTCCACCAGATGTAGACGCCGGTGACGGAGAGCATGGCGATCACCCATCCGATCACGAAGACGAATATTTTGGAGGGTAGGCCGAACACATGCGCTGTGTGCAGCGCGGCGAGCCAATTGCTGATCGCGTTTCCCCTCGCCTCGTGCGAAGGATCGAAAAACTGGAGAACTTCGCCCGTGTTGCTTTCGAACATGACGCCGGCGCCCTTTTCGAGGAACGACGAGCCGCTGGAGCGGATCGAATAGGAATAAAATTTGCCCCAGTAGCGAAGGCTGCCCGGTTCGCCGACTGAGAAGCCATGTTTCGCTCCTTTTTCAGCCATCAACCTCTCGCCGACGGCTTGCGCCTTGCGCCAGTCGGGCGGCGGATTGGGCGCAAGATTTGCGGGATCCTGCTTGGGCAGTCGTGCGATCATCTGCATCATATCGTCGATGATCGAATGATATTCGAACAGCTTCGGCGTCACCCAATTATAGAGGGGCATCATGTTGAACATGACGCTCGACCAGGCGAAAACGAAGAGCATGGGCCAGAGCCATAGCCCGCTCGCCCGATGCAGATCGAGATTGAGGCGATAGGCGCCGCCGCCGCGCTTGATCGCCCAAACGGTCTTCCATTTGCGCCAGAAGCCGGAGAGCGCGACGGGAAGCGTGAGATAGAAGCCGTTGAAGCAATCGAGCGTCCAGAACACCGCGACGATTCCGAGAACCAAGGCTCCCGTGTTTTTCGAGAGGATCGGCAGGAAGCTGTCATGCAGCAGATAGATTAAGGGCGTGAGATTTATGAGCCCTTCGGACAGATCGCCACGCCGGCGCCGCGCGATTTCCTCCCCGGTCCAAGGATCGAGGAAAAGCTGGGTGAAGCCGATGTCGTAGCGTTCGCGCGTTCCGGGCGTTCTCTCGGCGTCGTAGCGCGCAATCGCCTGATCGGGCCCGATCCGCGCGACTTCGGCGAGCTGTGCATGCGCGATGACCGGCGCCTTCTCGGCCAGCGTCGCGAGATCGAGCGGTGGAACGCCGGGACGGATCTTGGCGAAGATCTGGGGCGCGAAAACGCGCTCCAGCTCCTCGTTGAAGGCGAGCAGGCTGCCGGTGAGGCCGACGATGACGAGAAAAAACGTCATCGCCAGACCGACCCAGCGATGCAGCCAGACGAAGACGCTGCGGATCATCGCTCTTGCTCCAATCTAGAATTCGAAGCGGAGACTGCCGCGAATTTCGGGAGCCGCGCCATAGTTGACGGAGCCGAATGTGTATCCTGGGCTGGTTCGCGACGGGACGACCGCGTTGGTGATGTAGTTGTGATGGAAAATATTGCTGGCGTTGATCTGCGCCGTCGTCTTCACGCCGTCGAGATCGAAGGTGTAGGCGCACAAAAGATCGACCGTTCCCCACCCCGGCGCCAGCGGCAGCGCGCCGGGAATGCCGCCGGTCTGGTCGAAGACCGGCTGCGAGCCGTGATAGGTGTATCCGCCGCCGATCTTCAATCCCTTCAGGCTCGGCTCCTGGAAGTCATAGGCCGTGAACAGCCTCGCGCGATTTCGCGGCACGTTGGGAAAGCGCTGCCCGGCGGAACCGCGCCATTGGGATAGGCGGTTCCGGCGTTCGGGCCGAAGCCTTCCGTATAATTGCCGTAGAGGCTCACCCATTCCTGCGGGCGCCAAGCGAGGCCGAAGCGCGGCGTCACGCGATCTTGATGCAGCGGCTGCCATGCGCCCGGTTGCGGGATCACGAGGTTCAAGCTCGGAGCGAGCGCGATGGCGTTGATCAAATTCCGCTGGTCGACTCTCTGATATCGCACGCCGGCCATGGCGTGAAAGTCGTAGGGAAGATCGATCTGGTCCTGCAAGAAGAAGTCGGTCGATTCCTGCAGCTGGAACAATGGTCCGAGGCGAGAGATCGTGGTGGTGGCAGGCAGTCCGGGATGCGTCGGAGAGGCGAAATTGATGGTCGAGGTTCCCCAGAGCGTGACCTGGTCGGTGTCGAAACCATAGTTCTTGCGATAGTAGTCGCCGCCGAGCAGCAATGTGTGCTTCAGGCCGTAAGTGTCGAAGTGGCCGAGAAGGTCTGCATTGGCCGAGAAAGTCGTGAGCGAGCCGGCGAAAGTGATCTCATTGCGGGTGACGACGCCGGTCGTCCTGTTCACGCCTTGGGGAGTGAAGGCGTCCAAGCTCATATGCGTGTCGTTGAAGCCGACGCGCTGTCGGAACGTCCAATCCTCGTCGAATTTATGCGTGAGCGTCAGAGCGGAGAAGATCGTCGAGGTGTGATAGGGAGAGCGCTCGCCGTAATAGACGTTGCGCGGGACGTTCATGAGATTTCCGTTCCAGAGCAAGGCTTGCGGAATATAGAGGTCGGTGAGGACATTGGTGTATTCGACCTCCGCCTTGAGCGACGTCTGCTCGCTCAAGTTCCACTGGACGACCGGCGCGACGAAGAAATTTTGGCCATGCGTCGTGTCGATGAAATAGCCGAGGGGCGCGCCATTGTTCTCATAGGTCATATCGACCCGGTAGAGGACCGACTTGTCCTGCGTCGCCGGGCCGCTGGCGCCGAGCGAGGTGCGATAGAGCGCGAGCGAGCCGATCTGCTGGCCGGCGTAATAATGCGGCGTGTCCTTTGGGCCCTTCGTCGTGATGTTCACGACGCCGCCGGGCTCGGACAATCCATAGGCCATTGCGCCGGGGCCTTTGAGCATCTCCACGCTCTCGACATTGCCCAACGATCGATCGGCGGTGGCGTCGGTCGCGCCATCGGCGCTGTCGACGCGAAACCCGTCGCGATAATGCGTGGTCGATTGAAATCCGCGCACGAAGAGGCCGCCCGACGGCAAGAAGCCGGAGCCCACCGCAGCGTTGCCGGCGACATAGGCGCCGCTGATATTCTTCAGCGCGTCGCCGAGAGTGATCGCCTGCTGGTCGGTGAGCGCCTTTTCGGTGACCGACTGCACATTGACCGGCGTATTCATCACCGGCGTATCGGTCTTCGTGCCCGTCGAGACGACCGGCGTCACATAGCTGTTTTCCGGCGTGAGGCCGGATTTGTTCCTCCCGTCTCCCGCCCTGCGCGGCCGCTCCGCGCCGATGTCGATCGGCGGCAGCGGCTCCGCCCCGGCGTCGTTGCGCACCGTATCATTCTGCGCCAGCGTGATCAGCACCGTGCGCCGATTGTCCGACAGCGCGTAGATGAGGCGCGTGCCGGCGAGCAGCCGGTCGAGCGCTTCCCGCAGGGAATGACTACCTGAGAGGCCCGGCGTTCTCAGACCCTGCGTCATGCCCGCGGGAAAGGCGACATGCAGGCCGTTCTCGTCGGCGAGATCGTTGAGGGCGGCGGCCACCGGGCCCGCGGGAATGCGATAGGTTCTCACGACGCCGAGCGCATCCTCGGGCGCGATCGCCGCCTGGGCCGGCGAGCCGGACACGCCCGCCCCTGTGGCGAAGGCGCTCATCGCGAGGGACGCCAGCGCGGACCCCATGAACTCACTCCCTTTCGCGCCGTCCCACGTCTTCGCGCCCCGCCGGCGAACGATCTTCCGCATCATGCCATAGCCCCTTCGGTTTCCGGGGCTTCGAGCGGCCCCTCGATTCACCGACGCGGGACTTTCGAAAATGGGACAAAATTCGGAGGACGAAATCGACAAAATTCGAACTGTGGCATTTTTGCCTCAGTCACGGAGGGGTCCGCTCATTCGCGGAAGACCGCGACAAAGCGGCTGAAGAAGGTGAGGCGCAGGCCGAGCGCCGTCTCCAGCGCCTCGAGCGATTGCAGCGGGTCCGTCGTGCCGAAGACGCCGGTGACGGCCCGCGCGCAGATCGCCTCGCTCCCGCAGGCCACGAAGCCGTGATGATGGCGGCCGAGCGCGGCGATGACATCCCGCAGCGGCGCGTTCTCGACGATCGGCTTGCCGCGCCGCCAAGCGCCGACCCAGGCGCTCTTCATGGGCTCGGGGGGCGAGGCCTCGGCATGGGCGCGAAAAGCGCTGCGCTCACCTTCGGCGACGACCACATCCGTTCCGCCACTGGTCACGCGCACGCTGTGCTCGGCGACGGCGACGCGCGCTCCAGAGGCGTCGAGCGCGACGTCGAAGGCGGTGCCGAGCGCCCTGATCTCGCCGCCCGCCGCGGCCACGACGAAGGGGCGTCTGGCGTCCGGCGCGACCTCGAACCAGGCTTCGCCCGCGAGCAGCTCGACGCGCCGCTCGGCGGCGCCGTAGCGCAGGGCGATGGCCGAGCGGGCGTCGAGCTGGACGCGCGAGCCGTCCGCGAGCGCGACGATCCGGGTCTCGCCCATCCCGGCGTAATGATCGGAGCGCAAGAAAGTGACGAGGTCGCTCCAGCCGAGCAGAATAGCGAGGGAGGCGGCCGCCATCGGCGCGGCGGCCAGGAGCCACACACGCGGACGCGCATAGAACGCCGGCGCCTCGACGGGCGGCGGCAAGGTGGCGAGATGCGCGCAGAGCCCTTCGATATTGTCATAGGCGGCGGCGTTGGCCGGATCGGCGCGCCAAGCCTCGAAAGCGGCCTGGTCCGCCGCGCCGAGCGGGCCCGTGCGCCGGCGCATCCACCAGTCGACGGCAGCCTCCCGCCGACGCTCGGGGCTTCTGTCGTTGCTCGGTTTGGTCATTTCGACACGTTCTCTCCAGGGGGCTCGACAGATTCGACGCGCGACTTTCGATTTCGGGACATTTTCCGCAGCCAGAATCAATCGACGACCGCGCGGCAGCGCAGGATCGCCCGGCGGAGCTGCTTACGAACGGCGTTTTCGGAAATTCCGAGGCGCCAGGCGATTTGGTCGTGTGAAAGGTTCTGGTGCAGCGCCAGGATCAGCACTTGCCGGCTCCGGCGCGGGAGCTTTGGGACCGCCGCCTCGAATTGCCGCGATCGCTGTTCGAAGTCGATACGTTCTTCCGGTCGGGTCTCGTCGGCGGGCGCGTCGGCCGCGTCGGAGCCGGCCTCGATCACCGCCTGCTCGCTTTTACGGCGGCGCGTCAGATCGAGCACGAGATTTGATGCGATCCTTTGCAGGAAGGCCGGCGGATCGGCGACCTTGTGGAAAGCCTCGTAGCGGAGCGCGCGCACGAAGGTCTCTTGTAGCAAATCGGAGGCGTCCTCGCGGCCGACCCGGCTCCGCAGATATTGAAACAGCACGCGCCTGTTGTGCAGGAAGAGGTCGCGGAACGAAGCTGATTTTTTGTCCGGCATGCGGATTCCAACGGCTTGCCGAATTCCGATGTGCGATCGCGGATTCGGGGCGTTGCGCCAAACTCTCGACGAGGCGAGGCGGACTGTTGAACAGAAGGCGCGGCCGGTCCGCGAAGAAAGACGCGGCGCGGGTTCGCTAGGGATCAGGCGATCGGCGGCGCGCGCTGCGACCAGGAACTGGTCCAGCCCGCCGGCGGAGATGTCTCCACGATCGGAAAAACCTCGGCCGGAGCGATCGCGGCGGCCGGGAATGAATGATCTGCGGGCATCGGAACGAGCGAGAGAACTCCGGTCGGACCGTCGATCTGACCGGCCCGGCACGGAATGCAGCAGGAACAAGAAAAATGTGGCCCTGGGGGATGGCGATGGTCGTCGGCGCCGTCGGGCGCGGCGCAATGACCGAAATCCGAGGAGCCGACCCCGAGATCGGCCGCGTGGGACAAAGCGGCGGCGCCCATGCTGTGCAGGACGAGAGTCCAAGCCAAGAGGCCCACGATCTATACGCGGGCGACTCCCCTCGGCAAGAACGCGAACTTATCCATTTGTCACATGGAACCCTCGGACGCTACGCAGAGTCAAGGTCGGGCGCCGCGGACCAGCGAAAAGGCCTTTCTGTCGTTGCAGAAGCGAAACATGGCCGAGGGCGAGACCGGGCGCACCTTCTACCGAGGGACGAGGGACTTCACTCCCGGCTGCCGCCGAGGGACACCAGATCCGGAAATTTCGGCTTTCGGCGTTGTCGGACGTCTGCCAATCGGGAGGGACGGGTCTCCGTTGGTCAGAGCTCTTCGTTCGCCGTCCCGAACGGGGAGGTCGCGCGATGAAACGTCATTCGTCGCGGACGACCAGAGGGTCCGGCTTCCCTGGATTTTATGGACGTTCGCGGCGGCGAAACGGGAGGAGGTCGACCTCGCGGCCGGGCCGAAGGTTCGTGACGACCTCCCGTCCTCGACAATCTGGGTTTTGCGATGCACTGCCGGCGCCGAATTCGGTTTGGCGTATGAGGCCAGCGCAAATGACAGCTATCCTCCGATCGCCGTGAAGAACGCCGCGGCGTCGGAGAGGCGCGCGGCCTCCGCGCGGACGCGCGCCATCGAGGCGCTCAGATACGACTGTTGCGCGGTCAAGACCGTGAGCTGCGAGACGCCGCCATATCGGCGTTGCGTGCGTGTCTGGTCGAGGAAGCGACGCGAGGCTGCCTCCGCGAGGCGCGCGTCGCGCACGGAGCGCGCGTCGGCTTGAAGCGCTCGCAGGCTGTCGGCGACATTCTGGAACGCGCCGACCACCGTCTCGCGATAGCGCGCCTTCGCCTCGTCCAGGCGCGCCTCGGCGGCGCGCTGACGGTTCAGCAGCGTCATTCCTTCGAAGATCGGCTGCGAGACCGTTCCCGCGAGCGTATAGAAGCCCGTTCCCGGCGTGAACAATTGCGCGAGCTTCAGCGCGCTGGCTCCGGTGTCGGCGCTGAGCGTCACATTGGGAAGGCGCGCGGCGACCGCCACTCCGACGTCCGCGCTCGCTCCGTGCACATCCGTCGCCGCCTGCCTTATGTCCGGCCGCTTCTCGACCACCTGCGCCGGCAGACGCAGCGGCATGTCCTCGGGAAGCTTCAGCTTCGAGAGCGCGAAAGTCTCGTCGATCTCCTGCGACGGATAGCGCCCGGTGAGAGCGGTCAACCGATTGCGCTGCACGGCGAGCTGCCGCTCGAGCCCGGGCAGCGATTGGCGCGTCTGCGCCAACGCCGCCTGCTGCGAAGAGAGATCGAGGCCGGAGGCGGCTCCGTGCGAATGCTGGAGCATCAGCAGCGAGAGATTCTCCTGCTGGATCGCCACGAGCTCCTGCGTCATGGCGATCTGGCCACGCAGCGACGCCTCCTCGATCGCCGCCGCGACGACATCATGAGCGAGTGTGAGGCGAACCGCCTCCAATTGCAGGCGCGCGCGCTCGGCCTGCGCCTCGAGCGATTCGATGGCCCGCGCATTGGCGCCCCAGATGTCGGGCGTGAAGGAGGCGTTCAATTGCTTGCTGAACAGATTGGTGGGCGCGGCGCCCCCGGAGCTCGATCGGCTGGAATTCGAGAGTCCCGAAACCTGCGGAAAAAACGCTCCTTCCTGCGCGCTCACCGTCGAATTCGCCGCGCGTATGGCCGCCTCCGCCGCCTCGAGCGTCGGGCTTTTGGCGAGCGCCTCCTCGACGAGCGCATAGAGCGACCTGGAGCCGTAAGCCTTCCACCATTGCGGCGCGACCTCCGCGCCTTGTGCGAAGCTTTGTCCATTGCCGGGCGAGGCTGTCGTCTCGCGCGTGAAGCGCGTCACGTCGGGTGCGGGAGCGGGCGTGTAATCCGGGCCGACGGCGCAAGAGGAGAGCGCCGCGCTCGCGAGAGCCGCTCCGAGGAGACGTGGTTTCGCTATGCCGCGCCGAGCCGAGGAACGAACGTCAGTCACGGGCCAGCGCCTCCACGGGGTCGAGCCGCGCCGCCTTGCGCGCCGGCGCATAGCCGGCGACGACGCCGGTTAGCGCCGCGCAGGCGACGGCGATGGCGATGGCGCGACCAGACAGCACGAATTCGAAATCGGTCGGCAACAACCATGCGAGGACCGCGGCGACGACCACGCAGATTGCGACGCCGCCCGCCGCGCCGAGCAGGCAGGCGGCGACAGCTTCGGTGAGAAACTGATCACGGATATCGGATCGCCGCGCGCCGACGGCGATGCGTATCCCGATCTCCTTGGCGCGCTCCGCCGCCGACACCAGCATGATGTTCATCACCCCGACGCCGCCGACGACCAGCGAGATCGCGCCGATCGCGGCGAAGACGAGCGACATGAGTTGGACGACATTTTCGGTCGTCTTGATCTGATCGTCCAAGTTCCAGACGACGAAGTCTTTTGTCCGATGACGTTCCAAGAACAGCTCCGTGATTCTGCGCTCGGCGACCTCCGTCGACTGATCGGCGCGCAATCGCAGGAAGATGTTCTGGAGATGGCGGCGACCGGTGAGCCTCGAGGAGACGACCGAGAACGGCGCCCAGACGTTGAGCTTTTTGTCGCTCGATTGTTCGAGCCGCCCCTCGAGATGGCCGACCACGCCGATGATCATGCACGGCAGATTGCCGATATAGACCGTCTTGCCGAGCGGATTTTCGGAGGCGAAAAACTGTCGCTGGATGTTCTCGTCGATGACGACGACCTGCGTCTGTCGCGCGACATCCTCTGCGTCGAATGCGACGCCCGCGACGATCGCGAGCGATTTGGCGTCGAAATAGCTCTCGCCGACGCCCCAGACCGTCGCGAGCCCGCTCGAGGAGCCATATCGCAGCAAGGAAGACGTCATCTGCCGTGGACTTGCGCTGTGGACATAATATTGACGGCGGAGCGCGTCGACGTCTTGAATGGTCAGAGTTTGCACGCGATCGGCGTGCGGATCGCCGAATTCCTTTCCGGGTTCTATCTCGAATGTTTTCGTGCTCAGCGATGCGAGGGATTTCTCCAAGAAATGCTGCGCGCTGTCGCCGAGAGCAACCGTCATGATGACGGCGAAGACACCGATGATGACGCCGAGCGCGGTCAGCGCCGTCCGCAGCCGATGCGCCCGCAGCGCCAGGAACGCCATTCGCGCCGCCTCGCCATAGCGGGACCATGGTGCGGGACGGACCGTCGCGACCGACGGCTCCAGCGACTCCGGCGCTGCCGCATGTCCGATGGCGCGATCGCTGACGATGACGCCATCGGCCATTTCGATGACCCGCCTCGCATGGCCCGCGACCTGATGATCGTGGGTCGCGATGATGAGCGTATGCCCCTGAGCATTGAGCGCGAGCAATAGCTTCATCATCTCCTCGCCGGTCGCGCTGTCGAGCGCGCCGGTCGGTTCGTCGGCGAGAATGACGGCGCCGCCGTTCATCAGCGCGCGCGCGACGCTGACGCGCTGCTGCTGGCCGCCGGACAGCTCGTTGGGCAGATGATCGAGCCTCTCGCCGAGGCCGAGCCGCGTCAGCAGCTCGGTGGCGCGCGCATGGCGCTCGGCGGCGCTCGCGCCGGCGTAGACCGCCGGAATCTCGACATTGTCCCTGGCGGTCAGCTGTGACAGCAAATGATAGCGCTGGAAGACGAAGCCGAAATAGGCGCAGCGCAAGGCGGCGGTCTCGTCTGGATCGAGCTTCGAGGTGTCGCGCCCGGCGACGCTATATGTTCCGGAATTGGGGCGATCGAGGCAGCCGAGGATATTCATCAGCGTCGATTTGCCGGAGCCGGAGGCTCCGACGAGCGCGATCATCTCGCCCGATCGGATGTCGAGATCGATGGCGCGGAGCGCATTCACCTCCTGACCGCCGACGCGATAGCGTCGGGAAACGGCGCGCAAGCGCAAGAAAGGCGCATCGCTCATGGTTCGCCCTTCCCTCCGCTCGGCGCCGAGGCGAGCCGCTCGCCGACGACGACCTCTTCGCCCTCCGACAGACCGTCGAGTATCTCGACCTGAATATGATTATTGACCCCGGTGCGGATGCGGCGCGTCGCTGCTGAACCAGAGCGGCCGAGCACGCGCACGAGATAGCGACCGTCGGCGATCTTGTCGTGCAAGGCGCCGACAGGAATGGCGAGAACATTGCGCGCGTCGCCGAGCCTGATCGAAACTTGCGCCGTCATGCCGATGCGTAACAGGCGGTCGGCATTCGCGACGTCGAACAGCGCATTGTAGAAAACCGCATTCGAGGGACCGCTGGTCGCGGAGGAGGAGGCGGAAGCCGCCATCGCGGGTTCTGAATAGCTCTGCGGCGCCGGCTCGACCGCGCGCAGTACGCCGGAAAAGCTCCTGTCCGGCTCGCTCAGGATCGAGAAGGAGACGGATTGGCCGACGCGCACGCGTGTCACATCGCCTTCGGAGATTTGCGTCTTGACCGTCATCGCGTCGAGATCGGCGAGCTTCAATATGACCGGCACGGTCTGCGCGGCGACGACGGTCTGACCTTCGCGCGTCAATATGGCGACGACGTCGCCGTCGATCGGCGCCGTGACCTTGGTGTAGGCGAGATTGGCCGCGGCGATCTCGATTTGCGCGCGCGCCTGCGTGATCTGCGCGTCGAGCGAGGCGATCGACTCCTCGTCCGCCGTCAATTGCGCTTCGGCCGCCTGGAGATCGCGCCGCGATGTCGCGTCGCCTCGGATCATGCCCTTCTGCCGATCGAATTCGAGCTTCGATTTTTTCTGGCGCGCGATCGCCGCCCGGCGGTCGGCCTCGAGCCGCGCGAGATTGGCCTGCTGGGAACGCAGATCATTCTCCGGCAGGACCGGATCGATGATCGCGAGCAGATCGCCGGCTTTGACATGATCGCCCAGCGCGACCCTCAGCGACTTCAATTGCCCGGTGACGCGCGTGCCGACATCGACCTGGCGCGTCGCCTGCAAGGCGCCCGTCGCGAGCACGCTCGTCTCGAGATCGACGCGGAGCGCTTTCTCGGTGAGATAATGCGGAGGGGCCGGCGCGAAGAGGAATCTCGCGACGAGATAGGCGGCGAGCCCGAAAACGGCCAAAGCCGCAAATCGATTTTTTTTGTTGAAGCCCTGTAAGGAGGAGAACGCCGACATGACCCGATTTCACCACCAATTCGACTGACAGGCTAGGCTATTTGCGCGCGGCGACGCCGATCGTTCGCGACATAGCGCGCGATCGGCGGTCGTTTATCAAAAGAGAATTCCGTGATCGGCGTCACCAATAGAGATAGCTCACTCCCGGCCATCTCCGCTCGGGCATGGAAGGCCGAATGTCCCGTCGCCGTCGAACATATTGGTCATCTTGCATCTGCCGCCTGATTTTCTGTTTCCGAGGCGTATCCAGCAGCGCCGCGCGCTTTGCAGGCTCGCGGCGCCGATCCGCTCTGTGTCGGAAGAGGTCGTGCGCTTCCTGATCGAATTATATCGATCGATCCTGACATGGTCTTTTCAAGGAGGGCGGCCGTCGGATAATTTCGCGCTGATGGCGGACGCATGTCCGCCATCATTCGGCCGCGGTCGGCTCCGCCGGCGCGCCGGCGGCGGCTCCGGGCTTTTTGCGGAAGCGACGAGCCTTGCGCTTCTTCCACCAGATGTAGACGCCGGTGGCCGACAGCATGGTGATGACGAGGCCGAGCACGCAGACGAAGATTTTGTAAGGGAGGCCGAACACGCCCGCCACATGCAGCGCGACGAGCCAGCGGTCGACAATGTCTGCCTTCTCCGTCAGACGGAGAAAAGGAACATCGGCTGGCGCTCCAGTGTCGCCGTCGATCGTTATGAGGCTTGGGCGCTCTTCGAGGAAGCCCTCCCGGGGAGCGTTGCTGCGCGCGGCGTAGATATAGACGCCCATCTTATCCATATAGGCGAACATCAAGGGCTCCGGCGCGCTGTGACCTGACGTCTTCGCCTGCTCGGCCGCGATGCGCTGGGCCGCCTCCAGGGCAGCGCGCGGCGCGAGCGCGGGAACGGGCTTCGCGGCGGGCTGCGGTAAGTCCTTCAGCTTCATGGCCTCCCCGAGAAGCGAGGAATGCTGCATGAATCGCGACATCGTCCAATCATAGACCGGCCGCAGATTGAACATCACGCTCGACCAGGCGAAGATGAACAGCATGGGCCACAGCCACAGGCCGCTCGCCCGATGCAGATCGAGATTGAGCCGATAGGCGCCGGAGCCGCGCTTTATCAGCCATGCGGTCTTCCATTTCCGCCAGAAGCTGGACAGGGAGACGGGAAGCGTCAGATAGAATCCGTTGAAGCAGTCGAGCGTCCACAGCACGGCAACGATTCCGAGGATCAGCGTGCCCGGACCCGAGACGAGCAGCGCGACGTGCAATTTGTAGATGAAGCGCATGAAGTTGCTGCTTTTGGAATAGTCGCCGATCGTGCGCCGCCCGACCTCGGCGCCGGTCCAGGGGTCGACATAGAATTGGGTGAATCCCAGATCATAGGGCTTGCCAGTGGCCGGATCTTTTTCGGCCTGATAGTTGATCTGCGCCTGATCGACTCCGTTCCATTGCGCGCCGATGATCTGCGCATGGGGAATGGGCGGGGCGCGCTCCATCAGCGTCGCGAGATCGAGCGGCGCGACGCCGGGCCGCGGCGTCACATAATATTGGTGCGCGAAGACATGATCCAGCTCGTGATGGAAGGCGAGGAGGCTGCCGGTGAGGCCGACGATGATGAGGAAGGCGGCCATCAGCAGCCCGACCCAACGATGCAGGAAGACGAAGATGTTGCGGATCATGGCAATGCCTCCAGTTTCTCAAATCGTCGTTCAAACGGCCTCGACCGGTCTCGGCCTCGTGGCGTCGGTCCGCGCGCGCAGCGATTGCGCGATGCGGGCGTTGCGCTTTTTCCACCAGATGTAGACGCCGGTCGCCGACAGCATGGTGATGATGAGGCCGAGCGCGCAGACCAAGATGCGGAACGGCATGCCGAAGACATGCGCCATATGCAGCGCGAAAATCCAGGTCTTGATCAAATTGCCCGCGGGTTGGGGTTCCATGGGCGCTCTGACGTTCATGAGCTCGCCCGTGTCGGCGTCGATATCGATCGACGCCGTGCATCTCGCCACGAAGCAGTCGCCGCTGTGGACCATGTAATGGTACGAGCCGCCTTTGTTGCTATAGCTCAGACCCCACATTTCGCCGACAGCGAAGCGTTGCCGCGCCGCCTGCTCCTCGATCAGCTTCGCGCCGACGGCTTGCGCCGCGCGCCAGTCGAGCGCCGGGTGTTCGTTGATCGGCCGCTTCATGTGTTCGAGCAGCTTCTCCCCCATGTGGGAGCGATGCTCGAACAGCTTCGGCATCACCCAGTTGTAGACGGGGGCCATGTTGAACCCCACGCTCGACCAGGCGAAGATGAACAGCATCGGCCACAGCCACAGGCCGCTGGCGCGGTGCAGATCGAAATTGACCCGATAGAATCCGCCCTTGCGCTTGATGAGCCAGGCGGGCTTCCACTTGCGCCAGAAGCCGGAGAGTGAGACCGGCAGAGTGAGATAGAATCCGACGAAGCAGTCGATCGTCCAGGCCACAGCGACTATGCCGAGGATCGTCGCACCGGTATTTCCCAAGGCCAGCTGATCGTGAAGTTTGTAGATGAAGGGCATCAAATTGATGAGCCCTTCGGAGAGATCGCCGTATGTGTGATGGCCGAGCTCTGCGCCGGTCCAGGGATCGACGTAGAAGTGGGTGAAGCCGAGTTCATAGGGCTTGCCCGTCGCCGGGTTCGTTTCTGCGCGGAAAAAGATCGTCGCCTGATCCGGCGGCATCTTCACAGGGACGGTGCGGGCACCCAGGATCACGCCGTAGACGCGCGCATGAGGCGGGGCGAGCATCGCCGCCCGCTCCGCGAGCGTCGCCGGATCGAGCTGCGCTTCGCCCGGGCGTGGTTTGGCGAAGAGCTGGGGCGCGAAGACATGCTCCAGCTCATTGTTGAAGGCGAGCAGGCCGCCGGTGAGGCCGACGATGACGAGGAAGCCCGCCATCAGCAGCCCGACCCAGCGATGCAGGAAGACCAAAATGCTTCGGATCATGATCGTGGATCCTTTTTCACCTCGACAGGGACGTCATTGCCAGGAGCGTGACGACGAAGCAGGCGCGGTGCCCGATTGCGTCGCGTCGCTCGCCATGACGGGATCGGCGCGTCAGAATTCGAACTTCAAGGAACCCGTGATGTTGAAGGGCGACCCGGGGTCGATATAGGCCAGGGCGGGGCTGTACACGGGGCTCGGTCTCGCGATCACGGAGCCGGCTGTATAGTAGTTGCGATCGAAGATATTCTTAGCATTGATCTGTGCCGTCGTCTTCACTCCGTCGAGATCGAAGGTGTAGGACGCCATCAGATCGACGAGTCCGTAGGATGAGAGCTGGGGGTGAAAAGCGCCGTAGAGCCCCCTGTCGTTGAGCCACATCGAGCCGCGATAGGTATAGCCGACGCCGACTTTCAGCCCCTTCAGCCGCTCGTCCTGAAATTCATAGGTCGTCCACAATCTCGCGAGATTGCGCGGCACGTTGCGGTAACGGTCGCCGACCCTCAAGCCTGTGAACCCCCCCGATGATTCGCCGAAGCCGGCGCTGGTGGAGACGGCGGGGAGGCTGGTGACATGTACCTCCTGATTCGTATAGTTGAGGATTACATCCCATCCCGGCGCCAACTGGCCCTGTATATCGACCTCGACGCCCTTGCTGCGCGCCGCGCCGATCAGAAGCGAGCAGCCGCCGACGGTGGCTTGGCCGCAAATATGGGTCGGGTCCGGATCGACGATCGGAAGATTGGTCTTGATCAGATAGAAATAATCGGCGCTGGCGCGCAGCCGTCCGTCGAACAGCTCGAACTTCGCGCCGGTCTCCCAGCTCATGGCGTTCTGCGCCGGCGCCGCCTGGTTCGGATAGATAAAGGCGTTATTCGCGTCGAATCCTTCGGTGTAATTGCCGTAGAGGCTCACCCATTCGCGCGGACGCCAAAGCAGGCCGAAGCGCGGCGTGACGCGGGCCTGGTGGGTCGGCACGCCGCTGTCCTGCGCCGGCCCTGTCAGGAAACCAAAGTTCCCAGACAATACTCTGTTGATGTTGAAATTGGTCGTGTTCCAGTTGAAAATATACTGATAGCGGGCCCCGGCCATGACGTGGAGGTTATAGGGCAGTTCGAGCTGCTCCTGCAGATAGAGACCCGCCGTATCCTGTCGATTATACGCATTGGTTTTATAGAAGATTCCGGGCCACTTAGTCGGTATGCCTGGATAGGTCGGATAGATCGTGTTGATGGTTGGACTGCCATAGGGAGTCAGCATTGTGCCGAACTGGTTGGTGTTCCGATAATAGTCGCCACCGGCCAGCACGGTGCTTTTCGTTCCAAGAAAATTGAAATGGCCGACGAGATCGTGGTTCGTTTGCCAGGCCGACACCAACGAGGTCGCCAGGATAACCGGGTTCGCCTGCATCGCCAGTGGGTTGGCGGGATTGCCGGGCGTGGCGGAGGGGAGATTGGTGCCAGAAGACGAGCTATCGATGGCGGAGTAGTTGACGCGGGATCTGAGCTTCCAGTCCTCGTTGAACTTGTGCTCGCCCGTCAACGTGAGATTGGTTGTCGCCGCAAGAATCGGCCGCCAATCGTTGAAGTTTATGCTCCGCGAAATATAGATGAAGTTGCCGTTGATCATCGGGATGAAGTTCTGGGTCGAGCCGACCAGATTGTTGCTATAGCTCGTTTCGAGTTTCAGCCAGTTGTTGTTGTCGATCTGCCATTTTACCTGCGGCGCCACGAAGAAATTGCGGGCGTACATGCGGTCCATGAAAAAGCCTCGGGGCGCGCCATCCTGATTATAGGAGAGGTCGACCCGGTAGAGCACAGACTTGTCGGCGGTGAGGGGGCCTGAGGCGGCGACGCTGGTGACATAACGCGCCAGCGATCCGATCGACTGCTGAACCGCATAATGAGGCGTGTCCGTCGGCCCCCTGGTCGTGATGTTGATGAGGCCGCCGGGCTGGGACAGGCCGTACATCGCCGCCCCCGGCCCCTTCAGTAACTCGATGCTGCTGACATTGGTGAGCTGCTGGGACTGCACGAGATCAACCGTTGGCCCCCCCGCGAGCGCCTGGGTTCCACTGAGGCGAAAGCCGTCCTGGTAAAATTCGCGGGTCTGGAAGCCGCGCACATAAATGCCGGCCGTCGTCGTAAAATTGCCCAGTGCGGAGCTGCCGGGGACGTTGACGCCGCTGACGTTCGTCAAGGCGTCCGCCAATGTCGTCGTCCCCTGATCCTCGATTGCCTTCTGCGTGACCGCCTGCACATTGACCGGCGTGTTCATCACCGGCGTGTCGGTCTTCGTCCCTGTCGAGACGACCGGCGTGACATAGCTGTTCTGCGGCGTGAGGACCGGCTTGCCGTTGCTCGGCCCGTCCCGTCTCTCCGGCCGCTCCGCGCCAATGTCGATCGTCGGCAGCGCCTCCGCCCCATCGCTGCGCACGCCATTGTCCGCCTGCGCCAGCATGATCGCGACATATTCGCCCGTGGGATCGAATTTGTAACCGAGGCTGGTTCCGGCCAGGAGCTCGTCCAAAGCCTCGGAGAGCGTGCGCTTTCCCGACACGCCACGAGATTTGACGGAGCGGGTGAGCGCGGCGTCATAGGCGAGCTGCGCGCCGCTCATGTCCGCGAGCCGATTCAGCGCGTCCGTCATAGGACCGCCGGGAATGTCATATGTCTGCGGCGTCGCGTAGGCCTTCGCGGGCGAAACGTCGAGCGCGAACGTGGAGCCTGCGAGAACCAAGCCGACCGCCGTCATGGCCGAAGCCGGCGCTCCGCACGCAAATAATCTTCTCGTCTTGCCCGCCATTTCGGCCCCCTCCGCTGTCAAAAGCCCCGGGCTTCATTCGGCCCGTATCGCATTCGACGCATGGGGTAGCGAAAACAGGAGGTCGGGCGGACAGGAAATTTTCGGCGGCGTCTTTCAGGTCACGAATACAGCACGATCAGATAATCGGTGAGGCGAACCGCGCGCAAACCGAGCGATTTCTCGATCGTCCTGATGGCGCCCAGCGGGTGATCGGCCTGGAAGACGCCGCTCACGCGCCGGTCGCGGATCGTTCTGTCGGCGAATACGACGAGTCCATGATGATAGCGCCCGAGCGCGGCGATCACCTCGCCGAGCGACTGGTCCTTGACGATGAGCTTGCCGCGCCGCCAGGCCGTCACGCTGTCCGGATCGGCGCTGTACGGCGCGAGCGCCGGAAGGTCCGGGCCAAAGGCGGTCTGTTGTCCAACGTCGACGATGACCGCTCGACCCTTGCTTTCGACCACGACGCTGTGCTCGGTGACTGTGACTTCCGTGCGCGCCTTATTGGTCGATACGTCGAAGGCCGTTCCGCGCGCGGTGATGGCGCCCCCGACCGTCTCGACCGTGAAGGGGCGGCTCGGGTCTTTCTCCACTTCGAACCAGGCTTCGCCCGCCAGCAGGGTGAGACGCCGGCGGCCGCTGGCGTAATCCAGCGAAAGCGCCGAATCCGCGTTCAAATGCGCGCGCGAGCCGTCCGGCAGAGTGACCGTTTTGATCTCGCCTGTTCCGGTGCGGAAGTCGGCGCGCCAGAGAATGGCGAGGTCGTCGAAGGCGAAGCTCAGCGCCAGCAGCGCCGTCGCGAAACCCGCGGCCGGCCGCTTCCATTTATGATAGCGGCCGGCCGCGACCGAATGGGCATGTGGCGGGAGGAGCCGTCGACGCAAGTTCTCGGAGGCGCCCCAAAGATCGCAGACTTCCTCGAAGGCCTTCTCATTCGCCGGATCCGATGTGAGCCAGACGCGGAACGCCGCCAATTCCGACGGCGACAGCGCGCCGGCGTCGAGTCGCACCCACCAATCCCCGGCGGCGTCGCGGCGCTCGCGCTTCGTTGTATCGGGGGTGGTTTCTCGCATTGTCGGGTTCCACCGAGCCTTGTGTTCCTGCCGCCGTTCGCCCGTCATCGGCGTCGGCGAGTGGCGGAGCCGCTACTCCAATAGCATATGACGCGCGATGCGCCGAAAACGGGAGGCTCTCGCCAAGAAAAATCAGTCCAGGGTTTCTTGAAGTCGCTTCACGGCGAGGCGCATATGCTTTTCGACCATGTTGCGGGAAATGCCCAGCCGGCGCGCGATTTCTTCCTGATGCAGGTTTTCGAACCGGCGCATCATGAAGACTTGCCGGCACCGAGGCGGCAGACTTTCGACGGCGGCTTGAAGCCGGTCCATCAGCTCTTCGGCTTCGAGGCGCGCATCCGGCGCGGGCGCGGGCGAGGCGAATTCGTCCAACGCCTGTTCATAATCGCGGTATTTCTCTTCCGCTCGACGGCGACGCGCAAAATCTCGGGCGAGATTGGCGGCGGTCGATTGGAGCATCGCCGCGGGCTCCATGATGGTGGCATGTTCGCCATGGCGGAGCACGCGCAGAAGCGCCTCTTGCGCGAGATCGGGCGCCGCCTGCGACCCGACCCGCCGTGTCAAGAATCGCAACAGGCCCTGCCCATGGCGCGCGAGCGCGACACGAAGCGACGGGGGTTTGTTAACGGTCATCTTCGGAATGCTTTTGATCGATCGATCGGACTTTCATCGCCGTGGTCCACCCAACGGAGCGGACGTCGACCTCGGGAAAGGCGAGCGAAGCCATTGAGACCGTCCCGGCGGATCGCTATGGGGCAGCGCAAACCAGGACGAAGAGAAACGGTCGTCAGACCGCGTTCAATGGGTCACGAAAAGTGAGGCGGCGCGCGCGACGACCAGGAACTGGTCCAGCCGAGCGGCGATAGCGCCAGATCGCCTGCATTGAACCGCGCTGCCGCGTCGGGCGGCCAGGGCGCCCTAAAGATCACGGCGTTCGCGAGAAGGCCGATGGCGTCGAACGTCTGGTCGCGGTCGCAGGCGATACAGAGAGCGCAATTGCGGTGATCGCCCGAATGAGCGGGAAGTCTGCCGCCATTGTCGATCCGGGCGTCGCAATATTTGCCCGCCACGGCGCGCGACGCGCCGTCTGAGAAAGCGCCGTGTCTCGTCGCAGCGATGACGAAGCTCAGGGCCTCCGACAGGATGAGGCACACGAGCACGGCCACTGCGAGCCTGCTCTCCAATCCCCTCGCATTCAGCCGAAGCGCCGCCATAGCTCAATAGGAAGCCGGGACGAATTCGAATGTCAACGTTTCAGACATAAAATACTTAAGTTGTTGCTCAAATACCACACGCGCCTCGGCCACCAGGAATTTTTGTCGGTCGGAGCATCGCTCGAATCGTCGGCGGCCGATTGATCCAGAGCGCCCCTCGCTTCGGGAAGGTCGGCTTTCGGCGGCGCCGGACGTTGTCCCAACGGGTGGGACGCGGCTGCAACGCGTCGTCGGCGATGGTCTTCTCGATCTCGACTCGCACGCCGTCGTGCCGGCGCTCCGACAGGAAATTCGCCTCGGCGAAGGCCCGGTAGACAGTTTCCTGCGCAAGCGCGAGATTCATCGGATTGGGCTCGCCGCCGACCTCCTCGACGAGCGCCGCCAACCGCTCCCTCTTTTCGACGGCGAGGTTTCGGCGCTGCATGAGATCGAGCATGAAGGCGATCTCGGCGATCTCGTCCTGCGCAATCCCCTGTGCCGCCATTTGTGCGGCGGTGCGCTCGTCGACGGCGGCGGCGCGGCCGCGCGTCTCGAGCAGGCGATAGACGTGAACCATCACGCGCTCGCTGCGGCGGTTCTTCTCAGGATCGAAATCATCCTCCGCGCGCGCGGCGACGGCTTCGAGCTTATCGAGGCGCCGCGTGAAGACGACGCGGAACACCTTCTGGATTTGTTGCTGGGCGAGGCGGCGGGTCTTAGCGGCCGGAAAGAAACAGCGATCGGCGAGCGCTTAAAATCTGGCCGGCGAGGAAGCGCGCTCTCCCGGGGTTGCTGGTGCGCAGGCCGAGAATCAGGGTCGCAGAATTTCTCGATTCCGCAAGCGCCGACGGTCGTCGCGCCGAAGCGCTTGCCGCGCGTCTTTACGCCGCACTGCCACGTATCCGTATCACCGACTTGTTGACCGAAGCGGCGGGATGCACGCTCTTCCCCGATTGCTTTACGCATCTGCGCACTGGCGAGTGCGTCGCCGACAGCCGCATTCTCATGGCGGGGCTGCTCGCGGATGGGCTCAATCTCGGTCTGACGCGCATGGCCGAAGCTTGCAGCTTCGCAACCATTGGTCAACTTTCTTGGACTTCCGATTGGCATATCCGCGAAGAGATCTATGCCCTGGCGCTTCAGTGTCTGATCAACCAGCAGCAACGCGAGCCGTTCGCCGCCATGTTCGGCAATGGCGACGCTTCGTCATCCGACGGTCAGTTTTTCCAGGCTGGCGGGTTCAGTCGCGACGCCGGCCGCCGCAACGCTCATTACGGCCACAAGCCGGGCTTCACGGTTTATACGCACATTTCGGACCGTTACGCGCCTTTCTACAGCAAGCTGATCGCATCGACAGCGAGCGAGGCGCTGCACGTGCTGGACGCTCTGCTCTACCACCAGAGCGACGTCGCAACACGTCCCACCATACTGATGGCGGTGGCGACTCCGATCATGTCTTCGCGCTCTGCACACTGCTGGGCCTCCAGTTCGCGCCGCGCATTCCAGATCTCGAGAGCATCGCGCTGGAGAACGCCGACAATCGCTATGAATGGAGCGCCGACGGCCAGCTGACCAAGCGCACGCCCAAGAATGGCGGCGTCGCCTGGAGCTTCGTCAGCTCCTTCCGCGCCCGCACGAACCAGATGTGTTATTCGGCGTGCAAGTTTGACCCCCATACGAGGGGAATCGGCGTCGAAAATTGACCCCCTCTGGTGAAGTCCGGACAGTCCGCCCGTTTTGGTTGAAACGGCGGGCGGTGGGGG
>Ga0265328_10000351_pt1 | contig 21676 bp, 21 predicted proteins | sample 41624metaG_FD_202086 | JGI IMG/M metagenome (GOLD analysis project Ga0265328, IMG submission 202086) | Rhizosphere microbial communities from Carex aquatilis grown in University of Washington, Seatle, WA, United States - 4-16-24 metaG | ecosystem: Host-associated > Plants > Roots > Rhizosphere...
TGTAGATGAGGCACGCGCCGTCCTCCTGCTCATGAACCACATGATCGTCCCAGATCTTGTCGTAGAGCGTGCGCGGGCGTCCTGCCATTTGTCTCGTTCCTGCTCCGAACTGCCGTAAAAAGAGCCGCAAATTCGGTCTCGACCGAACCCGGTAGGCTGTTCTACTCGCAACATGGGCGGCTTGGAAGTATGTAATCTCGGCGATGCCCGAGCGGGAGGCCTCTTCGACGTGACTCGATTTTCGACGGCGCCGCCACAGGAACTCACGGCTGCGCTGGCGCACCTATTGGACGAACGCTCCCGGCGGGCGCTGGCGGAGCGAACGGCGCGCATTTCCGCCATTTATCGCGCCGGCGGGGCGACGGCGCAGGCCATTGTCGATGAGGAGGACGCGCTCGCCTACGCCCTCTATCGCCTTCCGGCCACCTATGCGGCGACGATTCACGCGCTCGGCCGGCTCGCGGAGAGGGCCCCGGATTTCGCTCCCAGGCGGATGCTCGATCTCGGCGCGGGGCTCGGGACCGCGAGCCGGGCCGCGCGCGAGATCTGGCCGCAGATGGGCGAGAATGTGCTGCTCGACCGCAGCGCGCCCTTTCTGGCGCTTTCCCGGCGGCTCGCCGGCGAGGCGCTGGCCGAGGCGAGAATCGTCGCTGGCGATCTCGCCGCTCCGCCCGATCTCGGCGCAGCTTTCGATCTCGTCGTCGCGAGTTACGCTTTGACGGAAATCGCCGAGGAAAAGCTCGACGCCGCCGTCGACGCCGCCTGGCGCCTCTGCGCGGGAGCGCTGGTCCTCGTCGAGCCCGGCACGCCGCGCGACCATGTGCGGCTGATGCGGATGCGGGCGCGGCTCGTCGCGGCCGGGGCGCGCGTGTCGCTGCCCTGCCCGCATTCGGCGCCCTGCCCTCTCCAGGCGCCCGACTGGTGCCATTTCTCGGTGCGGCTCGCCCGCTCACGCGACCACAAGCTGCTCAAAGGCGCCGACGCGCCCTTCGAGGACGAGAAATTCGCCTATCTGGTCGCCACCCGAGCCGAAGCCTCCATCGAGCCCGCGCCGGCCCGTATGTTGGCTCGGCCGGAAGTTCTCAAGCATGGATTAAGGATAAAGCTTTGCACCGCGGCGGGAATCGAAGAAGTTACGGTGGCGAAGCGCGATAAGCAGAAATTCGCGCCTATAAAAAAGAAAGACTGGGGCGACGAGGTCGCCGTGGGGGAAATGTCGGCGAGGGAATGACATGCAGCGCCCGAGGGTCTCGCCTTATCTTACCGTCTCGCCGGCCGCCGGCGCGATCGCTTTCTACACCGCCGCTTTCGGCGCGCAACAGCGGGCCCTGATGCCCTCGGTCGACGGGCTGCGCATCGCCCATTGCGAGCTGACGATCAATGGCGGCTCGGTGATGCTCGCCGACGCCTTTCCGGAGTTGGGCCACGCCCGCACGCCGCTTCCCGGCGAGCAAGTCACCGCCTCGGTGAGCCTCGAATACGACAAGGCGCAGGAAGTCGACGACATCGTCGCCCGCGCCAGCCAATTGGGCGCCAAGGTCGAGACGCAGCCGACCAATACATTCTGGGGCACGCGCTACGCCGCGCTGCGCGATCCCTTCGGCCACAGATGGATATTGAACGCGCCGATAGACTCGTCGGGCGGCGGCTGAGTCGTCGCGCTAGGGCGAGACGAAGAAGGACCGGCGCATCGAGGTCCAGGTCTCGAGCGCAAGCTCGATTTCCGACAATCCCTCGACGCAGAACTGCGCGAGCGGCGACGCGTCGCCGACGAGAATCGAAGGCACCACGGCCTCCCGCGCCGGGAGCACCGCCCTCTGCACGCTGTCGCCGATGACGAAAGCCTCGTCGAAGGGCCGAGACGACTCTATCGCCAGGGCCAAGAGGGACGCGCCCTCCCCGAGGCCGGGCGTCGCAGCGTCGTAGAGCTTGCCGAAACGGCCGGCGATCCCGAGGCGCTCGGCGAGCGCCGCGAACTCCCCCGTCCCCGCGGCGACGGCGACATGGCTCCAGCCCCTGGCGGAGAGGGCGTCGAGCGCCTCCGCCGCGCCATCCGCGAGCCGCCAATCGGGTTCGCGGCGCGCGAGAGCGCCCTCGAAATCCCAGAACAGGATCTTGGTCATCGGTTCTCGTCGTTTCGAGGCGCGTCAACGCGGCGAGCGAGGCGACAACGCGATCCAGAGACCGCGCCGCGGCTCTGGATTGCTTCGCCTTCGGCTCGCTATGACAGGAGAGACGGCCTTACTCGGCCGCGGGCGCGGCCTTGTCCTTGGCCTTCGCCTTAGTGTCGATGCGCTCGGCGATGCGGGCGGATTTGCCGCGGCGGTCGCGCAGATAATAGAGCTTGGCGCGGCGCACTTTGCCGCGGCGGACCAGCTTGATCGAGTCGATGAGCGGCGAATGGATGGGGAACACGCGCTCCACGCCCTCGCCATAGGAAATCTTGCGGACAGTGAAGCTCTCGTTGATGCCGCCGCCCTGGCGGGAGATCACCACGCCCTCATAGGCCTGGACGCGGGCGCGGTCGCCTTCCTTCACCTTCACATTGACGATGACGGTGTCGCCGGGGCGGAATTCCGGGATCGACTTGCCTTCGAGGAGGCGGGCCGATTGCTCGGCGTCGAGTTGCTCGATGATAGAGGGCATGAAAAAAACTCCTGCCGTTTCGCCTTTTGCCGCCGCGGCGGCTCAGAGCGAGCGTTTCGGGACGCTGTTTTGATTTGGACGCGTCGCCATACACGAGGCGGCGCCGATTGTCGAGAGCGGGCCCGACGGCCGCGCCGTTGGCCCCTTCTTCGCATGCTGCGGGCGGAGCGGCGCCGACGGCGCCCATGAGAGCCCGGAAACGAACAATGGCGCAAGAATTTCGCAGGATCGACGTCGCCGGCGCGCGCGACGTCATGAGCCGCGGCGAGACGCTCGTCCTCGACGTGCGCGATCCGGAATCCTTCCGGCGCGGTCACATAGAGGGCGCGGAGAACACGTCGCAGGACGAATTGAACTATTATCTCTTCGAGACGCCGAAGGAGACGCCCGTCATCGTCTGCTGCTACCACGGCAATTCGAGCCAGTCCTTCGCCCGCATCTTCGCCGAAATGGGCTTTGCCGAGGTCTACAGCCTCGACGGCGGCTATGAGGCCTGGGCGGCGGCGGAGAAGGCGGCGTCCGGCGCCTGATGCGCGAGCCGGGAGACTGTCGCACCGGGATGCTGTCCAACCGGGATACTTGCGCTCGGGGTCTCGCATTGTCATAAGAGCCGCCGATCTCGAACCAGTCGGCGCACATCCATGACCAGCTTCCCGCAGCGCGTGTTCTCCGGCGTGCAGTCCACCGGCAATCTGCATCTCGGCAATTATCTCGGCGCGATCGTCAAATTCGTCGAGCTGCAGCTGAGCTTCGACTGCCTCTATTGCGTCGTCGACCTGCACGCCATCACCGTGCCGCAGGATCCGATCGCGCTGAAAAACAACACGCGCGAGATCGCCGCGGCCTTCATCGCCTGCGGAATCGATCCCAAGAAGAACATCGTCTTCAATCAGAGCCAGGTGGCCGAGCACGCAGAGCTCGCCTGGGTGCTGAATTGCGTCGCCCGCATCGGCTGGCTCAATCGCATGACGCAGTTCAAGGATAAGGCCGGCAAGGATCGCGAGAACGCCTCCATGGGCCTGCTCGACTATCCCGTGCTGATGGCGGCGGATATTCTGCTGTATCGCGCCACCCATGTGCCGGTCGGCGAGGATCAGAAGCAGCATCTCGAGCTTTCCCGCGATATTGCGCAGAAGTTCAACAACGACTTCGCCGAATCGATCGCGCGCAACGGGTTCAATCAAGCGTTCTTCCCGCTGCCGGAGCCGCTGATCTCCGGTCCCGCGACGCGCGTGATGAGCCTGCGCGACGGCACGAAGAAAATGTCGAAATCCGACCCCTCGGATTATTCGCGCATAAATCTCTCCGACGACGCCGATCAGATCGCGCAGAAGGTGCGCAAGGCCAAGACCGACCCCGACGCTCTGCCGTCGGAAGAAAAGGGCCTCGAGGGACGGCCGGAGGCGGATAATCTCGTCGGCATTTTCGCGGCGCTGTCGCAGCGCAGCAAGGCGGATGTGCTCGGCGAATTCGGCGGCGCCAATTTCTCGACCTTCAAAGTCGCCCTCGTCGATCTCGCTGTGGCGAAGCTCTCGCCGATCACCGCCGAGATGCGCAAGCTGATGGCGGACGAAGCCTATATCGACAATGTGCTGCGCGACGGCTCCGCGCGGGCGCGGGAACTGGCGCGCACGAATATGGATGCGGTGAAGGACATCGTCGGCTTTCTGCGCTGACCGATCCGCTTACGGGAGCGGCTTCGGGCCGCCACTCGCCCAGTCCAGCAATTGCACCGTATGGGCAATGGGAATCGCCGTCCCCTGCCCGATTTGAATCATGCAGCCGAGATTCCCCGCGGCGATCGCTTGCGGCGCGATCAATTGGATATTAGCCACTTTGCGCTCGCGTAGCGCGCTCGCGAGCTCGCCCTGCAAGAGATTATAGGTTCCGGCCGAGCCGCAGCAGATATGGCTCTCGGGCACGGGAACGACCTCGAAGCCGGCGCGGCGCAGCAGTTCCATCGGCAAATCGGCGATCTTCTGCCCATGCTGCAATGAGCAGGCGGAATGATAGGCGACGCGCAGCCTGCCGACATCGACCGACGGCGCGAAATCGAGAGCGGCAATAATCTCCGTCACGTCGCGCACCATTGCGGCGATGCGCGCCGCTTTTTCCGCGAGCGCGGGATCGTCGCGGAACATATGGCCATAGTCTTTGACCGTCGTTCCGCAGCCGGAGGTGTCGATGACGATATGATCGAGCCCGCCGCGCTCGATCTCGCGCGTCCAGGCCTCGATATTGCGGCGCGCCAGTCCATGCGCCTCTGCGGCCTTGCCGAGATGATGCGGCAGCGCCCCGCAACAGCCGGCGCCTTCCGCCACCACCACTTCGGCGCCGAGACGCGTCAGCAGACGCACCGTCGCCTCATGGATCTTGGTGTCGAGCACGGTCTGCGCGCAGCCGCTCAGCAGAGCGACGCGCATCTTGCGCGCGCCCTGCGCGGCGAAGCTCTGCGGACGATCGACCGGCGACGGCTCCGGCAGGCGCGCCGGCGCCATAGCGACAATGTCGCGCAAGCGACGCGGCAGCAGACCAGCGAAAGGCCGCGCGAGCGAAGCCGCGCGCAGCGACTGCCGGAACAGCGCCGGCCGCGTCAGCACAAAAGCGAGCGTCGCGCGCAACATGCGATCGAGAAGCGGCCGCCGATAGGTCTTCTCTATATGCGCGCGCGCATGATCGACGAGATGCATGTAATGCACGCTCGACGGACAGGTCGTCATGCAGGAGAGGCAGGAGAGGCAGTGGTCGACATGGCGCACGGTGCGCTCGTCGGCGGCGCGGCCGTTCTCCAGCATCTCCTTCATGAGATAGATGCGCCCGCGCGGCGAATCGAGCTCGTCGCCGGTCAGGAGATAGGTCGGGCATGTCGCGGTGCAGAAACCGCAATGCACGCAGGCGCGCAATATCTTCTCCGACTGAGCCATGTCGGAATCGGCGAGGAGATCGGGGGAGAAATGCGTCAGCATCGCTTCTTTCGACTTGTCTCGAAGAGGCCCCCTCCCTCACCCTCCCCCGCTTCGCGGGAGAGGGGGCGGCCGGCGTATCGCGCACTCTCGATGAAGCGCGCAATCTGCTCCCTCTCCCGCAAAGCGGGGGAGGGCTGGGGAGGGGGCGTCCGCGCCATCAGAACTCCGCGCGCAGCCGGCCGCGCTCCAGAATGAAGCGCGGATCGAAGGCCTCCTTCACGCGCCGCGTGAGCGCCGCCAGCGCAGACGGCTGCGGATGAAACACATCGACGCGCGCGCGAATATCGGCGTCGGCGCGAATGAGCGTCGCATGACCGCCGAGCGAATCGACGATCGCGCGTATCGCCTGCGCATGCGCGTCCGCCGTCGTCTCCAGCCGCAGCCAGACGAGGCCGCCGGCCCAATCATAGACATGCGCGATGAGAGGCGCGCCGGCGCGCCGCAATTGCTCGACGAAAGAAAAACCCTCGGTCGGCGCGAGCGAGACGCGCCATATTACGCCCTCGCCCTCCGCCACCGGCTCGGCGTCACGCAGACGCGCCCAAAAAGCGCGGCTCTCGGCGTCGCGCAGACCATCCGTCGCGGCGCCGAAGGAGCCGAGAAAAGCAGCGAGATCGTCGCGACGCGTCACGACGGAAATCTCCGGCCCCTCGAGCCGTAGCGCCGCCGCGTCAGTGCGCGGATCATAGGCGAAGCTCGAGACTTCATAAGGCGAGCCCGAAGCCTTGCGCAGCGCGGCGAGGCCCTTTTCCTCGCCGAGGCCACGCAGCAGCAAAGTCTCTTCCGTCTCCGCCTTGGGCAGGACTTTCAACGTCGTCTCGGTGAGCGCCGCGAGCGTGCCATAGGAGCCGGTAACGAGCTTGGAAAGATCATAGCCGGTGACATTCTTCATCACGCGGCCGCCGGATTTGACGATCTCCCCGCGGCCGGTGACGCAACGAAAGCCGAGCAGATGATCGCGCGCCGCGCCCGCTTTGATACGGCGCGGGCCGGAGGCGTTGACCGCGATGACGCCGCCGATCGTGGCGTCATCGCGCGCGCCGCCGAGAAGCGACGCATGATCGAGCGGCTCGAAGGCCAATTGCTGGCCCTGCGCGTCGAGCAGCGCCACTATGTCGCGCAAGGGCGTGCCCGCGCGGGCCGTGAGCACCAGCTCCTGCGGCTCATAGAGCGTGACGCCGGCGAGCGCGGCAAGCGAGAGGATTCGTTCGCGTTTGACCGCACGGCCGAGCCCGGCTTTCGAGCCATGGCCTTCGATCGAAAGCGGCGCATCCTCCGCCAGCGCGGCGCGGATCGCCTCGGCGACATCGGCCTCGTCTCTCGGAGTCAGCGGCATATGACGCGCTTCCCGAGTCGCGCCGCGCGATTCCTTCTCCCGCCTGCGGGAGAAGGTGGCCCCGCAAAGCGGGGTCGGATGAGGGCCCTCGGTCGCTTGTGACAAAATATCGTCTTCTCTTTCAAGCGCGCGAATTCTGCGCGGACCCTCATCCGACCCGGCTGCGCCGGGCCACCTTCTCCCGCGAGCGGGAGAAGGAGCGCGCACGGAGATTGTGGGAAATCAGCCGACATCCTCAAAACCTCGGCAGCTCGGGAAAGGGCAGCTTGCCGCCCTGCACATGCATCATGCCGAGCTCGGCGCAGCGATGCAGCGTCGGAAACACTTTTCCAGGGTTCAGCCTGTGCTGCGGATCGAAGGCGCATTTCACGCGCTGTTGCTGTGCGAGATCGGTCTCGTCGAACATTTCGCCCATCAGATCACGCTTTTCGACGCCGACGCCATGCTCGCCGGTCAACACGCCGCCGACCTCGACGCAGAGCCGCAGAATATCGGCGCCGAGCTTTTCGGCCCGTTCTATGTCGCCCTCTCTGGAGGCGTCATAGAGAATGAGCGGATGCAGATTGCCGTCGCCGGCGTGGAACACATTGGCGACGCGCAGCCCGTGGAATTTCGCCAGCGCGTCCATGCGCGTGAGAACCTCCGGCAGGCGGCCGCGCGGAATCGTGCCGTCCATGCAGAGATAATCGGGACCGATGCAGCTCACCGCCGGAAAAGCGTTCTTGCGGCCGGCCCAGAAGCGTAGCCGCTCTGCCTCGCTCTGCGAGATGCGGGTCTCCGTCGCGCCCTCGGCGCGGGCGATCTGCTCCACCTGTGCGACGAGATGATCGACCTCGGCCGGCGTGCCGTCCAATTCGACGATGACGATCGCGCCGGCGTCCAGCGGGTAGCCGCAGGGCTGGAAACTCTCCACCGCACCAATCGTGGCGGCGTCCATCATCTCGAGCCCGCCGGGGATGACGCCGCGCGCGATGATCGCGCCGACGCAGCGCGCGCCGGCCTCCACTGTCGGGAAGGCGAGAAGCAGGCCGCGCGCGGAAACCGGCTTTTGCAGCAGCCGCACTGTGACTTCGGTGACGACGCCGAGCAGCCCTTCCGAGCCCGTCATCAGCCCCAGGAGATCATAGAGCTCGCTGTCGAGGTGCTTGCCGCCGAGGCGCAGCACCTCGCCGCCCATCAGCACCATCTCGAGGCCGAGGATGTTGTTGGTAGTCAGTCCATATTTCAGGCAATGCACGCCGCCGGCGTTCTCGCCGACGTTGCCGCCGATCGTGCAGGCGATCTGTGAGGAGGGATCGGGCGCGTAATAGAAGCCCGCATATTCGACGGCTTTCGAGATGGCCAGATTCTGCACGCCGGGCTGCACGCGCGCGCAGCGATTCTCGAAATCCACCTCCAATATGCGGTTGAACTTGGCCATTCCGAGCAGAATGCCGTCCTCGAGCGGCAGCGCGCCGCCCGAGAGCGAGGTGCCGGCGCCGCGCGGCACCACTTTCACATTCATCTCCTGCGCCAGCGCCATGATCGCGCTCACCTGCGCCACCGTCTCCGGCAGAGCGACGACGAGCGGCAGCGCGCGATACATGACCAGCGCGTCGCATTCATAGGCGCGGCGCGCGGTCTCGTCCGCGATGACATTGGCGGCCGGCAAAATGGCGCGAAGCCGCGCGAGCAGCTCGTCGCGGCGCGCCAAAATCGCCTGCTCCGGAAGCGGCATGACCAGGGACATGCGGTCTCACTGAAAAGAGGGGCCGAAGCTGCGGCTCGGCGCTCTGGCCGGCTTGCGCATCCCGGCCGTTTCGTGCTCGTAACCTCCCTATTCGAGCGGGCGCCGGCGCGCAAGCCCGCCGCTCGCTGCGGTTGCGAAGGACAGGAAGCTCGGCCGATGAAGACAAGATTCGCTCTCACTCTCGCCGACGCCAGGCGCGTCGCCGCCGCGGCCGAGGCCGAAGCGATCGAGAACGGCTGGAACGTGGTCGTCGCCATCGTCGACGAGGGTGGGCATCTGGTCCTTCTCCAGCGCCTCGACGGCACGCAGACCGCCTCCGCCGAGATCGCGACGCACAAGGCGCGCACCGCGGCGCTGTTCAAGCGTCCGACCAAGGCTTTGGAGGACATAATCGCCGGCGGCCGCGTCGCCATGCTGAGCCTGCCCGGCGTCACCCCCGTCGAAGGCGGGCTTCCGCTCGTCTATCGCGGCGAGATCGTCGGGGCGATCGGCGTTTCCGGCGTGCAGTCCTTTCAGGACGGCATCGTCGCCAAAGCGGGGGCGGAGAGTCTGGACGATCAACAATCTTGAGACAATAACGGCGGCGATCCGGCGCCCGCGAGTTCTTTTTATGACCTGGAGGGGTTTCTCATCGCGAGCGAATTCCGATCGCTCGAGCGCGGTTGCGCCGTATCGGCGCCTCAATCCATGATCGGACCGGCGAGCGCCGCCCGCGCCGCGACGACGCTCTCGGGCGCGAGCCCTTCTGCGGCCGCGAAAGCGATGAGTAGCGGTTCATCGGCGCAAATATGCTCGAGCAGAGCGAGCTGAAAGCCTTCCTGCGCCGCCAGTGCGCGAATATCGCCGGGATCTGCGCCGGTGAGCGCCAGAAAACGCCCCATGCGCTCCCCATCATCGGCCAGAAAGACCAATGATCGCAACGCCATGGATCGCGCCTCTGATTTTGTCGGCGTCGCCGCCCGCTTTTCGCCACCGAGACGGTGTCTAGTCTTTTCGATTTTCATTTCATCAATCTTCATCTGCTAACCCGAAGGCGAGATCGTCTTCGAATGCACCGGCTTTCGATTTCGAGACGAGACGGAACCTTCCGCCGTCGCCTCCGGGAACGAGACGCCAATGGGCGCGAGCCGCGCCGGAACGAGAGCAGAATCGCGAGAGTCGCAGCCAATGTCGAAAACCGTCCTCATCGTAGAGGATAACGAGCTCAACATGAAGCTCTTCAACGATCTCCTCGAGGCCAATGGGCATTCGACGCTGCAGACGAAGAGCGGCGTCGAGGCGATCGCGCTGGCGCGCAGCCATTCGCCCGACCTCATTTTGATGGACATTCAGCTCCCGGAAATCTCCGGCCTCGAGGTCACGCGCTGGCTCAAGGACGACGAGCAGCTACGCTCCATCCCGATCATCGCGATCACCGCCTTCGCGATGAAGGGCGACGAGGAAAAAATTCGCCAGGGCGGCTGCGAGGCCTATCTCTCGAAGCCGATCTCCGTGGCCCGCTTTCTAGAAACAGTGAACGCATTTTTGGCGGACAGATAAGAGGCCGAGCGTCATGACCGCACGCATTCTGATCGTCGACGACTTGTTGCCCAATATCAAATTGCTCGAGGCGCGTCTGACGGCCGAATATTTCGACGTCCTTTCGGCGACGAATGGACCCGAGGCGCTGGCGCTCTGCCGCGAGGATCGCTGCGATATCGTCCTGCTCGACGTCATGATGCCCGGCATGGACGGTTTCGAGGTCTGCCGACGTCTGAAGGCCGATCCCGTCACGGCGCATATTCCCGTCGTGATGGTCACTGCGCTCGACCAGCCGGCCGACCGGCTGCGCGGCCTCGAGGCCGGCGCCGATGATTTTCTCACCAAGCCCGTCGACGAGATCGCGCTCATCGCGCGCGTCCGCTCGCTCGCCCGCCTCAAGGTGATGCTCGACGAATTGCGCGCGCGCGCGGACACTTCCGCGAGCCTCGGCCTCGTCGACAAGGGCGCGCGGGCAATGGCCGACGCCGGCAAGAACGGCCGCATATTGGTGCTCGAGGACAGGGGCGGTTCGGCCGAGCGAATCACCATGGCCCTGCGCGACCTGCATGAGGTGACGATCGTCTCGGATCCGCAGGACGCGCTGTTCCGCGCCGCGGAGGGCGACTTCGACCTGATCGCCGTGAGCCTCGACCTCAATGGATTCGACGCGCTGCGCTTCTGCAGCCAGATCCGCTCGCTCGAGCGCACGCGGGCGCTGCCGATCCTCGTCATCGCCGATATGGACGACCGCGGCCGCATATTGCGGGGCCTCGATCTCGGCGTGAACGACTATATCGTGCGACCGGTCGACCGCAACGAGCTCGTCGCCCGCGTGCGCAGCCAGCTGCGCCGCAAGCGCTACGCCGACAGCTTGCGCTCCGATCTGCAGGCGGCGATCGAGCTCGCCGCCGTCGATTCGCTGACCGGCCTCAACAACAGGCGCTATCTCGAGACCCATCTCGCCGCCCTGCTCGACCAGGCCGCCCATAAGGGCCGCGCGCTGACGCTGATGATGCTGGACATCGATCACTTCAAGGCGGTCAACGACACCCATGGCCATGACGCCGGCGACGAAGTGCTCAAGCATTTCGCCCAGCGCATGCGCCGTGTGGTGCGCAGCGCCGATCTCATCTGCCGCCTCGGCGGCGAGGAATTCGTCATCGTCATGCCCGACACGCCGCTCGTCGTCGCCGCCAAAGTGGCCGAGCGCGTGCGCGCCGCCATACAGTCGGAGCCCTTCTGCATCGATCACAATGGCGGCGCCATACCGGTCACGACCTCGATCGGCATAGCCGAGCGCGGACATGACGCCAACGCCGAAGCGCTGCTTCGCCGCGCCGACAAGGCGCTCTACGAGTCGAAGAGCTCCGGCCGCAATCGCGTCACCGCCGCCGCCGCCTGATCCCCCGCCGATAAAAAAAATCCCTGCCCGAACCATGTCGGGCAGGGAGGAGAGTTGGGAGCCCCACTCGGAGGAGAGCTTCCGAGTGAAGAGGATGGGCCCGCGGCCACTCCGGGCCGCGTCGCCGATAGGACGCCTGAGAGACTGCGAGTTGCGCATCGTCGATGTGCGATCGCTCGGCAAAACACAGGCGGAAATGGTCTGGATTGGAGGGCGGAGGAGAGCCTTGCGCTCCCAAGTCCGCTTCCGGCGTCACGATCGCGGCGATAGCGCGTTTCGTTCGACGCAGCCCTGTTCCCGGCGCTCGGGGGCTCGAAACGCCCCTCTATTTGTCACGACTTCGCAGTCGCGTCGCGCAGGATCAGGCGAGGCGCGCGGGTGGCGCGCGTGGAGAGAGAGGCCGCAATTCCGGCGGCGCAGCGGCGGCGATGGCCGTTCGATCGTCGAAAACGAGGGGAGCCGCCGAGGGGAAATCGAAGCTCAGGACGATGACGGCCGCATCGGCGCCGTCGACCTCGGCCGCCGAGCTGCAATGGAGCATGCAGCACGGGCCGACATGCTTATCGAGAGGCACAGAGTCGGAAGACGTCGAGCCCGATTGATCGGTGACGCAAACGACGCCGAAAGCGCCGGTCTTGGCCATGGCGCCGGTGGCGAAGCCGACCGCGACGATCTGCAACAAGAGAACCGCAGCCGTCAGCACGCCGACGACGGCTCTGTCCATCTTGAAAATCGAACGGGTCTCAGCTTGCACGGGCCGCCTACTCCGAGCTGCGAGCCAACACGCTAGGGGAGAGCCCGCAAAGGGTCAAGGCGCCCGCCGGGGAGACCATGCGGCAAGATGTCGCGCGCCGAAACGCCCGGCGGGCGACACGATCGCTCAATCGCGGACCGAGAGCGCGGACGTGATGGTGAGGCCCGGCTGCAGATAATATTGGAAATAGCGCTGATTCAGCCGGCGACGGAGAATGTGGCGTTCTCCGCTCGCACCATTTCCTCGGCGATCGTGGCCCGAAGGCCACAGAAGCGGAGATCGGGGGTCAGCGATAGCCTTCCTCGGCCAGCACCTGCCGCACGGCGGGACGCGTCTTCATGAGCTCGTAATGAGCGCGGCAATTGGCGGGCAGCTCCATGCCGATCTTGTCGGCCCAGAACTCCACATAGAACAGGCCGGCGTCGGCGATGGAGAAGGCGCCCGCCGCATAGCTCGTGCCGTCGAGATCGCGGCTCACTTTTTCGAGGGCCTCGGCGACGATCTCGCGCCCCTGCGCCTTCACCGCCTCTATGTCGCCGGCGACGGCGTAGCGCTCCGGCGTGAAGACGCGGCGGAAGCCCTCGCCATGGATATAGCGCGTGGCGAAATTGAGCACCTCCATCGCTCGGGTCTTGCCGGCGGGATCCTCGGGCAGCAGCTTGCGGCGCGGATAGGTCTCGGCGAGCCATGTCGCGATCGAGACAAAATCGCAGAGCGCGGTCCCATCGTCGCGCAACAGCGTCGGAATCGTGCCGTGCGGATTAATGGCGAGATATTCGGGCTTCAGATGGTCGCCCCGCGGCAGATTGAGAATATAGGCCTCGAAGACGAGGCCTATCTCCTCGAGCAGAATATGGATGCCCGTCGAGCAGGATCCCGGCGTCATGTAGAATTTCATCACTCGCCTCCCCCGGCGGAGAAGCAAGTTACGCGCCGAAGGCCCCCTCATCCGACCCTCGCGTCAGCGAGGGTCGGATGAGGGGCGCCGCCGCTCCCTCACCGCCATTCCGCTCACGCCGCCTTTTCGGCGCCGAAGCCCCGCCGCCCGACCGGCCTTCCGTCAAGCGTCAACCCGTGAGGATCGGTGGAGACGCGCACGGTGGAGCCGTCGACGATGTCGCCGCCGAGCAGCGCCTCGGCGAGCGGATCCTGCAGTTCCTTCTGGATCACGCGCTTCAACGGCCGCGCGCCATAGGCGGGGTCGTAGCCCTTGGCGGCGAGCAGCGCCCGCGCCTTCTCGTCCAGAGTCAGCGTGATCTTGCGATCGTCGAGCAGCCTCGAGAGCCGATGAATCTGAATGTCGACGATCGCCGCCATATCGTCCCGCCGCAGGCGGTGGAACAGGATGATCTCGTCGACGCGGTTCAGAAACTCCGGCCTGAAATGCGCGCGCACCACCTGCATCACCTCGGCATGCACGGCGGAGGAATCCTCGCCCTCCTGCTGCATCACCAGGAATTCGGAGCCGAGGTTCGACGTCATGATGATGAGCGTGTTCTTGAAATCGACGGTGCGGCCCTGGCCGTCGGTGAGGCGGCCATCGTCCAGCACTTGCAGCAGCACGTTGAACACATCCGGATGCGCCTTCTCGATCTCGTCGAACAGCACGACCTGATAGGGCCTGCGTCGCACCGCCTCGGTGAGCGCCCCGCCCTCCTCATAGCCGACATAGCCGGGAGGCGCGCCGATGAGCCGCGCCACCGAATGCTTCTCCATATATTCGGACATGTCGAGACGGACCATCGCCGTCTCGTCGTCGAACAGGAAGTTCGCGAGCGCCTTGGTCAGCTCGGTCTTGCCGACGCCGGTCGGCCCCAGGAAGATGAAGGAGCCGATCGGACGATTGGGATCCTGCAGTCCGGCGCGGGCGCGGCGCACGGCCGTCGAGACGGCGGCGACCGCCTCCCTCTGCCCGACGACGCGACGCGACAGCTCGTCCTCCATATGGAGGAGCTTCTCGCGCTCGCCCTCGAGCATTTTGTCAACCGGAATTCCGGTCCAGCGCGAGACGACCTGCGCGATATGCTCGGGCGTCACCTCTTCCTCGAGCATTTTCTGCGCGCCTTCCTTCTCGCTCGCGGCGAGCTTGCGCTCGAGATCGGGGATCAGGCCATAGGCGAGCTCGCCGGCGCGCTGGAACTCGCCGCGGCGCTGCGCCTGGGCGAGCTCGTTGCGAGCGTTCTCGAGCTGCTCCTTCAGCTTCTGGGCGACGCCGAGCTTGTCCTTCTCGGACTTCCAGCGCTGGGTGAGCGCCGATGATTTCTCGGTCAGATCGGCGAGCTCCGTCTCCAATTTGGCGAGACGATCCTTGGAGGCGGGATCGGTCTCCTTACGCAACGCCTCCTGCTCGATGCGCAGTTGGATGATGCGGCGGTCGAGCTCGTCGAGCTCCTCCGGCTTGGAGTCGATCTGCATGCGCAGCCGCGAGCCGGCCTCGTCGACGAGGTCGATCGCCTTGTCGGGCAGAAAACGGTCGGAGATGTAACGATTGGAGAGCGTCGCCGCCGCCACGATCGCGGCGTCGGTGATGCGCACGCCATGGTGCATCTCGTATTTTTCTTTCAGCCCGCGCAGAATGGAGATGGTGTCCTCCACCGTCGGCTCATCGACGAAGACGGGCTGGAAGCGCCGAGCGAGAGCGGCGTCCTTCTCCACATGCTTGCGATATTCGTCGAGCGTGGTCGCGCCGACGCAATGCAATTCGCCGCGCGCCAGAGCCGGCTTCAAGAGATTGGACGCGTCCATCGCGCCATCCGCCTTGCCGGCGCCGACCAGCGTATGCATCTCGTCGATGAACAATATGATCCCGCCCTGCGCGGCGGTGATCTCGTTCAGCACGGCCTTCAAGCGCTCCTCGAACTCGCCGCGATATTTGGCGCCGGCGATGAGCGCGCCCATGTCGAGCGCGAGGAGCTTCTTGTCCACGAGCGATTCGGGCACGTCGCCATTGACGATGCGCAGAGCGAGGCCCTCGACGATCGCCGTCTTGCCGACGCCGGGCTCGCCGATCAGCACGGGATTATTCTTGGTGCGGCGCGACAACACTTGGATCGTACGGCGAATTTCCTCGTCGCGGCCGATGACCGGATCGAGCTTGCCCTCGCGCGCGGCCTCGGTGAGATCGCGCGCATATTTCTTCAGCGAGTCATAGGCGCTCTCGGCGGAGGACGAATCGGCGGTGCGGCCCTTGCGCAGATCTTCGATCGCGGCGTTGAGCGTCTGCGGCGTGACGCCCGCCTCGCTCAATATGCGCGCGGCGTCCGTCCCCTTCTCGAGGGCGAGCGCGAGCAGCAGTCGCTCGACGGTCACATAGGAATCGCTGGCCTTTTGCGCGAGCTTCTCGGCATTGTCGAAGAGCCGCGCCGTCGCCTGATTGAGCGCCGGCTGTCCGGCGCCGCCGCCCGAAACTTTCGGCAGCTTGGCCAGCGCGGCCTCGGTCTTGGCGAGCGCCTCGCGCGAACGACCGCCGGCGCGATCGATGAGGCCGGCGGAGAGGCCCTGTTCGTCGTCGAGCAGCACTTTCAAAACATGCTCCGGCGTGAGCTGCGGATTGCCCTCACGCGTCGCGAGCGACAACGCCGCCTGCACGAAGCCCTGCGCGCGCGTCGTGTATTTGTCGAAATTCATGGAAACCCTCCGGCCTCGAGGCGCCACGTAAAGCGGCGCGCCTCGTCCCTATATGGCGTGAAATCGGCCCCTTGCGGCGACCGTTATGGCCGATATGGGAAAGACCCTCGCGCTCGAAAAGAGGGTGCGACGAACTGGAGCGCGAGGGAATGCGTCGTAAAGACGATCAGTCGGCGAGCGGCAACTCGTCCGAACGCGGCGGCTCGTCGCCGGAAGCGACATTGCCATTCGCCTCTTCATTCGCCGGACGCGTGCGGCGGCGGCGGCGTTGATTGAGATGAAAGCCCGCGGCCGCTTCTTCATGCTCGCGAACCGCGGAGCGCTCCGTGCGAGCGAAGCTCTCGGTCTCCTCCGGGCCGGCTGCGCGAATCGGCGCGGTGATGAAGGATGGCAACGCTGCGGCCGGCGCCTCGTCCTGCGCGGCCGGCTGCACACGCGGCGGGAAGCGACGCTCGCGATTGCGATCGAAATTCTGGCGAGGCGGACGCTCACCGCCGCCCTCGGCGGTCTGCTCGCCATTGCCGCCACGGTCGCGGCGATCGCGAAAGCCGCCGCGATCCCCGCCACGATCTTGGCGCGGCTGGCGCTCGTATCGCGGCTCGTTGACCGGACGCTCGCCGATCGGACGCTCCTCATAGGGCTGCGGTTGCGGTTGCGGTTGCGGCGGCGCGAATTGCGGCTGCGCCACGGGCTGCGGATAGGGCGCGGAAGCATAGGGCTGCGGCGGCGGCTGATAGCCGGCAGTCTGGGGCAGGCGCTCGGAGAGAGGCGCGAAACGATCCGAGATGCCGCTGAAATCGTCATCGTCGTCGAGATCGGATTCGGTCGCCTCATAGGTGCGGCCATAGCCGCCCTGCGCCTGCTGCTGCGCGGTCTGAGCGGCGGCGATCAGACGGAAATAATGTTCGGCGTGCTGCAGCAGGCTCTCGGCCATGATCGTGTCGCCGGAGGATTGCGCGTCTCGGGCGAGTTGAAGATATTTTTCGGCGACATGCTGAGCGGTTCCCCGGATTTTGACGTCGGGACCGTTCGACTCGTAGGAGCGCGTGAGGGGATTGGGCCCTTTCCGACCATTACGGCCGCGAATGCGTTTATTATTCTGTCCTGGTCTCATCGAATATCCCCGAGAAGGTCGTCCTTACGCTTTTCTGGCTCGGCGTTGTCGTGCTTCGGCCGAACGCGCCGAGAGGGACGAACGCTCGAAACTACGTCAGAGGCGGAAGCCGGGCGCCATGCCCGATCCAACGGATCCGCTCCGCTCGACATCGAGCGGCGATTCTGTCCGTTCTGTCGCTTGCGCGATCCCGGCATGGATCACGCCGCCGGCGCTGCGTCCTCTTGGAACGGCCTGCGCCGAATTCACATCTTCCATCCGATTCCATCCGGGCGCCGCCGACACGCTCGAATGCGCTTCTGAGCGAAGGCCGCGCTCGGCCCCTCGGCTCGGCCCATAGAGAGACCGCGTCGACGTCGTCCGTCCGGCTCTCGCGAGCGGCGCGCGTTCCGCGTCACGCCTTCATCACGGCTTTGAATCGCGAAACCGTCGCTCACGCTCGATTGCCCGAACACGCTCCGTCTCGCGCGCCGAACACCCGACCATGCATCGTCTTTTCGGGTTCGAACGGCGGCGCCGGACTCCGGCCCATGCGGCGCGGGATGCGCGCCATCGGCAAAATTTCGGGGACCGGCCGATATTCCCCCTGGTCCGCGCTCAGCGTCGCTCACGACGATCAGCGTCTTTTCGCAGGCGACTATAGTCCACCCGGTCAGCCTCGCCAAGGGCGCGAACGTTCTGTCCCTCACATAAATAGGAGGTGTAGCCAATTTGTCACGACCGGCGCCGCGCGGCGACTGCGCGCTCGCGTCCGCCGGCGTCCTTGCGAATTCCGGCGGGTTCGAGGCCTTTCTCGGCCATCAGCGCGGCGACGCTGCGCGCCTGGCCGTCTCCCGCCTCCAGCACCGCCGCGCCCAGCGGCGCGAGCAGGCGCGGCAGTTCCTCCACGATCTCGCGATAACAATCGAGTCCGTCGGGGCCGCCGTCGAGCGCGAGACGCGGATCATAGAGCCGCACCTCCGGCTCGAGCCCATCCAGCTCGCCGCTGGCTATATAAGGCGGATTGGAGACGACGAGATCGAATCGCGCGGCGAGCGCATCGGCCCAACGGCCGCGCAGCACCGCCGCCCGCTCCGCAAAGCCGCAACGCGACAGATTGAGCGCGGCTGCGGCGCAGGCGTTCGCGCTGAGATCGACGCCGATCGCGCGCGCATTGGGGAATTCGGCGAGCAGCGCGCAGAGAATAGCGCCTGAGCCGACGCCGAGATCGAGTATGGCGAGTTGATCGCGCCGACGCGCGCGCAAGAGCTCGAGCGCGAGCTCGATCAGCGTTTCCGTGTCCGGCCGCGGATCGAGCACGCGCGGCGCGACGACGAGATCATGCGTCCAGAAGCCGCGCGCGCCCAGAATGCGCGACACCGGCTCGCGCGCCGCGCGGCGCTGCGCATAATCGCGCAGCTTCTCGCGCACGGCGCCGGTGAGCGCGGCCGTCGGCTCGAGCAGCAGCTCCGCCGCAGTGAAGCCGCCGGCCGCGAGCAGCAGCGCGCGCGCATCGCGGCGCGCATCATCGACGCCGCAGCGCTCGAGAAAGGCCGCGACCTCGTCGAGCGCCGCGGCGCGCGTCGCATCATCGAGCGCGAGAGCGGACAGAAGCGTCACCCTTTGGCGAGCAGCGCGGCGACGCGCTTGGCGAAAGCGGCCGCGTCGAGCGGCGCTTCGCCATCGGCGATGCGGGCGGTGTCGAACAGCAGCCAGAAGCCGTCCTCGGCGCTCTGCTTATCGGCTTTCGCCTTTTGCGCGAGAGCGAGCACGGCGTCGTGGCGCGGATTGATCTCGAGCACGGGCTTGCCGAAAACGCCCTTGTTGCCGCTCTCCTGCAACATGCGCGCGAGCTGCAGATCGAAGCCGTGATCGGCGGCGACGAGACAGGCGGGACTCTCGCGCAGACGCGTCGAGACGCGCACATCCTCGACCTCTCCGGCGAGCGTCTCTTTCAGCATCGCCGTGAGCAGCGCGACCTCCGCGCTCGCCTCGGCGGGCGGCGTGTCGGACGAGCCTTCCGGCGCCGGCACAGCGTCTATGTCGGCCGAGCCCTGCGTCACCGATTTGAACGGCTTGCCGTCATAGCCGACGGCGCTCGTCACCCAGAAGGAGTCGACCGGATCGTGGAGCAGCAGCACATCGATCCCCTTGGCGCGATAGCCTTCGAGCTGCGGGCTCGCGGCGAGCCGCTTCTTGTCGTCGCCGGTGATGTAATAGATCGCAGTCTGATTGGGGCGCAGATTTTCGACGTAGTCCTTCAGGCTGCGGCCGCCGTCTTGATGCTGCGCCGTCGCGAAACGCGCGATCGCGAAGATTTCGTCGCGGCGCACCGGATCCTCGTGCAGGCCCTCCTTGATCACCGCCCCGAAATTCTTCCACACGGCGGCGAATTTCTCCGAATCATTGGCGGAAAGATCGGCGAGCTCCTTGAGCACGCGCGTTCCGACCGCCTTGCGGATGGCGGCGAGGATCGGATTATTCTGCACCATCTCGCGCGAGACATTGAGCGGCAGATCGGCGCTGTCGACGACGATGCGCACGAAACGCAGCCAGGGCGGCAGAACATCGGCCTCGCGCGAGATCAGCACGCGGCGCACATAGAGCTTGGAGCGGCTCTTGCGCTGAGGATCGAAGAGATCATAGGGCCGCGAGCCCGGCACGAAGGCGAGCACCGTATATTCCGTGCGTCCCTCGGCGCGCCAATGAATGGTGAGCGCCGGATCGTCGAACTGGCCGGAGATCTGCTGATAGAAATCGTTATAGTCCTGCTCGCTCACTTCGGATTTGGACTTGGTCCACAGCGCCGAACCGTCGGTGAGGCGGCGCGGCTCCTTGCCCGTCTCCTCGACGAGATCGATCGGTATGGCGATCGCGCCCGAATGCTCGCGCAATATCTGCTCGATGCGATAGGGCTCGAGGAATTCGTCCGACTCTGAATTGAGATGCAGCGTCACGCGCGTGCCGACCGTGGGGGCGGCGTCGAGAGCGAGCGGCGCGATCTGGAACGAGCCCTTGCCCTCGGATGTCCATAGGAAAGCCTCGGACGAGCCCGCGCGACGGGTCGCGACCTCTATGCGATCGGCGACCATGAAGGCCGAATAGAAGCCGATGCCGAAACGTCCGATGAGCGAGGCGCCGATATCGGCGTTTCCCTTGTCGGCGCGTCCCTGGTCGGCGCTTCCCTGGTCGGCGTCGCCCTTCGCCTCGAGATCGTCGAGAAAGGCGCGGGTGCCGGAGCTCGCTATGGTGCCGAGCGCGGCGACGAGATCCTCTCGCGACATGCCGACGCCATTATCGGTCACGCTCAGCGTGCGCGCCTCCTTGTCGAGCGCGATGGTGACGAGCGGCGCGCCGGCCTCCGCCGCGAGCGCCTCGTCGGCCACCGCCTCGAAGCGCAGCTTCTCTATGGCGTCCGCTGCGTTGGACACGAGCTCGCGCAGGAATATGTCGCGCTCCGAATAGACCGAATGAGTCATGAGCTCCAAGAGCCGCGCGACATCGGCCTGGAAGCCGTAATCGCTGCGCTCGGCTGCGTCGATCGTATGTGTTTCGGCGTGATCGTTCACGGGCGTCGTCTCCGCTTTTTCTATCGGCTCCGCCGCGCGCGCCGCTTCCCGCAAATGGAAGCATGGCCGACGGCGCGCGGGCGCTAGCCGGGATATAGAGATCGTCATTGATCGGCAATGGCGCCCGTCGAGCCGCCTCGAGCGGGACGCGAGGCCTGATATCGGAGGTCATCGGCAAAGTTGCAAGACTGCCGGGACACGTCACGTCGCCGCCGGGACGGGTCGCGATGCGCGACGTGCAAAAACAAGACGGGCCGCCCGAGCGTCGCCCGGCCGGCCCGTCCATCGCCACGAACTCACGCTGCTCGAAAAGCGCCCTTCCGGGGGGCTGGGGGGCTGACGAAAACCGGAAAAACGGCTTCCCGAGCTTGTCGAGGCAATACGCTAGATATTGGTCGGCTCCTTTGGCGGACAAGGGGCTCGATATTGGCGAAAATGTGAAATTTGACCTTTGCGCGCCGCGCCGATCGTCGTCTGAATGTCATCTTTGTCTTGCCCTCGCGCCATTGCCGCGCGATCATGCCGCGAGAGATGGGGACAGCGGCATGAGCGAGACGGAGACGACCGAACCCAGCCGGCGGCGCGGCCTGCTCGCCGTCGTGGCAGGCCGCGCGACCAACGACCCGGAACGGACAAAGACCGCGCCCGAGAGCAGAACCGCCCCGCTCGTGTCTTTCGACCGACGCGAATTGCGGCTGCTGTTCGATCTCTACGGCGCGAAGGTCGCCGCCGGCGAATGGCGCGACTACGCCATCGACTTCTCCCCGACCAGGGCGGTGTTCTCCGTCTTTCGCCGCGCCAGCGAATCGCCGCTCTATCGCATAGAGAAAAATCCCGAGCTCGCCCGCCGTCAGGGCGCCTTCTGTGTCGTCGCCTCCGGCGGCCTGGTGATGCGTCGCGGCCCCGAGCTCGCGCGCGTCATCGCCGTGCTGCAGAAAAAGCTCGAATTGGTGCGCGACTGACACGGAAAGTGCGCGACTGACCAAGAAAGTGCGCGACCGACAAAGAAAAAGGCCCCGCCGCAGCGGGGCCT
>Ga0265328_10000352_pt1 | contig 21645 bp, 19 predicted proteins | sample 41624metaG_FD_202086 | JGI IMG/M metagenome (GOLD analysis project Ga0265328, IMG submission 202086) | Rhizosphere microbial communities from Carex aquatilis grown in University of Washington, Seatle, WA, United States - 4-16-24 metaG | ecosystem: Host-associated > Plants > Roots > Rhizosphere...
CTCCCAACCCTAAGGGCTGCGACATTCTGTGCTGCACCGCGTCAAAAGAACAGCACATAAATCCACATAACATTGCGACAAAATATGGTTCTCTCAATAATTCCAGCAGGATATGTCTGAATCTTAGCCAGTGCGAAAAAGCGCCCCTGGCGCGTTTGACCGGCCGAGGACGGCCGCGATCAAATCGGCGATCGATTGTCGGCGGGGATGTGGAGCAAGGCCTGCTCGTGCGGCATGACGCGGGCGGGCGTGACGCGGCGAGGGTTTTAGGCGCAGCAGAGGCTCAGCGGGTGCGGCGGAGCGATTGATTGCGGCGGATTGGGGGCGTTGCGACGGCGACTCAATTCGATTTTGGAAACAGCCACGGGAGATTTCGCTTCATCCAATCGTTGTCTTTAATCACCTTCAACGCGCTCAAATCTGCCTCGGTTAGCGCGGTCGAAACGGGGCAGTCTTTGCTCTTGATTATGTCCACAAGGGCTAGGCCTTCACGCCCAGCAGTAACGAGGCGGCTCTCCGTCACCAAGGGGCCACGCATTATCTTACCAACATATAAGATGCCGCGCAGTATGTGGATTGCATCCGGCGTTCCGTCACACACAAGCTTTCGCAATTCGGAGGCAAGAGCGATCTCGTAAACAGCGTCGTCTGAACTCGCTTTTTCTTCGAGCATCCTTCGCCAATCCATCGCAAGTTGCGGCAACGCGGCTGCCGGATCGCAGGACGCAAGTGTGTTATCGCGGTTCTTGCAATCGAGCCGTCCGATCCGTTTCATGGCCGCGTCTCGCATCGCGCCTTCGGCAATGCCCGATTCCATTGAGCGCCACAGATCGGCATATGTCGAACCCGTCCACGGCACGGTAACCCACGGCGACTGTTGATATTGAAACGAGAGGGTGGCCGGCGCCCAAACGGCCTCTTTCACGCGGACAAGTACGCTATTTGGATTTGGACGCGCCAAATTTGAGAAATCCGTTCGCCAGAGAAAGGCGGCGGAGAAGTCGGAGCCATTGAGGGCCGCCACGAGTTCTGCATTGACCGGAACTTTCATATAGAACACGGCGCCCTGAAGCTTTGAACCAACAAAGGAAGCGGCTTGAAGTTGCGCTCCTTCGAACGACGCTCCCTCAAGACGCGCCCCGTCGAGCAACGCGCCCTGAAGTTTCGCCCGAGTCAATGACGCGCCCTGCAGCTGCGCATCGACGAGCGACGATCCCTGAAGCTCTGCAGTAACTAATGTCGCGCCTTGCAGCTGCGCACCGATGAGAGACGATCCCTGAAGCTCTGCAGTAACTAATGTCGCGGCTTGCAGCTGCGCACCGATGAGAGACGCACCTTGGAGATGCGCGCCGACGAGCAAAGCGCCCCGAAGGTCCGCTCCATCGAGGATTCCTCCTTCGAGATAAGCATTGTTCAAATTCACATTGCCAAATTTAGCGCCGCCAAGAACCGCGAATTCCAAATGGCGGCTTTGAAGATCGAGCGTGTACTGCTTTCGACTTAGCTTATTCGGATCGTCGACCTTTAATGCATCATAAATATCAAAAGAGTTTAACCTCAAACTATTGTGAGGCCAGGTGCCGGTAATATTGTGGGCATGCGCGTCCACCTCGCCGAAAGCCCAAACGTTCGCCGCCTTCCATTCGAGCGTTGGCGCGAGAGAATAGGGCCACTCCCGCCATTCATTCGGAAAAGTCGCGATCCAGCATGAAAAGAGTGCGACTATGCTGGTCAGGCTCAATGCCGTAAGTCTATACGATAGCCATAAAAGCATGGCTTTGAACCGTGCCCAACGCCGAACATTTTGTCCGCCAGATTGGCGCACGACGACGGATCGCGCTTTTGCGTTCTCGTCACCTTCGTCTTCCTCGCTGCGCCCCGAAAGAATTTTTCCCCACAGCCACCAGATCAGCGCAAGATCAAAGAGGATAATTGCACGATGCTCCCAACTTACGCGACTATCATGATAGGGGAGGAATTGGAGCTGCAACAACAACAAAATCAGGACCGGCCCCAAGACCAACGTTGCCCATGCGATCAGCGACAGCAGACGACCGAACCAACTTTTGCGGATTTGCTTTGGCCCGGCGAGAAACTGAACGAATAGATTTATCGGCAATAGCTGGCGCAATCTCTCGCGAATCTCCCGGGCATTTTCGTGCCCGCCGTCGATCTGCTCTTTCAGTTGCATATGAAAGCGCTTGGCCTTGTCGGCGAGCAGCGCGAAATGCGCCATTGTATAGGCGTGACTGATGAGAAAAAGGATCGGAGCGATAACAAAAAACGCCGTAAGATGCAGCTTTAGCGAAAGAAACGGCAATTCTACCGGATTTTCCAGCAGCAGATCCTTGTGCGTCACACCTCCGGCGGCGAGCGCGATGTAGAAGAGCCCGAAAAGATAGGAAAGCCACAGTGGCCCACCAACAGCAGCCGCGTCCTCGACCGATTTTTTGATCGCCTCGAGATCGTCAGCCTTAGCGGCGATGGCGGGTAGCACACGCCGGCCTGCGGCGCGTTGCTCCGCCCGCTTTAATCGGAATCTTCGCAATCGCTCCGACACCATGACGCCCCACTACGTCCTAGAAAGCGCCATACTGCGCCATGGATCGCGCGTCGGGCAAGGCCCCTACTCCTCCATCTTCAACGCCGCGATAAACGCCTCCTGCGGGATCTCCACCCGCCCGAACTGGCGCATCTTTTTCTTGCCTTCCTTTTGCTTCTCCAGCAGCTTCCTTTTGCGCGTCGCGTCGCCGCCGTAGCACTTCGCCGTCACGTCCTTGCGGAACGCCCGCACGGTCTCGCGTGCGATGATCTTGCCGCCGATCGCCGCCTGGATCGGCACCTGGAACATATGCGGCGGGATTAGTTCCTTCAGCTTCTCCACCATCTGCCGGCCGCGCCCCTCTGCCCTGGTGCGATGCACCAGCATCGACAGCGCGTCGACCGGCTCGGCGTTGACCAGAATACTCATCTTCACAAGATCGCCGGCGCGATAATCAGTGATGTGATAGTCGAAGCTGGCGTAGCCTTTGGAGATAGACTTTAGCCGGTCGTAAAAATCGAACACCACTTCGTTGAGCGGCAGATCGTAGATCGCCATGGCGCGCTTGCCGACGTAATTGAGGTCGGCCTGAACGCCGCGCCGGTCCTGGCACAGCTTTAGCACCGCGCCGAGATAATCGTCGGGCGTCATGATCGTCGCTCTGATCCAGGGCTCCTGAATCTCTTCGATCTTCACAACATCCGGCATGTCAGCGGGATTGTGCAGTTCGATCTCGTCGCCATTGGTGAGCTTGATCTTGTAAACGACAGAGGGCGCCGTCGCGATCAGATCGAGGTTGAACTCGCGGCGCAGGCGCTCCTGGATGATCTCGAGGTGCAGCAGCCCGAGAAACCCGCAGCGAAAGCCGAAGCCCAGCGCCGCCGAAGACTCCATCTCAAAGGAAAAGCTCGCGTCGTTGAGCCGCAGCTTGCCGATGGCGGCTCGCAAATCTTCGAAGTCGGCGGCGTCAACTGGAAACAAGCCACAGAACACCACCGGCTGCGCCGGCTTATAGCCGGGCAGCGCCTCGGCGCAGGATTTCTTTTCGTCGGTGATGGTGTCGCCGACGCGCGTGTCGGCCACCTGCTTGATCTGCGCGGTGATGAAGCCGATCTCGCCCGGCCCCAGCTGCGCCACGTCCTGCATCTTCGGCTTGAACACGCCGATCTTATCGACCTCGTAATGGGCGTCCGTGCCCATCATTTTGATCTTCTGGCCTTTTTTGAGCGTGCCATCGAACACGCGCACCAGCACGACGACGCCGAGATAGGCGTCGTACCAGCTGTCCACAAGCCCCGCCTTGAGCGGCGCCGTCTCGTCGCCCTTGGGCGGCGGGAGGCGAGTGACGATGGCCTCCAAAACATCCGCAATGCCGAGGCCGGTCTTGGCCGAAATCAGCACGGCGTCGGAGGCGTCTAAACCGATCACGTCCTCGATCTGCTGCCTGATGCGGTCGGGCTCAGCCGCTGGCAGGTCTATCTTGTTGAGAACAGGGACGATTTCATGGCCGGCGTCGAGCGCCTGATAGACGTTGGCGAGCGTCTGCGCCTCGACGCCCTGGCTCGCGTCAACGACCAGGAGCGAACCCTCGCAGGCATGCAGAGAGCGCGACACCTCATAGGCGAAATCGACATGGCCGGGCGTATCCATCAGATTGAGGATATAGGACTTTCCATCCTTGGCCTTGTAGTCGAGACGCACCGTCTGCGCCTTGATGGTGATGCCGCGCTCGCGCTCAATGTCCATCGAGTCGAGCACTTGCTCGACCATGTCGCGCTCGGCGACCGTGCCGGTCGACTGGATCAACCGGTCAGCGAGCGTCGATTTGCCGTGATCGATATGCGCGACGATGGAGAAATTGCGGATATTGTCGATGTTGTGGCTGGTCATGGGCGCTTGCGATAGCAGCGCCAAGGCGCTAGAGCAAGTTCCGCAAAAGTTGATAGACTTTTGCGATCAGATCTTGCTCCAGCTTTTTGATATTCGCGCGCGAATGCGTGTTTCGCGCGCGCTTTGGCGACGCCAGACGGCGACGCCTCACTTCTTGGCGAGGCGCGCTTCAACTTCGCTCGACAACCGGACCGCCAGCTGTTTGGCGCGCGGCCAAACCCAGTCCCGCGTCCATTGCGCGAGGGCGACGCCGGCCCTCACGGCGAGACAGCCCAGTTGCGTCGCGATCTCGATGGTGTTGTCGAACCAGCCGAGCGCCGGATGATTCTCGGGGATCTTGCTGCGCAGGAAAGCGACGCCAGCCGTGGTCTTTTGGCGCGCCAGCGCCCAGAGAACCTCGAGAGGCTCGGCCGAGGGAGCGGTCTCGATGGCGTGGCGCAGCCCGAGGATTTCCTTGGCGGACTCCTCGGCCCGGTGGGCGGCCTCGGCGAGCGCGCGCGTGGCGCCGGCGGCCTCGGCGGCGAGGCGGTCGCTCTCCGCCGCAACGGCGTCGAGACGCTGACGCAACTCGCCGTGCTCCGCCGTAGCGGCGGCGAGACGCTGACGCAAATCATCGCGCTCGCGCGAGATCGCGTTGGCCCTTTCGACGATTTCCAATTTCTCGAAGGCGTGCCGGTCGCGATCTGCGACGACGTTTTTCAGTTGCTCCAGCAATTCGCCGACATCGACGGGTGGCGCGGACGGAACGGGCGCGGGTTCGACCGCAGGGATCTGGTGATCGTCCGACAGGGCTGCCTCCCAACGTTAGGCCCGACAGCGCGCGGGCAAGAAATATACTCAAGTTCGACCCCCGAATCGGACGCCGAACAGCTGTTTAAAAATGATACATATTCGTTTTGCCGATTCGGCGCCAGAAGGTTTTTAGGCTCCGACAACGAATGCCTGACTCTATAATTCTGCTCACGAAACCGCATTGACTTTAGGCAAACGACCGGGCGCCGGGGCATGCGAGTCGGGTGATCTCACCGCACGGTGATGGTAGCGGCCAATCAGTGGTCGCCGCCGTCTCGTTTGGGTGATTCCGCGTTGACCGCTTTCAGCATCGCCAGACAATCGCGCGGATTGGCGAGACAATGTTCGCGCGTTGCGCCGACGAGTTTGGCCGCGGCCTCCCGTTGGAGCGCCGTCAAGGCGTCTTCCCTGACGCCGACTGCGCGGCGTCCGCCGGCCGCCTGTTCCGTCCTGGCGCGCGCCGGCGTCAAAGCCCCAATGATTTCCTCTTTATGCAAAGCGAAATACACGAGGGCGATGACGAAGGCGCTTTTGAGAAGAAAGCTCATGACAAGTTCCGTGGCGGCGCAGAATTTCCCCTATCGCCGGTTTTCGCCTCGCGCCGCGCTCGTGCGAGAGCTTTGCGGGCATTTCCTTTCGCAATTGTGAATTTTCTCACCCGCCCCGCGTCCCCTGCGCGGCAACGACTTGCAAACCATGAGCGAAGATGGACGCCGGCGCCCGCCCGTTAAACTGTTTCTCTGTTGTGGGCTTAGCAGTCACTTAACGCCAATTTGGAAAGCTATCCTCAATTAAGGAGCGTGCACTTGCGTAACTCGTCCGCATTCACTTCTTCCGCGCCGGAATGGCTCGATCATCTGACGCATAAAAGCGCATGCGACGATCCGATCGAACTCGCGCGACAAAAGTTTTTCGTGGCCGCGCGTCTCGCCGTCGGAGTGAGCGTATTGGCGTTTTTGCCGTTCTCCTTGTTGCTTTACGGCATCCCCACGCCGCAGCACGCGGCACAGTTCATACTCGCGCTGACACCGCTCGTAGCGATCGTCGTGCTGAAGCAAACCGGCAATTTGCGACTGGCGGAATGCGTGTCGATCTTCGGTTGGGCCGCCTTCGCCGCAAGCGTCGGCGCCTCGACCGAAGGCTATGAAGCCGTCTCCCTCACACTATTGACCATCGCCCTGATCGAAGCCGCGCTGACCCTGGAGATCGGCATGGTCGCCGCCGTCGTCGGCGCCATACTCGCGCTGATCGCTTTGGAGGTCAGCCGAAATCCTTTCGGCCCCGCCAGCGTCGCCGCGCGCGCGGACGTCGCTCTCTGCGTTACGCCGCTGATGATGTATATGGCCGGGCTGTGCGCCGGCGCCATTTTCATGGCGCATCTGAAGGTCGAGGCAGATAAGCGCAACGCCCGCGATCTGCGCCTTCTCACCGACGCGCTCGGCGATATTGTCGTTCGCTTCGATCGCACCGGCGCGGTTTCGTCTATCGTCGGCGACATGCACAAGAATTATGGACTCGAGTCCCGCGACCTGTTCGGGCGCGGCTTCTTCCGGCGCGTGCACGTCGCCGACCGCCCGGCCTTTCTCAAGCTGGTGTCAGACGCAATGTCCAACAACACGGCGTCCCACGCCGTGTTGCGTTTGCATATCGGAGGCATGGAGAACAACGGCGGCGGCTATTTCGAACCGGTGTTCAACTACTTCGACGCGCGCACGTGCCATGTAGATATGACGGCCGCCAGCGACGCCGCGGAGACCGAAGCGCCGGTGGTGTGCATCTTGCGCGACATCACGGCGGCCCAGCGAGCCGAAGAGGAGATCGCGGCGGCGCGCCGCCAAAGCGAACTCGCCATGGCCAGCAAGACGCGCTTCCTCGCCAATGTCAGCCATGAGCTGCGCACGCCGCTGAATGCGATCATCGGTTTTTCGGAAATGCTGGCGAGCGAAGACCTGGAGCCGCGCGAAGCCGAAAAGCGCCGCGAATACGCGAAAATCATCCGCGACTCCGGCAATCATCTGCATGAAGTCGTCAGCATGATCCTCGATATGACGAAGATTGAATCCGGATCGATGCAGATTTTCCCAGAGCCTTTCTCGCTGCCGGCGCTCGTCGAGCAATGCTGCGACATGATCCAGATCAAGGCGGATCAGGGCCAGGTGATGCTGACGCGCGAATGTCGCGACGACATAGAAGAGGTTGTCGCCGACAAACGCGCCTGCAAGCAGATCCTGCTCAATCTCCTGTCCAACGCCGTCAAGTTCACGCCGCCGCAAGGTAAAGTGACGGTGCGCCTGCGACCGGAGGGCAACTCCCTGGTGCTCGTGGTCTCCGACACCGGCATCGGCATCGGCGCGGACGACCTCGCCCGGCTCGGCGAAGCCTTCTTCCAGGCGAGCTCGTCGCATGATCGCAGCTATGAAGGCACGGGCCTTGGTCTTTCGGTGGTGCGCGGCCTGGTTGGGCTGCACGGCGGCTCCATCGCCGTCGAAAGCGCGCTGAAAATGGGCACCACCGTCACCGTCCGCTTGCCGATGGACGGCCGGACCAGCGACCAGACTTCGCCGACCACCAGGATCGAAACCATCACGCGCCGCCACGTCGCGTCACCAGGCGAAGACGTCGGGCAAGAACAAGACAGGGTGAAAAAAATTGCGTGAAGCTCTCGCCGCGTCCAATATCGACTTTTCTCCGCGCGACGAGCGCGGCGCCAATATGAAACGGCGCGCCAAGCCCGGCAGGACCAAACGCGCTTCGCCTGGGGAACGCCTGCTCAGCGCGATTGGCGGCTTTCGCTCCGCGGTACTGTTTGGCTTCCTCGGCGTTGTCGCGATCGGCGTGCCCTTCAATGCGCTGTTCATGCAGGATGGCCGCCGCCCGGCTCGCAGCGTTGCGCTGAACGCGCCGCAAATCGACCTCGCGCGGCATAGCCAGGCGGCGCCCCCACCCCGGCCGCGCCCCGCGTCGCCGGGGTCCGCCAAGACGGACGCGCAAAAGATGGAAGCGCAAAGACTGGAGCCTTTGAAAACCGAAACCACCAAGGCGGCCGACAAGCTCGTCGATCCGATTGGTCAATTGTTGAAGCCCGTCGATCCGATCGGTCAATTATTGAAGCCAGTAGATACGATTGGTCAATTGCTAGGGGGCGGGCCGCAAAAAAACGCCGCCGACGCCAGGGGCGACGCCAAGAACAAGGCCGTGATCTTCGCGCAGCGGGCGCTGGCCAAGCTCGGCTACTCGCTGCATCAGGACGGCGTTTACGGCGGCACGACGCGTCAGGCGATCGAAAAATTCGAACGCTCCAGCGGCTTGCCGGTGAAGGGCGAATTGTCGCCCAAGATTCTGCGCCTGCTTAGCGCGCGCTCGGGCGTCGCGTTTAAGTGACCCTTCCTTGGGACGCGTCGGCGGATGGATGCGAGGCCCCCTGATGCGGTTGCGGTCGGATATTTTTGTCTCCGCGCTGATCCGGCGGGCCGAGGCGCAGGGAGCCGTCGCCATGCTGCGTCGGCGCGGCGCCGCGGAAGCGGGAGCGATATTCGTGAAAGTCGACCGCCTCGACGGCGCCGCCGCCCTTTACGGCCCCGCTCCGCAAAGCGAAGAACTTCCCCAGGGCGTCGCGCGTCTGTTCACCAGACTGCACAGCGAGGAATGGCGCGATCCGCTCGAGGCGGAGGAGCGCCTGCGGCGCGAGATCGCGTTTGATCCGGACATTTGGATCGTCGAGATCGAGGATCGCAAGGGCCGGGTTTTCGTCGACCTGGCGACCTGAGGCGCCGCTCCAATAGTTTGCGCCAACCAACTTGGAAACCTTCGGGAGCGAGCCTGAAGGCGCGCATTCCAGGTTCCGGCGTCAGGATGACGCAGCCCGCTAACGTCAATCGGAATTGGCGTGACGCTGGACGGCCGGAGCCAACCGATCCGCGGCGCCGCGCCGCCTCGAGCCGGCTTGCGTCGATGGGTCCACGCGCCACGAGACGCGCCGCGTCGGCTCGCGGTCGAACCGGCCGCAGCCGTTGATCGCGGCGACGATCCGCGCCGCGGCGCGGCGCGGCGTCGAGGACATGAGCGCGCGCAACGCGCGAATGCGCGCGACATCTCTTGCGAAAGCCATCTTGCTGCTGAGGAAAAGCCGCGTCGCCGTCTCGACGTCGACTCCGAGCGCGACACAAGTCAACGCCAAAGCCTCTCCGCCTTCATCGAGGAAGATCTTGCGCACACGGCTCTTGCGAGCGTCGAGCGCGTCGGCGATGCGGGCGATCATTGCGTCGCGCTCCTGCCGGGCGGCCAGCGCGTCGAGCTGCTCGCCCAATTTCTCGTCGCCGGGCGCCCAACCGTCGCCGGCTCCGTCGACAAACGCCGACCTGCACGCGGCCAACACGATCCGGGCGCGCTCCTCTCGCGTCGCGGCGAGAAACAGCGGCTCGGGATCGATGTCGATATCCTCACGATTGAGCAGCAGCCGCGCCAGCGCCTGATCGTCGCGGGCGACCTGCGAGAGCGCGCGCAAGGCGGTGGCGTCGAGATGAATCCGGCGATTGGCGGCGAGCGCGTAAAGCGCGACGCCCTCGCTACGCGCCGCCAGCGCGCTAATGGCCTCGCGCGGCAGTTCGGCGCGGCGGGCGATTGCCGCGGCCAATTCGGCCGAGCCATGCTCGGCGTTTGCGATAATGTCGGCGACCGGCGCCGCCGCGAATTCGAAGGCGATGCGCGCGCAGGCGCCACCCCGGTCGAAGAAGCGGCGGATCAGCGCGGGCGGCGTGTCGGGATGACGGCAAAGCGGCTCGGCGATTGTCGTGACGGCCTCGCTGTCGGTCACGTCGATGAGATCGCCGGCGAGCCGTTCGAACTGGCGCAGTTCGGTTTGCCCGTGGACTTCGCGAACGACAAATTGCTCGACGATCCTTTGCAGCAGCGCGCGTGTCGCGACGCGCCGCTCCATCTCTCCGGAAAGCATTGTGTTTCCGCGCTCCATCACTCGACGCTTCAAGATTGTGGGATTGTAGGGAGCGGTTGTTGACGTAACATTAACCCTCGCCATTCCCTAATCAGTTCGTGACTACCGACCAGTGATTTGTCGGCAAATTGCGGAGCAGTGCAGAGATGGCGCAGATAATCCCTATACAATCGCGGACGCGGGCGCCGCGACAAACGGCGGCGGCCAGCGATGGCGCGCAGATCCTGTTTTTCCTGGGTGTGCGCTATATGCGGATCGAGGAGTCCTCGCCGTCCTTGACCGACGCGCCGGGCCGCGTAGACGGCGGCGGCAAGAAGCGCAAACGTCGCGCCCGCGCCTGAAGATGCTCCCTCTCTCCCTTCAATCGGTCAGCACGAGCGCCCAATAGACCTTGAATTTCGAGCCTGGCGCATAAGCCGTGGCGAGACCCATGCGACGCGCGCGCGCGTCCAACATGCGCCCATTATGCGCCGGCGACTGACGCCAGCCGGAAAACGCCTCGGCGAGCGTGTCGTAGCCGGCGGAAAGATTTTCGATCGCCGCGCCGTTGCGAGCTTCCAAAGCCAGGAGACGCGGCGAAACTCCGCCGGCGGAGCGCGGATCGACCGAGCCGCGGCGCGCCATAGCCTCCGCCCGCCGCCGAGCGACTTCCTGAAGCTTTGCGTCGAGCGCCAGCTCGCCAAGGCCGTGGTTGCGCCGATATTGCGAGATCATGTCGCGCGCGGCCTCCGCGTCGACCTCGGCGCCGACTTGCGAGAGCGAGCGATACAGGCTCGGCTCCGGCGCGGCCACAGGCGCCTGCGCCTCGCGCGGCGGCGCGCCGCAGGCGGCTAGCGCGAGAAAAAAGACGAACGCGGCGAGACGCTTTACGCAAAGAAGGAACATCATGGGGTTGTGACCCGTCAGGGTTTACAAACCGTGAAAGGAGGAACAAAAAGTCCTCGACGCGAAGCGGCGCCAAAACATCGACGGAAAGGCGTCGCGATTCCGAACAACCCGCGCGAGTTGACCGACGCCCAAATCGAGAACTCGCGCTCGCTGTCGTATTTTTGTCACAGCTTAACAATTTTTTAAATTCTCTCCCGAAACGCATTGACCCCGAAAATCCGCGTCGCCTAAAAGGCGGAAATGGCGGCAAGAAGGACAAAAAGACGGTTCTCGGCGCGCGCGCTCGTCTCCAGCGTGATTGCCTGTCTATTTTTGCTTCAGGGCTTTGTCCTCGCCGCCTCGCCCACTCTGGGGCACCCGATTTCAGGCGCCGCCGGGGCGGTGATGTTCGCTGCGTCGGGCGGCGAAATATGCGACGGCCGAAGCGACGGCGCGCCGCGCCAGCATCACGACGATCCGACGAAATGTTGTCTTAGCTGCGTCGCGGCCAAACGCGACGCTTCGCCGCTGGCCGACGCGGCGACGCTTGGCGGCGCGCCGCTCGCGCAGCCCGCGCGATATTATCGCCTCGCCCGCGCGCTCCGGGGCGAGCCCATCCCGCGCGCAGGAGTGCGAAATCGCGCCTCCTCGCCCCGCGCACCTCCTTCCTTCTCCTGACCCGAACGAACGCGGCCCGAGGATCGACTCCTTTGGCCGCATTTCTTTTGCTCGGATCGCGCGAGCCGATGCGCCGCGCCTGGAGAATCCCCCAATGTATCGCTACACGCTCTCGCGGGGCGCTTCCGCCGGCGCTCTTTCGTTCGCCTTTCTTTCGTCCGCTCTCGCGCAGGAGTCATTGCCGTCGATCGACGTGGGCGCCTCCGGACCGTCGCAGCCCCTCGTCGGCGCTTCGCTTTCGGCGTTTCCCGCCCCGACGACGACCGCCGCCGACCAGACCAAGGGCTATGCGGTCACCGTCTCCAGCGCCGCGACCAAGACCAACACGCCGATCATCGACACGCCGCGCTCCGTCGTGGTCGTTCCGCGTGAGGTCCTCGACGACAATCAGGTCATCAACACGCAGGAGGCGGTCAAATTCGTCTCCGGCGTTCAGACCCTGGCGGGCCTATACGACGGCTATCAGATCCGCGGCTTCAGCAACGGCGGCCTTTCCGGCAACACCTATCGCAACAACCTCAAGCTAACCGGCATCATCATGACGGAGGACATGTCCTTCGTCGATCGCGTGGAGATCGTCAAAGGCCCGGTCGCCATGCTCTATGGCCGAATACAGCCCGGCGGCCTCGTCAATTTCGTGACCAAGAAGCCGCAGGAGGAAGCGTCTCATTTCGTGCAGGAGCAGTTTGGCAGTTGGGGCCTCTCGCGCACGACGCTCGACGCGACCGGACCGATTCTCGACGACAAGTCTCTGCTCTACCGCGTCATCGGCGCCTTCGATCACGGCGATTCCTGGGTGAATTTCGATCACCGCGACAACGGCGCCGCGACGGTCGCGCTGAGCTGGCGGCCGATCAACAAGTTCGAGGCCAATTTCCAGGTCGAATATTACAACGACAAATCGGTCAATCTCGGCAACTCCTCGCAGGCCGTGCCGGCTCTGGCGCTCACCTATGCCGTTCCCGGATTCATGGGCCGGCCCGCGAATTTGCCGCGCAACTGGACGCAAAACGATCCAGGCGTGTACGACAATCTGCCGACCACGCTGGAGCGCGTGCTGGTCGCCACGGACTGGGCCTATCATTTTAACGACGACTGGAAAGTGACCAATCGGGTCCACTACACAACGTCCAGCGAACAGCGCAACTATCTGCAATTTGGAACATTCAATCTCGCGACCGGCAACCTTACGCGCAATTTCGCCTGGAACGACTTCCACGCGCGAGAAGCCTGGTCGCTCAATCTGGACCTTACCGGAAAATATTACACTGGCCCGTTGGAGCACAATCTTCTGCTGGGTTTCGACTACTACAGCTATCGCGCTCCCTATTACGGCGACAACCCGACCTATACGGTGAACGGCAATAACCCGTTTACGACGCCGTTCAACGTGTTCCTTCCGTCCTACGGCTATCTGGCGTGGCCCTTCATCAAGGCCGCCTACGCCATCGCGCAGACCAACGTGCTCTATCAGTATAAATACGACGACTGGGGTTATTATTTTCAGGACGACATAAATTATCAGGACAAGATCCGTCTGCTGCTCGGCGTGCGCTACGACGTGGCTTTCGACGCGCAGGCGCAAACCAGCGCCTCGACGAGCAGTTTTTACCACGGCAACAACGCAACTTCTTGTTTTCCCTATTGCCAGGGCTATGTGAATCCGCCGTCGAGGGGCAATCCCACGGAACGCCAGCCTTCGCCCAACGTAGGACTGTTGTTCAAGATCACGCCGGAAATTTCCGTCTACTCCAGCTTCGCGCAGTCCTTCGCCGGCTCCAACGCCGCTTCGATCAGCTACGACGGCACGCCGTTCAAGCCGGAGCAGGCATGGCAATACGAAGCCGGGGCCAAAGGCAGCTTTTACGGCGGAAGGCTGACAGCCTCCATCGCAGCCTACGACTTGCACAGATTGAATGTCGCGACGGCCGATCCCGTCCATACCGGCTATTCGGTCGCGGCGGGCGAGGTCCGCAGCATGGGCATCGAAGCGGACGCCGCCGGACAGGTCACGGACAATATCAGCATCATTGGCAGCTACACTTACGACGACGCGATCATCATCCACGACAACACCACGGGAACCGGCGCGCAGTTCGGCAAGCGCTGGCCGGGCGTGCCGCGCCACGCCGGCAATATGTGGGTCAAATACGACACCGCGCCCAGACAGAAGGAGGGCTGGATATTCGGCGCCGGCTTCTACGCCAACGGCGAGCGTCAGGGCAACAACACCAACTCCTGGCAATTGCCCGGCTATGTGCGCTTCGACACGATGGCTGGCTACCGGACGATTTTTCAGGGCTTTCCGGTCGAAACACAGCTCAACGTCACCAATATCGCCGACGCCAAATACTTCGAGGCCGGCAGCGGAACGAACGCCTACTACGGCGCGCCGCGCACCTTCACCGGATCGATCAAGGTTCGGTTCTGACGCTTCAGCTCGCTTTGGAGGACCAGATGACTCGTTCAACGCTGCCGCGCGGCGCCTCGATCGGCGCGCTCTCGCTTATTTTCGCCTCCGCGGCACTCGCGCAGGGCTCGACTTGTGCTGGCAATACTCGGCTGCTCCAGAGCGGCGTGAAGTTCAAGTTCTGACCACGAACGCCCGCGTCTTCCCACGCGGGCGCCTCGCCTTCACGAGCGCGTGGGCGTCGCGGCTCGCGCCGCGTCCTCGTCCGCTTCCGCGAGTTTTTGCTCGAAGCCGCATTTCTCAAAACCCTGAAGCTGCACGACGGCCGGCGGCGTCGACGGCGCGGCGATCTTTATGCCGGCGTCGGCGAGCCGTTTGTGCAAGTCGAAATGCAAATCGCTGCGCACGCGCGTCGCCTGTTCGACATCTTCGAGATAGCACCACAGCTCGAAGCGGAAAAGATTGGCCTCCATCCCCAAAAACATCACCTGCGGCGCCGGAACGCGCAGCACGCCGTCCTGCGCCCGCGCCGCCGCCAGCAATATGTCGCGGATCTGTTCCGGATCGACGCCCGAATGCGGCGCCAGCGGGATCTTGACGCGCCCGACCTTGTCGCCGCGCAGCCAGTTCTTGACAACGCCCGCCACCAGATTGGAGTTGGGGACGATCATCGTGGCGCGGTCGAAGGTTTCGATCTCCGTCGAGCGCACATTGATGCGCTTCACATAACCCTGCTCGTCGCCGATCACTACCCAATCGCCGACGCGAATGGCGCGCTCCCATAACAAGATGAGGCCCGACACGAAATTACTGACGATAGACTGAAGCCCAAAGCCGATGCCGACCGACAGCGCGCCGGCGACGATCGCCAGTTTTTCGAACCCAAGCCCCAGCTGCGACATGGCGACCGAAGCCGCCAGAAGAAAGCCCGCGTAACCGACGCTGGCGCCGATCGAATTGCGCAGCCCCATGTCGAGCCGCGTCAGCGGCAGGAAGCTGCCGTCGAGCCAGCGGCGCAGGCCCTGCGCCGCCGCGAGGGTGACCGCGAACAAAACAAGCGCAGTGAGCGCGGTCGCCGGCGAGATCGTCACGTCGGCGACTTTGACCGCGAAAAACGACGATTGCAGATTGGCGAGAAAATCGCCCGACTCCACGCCGAACGGCGCGAGGATCAGCAGCGCCGCGACGCCGAAACAGGCCAGCGTCAGCGCGCCGGACAGCAAGGCGGCGAAGGGCCGCAGCGACTGACGCTCCACCCCGAGCAAGCTCGACGCCAGTCGTCCGAGGCGGCCGGTCGGCGCCAGGGCCGTGTCTATGCCGGCGTGCAGCAGCGTCACAACGAGGTAAAGAACGCCGGCGACGACGAGAGTCCAGCATGCTTGCAGGATGAAGAAATTCGCGAAAGTGATATAGCCCAAGGCGCAGGCGACGACGACCGTCGCCGCCGCCGAAAAGCCGATGAAGCGCGTCAAAGAGAGCCAATCGCGCCCGGCGCCCGGCTCATTCGCGAGGTCGCGCGGAAAACCTCGCAGCGCCGCAGCGACGAGCGCGGCGCAAAGCAAAGCCCCGAGCCCGCGCGTCAGAATCGCGACGGAAAGACCCGCCTGCACGGTCTCCTCGATCTGCTCCAACAGGCGCACGACCGCCATCGCGGCGACGACGGCGATGGCGAGCCGGGTCAAACGCCCGGCCAACTGATCTCCGGGGTCGACGAGACGCCAGCGAGGCGCGCCCGGCGCCAGCAGCGCGCGCGCGACGCCATAGGCGACAGCGACGCGCCCGACGCCCTCGAACAGGCGCGCCAAAATCGGCTCCAGCGCGGCGTCGGCGAGGTCGAAGCCTTCGACGACAGCGGCAAACGCCATCATCGCGGCCAGCGGCGCGGCGCTCGTCGCCAGCACGGTCCACGCGGCGCCGGCGGCTTTTTTCAACTTTGCAGGCGCGGCGGCGCCCCGAGCGCGCGCCGCCGCACGCCGCGCGACGACCAGCAGCAGCGTGAAGGCGAGCAGAATTGAAACGACGACGCCGAGCAATTCGGCCTTGCGCGCGCCGTTCACGCGGCTCGCGACATTGGCGCCCCGCTCCTCGAAAAGGATCGCCGCCGAAGCCGCCGTGCGCGGCGCCTCGGCCAAGGCCTCTTTCCACAAGGTCGGCGAAAACATCCCGCGGCTGCGCAAGAACAGCGTTTTGGCGAACAGCGCGCGCTGGCGGGCGATAATCGTCACCAGCGTCTGCCGCGCCTCGATCTGCAACGAGCGCGCGCGTTTGAGGGTGGCGTCGATGTCGTCGTAGAGCTTGCGCTGCTCGGCCCATTCCGCGTTTACGCCGGCGGCTGCGGCCGAATTGCCCGAGGCCGCCGCATCGGGCTCCGGCGGCTTCGAAGCGGACGGGGGCGCGCTCTGCGGCGTCGCGGACGGAGTTTTGGCGTCCGGCTTGGCCGGCGCGGGCTTCGCCGGGGGTTGCGCGGGCGCGGCGGGCGCCGGTGCCGGCGCTGGAGCTGGAGCCTCTGGCTTCGCCTCGGCGGGCGGCGAGCCCAACTCCTTGAGCCGCGCGTCGATCGCTTGCAGGCGCGGCGTCAGACGGTCGATCACATTCTGCAAGTCGATCGGCAGCGGCTCGACGCGGTCGCGCAACCGGCGCAGCTCGCCATCGCTCAGGCCGGTTTGCGTCAGCGCCGTCTCCACCTCGTCAAGCGTCGCCCGCGCCCGATCGAGAGTCTTGTTGTGCCTCTCGATCAGCGGCGAGGTCTCATCGGCAAGCGCCGCGAAAGAGAACAGCGCGAGGACGACAATGGCGAAGAGGCGAACAGCGGAGATGCGCAAGGGACGGGATTCCGGCTGGAGACGAATCTGGGCGGACTATTGCACAGGACAAGGGCGGCGGGACGAAGGCAGGCGATTTTGGCCTTGTTTTGGTTGGCGCCCGCAGCGCCCTAAGCCCCCTCCCCATACCCATGCTCGCCGCCAAACCGATCCACGACCCGCCATCCGCCATCCGGCCCGCGAAAAACATGCGGCTCCTCGACCGAGATTTTGCCGAAGCCTCCCGGCAGATCCAGCACATATCGCGGCAGCGCGTGGCCGCCGACCCGTTGCCCCAGTTCTTCGAAAATCTCGCGCCCGCGCGCCAGCGGCAGACGGAAATGCGCCGTTCCCGGCGCGAGATCGGGATGGTGCAGGTAGTAAGGCTGTATCTTCAATGACACGAGCGCGCGCAAAAGCGCCTCCAGCGTGTCGGCGTCGTCGTTGACGCCCCTAAGCAGCACGGTTTGCGCCAGCAGCGCGGCGCCGGCTTCGTGCAGGCGGCCGATAGCCTCGCGGGCGGGCGCGCTCAGCTCGCGCGGGTGATTGACGTGCAGCGCCACATAAAGCGCCTTGCCGCTGGCTTGCAGCGCGTCCAATCGCTCCCACGTGACGAGCTCCGGCGCCGCGGTCAGGACGCGCGTATGCACGCGCAGCAGCGCGACATGGGGAATTTGCGCGAGCCGCGTCGCGACCTCGCGCAGCCGCCGGGCGGAGGCCGCCAGCGGATCGCCGCCGGTCAGGATCACCTCGAAAATTTCCGGCCGCGCGGCGATATATTTTAGCGCCGCGTCGAGCGCTTCGTCCGGCAAAACGCCGCCCTTGCCATTCCCGACCGTCTCGCGGCGAAAGCAGAAGCGGCAATAGACCGGGCAGACCGACAACAGCTTCAGCAACACGCGGTCGCGGTAGCGATGCACGAGCCCCGGCAGCGGGCTGTGCGCGTCGTCGCCGATCGGGTCGGCGAGCTCGACGTCTTGCGTGAGCAGCTCGCGCGCGTCGGGCAAGAACTGCCGGGCGATGGGATCGCCCGCGTCGGCGGGATCGATCAGCGCTGCGATTTGCGGCGTCACCGCGACGCTGTAGCGCGCCGCGACCGCGCGCAGGGCGTCGGAGGGCGCGAGCAGATTGGCGTTCGCGAGGTCGTCTAGCGACCTCAGCGTCCTGTCTTTCGTGGCTCTCATATTTTGCGGACCGGTCCAGGGTACCGCGCGACGATCGCGTCGGCGGTGAGCAGCGTGACGCTCTCGACGATCGCCTGCGCGACGAGAATCCGGTCAAAAGGGTCCTTGTGGATCGCCGGCAGAGCGTCGACCGCGACGGCGTGTTCGCCGCTTACCGGCAATTCCGAATAGCCGTTGTCGAGAAGGCCGTGGCGCAAGGCGCGGGCGTTGACATCGAAGTAGTCGCGGCCCAACGCCTTCTTGATCGCGATCTCCCAAAGACTCGCGGCGCTGAAGATCGGTTCGTTGTCCGGGTCGCCCAGCAGCGCGCGAGCGTCCGGCGTCAGCTTTTCCGGAGCGCCCGCGGCCCAGAGCAGAACATGCGTATCCAGAAGCAACTTCATTCGGCGTCGCCGAAAAGGCGTTCGATTTCGTCGGCGCCTAAGCGGTCGAAATCGTCAGGCACCCTGATGCGGCCGCTCATGAAGCCGAGACGCCGAACCTGCGCGCCGGTCGGCGCCTCGAGCGGCGTGACCTTCACCAGCGGCCTTCCGGCCTTGGCGATGATGAAGGACTCGCCCTTGGCGGCCTGATCAACCAGACGCGACAATTGCGTTTTGGCTTCGTGGATGTTGAAGGTGCGCATGAGCGTTCTCTGAACCTAGTCGCGTTAGTTTAGTTTATATCCAGGGATGCAACAAGAGACGCTCCGGCGCATGACTTTCCTCGGCGACCCGGACAGGCTTCCGGACCTTCGCCGCCCCGCTTCAATAGGTCAGCAGCGGCGTTTGCTTGAACAGGCTGGGAGTCTCCAGCTGATTCAAAATAAAATCGGCCACGTCGGCGCGGGAGATTTTCCCTGCAGTCACGCCTGAGAGATCGGTGATCGCGCGGTAGATTCCCGTGCGCGGGCCATTGGTCAGAAAGCCCGGGCGGACGATCAGCCAGTCGGCGTTAGAGGCCTTGATAAGGTCTTCTTCGCGATCCTTGTCCGCATAGATCGTTCCAAGCAATAAGGGCTGGAGAATCTTGTCGTAGAAGAAGCCGCCATGCCCCCGGCTGTCGCCGGCGCCGATTCCAGTCACGGCGACGAACTTCGTCGCCGGCGCGTCTTGAAGCGCCGCGAGCACATTGCGCGCGCCGCGGGAAAACAGCTCGACCGGCCCCCGCGTCGGATTGACGCCGACGCAAGTGCAGACGGCGTCTTGTCCGCCCAAAGCCGCCCGCACATCCGCCGGCTTGCCGACATCGCCGCGGATTTTATGCAGCCGCGCGTGTTCGAGCTCCAATTTGGCGGGATCGCGCAGCAGCGCCGTGACCTCGCAGCTCCGCTCCAGCGCTTGTTTCACGACTTCGAGACCAGCGCCCCGCGAGGCTCCAATCACCACAATTTTCATTTTCGCAGCTCCCACTTTAGCAGGCGGAGCGGTCCATCACAGCGGTGCCCCGCGCTCCGCCACCGGCGTCCACAACACCTGTTCTATGCGCGTCGCGCCCGCCGCCAGCATCACCAGCCGGTCGAAGCCCAGCGCGACGCCGCTCGCCGGCGGCATCACCGCCAGCGCGTCGAGAAAATCCTCGTCGATCGGACAGGCCTCGCCGTAGAGGCGCAGGCGGGCGGCGTTCGCCTCCTCAAAGCGGCGGCGCTGTTCGATCGCGTCGGTCAATTCCCCAAAGCCATTGGCGATCTCGACGCCGCAGACATAAAGCTCGAAACGCTCGGCGAAGCGCGGGTCGTCGGGTTTCGGGCGAGCCAGCGCGGCTTCACTGACGGGATAATCGGTCAGGATCGTCGCGCGCCCGCGTCCCAGCCTATGCTCCAGCTTTTCGGACAGTATCTTGCTAAAGAGGTCCGACCATGTGTCGTCCGGCGCGACACTTACGCCGTCGCGCTCGGCGCCCTTCGCCAGAGCGTCGCGGTCGCCGAGCAGCTTAGCGAGGTCGATATTGGCGTAGCGGTCGAAAGCCTCGCAGACCGTGAGCACCTCCGGCTCCTCGAAAGCCTCGGCCTCGCGGTCGCGCCAGATGAAACTATCCGTCCCCGCCGCCTTCGCCGCGACCGTCAACAGGCCCGCGCAATCCTCGATCAACCGCGAGACGGGCTCATGCGCGCGATACCACTCCAGCATGGTGAATTCGGGATGGTGCAGAGCCGTGCGCTCGCGGTTGCGAAACACATGGGCGAAGGTGAAAATCCGCTCCTCGCCCGCCGCGAGCAGCTTTTTGCAGGCGAATTCCGGCGAGGAATGCAGGTAAAGCCGGCTTTTATCCCCCCCCTGCCCGATCAAATCGACCCCAAAGGGGGAAATATGCGTCTCATTGCCGCCGGAAACCTGGAGCGCGGCGGTCTCCACCTCGACAAAGCGCTCGGCGGCGAAAAATTGCCGAATCGCCGCGGCGATCGCCGAGCGGACCTTGAGGAAAGGCTGGCGATCGGCGTAAACATCCTTGGCCCACCAGGGCGAAGCGCGCGTCATTTTGGGGCCATCCGCAATTTTTGGGGGCGAGGATTTGCCGGGGCGGGCGAAGTGTGGTTTTAAGCCGCACATGAATTTCAGCCCGTTCATAGACCAGACGGGCTGGCGCCAGCAATCGCCTAGCGATCAAGAACGGATCGCGCCCTGTGATCCTACGAGGAACAAAACCGTGAAAGTTATCGCCAGCAACATCCGCAAGGGCAATATTATCGAAAGAGACGATGGCAATCTCTATGTCGTCCTGAGCGCGGAGAGCTTTTTTCCCGGCAAGGGCACGCCGACGACGCAGATCGACATGCGCCGCATCTCCGACGGCGTGAAAACCACCGACCGCTACAAGACCACCGAGCAGGTCGAGCGCGCCTTCGTCGAGGACCAAGACTTTACCTATCTCTATGGCGACGACGATGGCTTCACCTTCATGAACCAGGAGAATTTCGAGCAGGTCACGGTGCCCAAGGACGTCGTCGGCGATCAGGCGCAATGGCTGCAAGAGAACATGGTCTGCATCCTCTCCATGTTCAACGGCAACGCTGTGGCGATCCAGCTGCCGGCGCGCGTGACGCTGGAAATCGTCGAAACCGAGCCGGCCATGAAGGGCCAGACCGCGTCGTCGTCCTATAAGCCGGCCAAGCTCAGCAACGGCGCCCGCGTAATGGTGCCGCCGCACATCCAGCCGGGCACGCGCGTGGTGATCCAGACGGAGGATGGGGCGTACGTGGAACGAGCCAAGGATTAAGGGTTTTCGTGCGGCGTCGTGATGTCTCCTGCTGGAAGCCGGAACGACGGGAAAGATGCATTTCGTGAACCAGCTTTTCCGTCTCGCCCGCTGGCGGGCAGAGGCGAATTCCGCACCAATGTAGCAGAGCCCTATCGGAACCTTGTTTTATACCGAAACCGGCTGATTACTTCACCGCTGGTTTGTGCGGCCACCAGTGAAACATCGCGCTTGCGCGGATCATTTCGGTCTGCTCGATGAGAGCGACGCAACGATCGGCGACGGCTTTGTCGAGATCGTCGAGAGTCTCGAAAAACCCGTTGACCAGCGGCTCGTCGACGAAGGCCCACAGATGC
>Ga0265328_10000353_pt1 | contig 21640 bp, 20 predicted proteins | sample 41624metaG_FD_202086 | JGI IMG/M metagenome (GOLD analysis project Ga0265328, IMG submission 202086) | Rhizosphere microbial communities from Carex aquatilis grown in University of Washington, Seatle, WA, United States - 4-16-24 metaG | ecosystem: Host-associated > Plants > Roots > Rhizosphere...
CGCCCGGCCGCCGACGGATCGTGGTGAAACGCCACCGCCTCGACGACCACGGTCGGCAAGCCCCAGATGCCGAACAGGTACGCACCCACCTCCGGGTGCGACGTGCCGAACTCCGCGCTCTCGAGCAGGGTGAGCGGCATGCTCTCTCGCACCGCCTGGCTGGCGATGCGGCGGTAGGCGTCGGGGAAGCGGTTCGCGAGCACCAGCTTGCCGGCGTCGTGGAGCAGGCCCGACACGAACGCTTCGTCGCGCTCTTGCTTCGTGTTCATGAGTCGCGACGCGATCCGCGCAGTCAGCAGCGCGTGCCGCTGCAGCAGCGACAGCGAGAAGCCGAAGAAGTCATCGCGCACGTCGTAGGCGGAGAACACCGCCGACGCCAGCGCCAGGTGCTGCACGGTGCTCATGCCCAGCAGCATCACCGCCTGCTCGACGCTGGCGATGGGTGACCCATTGCTGTTGCGCACGCCGAAGAACGCCGAGTTCACCAGCTGCAGCAGCTTGGCGGACATGCCGATGTCGCGCTCGACGACCGACGCCACCGCCTTCAGATCCGCGCGCGGGTCGCGCAGTGTGGTCTGCAGCTCCAGATAGAGCGACGGCACGACCGGCAGCGCGGCGATGCCGCCGACCGCGTCGCGGATCGCCGGCCGTTCCAGCAGCTCGCGCACGGTGCAGGCGCGGGCCAGCGTGTCGCGCAGACCCAGCACGTCGAACGGCTTGGCCAGGAACTGGTGCGCCACGCCCGCGAGGCGCACGGCCGTGTCGCGATCGCCGGGCGCCGTGAAGACGATGCGGGTCACGCTCGGGTGGTCGCGTTTCACGCGATCGAGCAGCTTCACGCCCTCACCCGACTTCTGCCCGGTGAGGCGCACCTCGGTCACGATCACGTCGACCGAGCGCTCCTCGAGCTTCTCCAGCGCCGCCGCCGTCGAGCTCGCGAAGATCATCTCCCAGCGATGGCGCTCCGGGTGCAAAAGGCGCTCGAACGCCTTGAGCATCCCCGGCTCGTCGTCGACGAAGAGGATGCAATGCCTCCGCTCGGCTACCCACTGTTTCTGCACGTTCATCGGCCTCTCACACCCCGGCCGCTCCGGGCTGAAACGCGGGCACGCTCGCGCGTAGCCGCTTGAGCCCGTCGGCATGCAGCTGGCACACGCGCGGCTCGCTGACATCGAGCATCTTGGCGATCTCGCGATAGGTCAGCCCCTCGACGTAGTGCAGACCCATCACCACTTGCAACCGCTCGGGCAACGTCTTGAACCCCTCCGCCAGCGCCCTGAGCAGCTGCGCGCGCTCGATCTTGTCCTCGACGCCCTCCCCGTGCTCCTCGCCGCTCGTCAGCGCGTGCGCCGCCTTGTCGAGCGGCACGTGCGGCTCGAGCAGCGCCTCGAGGCCGCTCAGCTCCTCGAGATCCAGGTTCATCGCCTGCGCCACCTCTTCGGTGGTCGCCTCGCGCCCGAGCTGCGCCGCCAGCTTGTGCTTCGCCTTTTGCACGTCGTCCGTGCGCGAGCGCAGGCGGCGCGGCAGGTGATCCATCTTACGCAGCTCGTCGAGCATCGCGCCGCGGATGCGGTGCTCGACGAACGACTCGAAGGTGACCCCGCGCGCGGCGTCGAACCGCGGCGCCGCCTCGAGCAATCCGAGCGCGCCCGCCGACCAGAGATCGTCGAAGGCGCTGCGCAGCCCCGTGCGCGCGGCGATCCGGCGCGCAGCCCGATCGATGAGCGGCGCGTAGCGCTGGATCAGCTCGTCAGCGTCGTTGGTCGACGACGCGTATGTGGCCAGGGCACGGCGAATCATGCAATCAACCCGGGGTCAGCCCGCGGTCACCGTCGACTCCCGCAGCAAGCGCTGCCACATGACCTTGAGACCGCTGTCGAGCTTGGTCGGGGGCAGCCCCTCGAATAGCCGCTTCGAGATGTCGCCCAGCGCCCGGCTCGCCGGCGAGCTCGGGAACATGTCCACGATCGGCCGCTGCGCCATGATGGCGCGGTGGAAGTTCTCGTCGCGCGGGATGTAGCCCAGGTGGCGCATGCGCGCGTTCAGGAAGCGGTTGGTGACGGTCGTGAGCTTGTGAAAGATGCCGCGCGCGACCAGCTCGTCGACGACCGGGTTCACGATCACGCTGAACGCGCTCACGCCCGCCTGCTGCGACAGCACCTTGACCACCGCGTACGCGTCGATGAGCGACGTGGGCTCGGGGTTCACGACCAGGATCGCCTCCTGCGCCGCACCGACGAAGAAGAGCACGTTGTCGCCGATGCCTGCGCCCGAATCGATGAACACGACGTCGAAGAGATCTTCCAGCGGATCGAGCGCGGTGATGAACTGCATCTTCTCGGTGTCGGTGAGCTGGGTCAGGCTCTGCACGCCCGACCCCGCCGGCAGCAATGCGATGCCGTGCGGGCCCTGAATCAGGACCTCCTCGATGGGCCGCCCGCCGCCAAGCACGTCGCCCAGGTGGTAGCGCGGCTTCAAGCCGAAGATGATCTCGATATTGGCCAGGCCCAGATCGGCGTCGATCACCAGCACGCGCTTGCCGGTCTTGGCGACGTGGATCGCGAGGTTCGCGGCGATGTTGGACTTGCCGACGCCGCCCTTTCCGCTGGTGACGGCAAAGACCTTGAGCGCCGGCCTGCTGAGCCGCCCCTCGGCCGCGAGATTGCGAAGACTGTCTGCCTGATCCACTTCTCGAAGCTCCTTCTCGCGACTCAAGTTCCGAAGACCATCTCCACCAGATCAGGGCCGGTCACGGCATGAATGTCCTCGGGCACGCGCTGGCCGTCGCTGATGCACGAGACTGGCCGCGGCAGCGCCGCGACCGCAGAGTAGATGCCCGCCGGGCCGTCGACCTCGTCGAGCTTGGTGAAGATCAGCCGCTCGGGCGCGATGGCGCGGTAACGGCGAGCGATCGCGCCCAGCTCGCGGCCGCCCGTCGCCGCCGAGAGCACCAGCTGCAGCTCGACGTGGGACACCGAACGCAGCAGCGATGTCTGGGCCGCCAGCGATTCGTTGTCGGAGCGGCCCGCGGTGTCGATCAGGATCAGATCGGCCCCCGCAAAGCGCTCAACCCCCTCGGTCAGCGCCGCACGATCGCGGGCCACATGTGTGGGAATCCCCATGATCTTCCCGTAGCGGGCTAGTTGTTCACTCGCTCCCACCCGGTACGTATCGACCGTAATCAGCGCCACCTTGAATCGCGTCTCCAGCAGCGCGCGCGCCGCAATCTTCGCGATGGCCGTGGTCTTTCCCACACCGGTCGGACCGATCAGCGCCAGCGTGCGCCGGCCCTCGGCCAGCCAGGGCGCGGGCGCGGGCGCCAGCTGCTTGCGCATCGCCATCTTCACGGCGTCGTTGATCTCGTCACCGGCGCCGCCCGCCCCCAGGCGGCGCGCCTGCTCGATCAATCCCCGCGCCAGGAACTCTTCCATGCCGCGCCGGAGAAGGTGCTTGTACGTGTGCGATTCGTCGGGCGTGAACCCCGTCCCGACGTCGTCGGGCCCATGGCCGCGTCCGCTTTCGTGAGCGCCGCCGAACAGACCGTTCGCCTTTCCGGCAGGTGGGCGATGGCGCATCTCGTCCACCAGTCGCCGGAGCGCGCCGACCTCCCCCTCCAGGTCGGTGACCGGAACGCGCCGGCCGGAGCGCCCAGCCGTCGATGGCGGGCCGCTTTCAAAGGCGGCGCGACGCGTGTCGGGCGCGCTCGGCCCCGGGCCGGCCGCGGTGACCTCGATGTGCGCCTTGCCGAACAGGCCACCGGCGACCTCGCGGGTCTCCAGAATCACCGCCTCACCACCCAGCGCCGCGCGGACCGCGGACAGAGCGGCGCGCGCGTCGGCGGCGCGGAAGGTCATCACGTTGCTGTTGGGGTTCATTCGAGTCTATCTCCTCCGATGGACATTAAGATGGGAACTCTCGGAGGGTCCCAAACCCTCCCGCGGTGGACTCCGCCGGGGGGACCCGGCTCCGTCCAAGCGTTTCATGCCGCTCGCCCCATGGCGCTGGCGGAAAGATCGATGGTCGCCACGGGCTCGACCGACGTGCCGGGCACGAGCTCGCGCGCCGTGATCACCGACAGGTCCGGCACGAAGCGCGAGGCGAAGTCGAACAGGGGCCGGCGCAGATCCGGCGGCGCGATGATCACCGTGGGCTGACCGTCGGCGGCGAAGCGCGCCGCGCGCTCCTCGAGCGCGCTCACCAGACGGCGCGCGGTGTCGATGTCGGGCGCCAGCGTCGCCTCGCCGTCGCTCTGGCCCAAACTGCGGCGCAAGGTGTCCTCGGCGACGCGATCGAGCGTGACCGCGCGGACAACGCCGCTCGGGTCGGCGACGCGCGACGTGATCTGGCGGAACAGGCGCCGCCGCACCTGCTCGATCAGGAACGCCGTGTCCTTGCTGCGCGGGGCGGCGTCGGCGACCGCTTCCAGGATCGTGCGCAGATCCCGCACCGACAGGCCCTCGCGCAGGATGCCGCGCACCACGCGCACCAGATCGCCGAGGCTGATCGTGCCCGGGATCGCGTCCTCGACCAGCTTGGGCGCCTCCTTGCCGATCGCGCCCAGCAGCTCCTGCACTTCCTGGCGGCCCACCAGCTCGTGCACGTTGCGGCGGATGGTCTCCGACAGGTGCGTGGTCATCACCGACGGAGGATCGACCACGGTCAGGCCCGCCGACTCGGCGCGAGCGCGATCGGTCGGGACGACCCACAGCGCGTTCAGGCCGAACGCCGGCTCCTTGGCCGAGATGCCGTCCAGGCCTGCGACGTGCGGCGTGCCGCCCGACGGATCCAGCACCATCAGCCGATCGATGTAAGCGGTGCCTTTTCCGACCTCGATGCCGCGCAGGCGGATTCGATATTCGTTGGGCTCGAGGCGCAGGTTGTCGCGCAGGTGCACCGGCGGCAACACCACGCCGAGATCGGTGGCGATCTGCTTGCGCAGGCTGGTCACGCGGCCCGGCAGCTCGCCGCCCTTGTCGAGATCGATCATGCGCAGGAGCGCGTGTCCGACTTCCAGCTCGATGGCGTCGACGACGATGAGATCCTGCATGCGCTCCGGGGCCGGACGCGCCGCCTCGGCCGCGGCTTCGGCGGCGCGGCGCGCTTTGTCGGGCTGATCGCGGCGCCGCGACAGGACATACGCCCCCACGCCCAGCAGCCCGAACGGGATCGTCGGCAGTCCGGGGACGATTGCCAGCGCACACAGAACGCCCGCAGCGTAGGAGAGCGTGCGCGACTTCCCGAAGATCTGGCCGCCGATCTCCAGGCCCAGGTGCGCGCCCGAACCGGCGCGAGTGACCAGGATACCGGAGGCCGTCGAGATCAGCAGCGCCGGCATCTGCGACACCAGGCCGTCGCCGATGGTGAGAATCGTGAACGACTCGACCGCCGTCGCCAGCGACATGTGGTCGCGGATCAGACCGGCGGCCAGGCCGCCCACGATGTTGATGGCGGTGATGATGAGGCCAGCGACCGCGTCGCCGCGCACGAACTTGCTGGCGCCGTCCATGGCGCCGAAGAATTCGATCTCGCGCTCCAGCGACGACCGCCGCGTCCGGGCGCCGCGCTCGTCGATCAAACCCGCGGCGAGATCGGCGTCGATCGACATCTGCTTGCCGGGCAACGCGTCCAGCGTGAAGCGCGCGGCCACCTCGGCGATGCGGCCCGAGCCGCGCGTGATGACCGAGAAGTTCACCGCGAGCAGGATGAGGAACACGACCGCGCCGACGATCAGGCTGCCGCCGACCGCGAAGCGGCCGAAGGTCTCGATGACGTCGCCGGCGGCGCGCGCGCCCTCGCCGCCCTTGAGCAGGATGAGGCGCGTGGTCGCGACGTTCAGGCCCAGCCGGAACAGCGTCGTGATCAACAACATGGACGGAAAGACCGAGAAATCGAGTGGCTTCTCCAGGCTCAACGCGACGAGCAGGATCAACACGGAAATGCCGATGTTGAACGCCAGCAAGATGTCGAGCGCGAACGCCGGCAGCGGCAGGATCAGGATCGCCAAAACGGCGAGCACCGCGACGGCGAGCAGGCCCTGACCGGTGTTCTTCTGCGGCTCCATCGGCTAGCGTCCCCTCGCCGGCGCGCTGGCGCTCGAACGGTGGCCGGTCAGGCGGTAGACGTAGGCGAGCACGGCCGCGACCGCCTTGAACGTGTCGGCGGGCACCGACCTGCCGACCTTGACGCGCTTGTAGAGCAGGCGCGCCAGCGGAATGTTCTCGACGATCGGGATGCCGTGTTCGCGCGCGAGCTCGCGCATCATCTCGGCGAGCACGCCTTTGCCCTTGGCGGTCACGCGCGGCGCAGCATCCTCGTCAGCGCGGTAGCGGATGGCGATCGCGATGTGGGTCGGGTTGACGATCACCGCGTCGGCGCGCGGCACCTCGATGCGCGCGCGGCCGCGCGACAGCTCGCGGTGGCGGCGGCGTCGGCGGGCCTTGATCTGAGGGTTGCCCTCGTCCTCCTTCGCCTCGCGCCGTGCGTCCGCCTTGGAGATCTTCATCTTCTTGTTGAACCGATAGCGCGTCAGTGCAATGTCCACGCCGGCCCAGAGAGCCATCACTGTCAGGACCTTGACCGCGCCTTTCGTGAGCGGTCCGAAGAGCATGCCGAACTGAGCGTCCGTGCGCGCGTACAGCAGCGACGGCAGCGTCATGAACTCGTCACGCATGACCGACCAGACGGTCCAGCCGACTGTCACGAGCTTGACGAGCGAGAGGCCGAGATCGCCCCACAGCTGCTTACTGAAGAGGCGGCCGAGCTTGCCGCCGCTGAACACCTTGCTGAGATCGGGCAGGGCCAGATGCGGCCAGATGCGTGCGCGGGTCTGGACCAAGTACGCCGCCGCGCCGGCCGCGCCGGCCGCCGCGCACGCGGACAGCGCCAGAATCAGCGGCCGCGCGAGCAGCGGCTGCAAGCGGGCGACGTCGGGCGACGACAGGCCGCCGGCGCTGGCGGCGACCAGGCGAATCAGCGCATCGCGCAGCGGCGTGCCGACCGACATCAGCGCCGCGGCGCCGACGGAGAACCCGGCGACGGCGTTGATCTCACGGCCGAGCGGAAGCTGGCCCTCGTCCATCGCCTCGTTGACGCGTTTGGCGCTGGTTTCTGTCTTGTCCTCTTCGGGTTCGTCGGCCATCAGCGCCCTCCGGTGAAGGCGGCGGCCGCGGTGTGGGCCGCGAGCTCGGCGATGGGCGGCGCCAGCAGATAGAGCGCGGCGCCGCCGGCCAGGATCGTGACCGAGAAGCCCACGCTGTTGATGTTGAGCTGCGGCGCCGTGCGGCCCACGACGCCGAGCGAGACGTGGCCGAAGAACACTGCGACCAGGATCGGGAACGCCATGCGCACCGCGAGCGCGCCCGATGCGATGGCCTGGGTGACGACCGTGCTGGCCAGGGAGCGGACGTCTCCGCTGACCGCGGCACCGGGCGGGAGCTGAATCAGCGAGCGGCAAAGCCAGGCGACCGCCTCGCGGTGCATCCCCGAGAACACCAGCGCCGCGAGTGAGAACATCGTGATGAGCTCGGAGACCGCCGTCGAGTCGGCGCCGTGCACCGGATCGATGACCGAGCCGTACGACAGCCCCATCGACGCCGACGCCATCTGTCCCGCGGCGCCGGCGGCGTCGATCGCGAACATCGCCGACAGCCCCGCCGTGAGGCCGATGAGCGTCTCGAGCACCGCGGCGCCGACCAGCGCGCCGGTGCCGCCGCCAGGCGGCGCGAACGCCGGAAAGCCGGCACCCGCGAAGGCCGTGAACGCGAGCACGAGCGCGATCGACATGCGCGCGCGCATCGGAACCGTGCGCATCGCGAACAGCGGCGCGACGGAGCAGAGCGCCGCACACCGGAACAACACCAGCAAGAACCCGAACAGGGTCGGTGTCAAAAAGCCGGCGTCGATGGGCACGAACGTCTTCCTTGCCATAAACGTTCCAGCGCGGTCTTGCGCCATGCCGGTCGGATGACCGATCGCGGAGGCGCACAGATCATCCGGACGACCAGCAGTCCGGTGGACTCGGCTCCTCGCTCCGCGGCGTCTTGGCGGTTAGTCGAACGGCGCTGCTATCAGCCCGATCCCATGCGCATCATCGCGTCGGACAGAAAGTGCGCGTAGCGCTCGAGCACCCAGTGGCCGAGGCCCCACGCGCCGAGGAGCGCGACGGTGATGCGCGGCAGGAAGCCAACGGCGGGATCGTTGATCTGCGTCGCAGCCTGCAAGATGCCGACGATCAGTCCGACGACCAGGAGACCGCCGATGAACGGTCCCGCGGTCGACGCCAGGAGGGTGAAACCCTCGCGCATCAATCCGGTCGGCAACTCGCCCATCAGGCGAAGCTCCGCACCAGCGACGACACCACCAGGTGCCAGCCACCCGCGAGCAGGAAGATCCCGATCTTGAGCGGCAGCGCGATCATCTGTGGCGGCACCATCATCATACCGAGCGACATGAGCACCGAGGCGATCAGGATGTCGACGAGCAGCATGGGAATGAACAGGAACAAGCCCATGCGAAACGCGGTGCCGAGCTCGGAGATCATGAAGGCCGGGATCACGACGGTCATCGGCATCGCGTCGCCGCGCGCGGGCCGCGCCTGGCCGGCCACTTCGAAGAACAGGCGCAGATCGTCGTCGCGCGTCTGCTTGAGCATCCACTCGCGCAGCGGGATCTCGCCGCGCTCGAGCGCCGTGTGCGCGTCGATCTTGTCGTCGAGGTAGGGGCCGAGCGCATCGCGGTGCACGCGCTCAGCCGTCGGCGCCATGATGAAGATCGTGAGAAAGAGCGACAGGCCCGCCATCACCTGACTGGGCGGCAGCTGCGGCGTCCCCAGCGCCTGGCGCAGGAACGACATCACGATGATGATGCGGGTGAAGCAGGTCAGCGACATCACCAGCGCGGACGCGAACGACAGCGCCGTCACCAGCAGGAAGACTTTCACGGCCGCCGAGCCGCCGCCCGCCGTGAGCGCCAGCTCGGCGCCGCTGCGCGCGGCCTGGGTCAGCGCATCGGCGGCGCCGGCGTGAGCCACTGCGGTCAACGAACCCTCCCCGACAGGCCGAGCGCCAGCTTGCGGCGCAGCTCCTGGTCCTCGAAGCTGTCCTCGAGGATGTCCTCGAAGCGCGGCACGGGCGAATCATTCGCGGGCGTGCCGCGCCTGAAGAGGCGCGAGAGCAATCCCGCCTGACCGATGGTCGGACCCGGGTCGTAGGAAGGGCTCTCGACCTCTTCCTCGATCGCGGGCAAGCCGTACTTGTCGAGCGACCAGCTGTTGCTGCCGCCGGCGCCGGGGACCACCGCGACCGGTGCGCCCGAGAGCATCTCCTCGACGACGATCCTGGGTGGCACCGGGTCGGGCGCACCGACCGCGGGGTCCGCGACGACCGCCGGCAGGGCGAAGGAGAGCTCGGGAACGGCCGAGCCGCGGCTTTGCCTCGCGGAGTCGGCGTCCGGCACGGATTGCAGCAACGTGATGCCGGCCTCGCTCGTGCCCAGGATCATCGTGGCGTCGCCGACGCGCGCGACCACGAGCGACCGCTTCGGCCCCAGGCTCGCCGTCTCGATGATCTGGATGTGGCGGCGATGCCCGACGGCACGCCGGCGCGAGAAGTAGAACGCAGCGCCCGCGATCAGCAGCAAGGCGATACCCGCGAGCACCACACCGGCGTTGCCGCTGCTGCTCGGTCCCGCGCTCGAGACCGCGAGCGCGTCGTGCGGTGCCGGTACGGCCAGCGGGGCTGGTGCCGCGATTTTCGCCACGGGCGCCACGGGCGCCACGGGCGCCACGGGCGCCACGGGCGCCACGGGCGCCACGGGCGCCACGGGCGCCACGGGCGCCGCAGGCGCCGCAGGCGCCATGGGTGGAACGACGGTCGCCGGCTTGGCGGCCGGCGCCGGATCGGGATCCAGCGAGAGCTTGGCCTTGAGGGCTGCGCCGAGCGCACCGGGCTTCACCGTCGTCGGCGAAGCCGCCGGCGGCACCTGCGTGACCCGCGACTCGGGCCTGGCCTCGGCCCGCGGCGTCACCGTCTCCGGCACCGTCTCCGGCACCGTCGCCGTCCTCGTCGCCACGCTCGGCCGCGACGCGCGCGGGGCGCTCGGACGCGGCTCACCCTCGCATCCGACCAGCGCGCGCAATCCGCCCGCGGCCTTCTCCAGCTCGACCGGGCCCTGACAGCCGCTGTCGCCGAGCGGGATCGCCAGCTCCACCCTTTGCTTGTGGCGATGCGCGCGGATCTCCTCGGCGCCGTCGGCGACGTCGTTCTGCCAGGCGCGGTTGTTCTCGTGAACGTGCGCGTCGTAAACGGACAGATAGAGCTGCCCGTCACTCAGCTTCGTGGTCGTCGCCTCCGGGTCGATCATCGCGTCGCTCTGGACGTTGATGGCGACGCGGCCGCCCTCGCGCTCCGCGCTGACCTCGGTGATGGTGATCTGGGCCGCGAGCAGGCTGGCCGGCAAGAAAAGCAAAGCTCCAATCATGGTTCCGTCCTTTCAGCGCAAGCGCGCGATTCGCTCCGACTGGCTGACGATGTCGGTGATGCGGACGCCAAACTTGTCGTTGACGACCACGGCCTCGCCGCGCGCGACCAGGCGGTCGTTGACCAGTATGTCCAGGGCCTCGCCCGCGATCTTGTCGAGCTCGATCACCGAGCCCGGCCCCAGCGCCAGCAAGTCCTGGATCGACATGCGCGCGCGCCCGAGCTCGACGGCGATGTCGAGCGGCACGTCGAGCAAGAGGTCCAGGCGGCGCGTCTGGTCATTGTTGTTCTCGTTCGAGTCCATTCCGTCTCCTCGTCTCAGGTGTTCAGGGATTCGAAGCCGCGGCGCCACCCGGGCCGGCAGCGGAATTCTCGAGGCCCTGCAACGGACGCAGGCCCTGCTCCACGGTCACCGCCATGCTGCCGCCCGCGACCAGCGGGGTTCCAGTCATCTTGCGACGGCCCTGCACGTAGATCGGCAGCGGCGCCGACTCGCTGCCGTCGAGCATCAGCAGGTCGCCCGACTTCAGCTCCAGAAGCTTCGAGAAGCTCATCTTCGCGCGCCCCATCTCGACGCGCAGCTCGACCTTGACGTTGCGCAGGTCGCGCGTCCACGAGGTCGCGAAGCGCGAATCGATCTGCCGGGTTTGCCGCGGCGGCGCGGTCAGCGACTTCTTGATCGGCTCGACGGTGGAGTAAGGGATCGCGAGCTGTATGCGGCCGGCCGCCACGCCGGTGACCTCGTAGGCGCACAGGATCGTCAGGTCGTTGGCCGAGGAGATCATCGCCATGCGCGGGTCCGATTCGCTGCGCTGCACCTCGGGGCGAAACCGCAGCAGATCGGACCACCCGACCGCCAGCGCGTCGCAGAAGATCCCGAGCAGGCTCTTCAGCACGCGGCGCTCGACGTTGGTCAGCTCGTGGCGGTTGTCATCGGCGTTGGGATCGGTGCGCGCGCTGCGGTCGCCGAGCGCGCCCGCCAGCAGCGTGCGCGCCAGCGGCAGCTCGACCATCAGCACCGCCTGTCCGTGGCCCGGACCCAGCGACAGGATCCACACCGAGTTCTGCGGGCCGAACAGCCCGGTCACGTCGCCGAACTGCATCAGCGTCGATGCCGCGGGCGCCGCGCGCACGTCGAGGCGCGTGCGCCCCGCCAGGTTCGTGCCGAAGACCGACGCGATCTTTTCATTGATCGAATCCAGGGTCGGCATCTGCCCCCGGATGATTCGATCCTGGCTGGTCAGGTCGTACGGCAGGACCGGGGCCGACTCGTCGGCGCCGGGCTCAGCGCTGACGCGGCCATCCTGGATGGCCGCCATCAATGCATCGACTTCGCTCTGATCGAGGGGTGACGTCATGTGTGGTGCAACTTTGAAGTGTGGGTCTGGTGGGTGCGGGTCACTGGATGATGAAGTCGGTGATGTAGAGGTTGCGGATGCGATGGCCCGGGATGATGTCCTCGAGCTTCTTGATCATCGACTCCTTGATCTCTTTGAGGCCATCGCTGCCGCGCAGCTCGTCGGGCGTGCGGTCGCTGAGGTAGCTGAGGATCGCATCGCGGATCGGCGCGACCTTCTTCTCGACCAGGCCCTTGGTCGGCTCGTCGGCGACCTCGATCTCGATCGCCAGGTGGGCGTAGCGATCGACGTCCAGCGATTTCAGCTGGACCGTGAAGTTGTCGAAGCGCACCGTCGGCCCCAGGCCGGCGTTCTCCTCGCCGTGGCCGCCGCCGGCCGCCTTGTCCTTGTCCTCGCCGCCGCCGTGCTCGCCAGCGCCTTCGGCCGCGGGCTTGCCGCCCTCGGGCGCCGCGTGCGCCGCGGGCCGCTTCATCACGAAGACCAGCACGCCGGTCAGTAGCAGCGTATTGATCACGAGCAAGATCGGCAGCGCCTTGCTCTTCCCTGGTGCCGCGGCCGCAGGTGCGGCAGCCTCTTCCTCTTCGCTCATCGGGCTCCTCCGCGACCCTTGCGTAGCAAGGGGCGTACCCTCGCGAGCGCCGGGAAATCAGCCGCGTTCGCGCGCGGCGCCCGTCAGGAGGGTGACGCGGGCCGCGCGCGCGTCAGTTTGGTGACGGAAGTTGCCAAGAAACGTGCGCGGTGCGCGGCAGCGCGCGAGGACGTCGCGCGCCCTAAGGTATTTCGCATCATCTACCGAATTTCCATTCGAAGCGAATGGCAGCCAGCCCAAACGGCCGGTCCACGGTAACGATCAGCACCGTCCGTACCGGGGAGACGACGACGCAGTCGCCGAACAACCTACCGCCGGCGCGCGCCACGGGCGTGGTGCCCGCGCTGCCCTCGTCGGCGACGACCACGCGCAGCGGGACAACGGCAGCTGCCAACGCGCGTTCGACGAAGACGGTCGCGTTCGCCGAGACCGCGCTGATTCGCATCGATCACTACGCCGACTCGATCGTCACCGACACCAAGGCGCTGCGCCGGTCGCTTCCCGACGTCGCGGCCGAGGCGCTGGCGCTGTGCACCAGCTCGACGACCGACGCCAACGCGATGGAGCGAACGCTGTCGCGTGATCCGTTCATCAGCGCGCAGGTCATCTCGATCGCGAACTCGGCGATGTTCGCGCCGCGCATGCCGATCCTCGGCGTGCGTGACGCCGTCGTGCGCATCGGCCTCGACGCCGTCCGCGACGTCGTGTTGATGGTGGTGACGAACTCGACGATGTATCGCGTGCGCGGCTTCGAGGCACGGGTCGACGCCATTCGCCGGCGCACGCTCGCGTCGGCGGCGGCGGCGCGGCTGCTCGCGAAGATGCTGCGCGTGGAATCCGAGTATGGCTTCCTCGCAGGTCTGCTCCATGACGTCGGTGAGCTGGTGCTGCTCGAGCGCTGCGTGCAAGAGGGCATGCTCGTACCGGGCATGCTCGAGGATCCCAACGACGGACCGATCCTGCGCGATCGGCTCGACTACCATCACGCGCGCGTCGGCGGCGCGCTCTGCCGCGCGTGGAAGCTGCCGCCCGGCGTGATCGAAGCGGCCGAATATCACCACGACTACAGGGCCCCCGACGGCAAGACGCGCTTCGCGGCGCATCTGTGCGCCGCCGCCGACGTGATCGCCGCGCGCGTGATGCCGGGCGCGCACGCCGACGTGAGCGACGCACCGGCGATCGTCGAGCTCGGCATCACCGCCGAGCAGGCGAACACCGTCGTCAATCACGTCACCGCCGCGCTGCCGCTGCTGCTCGCCGCCGCCGGCAGCGGTTGACCGCGTGACGTGATCGGTGGCACATAGCCGCCGGCCCAGCCGCGGGTGCGCCTCCGCCGTCGCTGTCTAACGCGAACTTCGAGAAATCGACGCGCCACCGATGAAGATGATAGGTGAGCTGTGTGGGCGCGTTCAGGACACCCTATAGACCGCTAATGTCCGACCTAATCTCGGAGGGATGGGCGACGACGCTGCGGTCCCTCACCTGGAAGGCGACCCTGTGTTGGAGCCTTCTGGCTGGCGCGGGTTGTTCAGTCCAGGTGTTTGCACGCGTCGATGATCCGGTGCGCGCGCAGGGCGTGTCGCTGGCGCTCGACGATCACATGTGCGACTTCCAGGACAACTCCGACTCCGGCGACGAGCCGACGCTGGATCTCGATCTCATGTTCCGCGTGATCAATGGAGCGCCCGAGCGCGCGACGATCCACCCCGGTCGAATTTCGCTGGTCGTCCACGGCCGCGCCTATCCGTCCGACGCGTTCTCGCGCGACATCGTCCTGCGGCCGCGGTCGTCGCGCGACTTTCACGCGCACTTCAGCTACGACGGCGACGCCACCTGCACGAGCAACCTCGCCGTCACCACGGACCACGTGGTCGAGCTGGACGGCAAGGACTTGCCGATGAAGCCCCTCATCACGTTCCAGCCCAGTGACCAGGACGCGGACTGAAGCCGCGGCGTCGCGTGATCGCCGCTGATTCTTGCGGCTAAACTTCGCGCGTGATCACCGATCCGCCGCCGCGTACCGCACGAAAACGCGCCGATTTCACGCGCAGCGAAGGAATCCTCGTGCTGCCGCTTCCGCCTCCCGAGGCGGTGCGCGCCGCGACCCATTCGCTGTTCACGGCGATGGCGAGCGGCGAGAAACCACTCGTCGGCAAGGCGGCCGCCGAGGTTATCGGCGAGCTCGCGCGCTTCTATGGCGTTCCCGCGCCCGAGGTGAAAGCGCTCGGCGTGAGGCCGCACGTGATCACCGACGGCGTGTGCACCTATCAGCTGTTCGGCGACTACACACCGGCCTTGCAGCGAATCCGCGTCTGGATGCGCACGGCGGTCCGCGGCCAGGTGTCGAGCCCGAAGGCGCTGCTCAATACCCTGCTCCACGAGCTCTGCCACCACCTTGACGCCACCCGCCTCGCCTGCCCCGACAGCCCGCACACGCGAGGCTTCTTCGCGCGCGTCGACCAGCTCTATCACTTCGCGCTGGCGACCCCGGAGCAATCACGGCGGCCGCTGCACTGGATCAAACGGGGCGCGCGCTGGCAGATCGACTGGCAGCGCAGCCGCACGCGACCGCTACCGCCGGCGAGGCACGCTCCAACCGACGCTGATCCGCGCGAAACCCCAGCAGGGACCGCCAGGAACGTTCAACAGGTGACCACCGCCGGAAAGCCCGCGGCGCAGCCGAAACGAGAATGACCCGGGCCGCCGGCCCAATCAGCGGTGAGCGGCCCGGATTCGTCGCGATTAGACGCCCGATTAGACCTGGGTCGACGAGTCGGGCGTGGCGCCCGAATCGTTGTTCGTGCTGTCGCTGCTGCAAGCCAGCGGGGCCAGCGCGATGGCCAGACCAAGGACCACCCAAATCGCCAAGCTCGAGAACTTTCGAATCATCTTAGTCAGCTCCTTTTTCGCCCAGGAAGATGTGGGATGCAGTATAGCGATCGGGGTTTTCGTGTCTAGCGTTTCCTGCGACACCTGCGCACTCTCTGCGATTCATCTCACCCCCGCGCCCCCATCCCCATCCGCCGCAGCCTCAGTCGGGCCCGACCGGCGACCCAGATCGGTAGCTCGGCGAGGCCCCCGAGGGCGCGCAGCCGTCCCGCGTCGGTCGACAGCGGATCGCGCGCCAGCAACCGCGCGGCCCGCAGTGCGCGGCGCGTCCGGAACTCGGCGTGCAGCGTGCGCGACAGCGACTGATAGAACTCGCGCGAGAACGCGCCGGGAAACAGCGGGTCGAGATCGCTGCTCTCGCTCCAGTTGCGCTTTTCGCCCAGCTTGGTGCTGACGCGTTCGTGAAACTTCGTACCGGGCAACGGGTACGAAACGGAGATGCCGATCTCGTCGGGCGCCAGATCGCGCACGAGGCGCCGGGTCATCTCGATCTCCGGCCAGCGCTCGCCGGGGTATCCGAGCTGGAGGAAGAACCCGATACGGATTCCAGCGGCTCGCAGGCGCGCGACCGCGCCCCGCACCTGGTCGAGCGTGATCCCCTTGTCCATGGCGTCGAGGATGCTTTGCGCACCCGACTCGACGCCCATCCACGCCTCGGCGCAGCCGGCGCGGCGTAGCGCATCGACGTTCTCGTCGGTCATGAGATCCGCGCGCGTCTGGCACAGAAACGGCGTGACCAACCCCTCGCGCGCTATCTGCTCGGCGAACGGCATGAGCCAGCGCTTCTTCAAGCCGAAGATGTCGTCGCAGAACCAGAGGTGATCGGGCGCGAAGCGCTCGCGCAGCAGGCGGATCTCGTCGACGACCCGCTCCGGCGATCGGATGTGATAGGTGTTGCCGTAGACCGGCTTCGCGCACCAGTTGCAGAGATAGGGACACCCGCGCGTGGTGACGACGTTGAGTGAGAAGTAGCCGTGACGCTCGCGCCAGAACGCGCGGTAGCGCTCGATGTCGACGAGGTCCCACGCCGCGATCGGCAGCGTGTCGAGCTCTTTGAGCAAGGCGCGCGGTCCGGTGCGGCGCTGCAGGCCGAGATCGGTGAACACCAGGCCGGGAATGTCGTCATAGCGCGGACGCGCCGATGGGACGACGGGCGCGGCGTGTTCATGGCCATTTCGGGAAACCGCGTTTGCGTCCATGCGCGCCAGCAGCTCGCCCAGCGTGATTTCCCCCTCGCCCACGACCACGAACTCGGCGCCGGCCTGCAGATAGACGTGCGGGGCGTCGGCGGCGTCGTGACCGGATACGACCACGCGTATCCCCGCCGCGCGCGCCTGGCGGATCATCTCCAGCGCCGCGTCGCGCATGCGCGACAGGCACATCTTCGTAAACCAGTTGAAGACGTCGTCGTAGAGAACCAGGACTTGCGGGCGCGCGCGCTCGAGCGCCGCGGCAAAACCACGCGTGTCCTCGTCGAGCGTCGGGTCATAGAGCGCGACGTCGTGCCCCAATGACCGCAGGAACGCGGCCGCGGTGATAGTTGCCAACGGGGGATAGGGCTTCCCGATGGCGAACTGCTTGCTATCGAAGCGCAGGAGATGCCCGTGGGCGAAGAGGATGCGGCTCATGGGTGGGGCTCGAAAACACGAAAGTCTACTCCGAAGCGACTTTCGCGTTTGGTCGCTTTTACCACTGAGCTAGACTGCCGCCGCCGGTGAATAGCGAGAGATCGGTTTTTTCGCTGCGATGGTTCGCCCAGTTGTCGCTGGTCGTGCTCGCGGCTGCGCTGCCCTTCGAGCTCGTGCGGCCCGTGGCGCCGCTCGGCCCGCTGCAGCTGTCCAGCGTCGAGGTTTTTCTCTACGCCACCGTCGGCTTGTGGGTCGCGGCGCGCGCGCTGGCAACGGCCGGGCGCGGCGGCCTTCCGTGGAGCGGCCCCGACGGCGTGCGCGGCTGGTGGCGCCGCTTGCCAGAGTCGCAGCGCGCGGTCGCGGCCTGGTCGCTGGTGCTGCTGGTGTCGGCGATCTTCGCGCCGCTCGCGCGCGGCGCGGCGATCAAGTTCGCGCTGCGCAGCCTCGGCGGCGTGACGCTGTTCCTGGCGGCGTCGGATCTGCTCGACTCGCGTCGTGTCGTCTGGCGCACGCTGGTCGGCCTCGCGATCGGCGCCGCCGTCGCGGCGCTGCTGATGGCGTTCGAGATCGGCGGCGGCCACTTCGCCGCCCTGCTCCGCGCGTTCCACGGCCAGACCTTCGGCGTGCTGGGACTGTCGCGCGCGAGCGGGCCGTTTCAGTATCCGAACATCGCCGCGATGTACCTGGAGGCGGCGGTGCCGACGGTGATGGCCGTCGGCGTGCTCGCGCTCGACTGGGTCGACGTGCACGAGGGCAAGAAGATCCTCGTCGCGACCGCGCTGGTCTGCGTCGTCATCCTCTACGCGCTGGTGCTGGCCGCCAGCCGCGCCGGCCTGATCACCGAGCTGGTCGTCCTGGCCGGCATCGGCGCGCTCGCGCGCGACCTGCGCGCGCTGCGGCGCATGGCCTGGGGCCTCGCCGGCGCGCTGCTGGTGCTCACGGTGGTGGCGCAGGCGGTCAGCCCCCTGCTGGCCCTGCGGCTGAGGTTCTGGCAGCAGCGTTCGTGGTACGGGACGATCGTCGAGCCCACACCGGACACGGAGCAGTTGCCCGAGGTCCTGGCGCCCGGCGCCGAGATCACGGTCGGGCTCACAATCACCAACACCGGTGCACTCACCTGGCCTGCTGGCGGCAAGAAGCCGGTACAGATCAGTTATCACTGGATGGCAAACGACGGTCGCACATTGCTGGTGCTAGAAGGCCAGCGCACCAACCTGACGCAGGACGTTCCCTCCGACACGAGGGTGCAGGTGATGGCGTCGGTCAAGGCACCGGAGCGCCCGGGGCACTACGTGATCTGGTGGGATCTGGTGCACGAGGGCGTGACCTGGTTCAGCGATGCCGGCGCGCCCGGTTATCGCCAGCGCGTCGCCGTCGGCACCGCCGTGTCGTCGCGCAAGGAGGGCATGCCGACGGTTGCCCTCAACCTGAACATTTTCGACGAGTTCTCTCGACGAAAGCTCTGGTACGCCGGCCTTCTCGCGTTCCGCGATCACCCCCTGCTGGGCCTCGGGCCGGACAACTTCCGCCGCGCCTACGGGCGCTATCTCGGACGCGAGCAGACCGACGAGCGACTGCACGCCAACAACTTTTACATCGAGGTGGCCGCGACGCTGGGCCTCGCGGGGCTCGCGGCCTTCGTGTGGCTGATCGTGGCGCTGGCGCGCACGGCGCGGCGCGCGGCCAGCGTCCCCGGCAGCCGCGTGCTGGTCTTCGGCGTCAGCGCGGCGCTCGCCGCGTATCTGGTCCACGGCACGCTCGATTATTTCCTGGAGTTCACGCCGACCTATGCGCTGCTCTGGCTGCTGGCGGGCGCGCTGGTCGGGCTCGAACGCATCGCCATCGAGCGCAGCCACGCCATCGCGAGCGCACGCGCAACGGCAGCGCCCGGGGGAAGTCGGCCGTGACCCGCGATCGCTCGATCGAGCAAGTCATCCTGATCGAGGACGTGCTGCTGCTGATCGTTTCGTTGCTGCTGGCGCACGTGGTCCACGGGCGCCTCGTGGGAGCGGTACCGGGGCTGAAGCCGCCGGTCGACACGCGCGAATACGCCTACCTCTTGTTGCTCTACCTGCCGACCTGGGTCTTCGCGGCGGCGCGCCTCGGCATCCACCTGCATGCGACGCTCACCGGTCCGCGCACGCAGGTCGTGCGGCTGGTCCTGCGCACGCAAATGTGGGGCGCGGCCGCGATCGCGGTGATTCTCGTCGCGGCGCAGACGCCGCTCAATCGATCGCTCATTGGCATCTTCGTCGTGCTCTCGACGGTGATGTTGCTCGCCGCCAAGGCGGTGCAGCGGCGCTGGGTGATCCGGCACCGCGGCGCCTCGCGCGTGCTGCTGGTCGGCGAGGCGTCCGACGAGATGGCGTCGGAGATGCAGCGGCTGCGCGGCCGGCGCATCGAGCGCTGCCACGGCTCCGAGCCCGCCGAGTTGATGGCGCGCTTCCGTGCCACGACGATCGACGAGGTCGTGCTGTCGCCCACGCTGTCGGCCGAGCGGATCGGCGAGCTGGTCGAGCTGTGCGCCGAGGCGGGGCTGCCGGCGTTCGTGCCGCTCGATCACGGAAGCAACAAGGACCTCGAGCTGCCGACGCCGACGGTCGAGACCGTGGGCCACTCGCACTTCGCCGTCTATCACCGGCGGCTGGGGAACGCCTCGACGCTGCTCTTGAAGTCGATCCTCGACCGCGTGCTGGCGGCCGTGCTGATCGTGCTGCTGTCGCCGCTGATGCTGGTTGTGGCCTTGCTGGTGCGCATCTTCATCGGTCGGCAGATCTTGCACATCCGGCGCCGCGGTGGCCTCTACGGTCGGCCGTTTTCGATGCTGAAGTTCCGCACGATGCGTCTCGGCGCCGAGCGAGAGCAGGCGGAGCTGGCCGCCAAGAACGAGATGGACGGCCCGGTGTTCAAGATCGCCGACGACCCGCGCGTCACGCGCCTGGGACGCATCCTGCGCCGCACCAGCCTCGACGAATTGCCGCAGCTGTTCAACGTGCTGGTCGGGCACATGAGCCTGGTCGGGCCGCGCCCGCTCGTGCTGCCGGAGACCGCGGCGCTGCACGGCGGGCACCGGCGGCGGCTGGCGATGCGGCCCGGCCTCACTTGCCTGTGGCAGGTCAGCGGACGCAATGAGCTCACGTTCGCCGAGTGGATGACGCTCGACCTCGAGTACGTCGACACCTGGAGCCTGGCGCTCGACTTCGCGATCCTGCTGCGCACGGTGCCCGCGATCATCACGGGCCGCGGCGCGCGCTGACGCCCGGTGCATCAGTGGACTCGCCGCCGCTGCCATGGTCCCGGCGCCGCGCGACGGACAGCGCGAGCAGGCAGCAGAGCGACAGCGCCGCCTCGGTGATCAGCATCGACCAGGCAGCGCCCGGCGCGCCCAGGCGCCGCGACAGCACGACGTTGGCGGCGACGTTGACCGGGACCATGAGCCCGGCGAAGACCATGTTGACCACGCCCAGATCGCGCGCGACCAGGAAGTGCGTGAGACCGCAGTTGAGGAAGACCAGCGGGAGCGCCGCCGACAGGATGTGTAGCGCCGGTACGGTGCGCGCGAAGCCCGGCCCGAAGATCCGCCGCGCCACGACGCCGGCGACGAGCGCCAGCGCCACGGCGGTCAGGATACCGGCGGCGGACAGGCTGGCCGAGACCCCCCACTCCGCCCGCCGCAGCCGCGCGCGCGCGAAGCGGAAATGGCGCGCCAGCTGCGGGAACATCGCGGTCATCACCACGACGGGGAGGGTCTTCGCGACGTCGTAGAGCTGGCCGGCCGCGCGGTAGGCGCCGACCTCGGCATCGCCGGTGAGCCAGCGCAACACGACCACGTCGCCGCGCGAGTACGCGAGCGAGAAGATGCCGGCGAGCCAGAACGGCAGCGCCTCGCGCAACATCCGGCGCGCGAGCACGCGGTCGAACGGACCGGTCCAGGGACCGTAGCGGCGACCGAGCAGCGCGAACCCGTAAACCACGCTCGCGAGCGTCCCCACCATCATGCCCAGCGCCAGCGCTGGCAGACCGCGCCGCGTGAGCGCGACCGCCGCCAGGCCGCCGATCGTCGCCAGCGACGCGCCGATGGCGTTGACCTTGCCTTCGTCGCCGATGCGCTCGCGCGCGCGGAACACGGCGCGCGCGTGATCGAGCAGCGCGCGCGCCAGCGAGACCACGCCGATCGCCAGCATCGCGATCCGCGCCTCGCCCGGGCCCAGGCTCAGCGCCACGCCGCCGAGCGCGATGAAGTACGGCACGGTCGCCCAGAGCCGCAGGTGGTACGCCGTGCCGAGCACGCCGGACGAGGCGACCGGGTCGCGCGCGAGCGCGCGCGTGGTCCACAGCGTCAGCCCGAGATCCGTGCCGAACGCCAGCAGCGCGGTGACGCTGTTCGCGAACGAAAAGCGGCCGAAGGAGACCACGCCCAGGATCGGCGCCGCGCCCAGCATCAGCACCAGCTGGGCCGCACGCTCGACGGCGATCGAGCCCGCCTTGGCCGCCATGTTGACGAACGCGCGGCGCAGGTCGGCGCTCAGGCCACCGCGCGCGCGGCTGCGGTCGGGCGCCGGCTCGGGCGCCGGGGGCGCGCTGCTGGTCATGCCGGCGCCGTCGCGCGTAGCTCGCGCGCCCGCCAGCAGGCGTCGACAAACGACGCGAAGCGACGCTCGAACAGGTTGCGGTCGAACCGCCGCGCCTCGGCGCGCAGGA
>Ga0265328_10000356_pt1 | contig 21522 bp, 13 predicted proteins | sample 41624metaG_FD_202086 | JGI IMG/M metagenome (GOLD analysis project Ga0265328, IMG submission 202086) | Rhizosphere microbial communities from Carex aquatilis grown in University of Washington, Seatle, WA, United States - 4-16-24 metaG | ecosystem: Host-associated > Plants > Roots > Rhizosphere...
CCCAGGTCAACGATCGGCCGGCTCGTGAAGCGCCCGGTTCGCGCTAGGGAGCGTGTCCCGCCGCCGGACGAAAACGTCCGACTGGCGGATCCTCGCTGGCCGAAATCGGCCAGCCCGCACGGACGGAGAGGCGGTCCCGATCAACATCCCGAGCGCGGACCGAACGGCGATCCCGCGCCACGAGGCGACCCGTCGGACGGCGCCGCCGAATCCACACGCGACGGGTCGTCCGCGAGGCCCTTCTCGACCCGCCGCTCCACCGCCTTGCGGTGCACGCCGAGGAGACGAGCCGCCGCGCTCTTGTTCCCGTCGCAGAGCACCATCGCCTCGGCGATGAGGGCCTCTTGTATCGCCGCGAGCTTGTTCTCGACCGGCAGCCGCAGGATCGCGCGCACGATCGGCTCGAGGCTGGTGACCGGCTTCTCGGTCTCGGTGTTCGACGCGAGAAACGGGCGCACGACCTCGGGCGTGATCTGATCGTCCTCGGCGAAGACCGCCAGGCGATCGATGAGGTTGCGCAGCTGGCGCACGTTGCCGGGCCAGGGCATGCAGCACAGCAGATCGATGGCCTCGGTGGTGAAGCGCAGCGCGCGCGGCTGCTGGCGAACGAAGTGAGCGACCAGCGCGGGAATGTCCTCGGTGCGCTCCGCGAGCGCCGGCACCGGTACGGTGAGCACGTCCAGGCGGTAGAGCAGGTCTTCGCGGAACTGGCCGCGCGCGACCAGCTCCGACAGGTTCGCGTGCGTCGCCGCGACGACGCGGCCGCCGAAGCGCGCGACCGCCGTCGCGCCGACCGGGCGGAACCGGCCCGATTCCAGCACGCGCAGCAGCTTGGCCTGCAGCGGCATCGACAGCTCCGCGATCTCGTCGAGGAACAGCGTCCCCTTGCGCACGAGCGCGAAGTAGCCGTCCTGGCGGCGGTCGGCGCCGGTGAACGCGCCGCGCTCGTGACCGAACAGCTGCGATTCCATCAACGCCTCGGGGATCGCGCCGCAGTTGAGATCCAGCAGCGGCTCGTCGGGGTGCGGCCCCTGCGCATGGATGGCCGCGACCACCAGCTCCTTGCCCGAGCCGGTGGGACCGACGACCAGGATCGGGCGATCCGACAGGGCCGCGCGCCGCACGGTCTCGCGCAGCAGCTGCATCGGCCGCGACGAGCCGACCAACCCCATCGCCGGCGGCTCGCTGGCGCTGCGCGCGCGCAGCTCGCGGACTTCGCGCTCGAGGCGCTCGCGCGTACGGATCTCCGCCAGCAGCGGCAGCACCAGCTCTTCGCACAGGTCGTCCTTCAGAATGTAGTCGTGCGCGCCGAGGCGCATCGCCATGCGGATCTCGGCCATCTCGTGCGACGCGGTGACGATGATGGGCAGCGCCGTGGTCTTCTCGCGGATCTCGGTCACCAGCACCAGGCCGTCGCGATCGCGCGCGTCGTTGCTCAGGCGCAGGTCGATGAGCGCGACGTCGAAGCGCTCGGTCGCGAGGACCGCGCGCGCGCTCGCGAGGCTGTCCGCCTCGCGCACCTCGACGTCCTCGACGCGCGCCACGATGCTGACCAGATAGCGCCGCGCGCTCGCCTGATCGTCGACGACCAGGATCCTCACGACGGCCTCGCGTGACGCAGCGGGCGTGCTCCATCGCCGGGGACGTCGATGCGAAAGACCGTGCGGGCGTCGCGCCGGCCGACGCCGATGCGCCAGCCAAAGCTGCGTACCAGGCGCTCGGTGACCGCCAGCCCAAGGCCCATGCTCCCCTCCTTGCTGGTGACGAACGGGTTGAAGATCTGGTCCTGTAGCTCGGCGGGCACGCCCGGCCCCGAGTCCCACACCTCGATCGCGATCTGGTTGACGTCGTAGCGCGCGACGATCCCGATCGACCGCCCGCGCTCGACCGCCTGTGCGGCGTTGCGCAGCAGGTTCGCGAAGATCTGCACCAGCGGATCGGGCTCGGCGACCACGGTCAGGTCCGAGGGGACGTCGACGACCACGTCGATCGCCTTGGCGATCAGCGTCTCGCGGATCAGGTCGCAGGCGCGCCGCGCGCGCGGCAGCACCAGCACCGGCTGCAGGCGCGGCATGGGGATGCGCAACTTGCTCAACGTCGAGAACATGCGCTCGAGCCGGCCGATCTCTTCCTGACCGATCTCGACATCGCGCCCGTCGAGCGTGCGCCCCGCGCTCCCCTGTCCCAGAAGGTAGCGCAGGAAGTTCAGCGGATAGGCGATCTCGTGCGTGATCTCGGCGCCGAGCAGACCGAGCGCGAACCGCTTCTCGTCGTGGGCCGCATCGACCTCGACGCGCCGGAAGGTCTCGAGCTCGGCGATCACGTGCGCGTTGTGCAACGCCACCGCCCCCAGGCTGGCGACGATCTCGAGCAGCGCCAGGTCTTCCTGCGTGTAGAGCTCGGCGTGATGCTTGGGACCGAGCTGCAGCACCGCGCGCAGCTCGCCGCGCGAGCGCATCGGCAGCAAGAGGTGCCGCCGGCGCGGCGAGTCGGTGGTCCAGACGGCTTCGCCCGCCGACAGCCGCTCGCGGTGGCCGGGCGGGCAGTCGGCGATGCGGAGAAGGTCGTTGGTGTTCACGATGCGCGCCTCGCGGGTCGGCAGCCAGCGCAGCACCGCGGCCTCGAGCGCCTGCGCGATCGCGCCGGCGTCGCGGTTGGACGTCAAGTCGTCGGACAGCCGCTGGATGATGGGACGAAACTCCGCGCGCACCGAGAAGAACAGGCGGTCGGTGAACCGGTAGCCCAAGAAGGCCAGCGCCGCGAACGCCGCGAGGCTCGACGCCCAGGGGATGTAGGCGCGCAGATCGAACTGGCGCAGCAGCACGTCGCAGCCGAGCCAGACCAGGATTGCGCCCGCGCCCGCCGTCGACGCGATCGGGATCCAGAGAATGCGGCGCGTGAGCACGGCACGCGTCTCCAAGATGTTGTGCCGGAACAGCGAGTAGCCGATCGACAGCGGCACCTGCGGCGCGAGCAGCGGCAGGAAGAGATGGATCGTCCCCGAGCCGGTCAGCACCAGGAAGATGAAACCGAGCGAGAGCAGGCCGGGCACCGCGGCCAGACCCCATGCGGCGGAGCGCAGCTCCTCGCGCCGCTCGCGCGGGGCCAGCTGCAGGCGCATCACCACCGCGACCAGCAGGACGACCAGGCTCCCGATGGCGGTGTTCCCCACGATCACGCGCAGCGCGGTGACGTTGCGGCCGATGCGCGGGCCGACCAGCAGCGCCACCGCGACGCCCGCCGCGAGCATGCCGAAGATCAGCGCGGCCGCGCGCAGCGCGCGCCGGTGTCGTCGCGGCGGGGTCGGGAACGAATAGGCGAGCCAGACGATGGCGATCTGGATGACCACCGTCGACAGCGTGAACAGCGGCACCAGCTGCCCGGTCGTGTGGTAGTCGAAAAAGGTCACCAGGAACACGAACGTTCCCACTGTCCAGGTGGCGTAGGCTCTCGCGGCGGGCTGGCGCCACGCCAGCATCATCACCGCCACGCCCGACCAGAAGACGAACAGCGCGACCAGCGCGTAGAGGCCGAAGAAGAAGACGATCTCGTCGATTCCCAGCACGCGAATGCGCCGCTCGACAGTGACCTCCCCCTTGCCGGTCTCGAAGGTGAGGCGCGTGCGCGTCTCGCCGGCGCGCTGCAGCTCGGCGATGCGCGTGGAGATCCACCGCGCCACCGGCGAGCCGACGCGGCCGGTGACCGGCTCGCCGTTGACCGCGATGAGCTGGTCGGGGAACCGCAGCGGCAGCGATTCGGATTGCCAGCCAGGCCAGTGCACGGCGGAGAACGCGCCGTAGGGATCGGTGAGCAGGCCAGCAAAAGGCCGGCCACGCGAGCGATGCGCGTTTCGTCCGGCGAGGATCACCAGGACGGCCAGAGCAAAACCAACCGCCAGCAGAACCACCCGCCAGCGCGATTCAGCCCGTCTCACTCCATCTGTGATCACCTCCGGCGTCACCTCCTGCATCACCGCCGCCCGAACAACCGGAGGATCGGCTGCCGTGCGCGAACCAGGAGGGATGATAGACGGGTGGTACGCGGGAAGGCGTGGGACCGCTCCCGTCAGCTGAAAAATCATGGCTGGTCTGTAGATCGGCGACGTGCGACCGGCGCAAGACCTCCGCAAAGATCGCGCCGACGTGACCCGGGCCTCCGGCCGTCATCGCCGCCGCGAATCGAGCGAGCCAGCGGGCCGCGACGGCGTCCCCTTCCACCGCGCGCGCCAGGACCTCGACCGCATGGTGGACGCGATCGGCCAGTGCCCCATGGTCGCCCGGAGCGGCGAACCAGGCGAGCCAGCGATCCGGAGGTTGCTCCGACTGTTCCTCCGACAGCGCGCGCGCGTGCCGGGCCAGCCAGGCCAGCGCGTCGGCGGCCGCCGGCGAGCGCATCGCCGCGCGCGCCAGTCGGCCTCGCACGCGCGCGTAGCCCGCGGCCAGCCGCGCGGCCCGTGGCGCACCGGCGAGCGCCTGCCGCCAGGTCGCGTCCCAGGCCTCGGCCATCCGCACCGCCGCGCTCTTGCCGGCGGGCGGGTCGGGGCAGCGGCGGGTCGCAAGCAGCGCGGCCGCGATCGGGTCCGACGCGGCCAGCGCCGCCGCCGCGGCGTTGACGCGCCCGTAACCGACCTTGAAGCTATGTCCCAGGCGATCGCGCCCGTCGCAGACGGACGTCGCGAGCCCAGGTTCCGCGTCGATTCGGCTGTCGGCCCGCTCGTCGATCTCGGCGGGCGCGTCGGCGGTCAGGAACAGGCACGCGCGCAGATCGTCGAGGTTCGTCGCCGGCGCCTGCTCCAGCACCGACGCGGCGCCGGCCGCCACCAGCGCCGCCGCCTGGCTGGAATCGTCGGCGGCCAGCACCCCACCGAAGACTTGCGACTCGCCCGACGCCACCAGCGCGACGCTGGGCCCGAAGCGGTTGTAGGTCGTGCCGGGCGAGCCGGTGCGCTGATAGTCGAAGCGCGCGCGCAGCCAGCGGCCGGCGCCGTCGCAGGCGGCGGCGGCGATCACCCAGGGCTGGCTCGCGAGATCGTCGGCGCCGATCGCGGCGCTGTCCTCCGCGCGCGAGTGGTTCTTGGCCGGATCGCCCACCGAGCAGACGATCGCGGCGCCGCGGCGCGCGCGGCCGGTGCGCGACGCCTCGCGCAGCACGTCGCGCAGGTGGCGCGGCGTACCCCAGGCGCCGTCGCTCATCGCGATCAGCACCACGTCGGCCCGCCACGACTCGACCGCCGCTGCCACCGCGACCGCGATCTCGGTGGGACCCAGGTAAGCGGGGACGGCGCCGGCGAGCGCCGCGATCCGGAACAGTCCGACCCGCGCGCGCGGCACTTGATGAAGAACGATCCCCGCCATGGCCGTGCCGTGTCCCGGGGCGCCCGGCGCCGGCAGCGCGCCCGCGCGCGCGTCGTTTGCGACCACCAGGCGCGAGAGCGAGAACGGCCCCTCGACGCGTCCGGCGCCGAACGCCTCGAGCACGCTCAGGTTCTCGAAGCCGACGTCGATCACCGCGACGCGCACGTCGCGCGAATGGCGGTGGCGACGTGGAAGGCGAGCGCCGACGAGGAAGGGGACCGGACCTGGATCTGACGGGCGCATCGGTGGGACCGATGGCGCTGGATAGAACGACGACCTCAGGACTTGCCCGTCGACGCCGACGCAACCGCCGCGCGTGGGCGTGCCGCGCTTTTCAGCCACCAGGGGCTCGACGAACGACGTCGCGGCGTCGCGCTCCGTCTCCGGTGGACAGAGATAGAGGCGCACGCTGCCGATCCTCGCCAGCGGCAACCAGCGTGCCGCCGGTTTCCCGACGGCACGCGCCACCGACCACCCGCACCACGCCAGCTCTTCCGGCGAGGGAGGCTCCTTCCACTCGAGGGCACGCTCGTAGCCGAGCGTGCCCTCTGCCCGAATTCCGCCGCTCACGCGGCCTCCCCGTCGCCTTCTCCGTCGAGCTCACCCGCCAGCGCGATCGCCCCCAGCTCGTCGGCGATCGGGTTGCCCTCCGGACGCCAGGTGCCGAGGGCGCGCGCGAACACGCCCAGCCAGGTCGCGAACCGACCGAAGCCCCCCCCGGCGGCGACCGCCGCCGCGCGCGCCGCCAGCTTCGGCGCCGCGCGCATCAACGTGCCGCTCGAGCACCCGAGCGCCGCGGGCACGCTGCTGCCGTAGAGCGCCTCGTCCTCCTTCTGATCATTGACGTCGTCGATGCACTGCAAGGCGAGCACGAACAGATCGTACGCGCGCCGGAACAGCTGGGCGCGGTCCTGCTGGCCGCGATCGATGAGCAAGGCGACCGACGCGCTGCTGATCCACCGCAGCTTGTCGACCACCACGCGCCCGTGCATTCCCGGCGTGGTGACGCCGCGGCGAAGCGCCTCTTTTTCGCCGCGGATGCCCCGCTCCCAGTGCAGCGTCACCTCTTCGATCAAGTCATGCGCGACGCCCGGATCCTCGGTCGCTGCCGCCAGCGTCTCCACCCAGCGCTGGCGCAGGAGCTCACCAGCCTGCGCCAGCGTGTCGTTGGCCACCACCTGTCCGTCAGCCAACCGATCGCGCACCAGCCAGTAAAACGCGGCCAGATGGTGCGCGCGCTGAAAGCTCGCGACGCGGTCCGGTGACAACTCGTCGCCGCCGCCGAGGCTCGAGGCGTCCTCGGCGGCGTAGACCGGCAGCTCGCGGTTCGGGTGCAGCCTGACGAAGTCGCCGAACTCGCCCTCGGTCGACGACGTGAGCCCCAGCCGGTGCGGCAGGCCGGACAGCACCGGCCGAACCGATTCGGGCAGCGACGCCGTCAGCTCGCGGAACGTGCCGTCGATCGAGGCGGACGGCACCGCGAGCGCCGCGGCCGCCGGCACCAGGGATGGCGCGGAGGCGGCTCGCGGCGCAGGCGATGTCGTCCGCAGCGTCTCACCAGAGATCACCGCTCACCTGGAACGGAGCAATCTGCTTGAAGGTGATGTCGCGGACCAGCAGCGCGTCGAGCGCGCCGACGTGCGCGTCGTTCCAGGCCATCATGGGATTGAGGTCGCGCAGCAACGCCAGCACCGCCAGGCGTTTCTCGTCAGTGCCGGTCTTGTCGTAGTCGAAGACCGCGCGTTGCAACGACTGCAAATTCGCCAGATCGGGCTCGGCAAACAAGCGACGATAGAGCGCCGCCAGTTGATCGGCGATTTCCGGCGCCAATTCCTCCGTTGGCACGACCGACGCAAATGCGCGCGCCGACAGAAAACTTCGCAAGCACTCGAGTTGAGTGAAGGTCAACCCCGGGTCCAGACCATCATTGAGTGACTCGAGAATGCGATCGGCGGCGGCGCGCGACGAGCCGCGCCGGCGATCGACCTCGTCCAGCGACGCTTGCAACGCGCTCAAGCGCCCGGGATCGTAAGGGTCACGAAACAGATTGACGTAGATCCTACGTAGCTCGACGGAGCTTGCAGCCATGGGACGCCTCCTGTGATCGAATTGAACACCCACGACGACTTGTCGTGCAGCGGGCGCCAATGTGGATCCGCGATGGGCGGTTGCACTCGGGTGTTTCGTGCAAGATCACGCCGCGCGGCTTCGAACCGATAGTCGGCTCGAAGCCGCGCTGTGTAGAGGCCGGCCCCTTCGACCGCGCACCCTGACAACGACTGTTGGGCGCGCGTTGACGGCGACGTTCAAATCAACGTCGGCGTTGCTTGAACTCGTTGATCAATGCGTTGGTCGAAGCGTCGTGGCCGGCGACCGCTCCCGGCGCGTCGAGCTCGGGGATGATCGCGTTCGCCAGCTTCTTGCCGAGCTCGACGCCCCACTGATCGAACGAGTTGATGTTCCAGATGATCCCCTGCACGAAGATCTTGTGCTCGTAGAGCGCGATCAGCTTGCCCAGCGTCCGTGGATCCAGCTTCTGGTAAAGCAGCGAGTTGGTCGGCCGGTTGCCGCTGAAGATCTTGTGGGGCAGCAGCGCCTCGAGCGCCGCGCCCGACAGCCCTTGCCCCGTCAGCTCGGCGCGCGCCTCGTCCTCGTTGCGCCCCTTCATGAGCGCCTCGGTCTGCGCGAAGTAGTTGGCCAGCAGCAGCTTGTGGTGATCGCCGATGGGGTTGAACGTCTCGACGGAAGCCAGGAAGTCGCACGGGATCAGCTTCGTCCCCTGGTGAATCAGCTGGTAGAACGCGTGCTGGCCGTTGGTGCCGGGCTCGCCCCAGATCACCGGGCCGGTCTGGTAGCCGGTGATGAGGCGCCCGTCGCGCGACGCGCCCTTGCCGTTCGACTCCATATCGCCCTGCTGGAAATAGGCGGGAAATCGATGAAGGTATTGATCATAGGGCAGGATGGCGTGCGACGCCGCGCCGAAGAAGTCGTTGTACCAGACGCCCAGGATCGCCATCGTCGCCGGCAGGCTCTGCTCGAGGGGCGCGGTGCGGAAGTGCTCGTCCATCTCGAACGCGCCGGCGAGCAGCTCCTCGAAGCGATCGAAGCCGACACCGAGCGCGATCGACAGGCCGATCGATGACCAGAGCGAGTACCGGCCACCGACCCAGTCCCAGAACACGAACATGTTCTCGGGGGCGATACCGAATCTGGTGACCTCCTTGGTGTTGGTCGACAGCGCCACGAAGTGCTTGGCGACGTGCGCGGGATCCTTCGCCGCGTCGAGGAACCAGCGACGCGCGGTCTGCGCGTTGGTCATGGTCTCTTGCGTGGTGAAGGTCTTCGACGCGACCAGGAACAGCGTGGTCTCGGGCGACAAGCGCTTCAGCGTCTCCGCGATGTGCGTGCCGTCGACGTTCGACACGAAGTGCAGGTCGAGATCGTCGCGGCGGTACGGGCGCAGCGCCTCGGTCACCATGACCGGGCCGAGATCGGATCCGCCGATGCCGATGTTGACCACGTCGCGGATCGGCTTGCCGGTGTACCCCGTCCACTGGCCGGAGCGCACGGCTTCGCTGAATGTCTTCATGTGTTGCAGGGCCGCGTTCACGTCCGGCATCACGTCGCGCCCGTCGACGAGGATGGGCCGGTTCGAGCGGTTGCGCAGCGCCACGTGCAGCACGGCGCGGTGCTCGGTGATGTTGATCGGCTCGCCGGCGAACATCCTGTCGCGCATCGCCTCGACACCGGCCTCGCGCGCCAGGTGGCGCAGCAGGCGCAACGTCTCGTCGGTGATGCGGTTCTTCGAGAAGTCGAGCAGCAGATCCGCGAACCGCAGCGAGAGGCGCTGGAACCGGTCCGGCTCGCGCGCGAACTGATCGCGCATCTTCACGGATTCGATCTGCTGCTTGTGCTGTTCCAGGGCCTTCCAGGTCTGAGATTGAGTCACGTCCACCGCGGCACCTCCGAGCTGATGAATGACGGCCACTGTCTACCACGCGCGGCGCGCCGCGGCGGAGGCGCGCTCGCGGTCAGGCCTTCTTGGCGGGTGCGCGCTCGCGAGCGCGCACCTGGCCCGGCGTCAGCCCCGACCAGCGCTTGAACGCGCGATGGAAAGCGCCCGCGCCCGAGTAGCCCAGGGCCCGCGCGATCTGGCGCTGGCTGATCTTGGCCGTCGCCAGCGATCGCGACGCGAGATCCAGGCGCAACCTCCGGACGACGTCGCGGTGAGTGACTCCGGCTTCGCGCAGGCGCCGTTGCACCGTGCGCATGCTCAGCTGCAGCCGATCGGCGACCCGGGTCAGCGACGGATCGCCTTCGGACAATCCGTCGGCGAGCGTCTGCTCGACCCGCTCGATGAACGACGTGGGCCGCCGTGGCGGCCCCAGCATCGCCAGCAGCTCCTCGGCCTGGGCGATCAGAATGTTCTTGAGGCGCGAATCCGCGCCCGGCTGAGGCAGCTCCAGGAGATCGCGGTGAAAGGTGATCTCGTTGAACGGCATGCCGAAGTGAACCGGCGCCTGGAACAGCCGGTCGTAGCGAGCGAGCGGCCCTTGCACGTCGTGCGTGAACGACACCGACAGCACCGACCAGGCGGGACCGTAGATCTCGAGCGAGCGCCGCATGACCAGGCCGGCGAAGAGCTCGGCGGCAGCCGGGACGTCCGTGCCGGTGCGGAGCTGCAACCGCGCCTCGCGCCCGGACACCGTCAACCCCTGGTGATCGGCGTCGATCAGCAGCGGCGTGTAGCGCACCATCATCTGCAGCGCTTCGCCCGCGGTCGCGCAATTGCGCAGCAAGTACTCGATGAGGTCGGCCGCTCCGAAGGGGATCACCTCGGCGAGGGCGAGCCCGAACAGCGGATCGCGCAGGCGATCGCCCATGGCCTTCCACATGCGCGGGACCGGCTCGAAGCCGACGCGCGCGCCGCGGCGCTCGAGAACCGAGGGATCGATGCCGACGGAACGGAAGATCTTGGCGGGCGCCAGGCCGCGGAGCTCCGCGCCGTACGAGATCATTCCCAGGTATTCGGACGAGACACTCCCGATGCCCCGGGGGGCCTGGTCATCCGGCTGCCGTCGTGAAATGAGCATGTCTTGTCGCAATCGGAATGGTTCCCGCGACTGTCGCCGTTTCGTATGGTCCGACTCGGTTGCTTCTTCCGGTGTAAATGTCGTGATGCCCGCGCCGGGCTTGTTTCGATCTCAGTTCGGATCCCCGCCCCACCCCAATCCCACCCGACCCGCCGGAGCGGCTCTGCAGGCCGCGCCGACCGAACCCCAAAAATCGAGCTGTCCGGCGCGGGCAGCGGCATCATAGCCGAACCCAGGCGGTTGGCGAGCCTGATTGGCGACCGGCCGCGTCGAGCCGGGCCGCGCTTGCTATCCGCGGCTCTCTTCGCCGGTCCGGGGTTCCGAGAACGGCCGATCCCAGAAGCGCGTCCAGCACTCGACGCAGCGGTAGGGGCGGACACCGCGGAAGATCCGGGGAATCACGCGCACAATCCAGGGCACATGCGTCGACCGGTGGACTTCTCTGCTACCACAACCGGGACAAACGTGACCTTCTGCCATTCCTGCCGGTTCCCCCTGATGGGTGAACCTAGTTCGAAACCTCGAATTGGCAAGAACCGTTTCGGTGACGGACCGCACCCCCCGCGGCACGATAGAAGGCCGGCTCCTATCGTCGTCGCGACAGGACCGAGAGACCGACCAGTAAGATTGCAAGGATCAGCATCGACGACGGCCCGGAAGACGCGCCAATCCCACACGCGCAGCCGCCGCTCTTCGGAGGTGGCGGCGTCGTCGTCGCGCCGCCCGCGCCCAAATTGGATCCGCCGGCGGCTCCGCCCGTGCCGGTCGCGCCCGCCGATCCGCTGACTCCGCCCCCGGCTGACGCTCCCGCTGCGCCGCCCAATCCGCCGTTGCTGCCCGCGGTCCCCGCTCCGCCGGCACCGGTCGAGCCTCCCGCGCCGCTCGCATCGCCGGCGGAGCCGTCGACGGACCCCGTCGGCCGCAGCACCACCAGCGAAACCCCGTGGCGCGGAAGCGTGAAATCGAGCGTCGCCGTCCCGCCGGTGACCGCCAGTATCTGGTCGGGCCCGAGCGGCGCGGGCTGCATCGCCGCCTGCAGCGCCGCGATCTGCGTGGCTGACGGCGCCGCGGGGCTGCCCTGCGCGACCCACACGGTGTACGCGTCACCATGGTTCGCGTCGACACGCAGGTGATTGGCGACCACCTGGCTGCCGAAACTGGCCGGAATCTTCACGCCGAGGTGCACCGGTGAGTCGGGCACCGTGACCAGATCGTCGTGATAGTTCCAGACCAGGATCTGGATCGCGTTGCCGTTCAGCGTTGCCATCGCGTCGACGTCCGCCTGCGTGCCGCGAACGCTACTGGCCAGGATCTGATCCAGCGTCAGCGCGCCGCTGCTGGTGACCGGCAGGCGCGCTCCGTCGAGCTGGCCGAGGAGCTTGAAGTCGTTCAGCACCGGCAGGTGAATGCCGTTGGTCGCGAGCGCGCGATAGCCGGCGAAGTATGGCGTGCCGGGGAACGTGAACGCCCAGGTCAAGAGGCCGCGCACCTTGACGCCGACGCGCGCCTCCAGCTCGAGCGTCCGCTTCATCATCGCGATCTCGTACGCGCCGTAGGCGGGCGAGTTCCGATACGCGTCGGCCGGCGTCATGCTCACCGGACAGGCGGCGCATCCGTCGGGATCAGCCTCGCTGACGACGATCGGCGTCTGCTTGAACTCGGCGACCGCCGCGATCTCGTTGAAGCCGGTGCGGTGGAGCACCAGCTGGTTTCCCAGGTTCATCTCGACGTGGCCCCCGACGATGGCAGCGCCACCCTTCGCGTGGAAGCTGATCGAATCCAGGCGCGCGCCGGTCTGGCCGCTGACCGCGTTGGTGCCGGTCGCGCAGTGTTGCAGGAACTGGGTCAGGAACGTTCCCGGCGCCGACACGGCCGGGCCGCCCAGCGGCGCATTCGGGCTGACCGCGTGCAGCGCCGACTCGGTGTAGTCGTAGAGCTTGTTGTAGTCAGCCGGCGTGCCGTGCCAGTAGCCGATGTCGGGCTCGTTCCACAGCTCCCACTGCCACGCGTTCTCGGCGCCACTGTCGGATCCCGGGTAGCGCGTCTTCACGTGCGTCGCCCAGGCGCCGATGAGCGCGCCCCACTTGGTGTAGTCCTTGGGCGGGTAGAAGCAGCCGCCGTCGAGCGTGTAGATCCCGGTGTTCTGATAGGCGACGCCGGCCGGCGCCGTGGTCATCGCCTGTGGCATGAACGCGATCTCGGCATACGGCGCCGCGCCCGCGCCGGTGATCGCGTCCATGATGCCGTCGATGATCGTGTAGCTGTAGATGGGGTTGCCCGACCCATCCTCGGTGTAGATGTTGGTCGAGCCCCACTTCAACGACGGCACGCCATTGCCGGTGTTGAGCAGGAAGTGCGTACGGACGTGGACCGGTGCCGCGTGCAGCGCGGTGAGCGTGCCGAGCAGGCTACGGCCGTCGGGCGTGGTGGTGTAGTTGACCTCGTCGTAGCCGTGGAACGGCCAGATGCGTTCGATCGCCGCGCCGGGCGCGGTGGCGTCGACCGTCACGTTGACGGTCGCCGGCGTCTGCGCCATGGCCTGTTCGGAAATCACCCCAACCACGGCAGAAAGGGCAATGGCGATCACCCGAACCCAGCGCTCCAAGGGGACTCGCATGCGTCTCTAGTGGCGATACGACCCGGCTTTGGCTCAGTTGTTTTTAGGGCCGGCCGGAGCGTTGCAGGACCACGAAATACTGATCGGGCAAGAACGAGTGCTCGGTGGAGACGCGCAGGCCGGCCTTGGCCGCGTCGGCGAGGAATTCCTCGCGCGCCACGCGGTGATCCTGCGGCGGGCCGATGGGCGTCACGCGCTTGTGCCAGTCGACAGCGGCGACGCGGCCGCCCGAGCGCAGCGCGCGAACCAGCCGGCGCAGGTACGCCGGGCGATCGGGGAAGTGGTGATAGACGTCGATGAGCAGGATCAGGTCGCAGCTGGCGGCTGGCAGCAGCGGATCGCCGCCCAGGCCCAGCACCGGTGTGACGTTGCCGACCTTGGCGCGGTCGAGGCGCTCGCGAAGCGCGTCGAGGATGCGCGGATCGACGTCGACCGCAAAGACGCGCCCGCCCTCGCCGATGCGGCGCGCGGCGCGCAGCGTGAAGTAGCCGGGCCCGGCGCCGATGTCGCAAACCGTCTGTCCCGGCCGGAGCGCCAGCGCGTCGAGGATCTGCTCCGGCTTCTGCCAGGCGTCGCGCCGCGGATCCTCCTGCGCCGCGATGTAGGCCGCGGTGTCGCGCGGATTCTCGTACTGATCGCGGCTGGGATCGTGGCCAAGCGCCGGCGCGCCGATCGCCGCGAGCCAGCCGGTGGCCAGGCCCGCGACAACGACCGACGCGCCGAAACGCCGGCTCGACACGCGGCTCAGGCCGCCTTGGCGACCTGGCTGCTGGCCCACTTCTCCAGCTTCAGCGCGTCGGCGTTGAACTTGCGGATGCCGTCCGACAGCTTGTCCACCGCCATCGGGTCCTCGTTGTGGAGCCAGCGGTAGCCTTTCTCGTCGAGGTGCAGCGGCTGCGCGTCGCTGACCTTGGCGGCTTCGATCGACAGGCGGCGCGGCAGCTCGCCGTCGCGCGTGCCGAGGTCGGCCAGGATCTCCGGGCTGATCGTCAGCAGATCACAGCCGGCGAGGCGCATGACCTGCTCGGTCTTGCGAAAGCTCGCGCCCATGACCTGGGTCTTGAAGCCGAGCTTCTTGTAGTGGTTGTAGATCTTGACCACCGACGCCACGCCGGGATCTTCGTCGATGGGGATGTCCTTCACCCCTCGATCCTTGACGTAGTAGTCGTAGATGCGGCCGACGAAGGGCGAGATCAGGGTGACGCCCGCCTCGGCCGAGGCCACCGCCTGAGCGAACGAGAACAGCAACGTCATGTTGCAGTGAATGCCCTCTTTTTCGAGGCGCTCCGCCGCGCGGATGCCTTCCCAGGTCGTGCTGAGCTTGATGAGAATCCGATCGCGGTCGATACCGGCGCGCCGGTAGTGCTCGATGAACGCGCGCGCCTTGGCGACGCTGCCCTCGACGTCGAACGACAGCTTGGCGTCGACCTCGGTCGAGACGCGGCCGGGGATCAGCTTCAGGATCTCTTGCCCGAAGTTGACGAAGAGCTTCTCCATGAAAGCGGTGGTGCGGCCGGCTTCGTCCGTCGGTTGGCTGGCGGCGTACTTCAGCGCCTCGTCGACGACGGCACGGTACTGCGGCTGCTGCGCCACTTTCAGGAGCAGCGAAGGGTTGGTGGTCGCGTCCTGCGGCCGATGCTTGGCGATCGCTTCCAGATCGCCGGTGTCGGCGACGATCACGGTCATTTTCTTCAGGGACTCGAGCAGTGTCATGGGAGCTCCTTCGTTTCTCGCTGGTCGCCGGCAAGTATGCCTCCGACCGCGGCCGCCTGCATGTTCCACGACACGCCGCGGTCGAGCGACACGAAAACGTAACGATTACAAACTAACGGCCGGCGGGGGCCGGCGGAAGGCCCGCGACAGCTTGCGAGGTCAGCGTGGCGGTGCCCGAGGTCAGCCCTGTCGCCGCGGCGGTGACCGTGATGCTGCCGGCGGTGCGGCTGGGGCGCACCCAGAACGCGAGCTGGCCACCCTTCATCGCGATCGTCGCCGGGCCCACGATCGTGGCCGGCCCGGTCACGGTCAGCGTCACCTGGCGATTGTCGGTCGGCACGACGGTGGTGTTGGCGTCGACGACGTCCACGAAGACCAGGCGGGCGTCGCTCAGATCCGCGCGCAGGGTCGTGCCCTCGGGTCGCAGGCGCAGGGCGGTCGCGGCGCCCGGGGTCTGGCGCGTGGCGCTGACCTTGACCGCGCCGCCGATGAGGCAGTCGGCGCGCAGCGTCCCGGGAGTGAACGACGTCATGGCGAACGTGAACGGCGGATGCAGCGGCAGGGGCGTCGGCGTGGTGTCGGGCGAGCGCGTCGCGACCACCGTGCCGTTCAGCGACAGAGTCACCTGGGTACAGTTGCTGAACACCTTCACCGCGGTCGGCGACGTCGAGGTCCACTGGTTCGCGATGTACACCATCGGCCCCGCGTCGAAGGTCGGCGTCGCCGCCAGCGTGGGATCGCGCTGGCTCTGCAGGAAGTAGTACGCGTGCTTGGGAAGCCGGTACATGTCGAGCAGCCCCGAGAGCGTCGCGGTCGCGCCGTAGCCGCCGTAGTCCGCGTACTCCCAGTAAGCATCGGCGGTGAACCACGGCAGCGGCAAGCTCAGCCCCTGGCCGTTCTGGATGTTGGCCGCCTGCTGCAGCATCGCCGTGTCGCCGGCCTCGCGTGCCTGGCGGCTGGTCGTGCCACCGGTCGCGCCCATGCCGTAGTCCCAGTCGCCGTACTCGTTGATCAGGATCGGTCGCGTGTCGGTCGACGAGCGCACGGCGTGCTGGGTGGCGTCGATGAACATGTCCGAGCGCGTGAACAGCCACTGCGCCGAAAACGCCTGGGTGCCGGGGTACTCGGCGTGCACGATGCTGTTGGCCATCTGGGCCCAGGCGTCCGTGAATGACGACTCGTTCAGGTTCGCTTCCCAGACGACCACGCTGGGATGGTTGCGATCGCGGCGAATCAGGTCGCGCAGCTCCTGGTAGCTGTTGTTGACGAACGCCGCCGCCGAGTTGAAGAACTGCCAGCCGCTCTGCGCGTCCATCACCAGCACGCCGAGCGCGTCGCACGCGTCGTAGAACGCCGGCGCATGCGGGTAGTGCGACGTCCGGATGAACGTCAGCCCGGCGTCGCGAATGCGTTTCACGTCGTAGTAGTAGGACTGATCGGAGATTGCGTTGCCGAGCCCGAAGGTCTCCTCGAGCAGGTTGACGCCGAGAGCCTTGTAGCGTGTGCCGTTGATCGTCATCCCGCCGCCGTGCGAAAACCCGATGGTGCGGATCCCGACGCGCGTCGAGACCGTGTCGACCGCGGTCGCTGCGTCCTGCACCGTGGTTTGCAGCGTGTAGAGCGACGGCGAGTTCGGATGCCACAGCTTGGGATTCGCCACGACGATGCTCTGCACGAAGTCGAAGTCGGCGCCCGCGGCGATCGTCGAGGACCCGGTCGCCATCCCGACCATCGTGCCGCCTGAATCGAGCAGGCGCGACAGGACCGTGGCGCTCTTGCTGGACGGAGATTCGTTGATGACGTTGGTCCGGATGCTGACGGTCGCCGAGGTCGCCGTCGCGGCCGGGTAGGTCACGAACACGCCGCCGCTCGCGGTCTTGTTGGCGTACACCGCGTCGGTGACATGCAAGGCGTTGGTCACGTGCATGGTGACGTGGCGATAGAGCCCGCCGTGGAACTGAAAATCGATGGGGGCGTCGTTCTTGCCCGGAGGCCAGAGCGGGTTCACGCGGCTGTCGAGCTTGACGGAGATGACGTTGTCGGCGCCCCCGTACGTGACGTCGCCGGTGACGTCGATCGTGAACGGCGCATAGCCGCCCTGGTGCTGGATCTTGTGCGTGCCGTTGACCCAGACGTCGCTGAGCTGCATCGCCGCGCCGAACTCGATGAAGATCTTCGAGCCCTGAGACGACGACGGAACCGTGAAGTGCTTCCGGTACCACATGATGCCGGCGTAGGCCATCGGGTCGTCGGGCGTGTTGAACTTGGGCGAGTGCGGCAGATCCACGTAGCCCCACGCGGTGTCGACGAACGCCTTCGCATCGGCGCCGGTGACGTCACCCTGGTTGAAGCGCCAGTCGGTATCGAAGTTCAGATCGGCGCGCGTCGCCGTGGTCGACGCGTCGGTCACGATCACCGCGTCGGTCGGCGCGCTCGTGTCGCGCGGCGGCGCTATGTCGACCGCGCCCGTCGCGTCCATGGGCGGCGCGACGTCGGGCTGCGCCGAGGCGTCGGGCTGCGGGCCCTGCGATCCGCCTCCTCCGCCCGCGCCGGTAGAGGGACCGCCGCCGGCGCCGTTCGCGCTCCCGCCGGTCCCGCCAGCGGGAGGCGACGTCGTCCCCGATGATTTGCAGGACGCCGTTGCGGCGAGCGCCCCAAGCAACGCCACCGCGAAAATCGAACAGCGGCGTTGTCCATTGCAAACTTTGATCGCGTTGGCGCCAATCATGCGACGTAAGATACTCGCGGTTGTTTGACAATGGAACAATCAAAGACGCGGCAGTGCGACGGCTGAAATCGGCCGCGGCGCTGGCGCGTACCCGTGTGGCCCCGTATTTGGGGGTGGCGCTGGTTGCGACCGTGTCGGCGGTCTATCTGCTGCATCTGCGGCACGCCGATCTGCGGATCCCCTTCGAATACCGGAGAGACGCGTTGCTCTACGGCAGCGTCATCAAGTCGGTCCTCGATCACGGATGGTTCTGGCGGAACCCCAGCCTGGGCGCGCCGGCGGGCCTGCAGCTCTACGACTACCCCAACGTCGCGCACGAAGCGCTGCATCTGCTGGCGATCAAAGGGTTGTCGATCTTCACCCGCGATTGGGCGTTGCTGCTGAACGTCTATTTTCTCCTGGGCTTTCCGTTGATCGCGGTCGCGGCGATGGCGGCGCTGCGCCAGCTCGGGGTGCGCCCAGGAGCCGCCGCCGTGGGCGGCGTTCTCTACGCGTTCCTGCCGACGCGGCTGCTCAAGGGCGAGGGACACATCTTCCTGGATACTTTCTGGCAAGTCCCGCTGGCGGTCGTGATGCTGGTCTGGGTCTGCAGCGACGCGCCCCCGCTGCTCTGGTGGCCGAGCGGACGGCGCAGCCCCGACGAGCGGCGCTGCCGTCAGCGTGGCGTCGCGGCGCTGGTGATTTGCGGAGTCAGCGTGGTCACTTCGGCCTACTATTCGTTCTTCACGATCTGTCTCGCGCTGGCCGCGGGGCTCTGGGCGTCCATCGAGCGGCGTTCGGCGCGCAATCTGGTCGCCGCGGTTGGGCTCGCGGCCACACTCGTCGCCGGCATGGCCGTGGTGGGACTGCCGGCAATCGTTTACCAGCGGCGTCACGGGCCCAACTTCGAAGTGGGGCGCCGCGCGGCCGCCGAGGCCGAGCTCTATGGAATGAAGGTCACCCAACTCTTGCTTCCCGCCGACGGTCATCGCATCGGCGTCTTGCGGCAACTCAAGCAACGATACAACGCGAGCGCGCCGTTCAGCGGCGAGAACAGCACGACGTCGCTGGGTTTGGTCGGCAGCGTCGGATTCATTGCGCTTTTGGGCGCGCTTTTCGTGCGACGGCGACATTCACCCGCAAACGGTGATTGGTTTTCATCCCTCGCGAAACTGTGTCTGGCGGCGGTTTTGCTCGGAACGATTGGCGGGTTTGGATCCCTGTTCGCGTATCTGGTTGACCCGCAAATCAGGACCTATTCGCGGATCGCGGTCTTCGTTGGCTTCTTTGCGCTCGCGGCCGTTGCTGGCTGGCTCGACCAGCTCGCGCGCCGGCGTCCCCGCACGGGAGCGATTGCGTTGGTGGGCGTGCTGGCGTTCGGATTGCTCGATCAGGTGACGCCGCTCGCCTCGCCATCCTCCGCCGAGCCGAGACAGCGCTTCCTCAGCGACCGGGATTTGATTCGCGCAGTCGAAGCACGGTTGTCGCCGGGAACGATGCTGTTCCAGCTTCCCTACGTTCCGTTCCCCGAGGGTTTGCCCGTACACGATCTCGAGGCCAACGATCTCCTCCGACCCTATCTTCACGCTCGGACCCTGCGCTGGGGAACACCCACCATGCGCGGCCGCAGCGGCGATCAGTTTGCCCGGCAACTGGCGGAGCGCGCGCCCGCGGAGATCCTGGCCACGCTCGCGGCGACCGGCTTCGGCGGGGTGGTCGTGCACCGCGACGGCTACGCCGACCAGGGCGCGGCGATCGAAGCTGCCTTTCACGCCGCGCTCGGCGCCGCGCCGCTCGTCAGCGCCGATCACCGGCTGATGTTCTTCGATCTCACGCACTATCCCGCGGCGCCCGCGCTGACCCCGGCCGAGATCGATCGGGTCTTGCGCCCGATCGTCGTCGGGTTTTCCTCGGGTTTCCATGCACCGGAGGCGGGGCCGAGCGGACCATTTCGCTGGTGCGACGCGACCGGGGAGATCGACGTCGACAACGACAGCGCGGCGACGCAGCGCGTGTCGGTGCGCGCGACGCTGGCCGCCGCACGCCCGCCGGCGCGCTTGATCGTGGCGGGCGATCTGGCGTCCGCCAACCTGGATCTCGGTGAACCGGTGGAATTTACGCGCGTGCTCGAGGTTTCACCCGGGCACCACGTCCTGCGGCTGACCAGCGACGGCCGGCCGGCCGAAGCACCGAACGACCCGCGCCGGATGGTGTGGCGGTTGGAGAACTTCGCGTTCGACGAGCTACCGCCGTCGAGCGCGGTTCACTGACCGGCGGCGTCGGCGGCGTCGCTCGTTCCTGCGTCGGCGGGCGGCGCCGCCTCCAGCCAGATGTCGTCGGCGAGAAGAAAGATCTCGCTGGGCGCTGCGGGCGCGCCGACGGCCGGCGCCGTGTTGAGCAAAGCCTCGAAGCCGATGGCCATGACGTCATTCAGCATCACGCCGGCACCGGCATTGGGTGCGCGCGTGAGGTCGATAACCACCTGTTGCCAGCCGCCCAGGTTGGCGCCTGCCGCAAAGTCAGACTGATAGAAGGCCTGGTTCGCGCCGGATGTCGCATAGAAATAAACGCCGTTCAGCGCGGAAGGGTCGGCGCTTTCCACTTTGATCCAGGCGTGAAGCGCCTTGTACCCGGTCCAGTCAATGCCACCGTAGTAGCGCTCGATCGACGCCGCTTCACGCGTACCGTAGGCGTTGAAGTTCGCTCCCAGCAGCAGCGATCCCGGGCAGCTATGACCCTCCGTAAAGCTGGCGGCAAGCGACGTCGTGAACATGGTATGGCTATCGTCGAATTTAACGAACGCCGTCCAGCCGCCGTTCGCGCCACCATCGAACGCGTAGAGGACCTGGTTGCCCGCGCCATAGTTGGTCACGCAGGGGCCAACGTCCTGAGGCCCCGTATCCATCGCCATGTCCGCGACGACGTCGCCGGCTCCCGTATCGGTCGACTGATCCACTGCGGCGTCCGTCGCTACGTCCGTCGCTACGTCCGCGTGCGCGTCAGCGCTGCCACCGGCGCCGCCCGCTCCGGAGGTATCCGGCTTGGCGTCCGTCGTCGGCCCATGATCGCCGCCGGCATCGACGCTGCCGCCGCCCGCACCGCCGGCACCGTTTGCCGCCCCGCCCGCGCCCGTCTTCCCGGCGGCGCCACCGTCAGTGCCGCTCGACGAACCGCCGGAGCAGCCCGCGGCGACCATTGCGCCCGTCAAGAAAATGCCGAGAACCAACCGCCGGTCGTGTCGCATGTCTCATTCTCCAATGACGCGAATTCGATCCAATATCCAATACCCGCCGCCGCAGAAACTACACGGGACGCCCGTGCGGCACAATTGCTGTTTGATTGCCAAGCATCGGGTTTGTTCGAACCAACGCTGCCATGACCCGGTTTATCCGAAGATCGCTCCGATATCTTCAGCTCTTCACGCTAGTCTTCGGTTGCACCGGCAACCGCCGACCAACCTCCGGGGAGGACCCATGAAGGTTCAGAGACTTCTGATTGTGAGCCTCGCGGCGCTCGGTCTTGGTTGCAGCTCGAGCAAGCCCGGCACGACGCCGCTCGAGAGCGGCGGCGCCACCGGCAGCGGCGGCTCGTCGAACGGCGCGGGCGGCGGCACGACGTCGGGCGCCGGGGGATCGACCACGACGGGCGCGGGCGGTGACACCACGACCGGTGCCGGCGGTGACACCACGACCGGCGCCGGCGGTGACACCACGACCGGCGCCGGCGGATCGACCACCGGCGCGGGCGGCGCGGCCACCGGCACGGGAGGCGCGGCGATCGTCGACGCGTCCACGGACACGCCGCTGACACCGCAATTCACCGGCACCTTTCACATGGGCGCCGACATCTCCTGGGTCCCTCATGACGAGTTCTACGGCGCGACCTACGTCGACACCGACGGCGTACAAAAGGACATCCTCGCGTTGCTCAAGAATCACGGCTTCAACTCGGTGCGCTTGCGCACCTTCGTCGACCCCAAGGCGACCGACGGCTACGACCAGCGCGACGGCTTCGCCGATCAGGAGCATACGATCGCGA